>Ga0075421_100002232_pt1 | contig 23048 bp, 5 predicted proteins | sample SoiMetdeltSBSDD5_FD_75292 | JGI IMG/M metagenome (GOLD analysis project Ga0075421, IMG submission 75292) | Bulk soil microbial communities from a Populus tree surrounding site in Tennessee, USA - Soil MetaG P. deltoides SBSDD5 | ecosystem: Environmental > Terrestrial > Soil > Tree plantation...
CGGCATCGATCGCGCGTGCGGTGACCTGGATGTTGCGGGCCGGCATGACGATCGAGGCGCGGTACTCTCCCGGCGACACGGGCTGCGATGTCGTCGCGGCCGTGACGCCATCCACGAAGAACTGCACCGACGCGACGTCAGTGCTGGCGGTCGTCGCCGTCATGGCAACCGACTGCTCCGACCGCGCACCCGGAGGTGCGGTGATGGCGGCGATGACCGGAGCGATGGTGTCGCGGGTGGCGAACGTCGCGATCGCCGTGTCCTGCGCCCGCTGGGCGTTGCCGGCGAGATCGATGAGACCGGCCGCCGTCACGGTGTAGGTGGCGTTGCTTTGCAGCAGGACGCGGTTTCCCGATCCGTCGGTCGGCGTGAAGACGGCGACCGTGTTGCCAAGAATCAGCTCGCGCTGTCCGGTTACCGCACCGCCAGGGCCGACGACGGCAAACGATGCCGCGTTGACGCTGACCGGCGACACCGGCTCGCTGAATGTAATTCGAATGACGCTGTCTTCCGGCACGTTGAGCGAGCCCGTTGCCGGGCTCATCGTCAGCACCGTCGGAGTGACGTCGTCGCGCGTGAGGAACTGCCACGTGAAGTCGTCGTCCAGCGGCAGACCGACGAGATCTCGCACACCGCCGACGAGCTCGCCGTCGTCGTCGACGACGCCGTGCGAAACGCTGACCGTGTACTGCGTCAAGCCGGCAAGGCCGTTCGCCGGCGTCAGGGTGACACCACGACCATCGGGCGATACCGCCACGCTGGCGGGAACGACATTGGAGTCGTCGCAGAAGTCGACCGGATTGTTGGGCGACGGGATGGCGCCCGAGGAGACGAGCAGCCGCAGCGTCGGATTGCTGATCGTTCCGGCGGCGTTGCAGGATGTGATCGTGGCGGGATCGATCGGCTCCGAGAACGTGACGGTCACGTTCGACGACGTAGGCACGCCAATCGCGGCAGCGTTCGGGAACACCAGAGCAACCCGCGGCGCGGCAACATCGAGCGACAGCGCAATCGACTCGACGACGGTTCCCTCACGATCGCGAAGCACGCCCGCGACGTCGGTCGAGCCGAGGAAGACGGCACGTCCACTGCTCAACGCGTCGACGTCAATCCGCACGCTGGCCGAGAGCGGCACTCCGAGGAATTCGAAGTGACCGTCGGCTTGCGTGAGCGCCAGAGTGGTGAGCGTGCCGGCAACGAGCGTGACGCGTGCGCCGCTGACCGGCGAACCACCGGGTGACGTCACGACGCCTTGCACCGTGGCAACCTGACTCAGCGCGAGCTGGACGTCGGGGACGACGCGGCCTTGCGGTGGCGGCAGGTCACCCTGGCCGAGCGTGACACTGGCCGAGATCGTCGTGCCGGTCGGCGTCACCTGACGCGCGGACACGGTCATCGGTGCGCGCGGAATCCCCTCGAAGAGCACGACCTCGCCCTGCAAGCCGGTTGGCGTCGCACGGCCCCCGAATACACCGCTGCTTTGAATACTCACTTCGACCGGTGCCGGTCCAACCGCGCCGGTGACCACGGCACCGACGGTGACGACGCCTTGGAATGTCAGGTCGATTGCGGCGGTCTGTCCGTCGAAGAGGATCTCGCCCGTCGTGCGTCCGCCATCACCCGGAGTGATCGCACCGGCCGGGCGCGCTTCGAGCGTGAACGATCCGACCGGGACGATATCGAACGCGAACGTGCCGGCCGCAGGACCGCTCGTGCCGGCTTGAATCGTTCGCCGGTTGCCGAACGCGTCGATCAGGCTGACCGATGCTCCAGGTACGAGAGCACCAAGCGCGTCGTGCACGGTGCCTTCCACGCGACCGCTGCCTTCGAGGACGATCTCGATCTGTACGTCTTCACCTTCGCTGCTGACCGTCGCAACGGCACTGCCCGAGAGACCATCGAGCGAGAGCGCCGATAGCGTGACTTCGCCGCCGGGCACGCTCTCGAAGGCGAAGGTCCCGTCCGGCGCCGCCGTCTCGTGTCGCGGCCCGATGTTGTCGTTGGGAATCGTCAGCCGTACTTCGGCACCGGCGCTGGGCCGCGAGCGTGTGGCATCGAGCACCACGCCGCGCACGGTACCCAACGGACCGAGCTGCAGATCCTGAATGACGTGCTGGCGGTCTTGCTGCAGATGCCCGGAGACGCGAGCACGCCTGCCGGTCGCGGGATCGAATCCATCCAGTTGGAAGCTTCCCACTGCCACGCCGTCGAACCGGAATGCGCCCGTGCTGCTGGTAAGCGTGAATGCGGTTGGACGTCCGGCGGACATCAACTGCACCTCGGCGCCGCTGACCGGTGTCACGCCGTCCACACGCAGGAAGCGGCCGCTCACGATTCCGGCCGAGTCGATGACGACGCGAATCGTGCGCTGCTCGGTGCGAACCACCACGCCCTCGGCGTGACCGCCGAAGCCGCGCAACTCGTCGCGTCCACCGACATTGACCGTCGGATCGGACGAGACCGTTGCGGCAACCGCCACCGGGCCTTCGGTGAGATCCTCGACGAGCAGCGGCGACGGACTCGTCGGCGCGATGAGCAGCACTTCGCGTATGTCGTTGGGATAACTCATTCGACGAACGGCAACGTTCACGCCGGGCAGCGACTGTCCGCCGGCATCCACCACTTCAACCGCCAGCGAGCCGAGACCGAGAAGCCGAACGTTCTGCGCTGCGTCCTCTCCCCGCCCGACCGACACAAACGCCTGCCCGGTCAGACCGAAGGTCGGCGATCCCGTGCGGTTGTCGGTCACCTCAATGGCGTAGAAGTCGGGCGGCAGCGGAATCGACGAGACGAAGCAGCCGTCGCTCGCGTCCACACGGATGCCGTCCGGCTCGGTGTTCAACGGATCCTGTTCAAGCTCGGTGCGCAGCCGTGACGATGTGATGAAGACCGGCAGCGGCAGCGGCGCGCCGGAGCCGTCCATCACCGGTTGGATCGTCGTTCCGTCAGGGGCAAGCACGCATCCGCCGAGCGTGCCGGTGTTTCGCGTCAGGACCAGGACGATGTTCTGGACGACCGGATTGCTTTCGGAGATGGTGCCCGAGGCGACGGCCGTATCGGGACTGAAGAATGACGAGGCCGTTGCCGTGAACGGCCCCGGGAAGATCCCGGCGAAGGTAAAACCGTTATCCGGATCGCTCGTCATGCTGGCCGTGTCCGAGAGCTCGAGGATCCCGGCCGCATTCGGCAGACGGGCCCTCAACGCCACACGCGCCGCGACCGCGAGCCCGGTGGTATCGACGACGCGGCCCGAGACACGTCCCGTTGGTCGGATCAAGTGCAGATCGACGACATCTTCCGTGACAAGTCGCGACAGACGCGCGCGGCCATTGGCCACCTCGCTGCCGCGGACCGCCGTCAGCGGATACTCCCTGGGCTCGAGGTGATCGAAGACGTAGGTACCGTCGCCGGCGGTCTGTGCCCGGCGCACGAGGAACGTGCGGCCGCCGAACGGTGACGCGCCTTCTCCGACGATCAGACGCACTTCCTGTCCGGCGACGGGCTGCCCTTCCGGGCTGATCACGCGTCCGGTGATCCGAGCCAGCGGCTCGAGCACGATATCGACGCCCGCCGACGTCTGCCCTGCCGTGAGGATGCTGACCTCGCGCGATCCTCGCGCGCCCGTGACTGGATGCGCCGCTTCGATCGTTCGAGCGCCGACCGGAACAGCAGGAATCGTGTACTGCCCGGTTGCGTCGGCGGTCACAATCTGCGTTCCGCCGGCGACAAGCGCGCCGGGCACCGGTATGGTGCTGGTGCCGACGCGCTCGAGCACCCGTCCCGACACGCTGCCGGTTCCCAGCAGGAACACGACGACCGACGCCGGATTGTTCGGGCCATTCGCCGCGGTCACGATGAGACGCGCGTCACCGATGAATCCCGCCGTTCTGTCGATCGCGCGTGCGAGGTAACTGCCCGGGGGCACACGATCGAACTGGAAGGCACCGGCGGCATCCGTGGTCCGCACGTCGAGGAAGGTCAGACTCGGCAGCGGCGCTCCAGCAACCGTCGCCTCCGATGCCAGCGCCACCTGGATGCCAGGTGCGGCCGCGCCGTCCGGCCGCCGGACCACTCCGTTCACGACACCGGTTTCTCCACCGAACACGGTGACGTCGACGAGCGCGGTCGCGCCGGTGCCGGCGATCACTCCGGACGCGCGGGCGGTTCCGATCAGTGCCGTCACCTCCACCGCGATGGGGCCAACCGGAACGCTCGTGATCCGATAGCGTCCGTTCTGATCGGTGGCTCCGCTGACACTCGTGAAGTCGGTGGCGCTGACGACGCGCACGCCGGCGTTGGCGAGCGGCGTGCCGTCCTGACGACGCACGACGCCTTCGACGACGCCGCGACCGACGAGCACGATGTCGAGCGCCAGCCGCTCGCCATTGGCCCGCACCTGCGCCGTGATCGAGCCGCGCTCGCCGCTCGGGACGTCGCGGGCCTGAATCATGAATCCGCCGAGCGGATTCTGGAAAACGTAGTCGAGCGTGTAGCGGCCTTCGGCGTCGGCCAGCTTGATCGTCACGACGTGCAAGACGACCCGGCCGAGCGGATCCTCGACTGGCTGCAGGTAAGTGATCTCCGCGCCGGCCACCGGCGTGCCGTCGGCGCGCAGCACGCGTCCGGTGAGCTGTCCACCGCTGCGGATCTCAGGATCGGCGAGGATCGGCATGGCGGCCACCGGCGCCATCACCTGATTCTTCAGGTCGCGCACGTTGACGATATCCAGCGCCCGATCGACGAACGGACCGATCGGATCGCGCATACCAGCCAGCACGATGCGGCCGCCGAACTGCACGAACGCACCGGTGACGGCATTGCGATCGACCAGGGCCGGCGGCTGAATCATCGGGATCGTCGCGGCACCGGGCGTGTACGACGCGGGGCTCTCGGCGGTCGACTGCTGCACGTCCTTGTCGAACAGCACGCCGACGACCCGTCCGAACCGATCGACGTTCTCGTCCGCGATCTGCACAACGCCGAGCACGACGGGCGGGCCGTCGACGATGACCTGCTCTTCGGTGGGCGGCGTCGCGGTGCCGGCGCGTTCGAGCGACACGGCCGGATCCGAGCGCGGTCGGATCAGCAACATCAGGCGCTCGCCCGCGGTGACAGGGACGGACCTGAACACGACGTGGCGCAACTGGCCGGCCACGTCCGTCACGACAATCCCGAGATCGAAGGTCCCGGTTCGATCGGCCGTGAGCGTCGCGGTGAATGGAGAGCCGTCCACGCGGGCGAGCGTGGCGAGCTGACCCGTCGCCACATCCGCGGTCTCGAAGGTCAACACGTCCGCACCGGCGATCTCGCGCCGGCCGCCTTCCGGATCGAGCGAGCCGCCAAGATGCCGGCCGAGGCGATCGGTGACATCGAGTACGACCGGGACCTGACCTCCCGATCCATTCGTCATCACCGTGATGTGATCGTCGCGGTACGACTCGGTGTCGGCCCAGTGGCGCTGGAGATCCATGGCATCGCCGAGCCCGAGGAGCCCGGCCTCACGCTGGACGATGCTCGCCAGCGCCCCACCGAACAGGCGGGCCTGCCGTGAACTGCGATACAGCGTGTCCCACCCATCGTCTCTGACGCGTGCTCCGAGGAAGTCGTAGTAGAGATCTTCGAGCGTGAGGAGCAGCGACTCCGGCAGCGGCTCGGCGGCGCCTTCAGTGCCCGATCGATAGCTGAGTCGAAGCCGCGAGGCCGAGGACGTGAGCTCCCGCGCCCGCTGTGTGACGGTGGACGCCGGGATCGGAAGGACGCCTACGGGCAGGCTGGCGCGCGGCGCACTGGCGATCGAGTGCGCTTCGCCGAGCAGCGCCACTGCGCGCGACGTGAGCTCGTCGTTGTTCGCGCGCGCGCGCAGCCGCGCCACCTCGGGCGGCAGGATGAGCGTATCGGACGAGAGCGGCACGCCCTGCTCGCTCACCCCCGTTCGCAGGCTCAACCGTCGTCCGGTGACGACCCCGGTCTCGCCGGCGAGCTCCAGCGTCGAGGCGTTCACGCGACCGGTTCGCAAGGCTTCGAGCCGCAGCGTCACCGTCGCGGAATCGCCGGCGCGGATCGTGGGGATCGTCTGCGACGACTGGCTCGGATCGGCCAGGCGGGCGCCCGTCATGTTCCGCGGATCGAGCGAGACGGTGACCAGGTTCGCGTCCACGAGCGACGTATTGCGGACCTGTACCGTCAGGTCGTACTGCGAACCGGCGCGCACGACGTCGGGGTGAATGAACGTCAGCGCGAAATTGGGATCGCGCACGACGACCGCGCCGCGCACGTGACCGGCTACTTCGATGGGACCGCTCGGCAGCCCCTCGAGCGTGCCGCGAATCTCAAGATCGATCACGTGCCCGCCTTCGCGGATGCCCTCGACGAGGAACTCCGCCGATCCCGACCCTTGTGGCACGAGCACATCGACATCGTCCGGTGTGCCGGCGACGCCGTCGGCACCGGGCGCCATCACCGGCTTGAGAATCTGCCGTCCGGCCGCGGTGCGCGCAACGCGCAGCGGGTTGTCGAATTCCGGCTCACCAGGCGCGTACGGCGGATCGCGCTGCAGGTTGCCGGCGACGCCATCGGCGCCGCCCGGCAGCTGAATCTCGGCGCGAACGTTGCGCACCACCAGCGGCGTGCCGTCGGGCGCGCGGTTGGACACCGTCAGGAACACGCTGAAGAACTGATTGAGGAACGCGATGTTTCCGGGAATGACGAGAATGCCGGGGATCGGCGGAATCTGTACGCCTGGCGGCGCCTCTTCGATCGGTTCGAGCATCAATGCTTCGATCCCCAGGTTCGGCAGGTCGAGGCCGGGCAGCTCCTGGAAACTGAGTTGCGGAATATCGCTGCCGAGGATCATCTGCTGCTCGCGCGTGCCGGTCGGCACGAGCACCGGCATCTCGATGTTGCGCACGCCGCTCTCGGTGCTGAACGCGACGGTGAACATGAACGCCTGGAAGCTGTTCGAATCGAACTGAATGCCGCGCGCCTGGATCTCCTCGAGCGACAGCGGCCGCGACGTGACGGCGCCGACGAGCAGCTGATCGAGCACGTTGATGTTGACGATGCGCGGCGATGCGGCGACCTGCGTGTCGGCGTCGATCTCGAGACGGACGTTCTCGAGGAAATGCAGTCCCGCCGTCGTCAACTGCGGGAGGAAGATCGGCTGTCCGGGCGTTGCCGTGATCTCGATTGACTCGGGAAAGCTCGGCCCGCGCAGCGTCGCGCGCACGGCAGCGCCGGCGGGCAGCGACTGCGCGCCGGTGAGAGCCGTGTTGAGCTGGGTTGCCACGCCGCGGGGGACCGTGAGCGTGGACGGCGACACTGAGAGGCCGACGCCAACCAGCCGATATTGGACCTGGGCAAGTTGTTGCGCCGCGGTCCGCTCCGCACGCATCCCGAGCAGCAGTACCAGGGCAACGGCGAGTGCCGGCGCGGCTCGAGGCAGCGATCGCGTGAAGCAGAACCGCGTCATGCGCTACGGCAGCCCCACCCGAAGTTGACTGGCTATCTCAACCCAGAATCGATGGACCTGTTGAATGGGCTGAATGTAGAACGCGCTGTGAACGCCGCCCTTGAACGAATCGATCATCTCTGAAATCGAGTTCCCCGACCCGCAGACACCATCGATTCCCATGCCCTGCACGTTGACGCTGTCGATCCCGTCCATGCTCCGCTCATAGACACCCGCTGGCACCGACGTATCGCCGTAGAAGAACGAGAGCTCCGCCCATTCACGTTCGCGCAGTTGATCGGCCGAGAGCGCCGCGCGGGCCTGGTCGTTGTCGCCAGAAAGAGCTGGACCAGCTGGAAGTTGTTGCCATCCAGCATTCCAGTCATAGAGAAGCGGGAAATGGTCAGGCTGGAAAAGTTCAGGTCGGCTGCGCTCCTGGTTGAACCACCATGCTTGGGCACCATTGCGGCCGATGACGCAGTCCGCTGCCGAGTACGTATTGACACGCCTGCGAACGCGTGAAGCTCGTTCGTTGGCCGCGATGAAAAGGAATCCGCGCCAGGGATTGTGATCGGGGCCCCAGCTGGATTCCTGGGTCCATCGGGTGGAGAACTGGGACCACCGCGGAACGGTAAAACCAAGGACATTGGTCGTCAGATCGAGCGGATAGCCATCCGGCGTTGCCCATGAGATCAGGGTGTGGTCGTCTGGAACGGCGGGATCCAACGCGTTTGCAGACACCGCCGCCTGGAGCATCAGGTAGGTGCCCAGGCCAAGGCTCGGCGTCTCCTTGATCGCGCTGCTGACCACCATGTTGCCCAGGCTGTGGGCCAGCACATGTACTTCGCGTTGAGCGGTACCGAGATCGCGCAAGAACGCGCCAACAGCGCTACCAATCCACAGCGCGTTGAAGACATTCGCGTTGTACTGGAGGTTCTGACCGGCGAGTGAGAAATCCTCCTGATCACTTCTCCATGTGAGACCAATGAAATCGAACACCCCGGCCGGATTGGTAATCCCTTGCCAATACAGACGCCTGAAGACTGTGGCGAACCAATTGGGCGCATCGTCTTCAGTCACGGTGTATCCGTGGAGGAACACCGCGACGTTTGGCTTGGTCAGCCTGTTGGTAAAACTCGAGGCAGCTGGCGCGCCGCCTTGCGGCGTGACCGGTCTGAAGTTCGCGGTCTGATAGAGCTCCGACAGCGGACGCAGTCTGACGTAGGTTCGATCCTCGGCGAGAACGACACCGCCTGGATCCCGCAGCGTGAGACGCAGTCGGCCGTCTCCCATCGTCAGACCTTCGATGAGGAACTCGGCGACCGAACTGTCGAACGTGGTGACGTTCAGTGGCGCCGCACCGACCCTCACGGTCTGGACCAATCGGGTTTGCGCCTGAGTGTCCGCCGTCGACACGTTCTGCAGGTACTGCCTGTCGGTACCGATCTTTGGAAACAGATTGATCGACGGGCTGCCCGGCGCAGAAATCACCGGATCGAACTCGATGAAGTATCCGTATCCCGGGGGCAATCCCGATTCGGTCTGGCCGTTGAGGATCGGGCGAACGGTACTGAGTTGAACGCGTAGCGAAGCGAAGTTCTCGAGATCGCGCGGGCCGTCGATCGCGTTATTCGGGGCGGCCGGGTTCACCCAGAAGGTGAAGCCCCGGGTGCCCGCGGGACTGGCGTCCTCGTTCGTCTCGTCGTTCGCGTCGAGAATCAGGTTGTTGTCGGTGTCGACGCGCAGATCGAGATCGACGACCGTTAATGCGACTTGCCGGCAGATCGTTCCCGGGCTCCCCCCGACGCGCAGCTGGATGGTCGTCGTATCGAGGCCGAGGCTGGCGCGAACGCCTTCAACCTCGATGAACGCTGGACTCGTCGCGCTGATGGTGACGTCGTACGTGCTCAGTCTGACTTCACCGCTCCCCCCGCGTACCAGGTGAATGCGGATCGGATCTGTGGATGTCGTCCTGATACTCATCGTCCGACGCTGACCCACCGGCACGAACTCGTGCGGCGTCAGCGGCGCAGCGTTGATCTGGATGTCGAGATCCGGGCAGACAGCAGCCTGCGCCTCGCAGTTCTCGCGGAAGCTGAACTTCGACGACGGCGGACCGCAGTCGCCCGGCGGCCGTGGCGTAGTGTGGTCGCTCGCGTCCATGCAGGCATCCGAACGTCCACACCGTCCGACATGGACAATGCCGACGCCGTACTCGCCCGCCAACGCCACGAGACCTCCGGCGGTCGCGTTCGCATTCAATCGGAGCGCCGAGCCCAGACCGTGAACCTCAAAGGGCGCGCGTCCGCCGCCTGGTTCGTTCAGATCGACCGGGTCGCGCGCATCGTTGAAATCGACGACGTGGAAGGCGCCGTTGAAACCGTGCATGTAGGCCACACCCCGGCAGGGATCGAACGACATGCTGCCGAAGACGCCGCTGAGCGTGCCCAACGGACTCACGACCCCAAGCGCGGAGACCTCATAGATACGAAGGAGTTGGTCGCGAGTGGCCACGAACGCCAGGTTGCTCGTGCGAGTCGTTCCGCCATCGTTCCACTGGAACCCCGAGACCGTGCCAACTCTGCCTCCGAGTCCGTTCAGCGCAGGAATCACATCGGTCGTCGTGATCCGACCGCGTTGAAGCGGATCGCCAACCTCGCCCGTCCTCACGATACGGGCGCGATTGCGCTCGAGCGCAATCGCGAATCCATCGAGGAAGGCGACGTCGAGGAACTCGGTCTCGCTCGTCGTTTCTCCGTACTGCCGCATGTCGCCGACGAGACCGATGGGTTGAGGCACGTCGCTCGGCGTGAAGAACTCGAAGCTCTCGAGGAAGTTCAGCACGCCGACACCCTGCGGGGTGAGCTCGACGCGATCGGGCCAGGTGTTCGGATTCCACTGTTCACCCTGCAGGTTGTGCCCAGGCAAGTAGCTGAGCGCACGACCGCCAACCAGTTGTGGAGAACGTGGCTCGCTGACGTCGAAGGCCTGCACGTTCGAGGGTGGCTGCGGTAACGACGCCCAGATCGAACTGAGTCCCACGCACAGCGTCGTGAGTGTCGGATCGACGGTGCAACCGAGCAGCGCGCCGGGAGTGTCGATGGTCCCAGGAACAAATGCCGTGAGGACCGGCTGCTGGGTCGCAATTGGACCGAGGAATCGATTGCCGACGAACGCCCGGTTACCCTCGACCGCCAGACTCAACGGCCGCCCGTTCGTTGCGGTCCGGCCCAGGAAGGTTGGCTGCACGAGAACGTTGCCGTCGGCGTCGCGCAGGTCGTAGATGTCCAATGTGCCGTTGTCGCCGACGAGTCCCGTGGTGGGATGACTGACAGCGAACAGCCTGTCGTTCACCAGCGCGACGTCCTCCGCGTTCGGGATGGTGATCGTCGCAACCCTCAGCGGTTCTGGTGTGTTGAATCGCAAGGTTTGTGCAACGAACGGCTCGCCCGATGTGTCACTGATTGCGGCCGACAAGACCACGGAATAGGTGGCGCCGAGGCGCAGGTTGCGGCGCGCGACGACCCGCAATGCGGATCGGTTCGCCGTCAGGCTCACGTCAGCGAGGACGACACGAGATTCCGGATCGAGCAGTTGAACGGTCGTGGACGTGATGCTCGCGGGATCGAGCGGCTCCGAGAACTGGATAATCAGGTCCTGATCGAACGGCAGTTCCTGCGGAAGCGAGACGACAACCGGCGGGCCAGGGATGGACGCCGGGTCGAGCGGCCCGCCGGCGGGAGCGGTCAGTGCCCGCACCACGCTGTCGGCGACACCTTCGTTGCCCTCGAAATCCCGCGCCCGGCCACGGAACATGTAGACCGCGTCTGCAGTCGGCGTGAACGAGAACGTGCCACCAGGCCCAAGCGGTACGCTGGTGAAGCCGGCGCCCTGATTCAGCTCGAGCGTCAGGTTCGCGACGCCGACGTTGTCGGTGGCGGTCACCGTCACGGTCAACTGCATTCCCGTGCGCGACAGACCGCACATGACGTCTCCGCCGCTCATCGCGATCGTGACCACGGGAGGCTCGATGTCGCCGAGCGCGCTGGTCACGGCCGCGGGCAGCGTCGACGGCAACACGGCGGCGGCAGTCAGCTGGGCAATCGAGGTACTCGGGGGCGCGGGTGGACCGACAACGCCGCGGACGTTGGTCCGAATCACCCGATTGAACTGCGGATCGTTGATGTCGAGCCTGCTCGCAACGACCGCTCCTGCCTCGCTCGCCCCGGCCGCGGCGTCCGGTGTCACGAACGTCCCGGTCGCATCCGTGACTGCCACGAACGGTGCCGTCGCTTCCGCGCCCGGGAGGCTCGCAACCACCGCGTCGAACACCGGCAACCCGGACGACAAATCGCGCCTCACCGTGCCTGAGAAGAATGTCATCGGCGCGATGACGTGAAGCAATGTCATCGTCGCCGGCTGGAGAATGCCGGGGAATGGCGGCGAGTCCGTTGACAGGACGAGTTGCCCGCCTTCGTCTTTCACGGTGGCCGACTCAATCACCTCCAGGCGCTCGACGTCGCGGCGCGGGTTCTGGGCCGTGGACACGCCCGTTCCCGCATCGATGTCCGCACGCGGACCGCCGAGCGTCACCGCACGCGAACGAACCACCAGATACAACTGACCGGGAGTCGATCCCGCCGGTGCCGGCATGGCCAGTCTTACCGGCGCGTTGAAACGTTCTGTGTTCCCGACGATTCGGATCCGGTCAGCTACGACGAAGCTGGCTTGAAACGCACTGACGACGCTCGCATTTCCTTGCAGATCCTCGGGCAGACCGAACGGCTCGGTCACCCGAACGACGCTCAACTCGGTGGCGCCAAGCAGCGAACCGCTTGGAACGATCAGTTGCAAGCCGTCGGGGCTCGTGACCGTGCCGCCAGCCCGGCCGATGACCGCAGACAGCACGGCTCCGGTGGAATCGCGTCGCAGCAGCGGACCGGGATCGACTCTGGTCTCGTTGCCGCTGCGATCACGCAGCAGGATCACGAGCTGATCGGCAATGTCGGCTTGCACCTGCCCGGTGAAGCTGCCGTCGGCGGCAACCGTCGCCAGTACCGTGAAGCCGGTCGTCTCGTTCAACAGAATGACGACGTCATCAGGGTTGACCGAACCGAGGGTCGCGCTGATCGTGACCAGGCCGCTCGCGTCGGGCACCGACGCCGTGATTCGCCCGGCAGCGATCGGCGCCGGCGGAGCTCGATCTTCGGTGCGCAGCCGCTCGACGATCGGCGCATTGACCAGCGCGCGGCCGTCCAGGTCGGTGATCGCACTCGTCAACGTGAGTCGATAGATCGAGTCCTGAATCAGTGGAGATTGTGGACGGATGGTGAGGACGTCTCCGCCCTCGTCGATGAACACCCGAATGGCAATCGGCTCGAGAGTGGTTCCGTCCTCGCGATCGAGCGTGAGTCCGGCCGCAAGGGTGGCTTCGACTACCGGCTCTGAGAATTGGACGACGATCTCGGCGGCTCTGGACACACTCCAGTGCTCGACTCCAAGTGGAAGACCAAACGGGATGACGGTGGACACGCCGCCATCGGTCATGAACGACAGGGAGTACTGAAGAAGAGTGGTATCGATGCTGGCGGGAACGTCGATGACAAACGGACCAACGGGGGTCGGAATGTCTGGCGCCAAAGGGGTGACGGGAATCGCTGCGGGCAGCACCGTGAGCGGTCCAGTTGGCCCGCGAACGTTGACGATCAGCGAACCGGCCACCATCGGAATGGTTCCGTCGTTGCGAACGGCCATGGTCAGCTCGATACGCTCGCCAGCATTCACCTGGCCATTCCCGTTCCCATTGCTCTGCCCGCTGTTGTCGTCGTCCACAATCGGGGCGGGCCTGCCGAGCAGAACGATCGGACCTGCGACGTTCCCTTCGATGCGCGGGGGACGTACGACGATCGACTCGATCCTGGGTGGCGTGAGGCCGATGACGATCTCGGCGAGCGCTGTTCCAGTCGTGCCTTGTACTCGCGCCTGATCGAGCGACGTGGCTGCGGTCGCGAGAAGACTGAACGGCCCCACCGGCGAGACCAGCACGAACGACCCGCTCGTACCCGTGATCGACACAAACGGGAGCGACTGGATCTCGACGACGTGGCCGTCCTGTCGTCCGGCACTATCTCGCGCGGTGCCGGTCACGCCGGCCAACGAGCCGTCAACGAGAAGGAACGCATACCGGCCTCCGCTGCGTACGCCGGTGACGCCGACGCCGCCAACCGCCGGCATCGTCGTCAATGCATTACCGTCGATTCGCCCGAGAGTCACGAAGACGAGGCGCTCGCGGCCGCGGACGTTGCGAACCTCCGCGACGACCACCTGAGATCCTGTCGGCGCATGCGACGCGCCTCCACCGAGCTGGAGCAGCAGAGGGAATGCGCTGGTTCGGCCAGCAAGGTCGAGCTCCAACGCACCGATCAGTGACGTGCCAACGGGTGTATCGAGACGCAGCAACGCCGGATCGAGCCGCCTGAGATCGACAGGCACGTCATCGGGGAACGAGCCAGCTGGAACGACAACTCGACTGCCATCGTTCGACTGCACCCCACCGCCGTTCGTTCCGATCACGCTGCGGTTGGCAGTCGTAGCCCGGAACATCGCGACGGTAATCGTGCCCTCGCTCAACTCGCTGGCACCGAAGGTCCGGGATGGCGCGATCGGAAAGCGCGACGCGATACTACGACCGCTGCCATCGTCCGGCACGCGGTAGCCGACGAAATCCTGCGAGGTATCGAGCGGCGAGCCTTGCTGGCCATCGCGGAGGATGAACAGCTCCATGAAGTCACCGCGCAGCGGCGATCCGCTTCGGAGCGCGGTGCTCGATGTCACCGTGACGACCGCGGCCGCTGGAGTGGGATCGTCGGCGCGGCCGACCGGCGGCGTGACCGTGCCATTGCCGCTCGCCGTCAGCGGAATGGCTATCGGTGTCGCGGCTTCGAGTGCAGCGCCAGGCGCAGGTACTGCTGGAGCGCCGTCGCCTGAATCGGGAAGCAGAAGCGCGTACTGTCCAGCGTTGGCGATGTTCTCGACCAGCAGTGGGCCGTTCGCGGGGATGGTGACTTCCTGAACCGCGACCCATTGCGAGAGCGCGTCGTCGTAGCGCGCGACGACACCCGGGCGCCCACTCGCGGCACCGGAATGATCGGCCAGCCTCAGCATCGCGGGGTTTGCGAATGCCACCGAACTCACGACGTCGACGATGCTGAGCGGAGACCAGCCTTGCGGGAACAGGAGCCGAGGTGCTTGCTCACTGATCGCCGTGAACCTGATCGAGGCATCTGTCGCGAGAGCACCGGGCGGTATCGAGAGCCCGTCGCCGGACGGATTCTGCAGATTGGCACCGAACAGAGCATTGACGCTCTGCGCCGGCGCGAGTGGTGTCAGACGCGCGTCGAACGCATCGGCGAACTGTCCTTGCGCCGCCGCCACGGCACGAATCGCTGACGTGAATCCATCCCTGCTCACGCGGACGAGAACCGGTGTGCGGCCCGGGTTCAGCAGGTAGCGGCCACGCGCGTCGGTCTGACCCGTGGCGAGGACCTGACCGGTGGACGGATCGATCGCTTCAGCCGTCGCCCCCGCCAGGGGCAGACCCCGTGAATCGTCATAGACCTCTCCGGCGACGATTCCTGCTGTGGCCGCGGTTCCCGAGGTAGTGAACCGGCTTGAAAACGAGGAGAGCAGGGGTGTGCCATCGACTGCGAGAACGCCCGTGACGATGATGTCGATCGCGGTTCCGTCAGGAAAGGGCGACAGCGGGTTCAGCGTTGCGGTGAGTCCGTCGGCGGCGACAGTGACCGTCACCGGCAACAACGTGTCTCCGGCACGCGCAAACATCGTCGTGGGCGAGACAGTGGCGGGGTCGACGGGTCGCGAGAACGTCACTACGGCAGGTTGGGTTGGAGCGACGTCGGTGGCGCCGCTGACTGGACCGAAATCGGTGATCGACAGAAGACTGTCGGTGAAGTACACGGTGCGGGCAAGATTCGAGCTGTTGCCCGCCGCGTCCTGACACGAGATGCTCAGGAGGTTCGTCCCGGGCGTCAGCGTGACGTCCCGGCTGAAGGTGCCGGTGGCGATCGTCGCCGCTCCGCCGGAGACGAGGCACGTGACCGGCGTGGAGTCGATCACGCTACCTCTCACAGTGATCGTTTCGACGGTCAGCACGTCACGCTCCGGGGGCGCGCTCAACTCGACCGTCGGAGCGGCCGTGTCCCTGACAACCGCGCGTGACGCTGTGGCCTGATCGCCCGCGTCATTCCGGGCTCGCGCAAGCAGCGCGTTCTCACCTTCGATCAGCGGCACGCCTGCCGCCTCGAACGTCCCGCCGCTCACGACTGCGAGCACGTTCTGCACGATTACCCGTGCGGTCGGATCGCTCACCGTCCCTCGCACGGTGATCGACGGCGTCCCCACCGTCTGCCCGGCCGCGGGTTCCGTAATCGTCAGGGACAACTGAGACGGCGTCACCACGCCGATGACCACTTGCGCGCTGGCGGAGTGCGAGCCGCCGTGGTCGTCGGTCACGGTCACCGTGGCGGTGAAGGTGCCGGAGGTCGCGTAGTCATGCGTCGGAGAAACACCCGTTCCTGTGCCACCGTCTCCAAACGTCCACGCATACTGCAGCGGGTCGCCATCACCATCAGTCGATCCCGCAGCGCTCAGCGTCACCGGCGTGTTGACGACTCCCGAGTACGGGCCACCGGCGCTGGCGTTCGGCACTTGATTCAGCCTGATCGTGACTTCCGCACTGGCTGATGCCGTGCCGCCTCGACCATCGCTGACGGTCACGCTCGCAGTGAATGTATTCGCCGTGGTGTAGGTATGCGTCGGCGAGACACCCGTGCCGGTCGCACCATCGCCAAAGGTCCACGTGTAGGTCAGCGTGTCACCGTCAGGATCAGTCGAGTCCGCCGCGCTGAAGGTGACCGCATCGTTCACGCGCGCTGAATACGGACCACCGGCGCTGGCCGATGGAACCTGATTCGCGGCCTGCACCGTCACCTGCGCGCTGGCCGAGGCCGAGCCGCCGTGACTATCGCTCACGGTCACCGTCGCGGTGAACGTGTTCGCCGTCGTGTAAGTGTGCGCCGGCGACACGCCCGTGCCGGTCGCACCATCGCCGAACGTCCACGCGTACGTCAGCGCGTCACCGTCAGGATCAGTCGAGCCCGCGGCGCTGAACGTGACGGCATCATTCACGCGTGCCGAATACGGTCCTCCCGCGCTGGCGGTCGGCACCTGATTCGCCCGCACCACCGTGAATCCGTTGACGCGTTCGGCCTGCTGAACGCCGGTGCGTACCGCGATGGTCCGCGGCCCTTGCGTGGCGGCACCGTTGATGACGATTTGCGCCGTGGCCTGCGTCACGCCGTTGACGGTGACAGGACCGAACGCGCCTTCAGCGCCACCGCCCACCGAGATGCCGGGACCGAAGCTGGCCTGTGTCGATCCCTGAACGAAGTTGGTGTTCGTGGCCACGAGAACCACGGAGAGCGTCTGCCCGGCGTTCGCGCTGTCTGGCGTCACCGATGTCAGCGCGGCCGGCGGCGTCACCGTGAGCGCCGACGAGTTGCTGCTCGTGAACGCGATGCCGGTGGACGTGGTTCCCGACAACCGCACGCGGTAGGCTGTCGGCGAGCCGACGACAATGGTTTGCGGGACCTGGAAAGTAACGCGGCGCGTCGTGCCCGTGATCAGTTGGACGGCACTCGCCGTCGCCGAGCCGCTCGGTCCGGGTCCGGCCGTTGCCGGCTCGAGTGTCAGTGTGACGTTGGCTGGCGGAATGGTCCCGGCCGGAAAGTTGGAGCCGGTCACGGTGACGAGCTGCACGCCGGCCTGCGCCGCGGCGGGACTAGTGGCCGGCTGAAGCGTCACGTTCGTCTGCGCGGAGAGCGCGGCGTAGACGATCACCAGGATCGCCAACCCGCACAGCCAGACTCCAGAACGCAGCCGCCGCGACATGCCTCTCCCTCACGCGCAAACCCACACCGGCGTGCCGAGCGCTCGAATGCGCGCTCGTCGATCACGACTTGCTTGAAACCGGGGAATACCTGGGAAGGGAACCGGACCGAACCCGCTACACCTTGACCACCGCACGCCGACGCACACCCATGCCTGCCAACACACCGCTTCCGACCAACAACAACGTGCTCGGCTCCGGCACGGCGGAGGGCGGAGGCGTTGTCGCTTCCAGGACGTCGATCACGACGAAGTCGCCCGCTGACAGCAGCGTGCCAACACCGGGAAGCAGATTGACTGACACGAGATTCGACGCCGCGAGGAACGTGCTTCCGTCCGCGAGCTGGAAACTCACACTGCTCAGCGTCGCCGTGAACGTGGCCGAGAGGAACGTTGCGGTGTCGGCGAACTGGAGGCCGTCGAGAAAACCGGGACCGATGTCTCCCAGATCGAACGACGTCGTGCTTCCGTCTTCGGCGATCGTCGTCAGCGTGGCATTCAACAGCGTGAGCGAATCGGTGACGGGGAAATCGGGCTCGAGGCTGAAAGGACCTGTGAAGTTGCCGATGTTGAAGGCGTTGACCCCGTCGGGGCCCGGGATCAAGGAGTCAAAGCTGACGAGACCGATCGGCGCGGCGGCCGCAGGCGATGGATCGAGCCACGGGATGATGGCGATCGCGATCGCGAGACTGGCGCGAATCCACTTGCCCACGAGCACTCCTTGACGGCTCTCGAGCCGACTCGGTCAATCGTCCTGACATGAAGACTCTCAACGCGGACGGGGAGAGAGAGCCGCAGCCGAAAGGCACAAACCATACCACTGATGAGCTTGGAGCCGGCGCGGGAAAGCAGAGAGATGGCGTGGCGTGCCGCAAGCAAACTCACCTGTCGCAGCGACTTTGGTTTGCCCCGGGCGCGAATCGGATGACGCGCTACACGGTCGCAGTGCCTTCGCCAACGACGACGCTGGCACCGCCGACCTTCACCTGAGTGATCTCGCCGCTTGTTGAATCGACCTTGACGTGGATCCGGCTCGGACGTTTGACCAGCACGCCCTGGACGTTGACGATCGAGGTGGCCTTCCCGGCTGCAACGAACCCGTACTTGACCATGAAGCAACCGGCGGGACCGGCGGCCGATCCGGTTGCGGGGTCCTCTCTGATTCCAGGAGGAGGAACGAGCCGGCTGTATGAAGTCGCCCCGTCGGCGCCAGCCTCGGTGGTGAACGCGTAGACTGCGAAGCCGTTTAGACCGTGGGCTGCTCGCAACGGACGGAGTTTCAGTGGATCGACGACCGCTGCATCCACCGCCTTGCGGCTGGACAGCGGCACGATGATGTAGCTCGAGCCGGTCGAGACATCCTGTGCGGCCGGCGCGTGAGCGACCGCGATATCAGCAGCCTGAAGGTTGAGCGCCGCGGCAACACCGGCCGCGTCGGTTGTCGACTTGCCGAACGTCGGCTTCAGCTGTGTCATCCACGCAAAGGCCAGGTCGCTCCCCTTCCAATCGAGATCGATTGGCGTGGGTCCAGTGCCAAGCCCGAAGACCATCGACGGTGTACGCGGTTTGATGCGGCCGACATGGGCCAGCGCAAACGCCGTCCCAATCGTCGGGTGACCGGCAAACGGCATCTCGCCGCTCTGACCGAAGATCCGAACGCGGACATCGGTCCCGGGTTGTTCCGGCGGAAAAACAAACGTGTTCTCTGAGAAATTGGATTCGCGGGTCAGACGCGTCATGGCGTCGGCGTCGAGCCCTTCGGGGTTCACGTAGACGTGCAACTGGTTGCCGGCGAGCCTTCGATCGGTAAAAACATCGAGATGGACATACCGGAAGGCTTTCACTGCACGTGAGCCCTGCGCCCAGGCCGGGGCTGAGCCCAGAGCCGCGCCATAGGCGGCGACCCGTTGCAGCCACTCACGTCGATTCATTTCCGAGTGGCCTGTTTGGAGTAGTCCAGGAACCCAAGCTCCTTGCACGGGTCGGGCTTGTACGGCAGATCGGCGACACCGATCACATCGGATCCCGTGAACTGGCCCTTGAAGTAAACGGGATCTTCCGCGGTGTAGCTTCGCGTCAGCAGCATCTTCTCGGGGTCGAGTGAAAAGCGCTCGACGACATGCAGCTGGTCGCTATTGAGGATGGGTGGCGACAACACACCCGGTGCGAAGCCGACGGTGTCCACGATCAGCACGTCGTTCTCCCATCGACCGATCGAATGGCCAGCGCGGCTCGGCCTGGTGCCTGCGGGGTGCGCCTTGATGTTCATGTGGACGGTCCGAGTGAACCCGAGCTGCCCGTACTGCAGGACGATGGTGTCGCGGTTCTGGGTGATGCGGTTGACCGGACCATCGAATGCCCAGTCGAAGACGATGCTCGTCGTTTCGCAGCGCATGCGAGGGTTGTTCTTGTCGAAGAGCACGGCGAACTGTTCGGCGCCCTTCTCGCCCGCCGGCGTGAGCTCGGCTCCCTGAATCACCCGAGGCCCGGTGCCGCGGCCTGCGCCGCGCGGACCGCCGATCCGTCCTTCGCCCGGCTTGTAGCGCCCGGTCGTGCTCAACGGAACGAGCGCGCCGCCGCGTCCACGCGGATCGGTCATCACGAGCTGTTCGGGCGCCCAGTCACCCGAGATGTTGGGGTCGCCGCTCGGACGCCGACGCGCCCGCTTCGCGGTTGCCGGAGGGGCACTCCTGGTGAGCTGGCCATACCGGTCCACACGCTTGCCGTCGGCGAACACGATCGTGTTCAAGTAACACGACGTGGGATCGTTGCGATCCGGCGATCCTTCGAACGTCAGCTGCTCGCCCTTCTTGAACATCTCGGGGCGCCAGCCCGATCGCCGCAGAACCGTCGCGGCGCGCATCTCACAGCGATACTTCGTGATCTTGCCACCGGCACCGGTCACGTCGAAGTAGATCCACGAATGAGGGTTGATGAGATCGAGCCCGGTGAACGTGCCGGTGAGCTTGATCTCTTTCGCTCCGTCAAAAGTACCGCCGCCGTGGTGGGCGGCGGCGGAAATGCTCAGGACCAGGACGAGGGCACAGGCGAGTGCGGCTCGAGTCATGGACGTGCCTGCGCTTCCTTGAGGATCGTGTTGTCGATGAACCCGGCGAGCTCCGCGCGGCTGCGCGGCGAGCGGTTCTGCTGCGCCGCCACCCACTTCTCTTCCTCGGTGATCAAGGCCAACAAGTCGGGCGCCACGCGCAGCGGGAAGCGATGGTGCTCCCAGCTGCGCGCAATCTGATCCTGCGGGTGCTTGGTCATCTGGCTGACCAGCGGGAAATAGCGCTTCGGATCCTTCTGCAGGTCGGCGGCCGCGGCGAGCGTTGCGCGCACGAACGCCACCAGTTCCTTGCGGCGGCGCGGATCGTTCATCACGTCGGTGGTCGAGTAGACGCTGTACAGCTCGCGATACACCTTGTTGTCCTGAAAGATGATCGCGTCCTTGCCGAGCGCGTGAACGGCATTCTCCGACTCCGGCTCCCACATCGAAATCGCATCCGCCTCGCCCTTCACCATCGCAGCCGCCATGGCCGTGGCCGGCGCCGTCACATACGTCACGTCCGATTCCTGCAGTCCCGCTGTTCGCAGCATCGCCACCAGGTAGTAGTTGGCCGACGTGTTGCGCGGCACGACGATGCGCTTGCCCTTCAGGTCGGCAAGCCGATTGATGCCAGCCGACCGCTTGGCGACGATCCGGTAGTTGCCATCGACCAAGGTAAAGAGAAGCCGCACGTTCGGGTTGTCGCCGAGCACCCGCAACATCTGCGTGGTGGCGTTGCCGGCCGCATGCGCGCCCTTGAGCGCGACGGTTCGCACACCGCCATCGATCACGCGGAACCCCGCGCCAGAGGATCCCTGATCGGCAATGTGGATGGGCGCCGCCTCGAGGACGGGCATCGCGACCGCGACGGTGAACATGGCGTCGGGCGCAAGCGGCGCGATCGCCCCTTGACCCGACGGGGCCGGTGCGGGCGCCTGTCCGCCCTGCGCGAGGAGCGCGACGGGCGCTGCAACAACGAGCGCCAGAAGGAATCGAAACGCAGTGGATGTCGGCACAGCCCCTCCGAAAGGGGGAAACTGTACCATCAAGGCTCCTCGACGACGAACATGGAACTCGTGAAGCGATGGTTCGACCAGCATCCGACGAGAATCCTATGGATCACCGGCGAAGCTGGTGCCGGAAAAACGGCTGCTGTCGAAGCGGCGCTGAGCGGCCGCATCGCCGATGCCTTGATCCTTCGGGTGGCGGACCTTGGTCTGGATCGCGCGCTGGTCGAAGCTGGTGCAATAGAAATCGAGAGTCGAGTCACCACCATTCGTCTGCTCGAGGCCGCGACGACGCGGCACGTGCTCGTCCTTGATGGTCTTGGCGCCGTGCAACAGCCGCGAGGGGCGAACGCACGCGAGATCGCCGACGTCAGGCTTCGTCAGTTGCTGGCGATGGTCAGCGCCGGCGTGTTGGCGTGCGACGTTGTCGTGACCTCGCGCCTCCGGCCACCAGACTGGCTGCGGGAAACCACGGTGACACTCGTCGAGCTGGAGAACGTCCATGCACGTACGGCAGTCGCCGGCGAGCCGCGCGTCGACGATGCCGGGCCAAGAGCGATCAGCGCTTCGGGTGAGGCTGAGTCCGATGCAGAGCGGTTGGTGGACTCGCTCGTGGATGCCGGCGACATCGACGAGGCGGTCTCCGTGTATTGGCAGTCCGTCGGCAACTTCAGTCGGCTGCATCCGCAGGGCCGGGATCACGAGGGCATGCGGCTGTGCCAGCGGTTGAACGAGGGACTGGGCCCCGACGAATTGTCACCGAGACTGGCGGCGTCGGAGGGCGCGGCGGCAGTCATGAACGACTGGTCGCAGTTTGCCATCTGCTGCGGAGATGCCCGCGTGAGCGCCTTGGCGGCAGCGTCCGCGTACGGCGCCATTCGGCCAGACAGCGCGCAGTGGGACGCGGCACTCATCGCCGGACATGTGGCAAAGGCGGAGCTCGCAGGCGGAAACCTTCTCGCCGCGATGGAGTGGTGCGAGCGCGCGTGGAACGATGCTCGCCAGGGCTTGCGAAAGTCGGAAGGGTTCGCGGCACGAGAAGTGATGGACGCCTACGACTGGTCCGCGGTCACGATCGCCGAGATCTACTTGCGCCTCGGCAATCCCGCCGAAGTTCAGCGGCTGATCGACGACCTCACGGCCATACACGTGCGTGCCCGGGAGTCCATCGACGAATTCAACGCCTCGTCTCTCATTCATCTCGCGCGCCCGGAGGGAGACGTCACCGCCGGCCAGCTCGCGAACGGACGTCTTGCGGCGTCGCTGGCTCTTGCCGAACGTCGCTACGGCGACCTCGAACGGCTTGCCGGGGTCGAGCCCGGCACGGTCCACGGCGACCACTTGCAGATGCTGGCGCTGCGGGCCGCAGTCGCGGCCGGCGATCACGATCAGATCAGAACGATGCTGCCAGTGCTGCGAGTCGAGGCCGAGTCACAGGACGATTGCGCGGCGGAGTGCGAGCTCGCCGTTCTGGGGATGCCGGCGCTTGCAGACGCTACGGAACGACTCGCGGTGACGGACACCTACCTGCCTCGTGCGCAGGCATGTGGACTGGGGCTGTCGTGGCGGGATCTGCAGCTCG
>Ga0075421_100002233_pt1 | contig 23045 bp, 24 predicted proteins | sample SoiMetdeltSBSDD5_FD_75292 | JGI IMG/M metagenome (GOLD analysis project Ga0075421, IMG submission 75292) | Bulk soil microbial communities from a Populus tree surrounding site in Tennessee, USA - Soil MetaG P. deltoides SBSDD5 | ecosystem: Environmental > Terrestrial > Soil > Tree plantation...
TATTTCAAAACCAATCGTAGCTTGTATTGACTACTTTGTGTTACTAGTAATGTCAGAATTTTGGCATAGGTCGATATCTTCCGCAGGGTCAAGGTCGGATCAGCCGCTCAGGAACCAACAGTTAACAGCAGGAATCGAGCGTGCCATCGGCATGTCAACTGAGTGAAACGCAGAATCTTTAATCCTTCCATTAGCGAAGAGACCGAAAAGATTGGATTGGGTGGGGCGTAAAGAGATCGCGTCTCGGCATCACGGAACCATCGCCATCGGAGCGAGTTCGGACACGGGACGATGTGCCTTCTTTGCCTTCCTGCTCAGAAACCAGCGGAAGACTTTTTGAGGACTGCTCCTATGCAGAAAAAGAAGATTCGAATTCTCATCGTTGATGATGAAGATGTCATTCGCGACTTTCTGGCAGAAATGTTCGTGACTTCCGGCTATGAAGTCGACGGTGCTGCGACCGGGCAGGAGGGTATTGCATTGTTCGAAGCCCGTCATTATGATCTGGTTTTTTTCGATCTCGGGCTGCCGGAAATGTCGGGTTGGGACGTTGCCAAAGCGATTCGGTCGAAGAATGCTCGGGTTCCGATTGTCCTGCTGAGCGGCTGGGGAATTCAGCTGGACGACGCTCGGCTCAAGGAATCCGGAGTCGATCTGGTCCTTTCAAAACCTTGCCAGATGGAAGACTTGCTCAAAGCAGTTGACGACGCTCTGAAACTTACGAGGTCCGCTCAGCTCTAGTTCCAGCCACACAGCCCCAAGGCATGAAAAACAAAGATGGAAAAGTCAGAAAGAGAAACGGTTCTGATTGTTGACGATGAGATCGATCTCAGGAACGCCATTGAGGCATACCTGAATCAGGAGGGGTACGAGGTTCAGGCCACGTCCAACGGAGAAGAAGCTCTGGAACGACTAAAGACTCTGCCGTTTGACATTCTGATCACAGATATGAAGCTTCCTGGAATCGACGGTACCACGGTCCTACAGGAAGCCCTTGGGCTCTATCCGGAACTGATTGGGATCATCATCACTGGCTATGGGACCGTTGAGAGTGCCGTGCAGGCCATGAAAAAAGGCGCCTATGATTACATCGCCAAGCCTTTCCAATTGGTGGAGATTTCCCTAGTGGTTAGGCAGGCGCTCGAACGCCGGCGGCTCAAGGAAGAAAACGCTTATCTGAAAACACAATTGAAAGAGAAATACCGCTTTGAAAGCATCGTGGGGAACAGTAAGCCCATGCAGGAGGTTTTTCGACTGGTCGAGACGATTTCCGGCACCAATAGCACCGCGTTGATTACCGGAGAGACCGGCACGGGGAAAGAACTCATTGCCAAGGCCATTCATTTTAACAGTCAGCGACGCGAACAGAAGATCGTGAGCATCAACTGTGGTGCAATTCCGGAGACACTCTTGGAAAGTGAGCTGTTCGGGCATGTGAAGGGCGCCTTTACGGGCGCCCATCAGACACGGCTCGGCAGATTTGAGCAGGCTCACAAGGGGACAGTCTTCCTCGACGAAATCGGTAACATGAGCCAGACGTTGCAGGTGAAACTGCTACGTGTCCTGCAGGAGAGGGAATTTGAGCGGGTGGGCGGTGCTGAGACGGTCAAAGTGGATGTGCGCATTATCGCAGCGACCAGCGCCAACCTCAAAGACATGGTGGACCGCAACGAGTTCCGTAGCGACCTTTTTTATCGGTTGAACGTGATTCCCATTCATCTGCCCTCCCTGAGAGACCGACGCGAGGATATTCCGCTACTGGCCAAGCACTTCACCAAGAAATATTGCCAGAGCTCCGCCGCTGAGCTGAAAAAGATCTCTCAGGAAGCCATGAAGATGTTGATGAGCTACAACTGGCCCGGGAATATACGGCAGTTGGAGAATGCAATCGAGGGAGCCGTGGCGCTCGTAGGCTCCCGTAACATCATTTTGCCCTCGGATCTGCCCCGCGAGGTTCAAAAAACTCATGCCAATCTGTTGATCTCGGAGATTTACATCCCCGATGAAGGTGTCAACTTCAACACTCAAGTGTCCAGCCTGGAGCGAGAGCTTATCCTCCAGAGCCTGAAAAAGTCTGGCGGCAACAAGAAACAAGCTGCCCGGCTGCTGAAGCTGAATCGCACGACGTTGATCGAGAAACTGAAACGGTTAGACCTGATGAACGCAGTTTAGGTCGAGAGGTCACTCATGGATTTTGATTTCGAGAAGGCCAGGAATTCTTTGCACCAGCTCAACAACAAGATCGCCCAGATCCTCGCTTACGCTGAGCTCTTGCAGTTGAGCCTCACCAGTGAAAAGGACAAAGAAAGAATCAAGTTTGTGGTTACCGGAGCACTGGAGTCCCGTCGAATTGCAGCGAGCCTGATGAGCGATATGCCCAAGGCGGATTTACGCAAGTAGGTTTGACCAGGCCCATCGGGAGCGGGCGATTATCTTTCTCGCCGCTTTGGGTTTGTACCTGAGGGCCAGCCCTCGCCTCTTTGGCAGTCATCTGCAGCTCGCGCTGGAATGGCCTTTCGAATCCCATAACTTTGGTTCCTCGTACCAGTTTCAACCGCGGAGCGGATTGTGTCTCCCGCGCCCACTGACCCGATGCATGAAAAAGCCCAGGCTCAAGTGGAACCTTGAAACCATTGTTGGCCTCCTTATCTTCGCAATTCTGGGACTCTACTATGTCGTCCTTCTCTTCCTATTCTTGTTAGTCAAATACCTGTGATGGACTTGCTGCCCCTGACCAGCTCGTCCTCAGTAACCTGTTCGCTGAAGAATGATAGCAATGGGCTGCCGACTGAACTGGAAGTCAATGGACGTCGCGGATGGGTAGGGACCTTGACCCGTTGAGCAGGCCGTGCGGCGGTCGAGTAGCCCGTTCCCGTTGCCGTTCCTGGTTGGCATTGTGTTCCATCCGGTTACGGGTGTCTCGCAGCGCCAGACATCAGAGTCGCGAGCACTTGGGTCGGGTAGATTTTCTCGTCGGACATTCTCTCTCAAACAGCCACGTTGGGCAGATTGTGGTGGCCCCGGAACATCGGGGCAAAGGAGCCGGTTCCTGTCTACGCTGGGACGGATTATTCGCTACTTGGAGTCAAACGGCTGTCGAGCGGTCTCTCCGAGTGTGACCGGAGGCAAAAGCTTCTGCGATGGAGCTGCACCAGTGGTTCGGGCTTTTCGTGTGCTTCCGCTTTCCCGTGTTTCGCGCGGCGTGCAATCTTAGGTGGGATGTCCCGGTGTGACAATGCTCTCGAAGCGCGACCAGTGGTTTCTTCGCTAGCAAGAGAGCACTCCACGCTCTTCGCCGCTTTTTTGCTAGCGACAATCGGTCAGGCGGACTTGGAGAGCACAGTTTTTGATTCTAGGGCACGTTTATTTCGGCCGGTAGGAGGAATTCTTCAGCTTTAGTCTCAACCGCATCATGGCTTTCGTGTGAAGCTGAGAAACACGCGATTCATTCACGCGCAACACAGCACCGATTTCCTTCATCGTCAGCTCCTCGAAATAGTACAGCGACACGACCAGCCTTTCCTTGCGGCTCAGGCCGTCTACTGCTTCGGCCAGGATTCTCTTCAACTCGTCCTTCTCAAAGACATGCGGCGGGCCCTTCTCGATATCGTCGGGATAATAGTTGATGAGGCTCTCAGCGTCGCCCTCCTCTTCGCCGTGCCTCCGCGAGGCGTCGTAAAAGCTTCCGACGCTTAGGCCGGTGAGCTGGTCCTCCAGCTTGTAGAGTTCCTCGAGGTCGATTCCCATCTCCTCGCAAATCTCTTGATCGCTGACTTCTCGCCCTAACTCCTGCTGCAATTTCTGAGAAGCTTTCGACAGTTCTTTGCTCTTTTTTCTGAGAGACCGAGGTGCCCAATCTAACTCGCGGAGGCTATCAATCATGGCGCCACGAATTCTGAGTTCTGCGTAGGTTTTGAATTTCACTCCGCGGGATGGCTCGAACTTCTCGATTGCATCCATCAAGCCCAGCACTCCTGCGTTAATCAGGTCATTAATTTCTATGTTGGGAGGCAGTTGCGTCGCAATCCGGTAGGCGTGGTATTTGATCAGGGAGATGTGCTCGAGAATCAATTCTTCTCTTTTCTGAGCGGTACTCTCGGCGCGACTTGCGGCTGCACTTCTTTTGTGCGTCTGTAACATTTGGTTTGTCTCCTCAAGACCTGAGTAGGAACGAGCGGTTGGCTGTTCTCCAAAGTAGATGCTCTCGAACTCTGCAAATCTCTTGCTGGTTGCTAACTCCCTTGCGGGGTGCATCTCGGAAAGCAAATGAGAGTCCAGGTAAAAATGTCCGAAGGAAAAAACGTGAGGGAAGCCCGGATGATGGTCTATCTGATTGATTCGTTGGGAGAAAGATCGATTCTAAGAATGGGGTGGCTAGCGAAACCTGGACCTTGAAAGTAACAGATTTGTGACGGGATGGGTTGATTTGGTGTCAAGAAATGAACACTTGGGTCATACATATGACACCGATTCAGTACAAGCGTAAGAGCGGTCGTTAGGAGCAAGACTACGACTTATTTTGATTGTTTTTAATGTTATTAATGTGTTTAATGCTTTTTAATTCTATAAATAACTCCTTAAAGAAAAATCAAATCATTGGCTCAGTGATCGTGCGAAAATCTGATCATCAACGTCGTCAGCTACTCATTGGTCGATCGGCACTCTGTTATAAGTCCTTTGCATCTAGTCACATACTGGATCTATGGAGGGCAGTTCTTCAATCGTCAGCCACTGGCCGGTTACGAAACCGTGCTTACAAATGTCGGTCCACGAAGGTCCGGGTTAAATCGCGTTCCGTTGGAGGAGGGATCCTTGAGTCGTGGCAACAGGTTGATCGCGAAGGCAGCGATCGGGATAACGAAGCTTGGCTGGCTGCTCAAGTACGCTTGTCGCGGAAAGGAACCGGCCGTCCCCGAGAATCCACCGCCACGCAGACCACTTCTGCCTCCGTAACCTTTACAAAATGCTTTCCTTGCGGACCCTGAGAACGCTCCGCTTCAACATCCACCCTGACGCTCACTGAAGTTCTGCCCAAGCGAATGACGCGCGTGTAGAAGCTCACCACATCTCCAAGGTGCACAGGAGCCACAAACTCGACTGCGTTCATCGCTTTGGTAACGAACTTCTTGCTCGATTGTTTGTGGGCCTCAATGGCGGCAGCTTGGTCTATGTAGCTCAGGATCACCCCACCAAAAATCGTTCCGCGGGCATTTGTGTCCTTGGGCATCATGATGACTCGAATCGCCGGGTTGCTTCGATCATTTTTCATAGCGGTCCTGCGGAGGGCTTAGCCACTTCCTCTTTCAGTACCGGAGTTTTGTTGAACGCTGGTTGGCAGACGATGTCGCCGCGATTGCGCAAGTTCTCGAACATATTGACGTAGAGCCTCACGGGTGCTCGGGAAGGCCAGTTCAGTCCAAGGAATTTCTTCAGGCGAATACAACCGGACGTCGAGAGCCTCGTCGGCAGCCTTAAGCTCGCCCCCCGTCACCTCTGCCAGGTAGACGATAATGATTACCGGACTATGCTCGTAGGAATAGACACCCAGGAGTGAAGTCAGGCAGACCTCGAGGTTCACTTCCTCTCGAGCTTCGCGAACTGCTGCGTCGGGAACCGTCTCGCCACGATCAACGTAACCACCTGGAAAAACCCATTTCCCATAGCCCGGTTCGATTCCCCGCTGCAATAACACGATCTTTCCATCAGAGGGAATGATGGTACAAGCCGCAACTTTCGGATCGAGAAAGAAAACAAACTGGCATCTGGAGCACACCAACCGGGCCGGCTCGTTAGGCTTCAGAAGGCGGGCTTCCAGCGTCGCACCGCATTTCGGGCAGAACGAGTATTCCATGAGTCAGTTACCTTTGGGCGATGATGGCTGCTTTCCTGGCCCTCTCCTGGAGCGAGCACCGATTTCTTATCTTGGAGCTTGCTCGGCGTAGGAGTGACAGTATCTTGCCTGAGTCAACAAAGGCATAGTCAACGAACCAACGCCGCAAGTTTTGGTACGAGTTCAACTTGACCGATCATTGCCGCAACCAGTAGCTGTTGGGCAGGCTGGCACGAACCACTCGGCCCTGGGCGTCGAGTTCGAACGTCAGGATCTCGCCAATGGCTGCCGTGCCAGTGGAGCTTTGCAGTTGGAAACGATGTGAACCAGCAGGCCTGAGAATCGCACGAGATTCCCAGGGATCGTCGGCGCCGGGATCAATCAAGGTTAGCTGCCCATTGAGAACCCGAATCTTGATGTCGGACTGTTTCGACGTATAGGTGCCAACATACTTCTCCCAGCCCGGATCCGCCACTGGCGCCACCTTGGAAGCAGCGGCTATCTTTGCAATAGCTGGGCTCAAAAGAATGAAAGCCTGATTCACGTAGCGGAGCGGTTCACCATCGTTGGCGTTGGTGAGCACAATCACTCCCAGTTTCTCTGCCACGACGAACTCGATTTGGGTGCGATGGCCGGGTAGGCTGCCGCCATGACCGATTCGAATCTGGCTCCCAGTACGCCGGATCGAAAACCCAAGCCCCCAGGCGCTCTGCCAATCCGGTTTCAGCCAATGCACTCGATGCATCTCCTTGAGCGTGTCTCCCCTAAGAATCTGACTTCCAGCGGCTGGCTCCTCGCGGAACTGGAGCGCCACGAACTTAGCCAGATCTTCAACGCTCGACGCCAGGTTCCCTGCCGGCCGCTCCGCCGCGATATCTACAAACGGTGCGACCTCGCGGCTGGTTCCAGGTAGGCGGCGCTCATACCCAGTTGCCAGCCCAGCTAAACCGGCTAAGGGCAGTGTATGAGTCGCAGTCATTCCCAGCGGGCGCAGAATGCGATTTTCCACGTATTGGTGCCAAGGCTCGCCAGAGACTTTGCTTACGATCTCTCCAGCCAAGGAAAAGCCCAGATTCGAATACTTCCACTCTGTTTCTACCGGAAATACCCTATCCTGCTCCGCAACGCCTCGGATCATTGCCTCGCGTGCGGGGAACTTCAAGTCAGTCCAGTTCAGGCCCAGGGCCTCGCGCGGGAGGCCGGAAGTGTGCGTCAGCAGATGACGGATCGTGATGGGCGGTCCCTCGGGTTGTGCAGCACGGATCTTGAACCAGTCCAAGTGCCGCGCCACTGGGTCGTCCAGGCTTAGCTTGCCAGCGTCGCGCAACTGCAAGACAGCAGTGGCGGTGAACAGCTTGGAGATCGAAGCGACACGGTACAAGGTGGAGGGCCCTGCTGGGATCTTGTGCCTGACATCGGCGAACCCGTATCCCTTGGACCAGATCAGATCCTGATCCCAAACAATCCCGACTGAGAGTCCCGGTTGCTCGCGAGAGGCGACTGTGGCCGCAATCCACGCGTCGAGCACTTCGATGGCTGCTGCGACTTCCGGATGCCGCGAGATGGGTTGTGATGCAGATCTTGCAAAGCCCTGCGCGCCCGCGAAGATGATGGCTACTAAGAAAAAAGCATTGAGGAGTCTGGCATTGCCGGTAGTTGCCCCCATTCCGCAGGTGAAGCGGTTCATACAGCCTCCAGACGAGAAGTGCTGGAGCTATGTTCTCAGAAAAGGCAAGCGGGATTCAAGGAGCTGGTCGCGAAGTCGTCGAAAGGAATTCATCTCGGTCCAATACTCCAGGGCAGTTAGACTTCGGTTCATGTCCTAAGACGAACATTTCGGTTGGAAGGGAAGAGCTAGCAAGTGAAGCAGTGATGGGGAACGTCCGTATCCGCGTTTTGTTTCGGCTGGGCTCACGCCCCTTCGTGGGCCAATACTGCGACCGTCGGGTCGCCTACCATCGCGGTTCAGATTTGGTTCGGCGCAGCTCGGAATCCTTGACGAGAGCGAAAGACACTTGACAAGCGATTGTATTTCGATAAACTTGGAATTATGAGAATAGGGCGAGTGCCGGACAAACGGATTGCATATTTTGCGGAAATGCTGAAGGCACTTGGTTCAGGTGTTCGACTCAGAATCGTCCGGCTGCTGATTGAATACGGTGAGCAGGGGTGTTGCGTGACCGATATCCAGAAAGACGTGGGTGGCGCCAGTTCCACGCTGTCCCATCATCTGGAGACGCTGTCCCGATACGGACTGATCAGCTCCCGCAAGGATGCCCAGTGGGTCTATTATTCGGTCAATTTCGAGGTTCTCAAGGAACTATTCAACTTTCTCTGGCAGGATTGCTGCAGCCGCAGTTCCCGCCTCGTCGAAATCGAAACACGTGGTTAGCGGCGGATGCCGCCGAGGGAAGCCGACCCGATTGTTTGTTCGTTAATTCTACAAATATGGAAATTAGGAGGATCAATGAGCGAAGTCACCCTGAAGGACGTTGTCAAAGAGAAATACGGTGAGATCGCGTTGCGCGTCGGGAGCGACAGCGGCTCCTGCTGTGGACCGGCGAGCTGTGGCACGAAGGATCCGATTACTTCAGACCTCTATAACGAAATGGAGAGATCGCAGCTTCCTGCCGAGGCAGTGTTGGCCTCGCTAGGTTGTGGTAATCCTACCGCGCTCGCCGAGTTGAAGCCCGGCGAGACGGTTCTAGACCTGGGTTCGGGCGGGGGAATTGATGTGCTGCTTTCCGCGAGACGAGTGGGGCCTGCCGGTAAAGCGTACGGTCTTGACATGACCGACGAGATGCTGGCCTTGGCGCGCGAGAATCAGCGGAAGGCAGGTGTTGAGAACGTCGAGTTTCTCAAAGGAGAAATCGAGGACATTCCGTTGCCTGACAACGCGGTGGATGTGATTATCTCTAACTGCGTTATCAACCTTTCGGGAGACAAGGATCGAGTGCTGGCTGAAGCCTACCGAGTTCTCAAACCCGGGGGACGGTTTGCCGTATCCGATGTGGTTGTGCGCGGAGAGGTGCCAGCTAAAATCCGCCGCAACCTGGAACTCTGGATTGGTTGCGTTGCCGGGGCGCTGGAGGAGTCTGAGTATCGCAGCAAGCTGGCCGCAGCCGGGTTTGAGGATATCAGTCTGGAACCCACGCGGATCTACCGCGCTTCCGATGCTCGAGATTTTCTGGCAGCAGCCGGCACAGACGCCGATGCGATTGCGTCACAGGTTGATGGGAAGTTCATGAGTGCCTCTGTCCGAGCAGCAAAGCCACAGTGCAACAATACCTGATGACCAACAGAACTCGGATCCTGATCCTTTGCACAGCCAACTCCGCTCGAAGCCAAATGGCCGAAGGATTCCTGAAACATCTTGACCCAGCCCTCGAAGTCTACTCAGCCGGAACGAATCCGGCTGCTTGTGTCAACCCGCACGCCATCCAGGCAATGAAAGAAGCTGGTATTGATATCGCTACAGGCCGGCCGAAAGCGGTGGAGCAGTTTCTGGAGAGGACTTTCGACTTTGTGATCACAGTCTGCGCGGATGCGGACCACTCCTGCCCCCGGTTCACTGGTGAGGTGAAAAGGCGGCTGCACATTGGATTCCCTGATCCGGCCCTGGCTGCAGGCAGTGAACCGGAAATCTTGGAGGCCTTCCGGAGAGTGCGGGACGACATCCGGGTTCGCTTCCTTGAGTTCTATAAATCCGAAGTCAGACCGGGCAGCTGACAGGCCCTCCGCGGCCTACAGCATGTGCTTGTCCGCGAAACTGAAGTATTTGTCGTGGCCGATAATCAGGTGATCCAGCAGGCTGATGTCCATCAACTGGCAGGCCTTCTTCAGGTCCTCCGTCACGCGGCGGTCTTCCTGGCTGGGTTCGGGATTGCCGCTGGGATGGTTATGTACAGCCACGATGGCTGCGGCTCCCACATCTAATGCACGCTTGACCACCTCGCGGGGAAAGACACTGGCGGTGTTGATCGTGCCCTGAAAGAGCGTTTCAGGTTTCCCCAGCACGCGATGCTTGGTGTCCAGAAAGATGACGCTAAACACCTCCTGGTCGAGATCGCGAAACTTGCGATACAGCAGCTCGTGAACGTCGTCGGAACACTCGATGAACGTCGCGCGATGAATCTGCTCCTCCAGACAACGCTTGCTGAGCGCCGCAATCGCCTGGAGGGTGGCGATCTTGGCTGTCCCCAGGCCTTTGATTTTTCTGAGATCCTGCTCGGTGGCCTTAAAGAGCCCGCGCAACCCGCCAAACTCCTGAAGCAGCTTTCGGGAAAGATCGACCACACTCATTCCCTTGACGCCGATTCGGAGAAAAATCGCCAGAAGCTCGGCATCGCTCAAAGCGTCTGGTCCTCGCGAGATCAGCCTTTCGCGGGGCTGCTCCGACTTCGGCCAATAACTCACCCAACGTTCGGAGACTTTCGCTTCAGTACCTGGCTTGTCCAAGTGCCGAAACCTTGGAAACGAGCTGGTCGACGTCAATATCCTCGGATTTCTTTGATAGACGCTCGACCCACTCGACCTTTCCGGCCGCAAACTTCCTGCTGCCAAAGTTCACACGATACGGAATGCCAATCAAGTCTGCATCCTTGAACTTGACTCCAGGACGCTCGTCCCGATCATCAAGCAAGACGTCGGCACCTTGAGCCTGCAGGCTGGTATACGCCTCTTCAGCCGCCTTCACGAGCGCTTCGTCCGTCGCATTCAGCACGGAGATCAGGCACTGAAATGGAGCGATGGTCAGGGGCCAGCAGATCCCGTCGGTATCGTGGAAGCTTTCAATGGCTGCCGCCAGGATCCTTTCCAAACCAATCCCGTAGCTGCCCATCACAATAGGCACCTGTTTTCCATCCTGGGTCAAGACACGTGCCCCCAGGCTTTCGGAATACTTGGTGCCGAGTTTGAAGATATGGCCCACTTCGAGAACTCTTTGCACAGTGAGCGGCTTCCCACACTGGACACAGGGTTCACCTGATGCAATCAGACGCAGGTCGAAGTACTCGGCCTGGTAATCGCGATCGGGAACCACTCCGGACAGGTGATAATCGTCGCGATTGGCCCCACTGATCAGGTTTTTTCTTCCTCGAAGGGCTTCGTCTGAGAGGATGCGGATATTTGATGCACCGACTGGACCGAGAGATCCAGCCGAGGCACCAAAAGCGTCTTGAATCTCTGCCGGCTGTGCCGGACGGACCTCGGCTCCTAGAACCGACTGCAGCTTGGCTTCGTTGAGCTGATGGTCGCCCCGCAGCAGCGCCAGTACGGGTTGGCCCGCTGTAATATAGACAAGGCTCTTGATCTGTTGCCACGGCTCAATGTTTAAGAATCGCGAGACCTCTTCGATGGTCTTCCGGTTCGGTGTTGATACCAGCTCCGGTCTGTCGGGTCCGGGTTCGTCGGTGATGGCACTGACTCGCGATGCGGCCTTTTCGAGATTGGCTGCGTAGCCACAGTCACAGTGGGCAATCTGGTCCTCCCCTGCATCGGTCACGACGACGAATTCATGCGATTGCCGGCCACCCATCATGCCGCTGTCTGCCTCGACCACCTTGTATTTCAAACCACAGCGGTCGAGGATACGGCGGTATAGGTCGTAATGCTTCTGATAACTGACATCGAGACCTTTCCAGTCGATGTCAAACGAGTATGAATCCTTCATTGTGAACTGTCGCACCCGCAGCAAGCCAGACTTGGGCCGGGGTTCATCCCGGAATTTGGCTTGAATCTGATACCAGACCTGAGGCAGCTCGCGGTACGATCGAAGCTCATTGCGAGCAATGGAAGTGAAAACCTCCTCATGAGTCATCCCGAGGCACATATCTCGGTTGGCACGGTCCTTGAGACGGAACAGATTTTGTCCCATGCCTTCCCATCGTCCGCTCTCTTGCCATATCTCCGCCGGATGAATCGCTGGCAAATGAAACTCCTGAGCGCCCATTCGGTCTAATTCATCCCGGATGATCGCCGCAATCTTATTCATCACGCGCTGGGCCAATGGCAAATAGGAGTAAATGCCAGCGGCCAGCTGGCGAATGTAACCAGCTCGCAACAGCAGAATATGACTGGCGACCTCCGCGTCGGCAGGAGCCTCTCTCAATGTGGGAATGAACATCCGACTCCACCGCATAGATTCTCCTTGCCTGCTTTCGAAAGTGATCAGGATGTGCGAGAGTGTGGACCAAACCGCTAGTGCGATTCTCGGCATCGCCGTTCGCGACGGTAACCTATTGTATATTGGTTGAAGCGTCAAGGGAATTCTGGGTGCTCGATTTCTCCGAAATCCAGTCCAGATGCGGGAGTACAGGGATCTGAGAAAGGGACAAACTCATTGTCAGCGCGGCCATTCTCCGATAGAATAGGCGCAGTTTTTGGGGCCGGGTGACTTCCGCGTCAATACGCCCGGATTTCTCCAAAGTGGATAACCGGTCAGCCGAGGAAATCCTGATGCCAATCACAGTCAATACTTCGAACACAAGAAGTTTGCGGAATGTCGATGTCGAAGTGTTTGAAGCCATCGCTCATGAAACAATGCGGCAGGCCTCTCAGCTTGAACTCATCGCCTCTGAAAACTTTGTGAGTGAGGCCGTCCTTGAAGCCATGGGGAGCGTGTTCACCAACAAGTACGCGGAAGGCTACCCTGGCAGGCGATACTACGGGGGGTGTGAATTTGCTGACGTTGTTGAAACGCTCGCCATTGAGCGAGCCAAAGCGCTATTCGGCGCCGAGCATGTCAACGTTCAACCCCATTCCGGCACGCAGGCAAACGTGGCCGTCTATATGACAGTCCTTTCACCGGGAGACACGATCCTAGGGATGAACCTTTCTCACGGCGGGCATCTCACTCATGGCCATCCCCTCAACTTTTCCGGGAAGATGTACCGTGTGGTTCCCTATGGAGTCCGAAAGGATACGGAGACACTGGATTACGAGGAACTCGAAAGATTGGCTACAGAAAATAAGCCGAAGCTGATCATTGTCGGCGCAAGCGCTTACCCGCGGACCATCGATTTTGAAAGGATCGGCAACATCGCCCGCGGAGCGGGTGCCTTGCTGATGGCGGACATTGCCCATATTGCAGGGTTAGTCGCTGTCGGCGAGCATCCGAGTCCCATGTCCCACTGCGATTTCGTCACAACCACCACACACAAGACGTTACGTGGCCCGCGCGGAGGCATGATTCTCTGCAAAGCGCGATTCGCCAAAGACCTGGACAAGACAGTCTTCCCGGGAACCCAGGGTGGACCGCTGGTTCACATCATCAGCGCCAAGGCAGTTTGCTTTCAGGAAGCTCTGAAGCCAGAGTATAAGGTCTACATTCAACACGTGGTAAAGAACGCGAAGGTTCTGGCGGCAGCCATCAGGAGTCGAGGGTATCGAATTGTATCAGGAGGTACTGACAATCATCTGGTGCTCGTCGACGTCTTCTCCAAAGGAATTACGGGCAAGCAGGCCGAGAAAGCATTGGAGGCGGCCGGTATCACTGTAAACAAAAACACGATTCCCTACGACACGAATTCGCCGATGATCACGAGCGGGATTCGCCTTGGAACACCAGCGTTGACTTCCCGGGGTATGAGAGAAACCGAGATGGCGACTATCGGCGAGTACATTGGCGACGTCCTTGACGACATCCAGAACGAGGCCCTGCAGACCGAAGTACGTGCCAGGGTCACTACCCTGGCGAAACAGTTCCCTCTGTACGAATCGAGGATCTGAGGAATGGCCTTGAATAACCTTTCGGTAATATTCGGGACAAGGAGTGGAATAGAATTGCCATTTCTTGCCTAGCTAAACTACCTTGCGTACATTTTTGTAGATGACGGTTCGTCTTTTCCCGAAAGTCCACGCCGAAACTATCTTTCTTTTTATTAGAGACTTAGCAGGCAGGAGACCTCTTGTCTGACGCGAGTTACATGTTTGCATTCGGGAGCTTGCGGTGTCCTCAAAACCGAGCAACTTCGCGACACCTAGAGATTTAGAGAAGGAGCAAACCTTTTGGGGAAGCTTGCTATCTGTAGTTTGGTGTGGCAAGTGCTAAAACAGTAGTCATGAGGCAGCAGTTAGAATGGCACAGTGGCCTCATGAAGCTCTCGAAACCAAAGCTAGAAGGGGATCTGGGAGGTCCCCGAGACCCGAGGAATGTCGAGGTAAAGGACAAGGAAAAAACCTATGACAAGAAAATCCTGGCTGAAGCTTGGGAAGACGCCGCGACTCAACGCTAGACGCATACTGGATAATCGCATCGTCTTCTGCGCCAACTGCGACGCGAACCGAACCCTGTTGGTTTCGTCTTGCGGAAGTCTGTCGTGCTCAAGTTGCGGTTCAGAAAACTGGATGTATGTGTCGTCCCCCCTTATCTCCAAGTTCAGGGACTATGATGAGCAAAAGGTACAGCAGCGAATCGCGGTCGACAAGTACATCAACGAGCTTGAGCATGAGGTCTTCTTCACGCCAAACGGAGCGCTGGTTTAACGGGAGACAACCGCTACCCTCATTGATCTCACCCTTTTTCTCTGGAGCACGGGAGAGAAGCCATCACATGGTGACTCTCCTTTTTCTTGACACCACAGCGTCCAGAGGCAACATCACTCTTCCTTCGCTTGCCAGTAACGAGAGAACTCTTGGAGGTATGTCAGCGACGCAAGACTGGGCATACGGTCGAGAAAGACCTTGCCCATCAGATGATCATGCTCATGCTGAATCACTCGCGCGTGGAAATGCCGAGCTCTGAAATCGAGCGGCCTCCCGAGCCCGTTGAAAGCTTGCACCCTAACCTCTAAGTATCTTGATACCTTGCCTCGCAGGTCTGGTATGCTCAAGCACCCTTCCCAATCTTCGTATAACTCGTCGGAGACGATGCTCAGCTCCGGGTTAATGAGCGCCTGGAGGGGCGTCGCCTCACTGTCTCCGCCCCGCTCTGGACCATTCAGTTCCTCAATAACAACCACACGCAGTGACTGGTGCACTTGCGGAGCCGCCAATCCAACTCCGCCATGCTCCCGCATTGTCTCGACCATGTCGTGAATGAGTCTTTGAATAGCCTGCCCGCTGATTTCCTCAACCGGAACCGGTTCGGCAACCTTCCGAAGTACCGGATTTCCTAGCTTAGCCACTTTGAGAATTGACATAGACCAATACCGTTTGAATCCATTCAGAATGGCATTATAACTGATTGTCTGGTTGGTTAGATTGGTGGCCTCAGAAGGTGGGTAGGAGGAAAAGACCGGCGAACCGAAGTTCGCCGGCGGGGAGGGGAGTAAACATGAGGTCATCACAGAGTACTCTGTGGATATTAACAGTAGGTCTCGTCCTTGTTGCAGAAGGGTTAAATCTTTAGTGGAAGCTTAGGGGGCAGTGTGGAAGCGAGAAGTCCAGTGCGGCTCCAACAGCTTCCGTTACCTATGCCGGCTTTAGATTGCGCACAGATATGGAGAATCTGGCAACCCATCAGCTAGGAAAGAAATCTTAGTCAATTGAGTCCTTTCACGGAGAAGGCAGATGGTTTCTCGAATCGTCCGGAAGCTGCGCAAAGGCATAATGAAGGCTTCCAAGAATCGGCTCGGAAACTTCGTGGTCCGAAGGGTTAGCAAGCGAAAAGGGCTCTATCTCTTGCACTATCCGAACGATTTGCGAGATTTAAGGCGCAAGCTGTTACCAGGTGATGTCCTTCTCGTCGAAGGCGATCACGGAATCAGTGATTGGATCAAGATTTACACTTCTCACACCTGGAGTCATTGCGCAATCTTCGTGGGAGAGCAGTTTCGATCGGGAGTTACTCATCCAAAAGAGTTCGCGGAAGATCAGCCTAACCTGGTCGAGGCAATCATGGGGAGGGGCGTCATTCTGGGGAATCTAGGGAAGTACGAGAATTGCAACCTGCGGATCTGCCGTCCCCGCAACTTAACACGCTCTCAGCGGGAAACGGTCATCCGCTGGGTACTGAGCAAGGTTGGTCTGCCTTACGACTTGGAGAATGTTCTCCAATTCGTCGGCCTTCCTTTTGATGAGACAATGCCACCGACGAGTGATATTGGAGAGTCCGGTGGGTACACCTGCTCGAGCCTTCTCGCTGCAGCTTTTGGGCAGGTTGGGCTTGATGTACTTCACTACTACGACAAAAAGGCGAAAGAGATTGTTCCGTACCATTGTTCTCAAGTTCAGCCCAAGGATTTCGATCTGAGCCCAAATTTCGACATCATCAAGATTCGACCCGCCGCGTACCGCAAACCCACCAGACCGCTCCGCAGCTGGTTTGCCCGCCAAAAGACCGCATGAGACCTCTAGTTGTCGGGCATCGCGGTGCAGCCGCACATGCGTTAGAGAACACCACAGCTTCGTTCGAAAAAGCAGTGAACCTGGGCGTGGATATGATCGAGCTTGATGTCCACGAATCGCTTGACCCAGAATTCATCGTTATTCACGACACTCACGTAGGTAGAATCTCTTCCCGGCGGGATATCGTGCGCCAGACCCATTCCCGGCTTTTGAAGTCAATCGAACTCCACGAGCACCAAAGACTACTGACACTGGGTGAAGCGTGCGTGGCCATTCCGAAGTATGTTGGCTTGATGGTGGAAATCAAGACTATAAAAAACTTTGACAGGATGGCGCACTTGATGGAAGCTGAGGGTCAGCTTCGTGAAGTACTTCTCACGTCATTTGACCTGAGTCTCCTGCAACGACTCCGAAAAATCTCCCCTTCTTTGCAGCTGGGTGTCGTCTCAAGGACGGTAGCTAGTCTATCCAAAGCCAAGAATTTCGGTCTGGAGTTCCAGACTGTTTGCCTCGATTTCCATTGTCTGACACATCCCGTGATGTCGAGGCTGAGGAAGGAGTACGCAAGGGTGTTTGCCTGGACAGTAGATCGTCAACGCGATATTGAAAGGGTCTCGCAATTAGGAGTAGACGGGATTATCTCGAACCGGCCAGACGAGGTTCACAGAATCCTGAAGAACTTCCAGGCACGAGGTGGGCACTGAGGCTTTCGTCATGCACGGCACCGCGAAAGTGTCCAGAAGGTTAGGTTTGAAAATCGCAAGCCTGAGTTAGAATCTGACTGAGTTCATGACTCATTCTTCCCGGCATGGCATTACGCCGGTCTGTGAGGGCGCTTGATTCTGGAATCCATTGCGGTTGGGCCACTGCAGTGCAACTGCTACATCGTGGGATGCGAAGAAACCCGGGAAGCCTTGCTGATCGATCCGGGAGACGAAGCCGATTTGATTCTGCCAATCCTGGATAAGCATCAACTCTCAGTGAAGTATATCCTGAGTACTCATGCTCACATTGACCACGTGGGCGATCTTCACAAGATAAAGGCAGTAACCGGAGCTCAGGCACTACTTCATGAAAAGGACCTTGATCTCTACTCCAAACTCCCCGTTCAAGCCGCCTGGCTTGGAGTACCCAGCCCGCAGTCGACGAAAATTGACAACCTCGTTAGTGAAGGCGATCAACTTCGTTTCGGCAGACTTTCTGGTGAAGTGCTCTTCACACCTGGTCACAGTCCTGGAAGCGTCTGCCTTCACTTGCCAGAAGGAACCGGCAAGCTGTTCGCGGGCGACACGCTCTTTTACCAAAGCATCGGCAGGACCGATCTCTGGGGTGGATCGCACGAGCATATTCTCCAGTCTATTCGGGACAAGCTCTGGGCGCTGGACGAAGCAACCGTGGTTTACCCGGGTCACGGACAGCCAACAACGATTGGCCATGAAAAACGCTTCAATCCCTTTGTCAAGCAGATCTGATGTAGCCGAGCACTGAATCCAACTTCACGATACGCTGCGTAGGGCAAACTCGCGCTGGCCTTTGCCTTTCTCTTTGCAAATTCTCTCGGCAGAACCGAACCTAGAGCACTTTTTCTATAGCTTGCCTCAGCTTGGACTCGTCCTGGTAGTTGACAAAGTGCGCCCGGACTACTCCTTCCTTGTCTACCAAAAATAACGTTGGAAAGAGCTGCACCCCTCCGTAAGCGGCCTGGACCTCTGTAGTCAGGCGGCCAACCGGGAAATTGATCTTGTGCTTCTCAATGTACGCCTTTCGGTCAGAATCCGCGTAATCCAGCTCCAGGACATTGTCGGCATTCAGCCCTACAACCGTAAAGTCTCTGTCTTGAAACTTCTGCTGGAGCGAAACCAAGTGCGGCGTAATTTGGACACACGGAGGGCAATGCGTGAACCAGAAATACACCAAGTGTGTCTTGCCCTTAAGATCCGTCGATTTGATGTGACTTCCGTCCAGGAGTTGGGCAGAAAACGGAGGAGCTATCTTTCCTTCCCACCCTGCAATGCTCCGTTCGATCACCTTATTGAAACGAGGATCTGTTCGGATCTTGTCGATGTCCACATGGGTGATCTCACCAGTGCTCGGATCGCGAGTGATGAACCTGGGAACTCTGCGGTCGTATTCAATGATTTTGAGAATGACATCCGCCTCCCCTTCCACTGGCAACTTGAACTGGTGTGCAATTTCCTGTAGCGTTGGTGGCTTCTGCGAGTTTGCGTAATACTGCGCGACGAAAGCGGGAACCTTAAAGAAAATGTTGTAAAGCCGGTCCAAAACCTTGCGCTCTTCAGCCGAAGTGAAGACCTCATTGTAGAGCTTGGTCACCAGTACGGGCTCGCCTGCTTTAAGATTGGCTCTTAGGTACTCAATGATCTTTCTTTCAGTTTCCCGGCTACCGTCTTGAGCTAGCAACGGGAGCCAAAAGAACGGGACAGTGGCGATAAGAACCAAGGCCGCCCTCATAGAACACTTCATAGGATTCCGATCCTCCTGATGAGATTTTCCTCCTCGCCACATATACTATACCCGATGAGCTCGAGTCTGGCGTCGCCATCCGTGACGCCGCCCCAACGAAGGGCCCGTCCGAGGCCCACGGAGTCTCCATCTTGGCAAATCCACACGTTCATCCGCCCGAGTTCTGCGAAGGAGTGGACCTTTTCAACCGGGAGTTCTATTTCGAATGTCACGACGTCTGGGAAGAGGTTTGGGGAGACGCCAAAGGCAAGAACAAGATCTTCTATCAGGCGCTCATCATGTCAGCAGTATCGCTTTATCACTTCGGAAATGAAAACTTGGAGGGCGCCTTAAGCTGCTTTCAAAAGGCTTTGAAACAGTTTGACCAGCTTCCCGACATCTTTCTCTCTTTGAACGTACGTGAGTTCGTGTCCCAGATGGAACAGTTCTACAGAGGATTGTCTGTCGCAGAAACTCAACTTACCGAAACCCTTCTGCAACGCACGCGACCAAAAATTCGGCTCTTGAACGAATGATAGTGGGCAGAAGGAGTTCGGAAGTCACGCAGCGGCCGCCCGATTGACCGGCTGGTAGAGGGTGTCTCTTTCGACTGGGTCTCGACCCGCTTCACGAATAAGGTGCTCGATTTCAGCGCGGGTCATTCCGATCGGGGTCTGTGCGCCAGCCATATGGACAATCTTCTCCTCGACCACGGTTCCGTCGAGATCGTCTGCACCAAAGTTCAAACCAAGCTGCGCGGTCTTGGCGCCGATCATGATCCAGTAGGCTTTGATGTGGGGGAAGTTATCAAGCAACAGCCGCGCCACCGAAATGGTTCTGAGATCCAGCATGGCGCTGGGAGCAGGCAGATGGCTGAGCTGTGTGTTGGCGGGATGAAAAGCTAAAGGAATAAGGCATTGGAACCCGCCGGTCTCATCCTGAAGAGTTCTCAGTCGCACTAAGTGATCAACCCGCTCTTCCACCGTCTCCACGTGACCATAGAGCATCGTGGCGTTTGATTTGAGCCCTGCCTCGTGTACCTTTCGAGCAATCTCAAGCCATCGCTCCCCAGAGACCTTGTGATCACAGATGATCTCCCGGGCCCGCTCAGCAAAAATCTCGGCGCCCCCTCCAGGACAACTATCCATTCCCGCGTCTCTCAAGGCTTGAATCGTCTCTTCAACCGAAAGCTTGGCGCGGCGGGCCAGGAAGTCCAGTTCCACCATCGTAAATGCCTTCAGATGAACTTTAGGAAAGCGCTCTTTGAGACCGCGTAACAGGTCCGTGAAATACGAAAACGGCAGATACGGATGAAGTCCACCAACGATATGGAATTCAGTCACAGCCTCGCTGTATCCTTGAGAAGCATGTTGGTAGGCCTCCTCCAGCGACATGGTGTAGCCACCCTTGTTTGGCTTGCGAGCGAATCCGCAGAACTTGCAATCGACCACACAGACATTGGTCGGATTGAGGTGACGATTGAGATTAAAATACCCAACATTGCCATTCCACTTTTCACGCACCCAGTTCGCCAAGCGGCCGACTGTATGAAGATCAGGTGTCGTGTAAAGAACCACGCCCTCGTCAAAGGAAAGCCGCTGCCCAGAAAGCACTTTCTCCACAATGGGCATTAGCTCCAGGCGCATCAACCGGCTGTCAATCTCGGTTTTCTTCATGAGCTCTCCCTCAGGCTGACCTGTCAAACACCCACGCAATCTTAGCCGATGGCGAAATGGAGTGTCAACGCGACCTGTTATTTGAAATCTTGACCCGTCCTGGCCACAGCGTCACAGATATACGGAGAACAGTGAAAGCTGGCCACTGGGTAGTCAGCACTCAGATTGCGCGAAGTCGGGAAGGTATAGAAGTGCAAGCAGACAGCAATACCGGGATGTCGGGTTTGCTTCAAAGTAGTGTGCTTTTTGATCTGGGGTTTATCGTCCACAAACTCCGTCTCTTGCGTCTTCCTGCCGCCCTGTGCCTTTGTGGCCCCTTCCGTTCCAGTTTTCGGTTGCAAAGCCAACCTTGACTAACTATCGTTGGCAGGCTTGCGTTCGTTCATGTCCGGCCAACCGTCTTGATTCCTCTTGATTGAAAAAGACTTTCGCGTAAAGCATTTCGGCTCAATGGGCCTCCGCTGTACCTTGCGCCTTCCAGAAGGCAAAGGGCCTTTCCGTCTGGTGATCACGGCGCCGGGCTTCCTGGGTTTCAAAGACTGGGGTTTCCTGCCTTACGTCGGCCAGCGATTGTGCCAGACTGGTTTCGCAGCCTTGTCTTTCAGCCACGCCCTTTGCGGCGTGGACGAAAACCCTCTCGAGATTACAGACCTGGAGGCCTTCTCGAACAACTCGACAACTCAAGAGCTGAAGGACTGGGACCTGATTCTGGATTGGATCCTGGCAGGGCGCCTTCCCTACTGGGAAAAGCTGAAGGTGAATGCTTTCGGCATTGTCGGCCACAGCCGGGGTGGAAGCTACGGAATTCTAATGGCCAGCCGAGTGCCCCAGATTCAATCGGTGGTCACCTGGGGAGCCATCCAGACCTTCCACCGCTTCGATGCGGAAACCCAGCGCCGATGGCGGCAAGCCGGCAGCATCGAAATCGGGGCCAATGCCTTCGGAAGCACTCTGAGGCTACAGCTAGGCGCGCTTGAAGCGTTGGAGCGAAACAGCGACCAGCTTGACGTGTTGCGAGCCATGCGGCATCTGAGTATCCCGGTGTTGTTGCTCCACGGCAGGGAAGACAAACGAGTGCCCGTGGCAGAGGGACTGCAGCTCTGGCAGTGTGCCGATCAGCGTCTGTCGCGCTTCCACATCATTGAATCGGCAGGCCACACCTTTAGAACTCGGCATCCCTTTACCGTTGCGTCGCAACCATTGCTGGAAGGTGTGAACGAAACTCTTCGGTGGTTTGGGAAGACGCTGCCCATTTGACGTTGAACCTCGGTCGACCTCCTTGCCACACTTTCCGCAGCTCACTCTTCGAACACGCGCAGCAAGTCAGACGCTTTCACCACGCCCGCGATTTTTCCCCCGTTTTGAGTTACAACGAGGAAGTTCTTGTTCCCAGCCAGCATCTTCTGGATGGCTTCGGAGACGGACACCCCTTGATCGATGGTCATGACACCCGTCTCCATGATTTCACCCACGCGGCGGCTCAATCGGGCAGCGATAGGCAAGGAAGCGACATGGGCCTCAGCCGCTTCAAAGTTGAGGAATCGGTAGTTGATGTAAGAAAAGAACTCGGTCGTCGTAATTTTCGATTTCCAGATTACCATCGGCATAAGAGGCTTCCCTTCGATGAACGCCAGATAGCAATCCAGGAGAGTTTGTTTGGTCTTCTTATCGATGGATAACAGATAGCGCAGCGAGCTGTCAGGAACCACATCTACCTTCTTTTCTGGAATCGTACTGAGATAGATGAGCCGGTGCACATCTTCAATCGTGATATTCAAGTCCTTGTACTGGTCGGCTATCCAGTGAGCCAACTCGTTGTCCTGGTCAGAGTACTTTCGTACATATTTCTCCAAAGTATCGATCGCATCCGCCAGGAACAGGCCGAGTGCGACGTCGCGATCAAATAGCAAGCCTGCGCAGACAATCGCAGCGTCATCGGACTGTCCGGGCCCAGGACGGTCCCGGATATAGAAGTAACGGACAAACTCTGCTTCTTGGTGCTGGGCCTTTTCCGGCGGAACGATCATCCCTGCTTTTTTGTAGTCTTCGATGTTTTCGGCGTGCGGCTCGTGAGCCAGCTTCTCGCCATCGAGATTCAGGTGCTTCATGATTCGAAGATCTACGAAATGACTGCGGCCGCCGCCAATTCTGATGTTGTATTCCTTTTCCACATCCCGTCGAATCTCGCTGTCGTCCCTCAAACCACCCAGGTACAGCCCCTTGAGAATCGAAACCGGATTCACGGTCAGGTTCTTGAGCCGACTGGCCCGAAGAAACGGCTGGCCTTCTTCGTTGAGAAGGCGCGACGATGCTTTGCCGTGTATGGCCTGATCGGCATACTGGTAGATCTCATCGATCAATTGCTGTCGGTAGGCCTTTACCTTGTCAGGCTCCAGTCTTGATGCTGTCACGATATCGGAGATCGTGATGTTCACAAACCGCCGCTTGTGGAACATGCCTGCGCCGTTGTGGGCATGACCTTCCACGGATTGCATCAGAATGGCGTCTTCGGATTCCTTTGAGACGTCGAGTTCTGTGGTCTTAGACAAATGCTCGAAATCCTGCCGAATGAGCTCTTCAAGGTCCATAAGAGATGCACCCTTCCCATTAGCCGGGGTTCTACAGAAGCAAGGAACACTCCTGGAGTGTGTCGAGAATTGTTGAGGTTTTGAGAGTTCAGACGTCACGACAACTTCGGCCCACCGTTCAGTGGACGGACGCAGTCTGATTCTGGGCTCTATGCAATTGTCCACAGGCAGCAAAAATGTCAGCACCTCGCGGGCGGCGGA
>Ga0075421_100002235_pt1 | contig 23038 bp, 24 predicted proteins | sample SoiMetdeltSBSDD5_FD_75292 | JGI IMG/M metagenome (GOLD analysis project Ga0075421, IMG submission 75292) | Bulk soil microbial communities from a Populus tree surrounding site in Tennessee, USA - Soil MetaG P. deltoides SBSDD5 | ecosystem: Environmental > Terrestrial > Soil > Tree plantation...
CCCCCGGAGCTTGATCGAGTACTCCGCGGGATGGAGCCGGGTGTTGTCCCGCACGCTCAGGGGAGGCAGGACGAGCCCCAGCTCGAGCGCGATCCTCTCGCGCACGCGCGCGAGCCTGTCCATGAGGTCCCCTCCGGTCTCCGCATCGACGAGACCCACGAGCAGGTACCCGAGCTCGAGCTCGATGGGATCGATGACGAGGAGGTCCCTCGCCTTCTCGCCGCGCCCCTCGGGCGCGGAAGCGGGCGCAGGCCCGGCATCTCGCGAACCGGGAACGGCGCCGGCGGCCTCGCCGGCGAGTCCCTGCCGGGCGGAGACCCCCGCGATGGCGCAGGCCGCCGCGGCCAAGAGGAGGAGCGGGGCGGGGATTCCGGTGGGAACGAGCGCGATCAAGAAAACCGAGGCGGCGAAGAAGGCCCGGTCGTTCGAGAAGAGCTGCGCCGAGAGATCGCGGCCCAGCCGCTCCCCTCCCGAGCCCCGCGTCACGAGGAGCGCTCCCGCGACCGACACCATGAGCGCGGGCATCTGGTTCACGAGGCCGTCGCCGACCGTGAGCCGGGTGAAGACGTCCGCCGCCCGGCTCACATCCATGCCGTGGCGAAGGACGCCGATGAGGAAGCCGCCCGCGAGGTTGATGAGGAGGATGAGCACTCCCGCCGCCGCCTCGCCCCTCAGGAACTTGCTCGCCCCGTCCATGGCGCCGTAGAAATCGGCCTCTCGCCCCAGGGCCGAGCGGCGGCGCCTGGCCTCGGGCTCGCCGATGGAGCCGGAGGAGAGCTCCGCGTCGATGCCGAGCTGCTTCCCGGGCAACGCGTCGAGCGTGAACCTCGCCGCCACCTCGGAGATCCTCCCCGCTCCCTTCGTGATCACGACGAACTGGACGGCCGCGATGATCGCAAAGAGGAGGAAACCGACGATAAGGCTCCCCCCGGTGACGAACCCCGCGAAGGTCTCCACGACCTTTCCCGCGGCCAGCGCCCGTTCCGCCGCGGCGTTGCCCAGGATGAGCCTCGTCGTCGCGATGTTGAGGGCCAGCCGGAAGAAGGTCGCGATGATCAGGATCGACGGGAATGCCGCCATGTCGAGCGGTGTCGCGGCGCAGGCGGCCGCCACGAGGATGATCACCGAGCCGGCCAGGCTCCCGATGAGGAGCGCGTCCATGACCGCCGGAGGGAGAGGGATGAGGATGATGAAGATCACCCCGAGGACCCCCGCGGCGAGGAGTGCATCGGACCGCGAGGCCTGGCCGGGCCGATCGGCGGCGTGTGGTGCTCCGGAAAGCGTCATCGCTCACCCTTCCTCGCGGTCCGCACGCGGGCGAGCAGGCGGGCCTCCGCCCTGCGACGCTCGCGCTTCCAGAGCGGGTTCCCCTCGATGAGGTCCCGCTCCTCGCGGAGCTCGTTCCGGGTCATGCGGAGGGATCGCTCGTGACGCCAGCGCGCGACGAGGCGGCCCGCCAGGCCGAGGACGACGAGGACGGCCGCGACGCGGAGCCCGATCCAGGGGATCCTCTCCGCGACCGCCAGCGCCGCCGGCCCCACCCCGCCGGTCGCGAGGGCCTCCGCGCCGGCGTCGAAGGCCGAGGCGGCTCCCGCGACGAAGACCGGCGTGGCGATGGCGAGAGCGACGGGACGCTCGATGGCTCCCAACGCCCTCTGCCCGAGCCCGGCGCCGTGGCCGCTCGCAAAGCGGCTCCAGGCGAATCCGACGGCTCCGGCATGGAACCCGGCGCCTCCCCGGGAGACTCCGGCCGCGAAAGCCCCGGCGAAGGAGAGGGCGATCAGGGGGAGGAGCGCAGCGCCGAGGGCCGCAGCGGTCCCCGAGAGGAGCGCAGAGGCGCGCGGCGCGTCGAGACCCGGCGTGCCCGCGCCCGCGAGAAGGTCCGTGAAGAGCGACCGGATCGAAGCCGCGGCGTCGGGCCCCGTCCAGGCCAGCGCGCCGAACGATGCGAGGAGCGCGAGCCCGAGGACGAGTCCCGCGCTCCTCGGGGCATCACCGGCCCTTCGAGCGTCCTCCCGGCGTCGGGGGGTGGGCGCCTCGGTCCTGTCATCCAGCTCTCGTTCGCTCGGCATCACGGCTTCACCCACCGAGCGCTTGGAGGAAGGTCGAGCCCAACGCTCCGGCGGCCGAGTAGAAGGCGGCCGAGCACGTGGCGAGATAGGGCAGGGTCAGGGCCACCACGCCCAACCCGAGGACCGCTCTCGTCGGAAAGCCGAAGAGGAAGACCTCGAATCTGGGGAATACGCGGGCCGCGATCCCCTGGGCCAGGGCCGCGAGGAGGAGCGCCGCGGTAAGCGGAAAGGCGGCCGTCAGCGCGGCCTCGAAGAGTCCCGAGCCCGAGGCGATGAGCGTCCTTCCCGCCCGCTCGACCGTTTCCAGGCTCCCGATGGACCCGGGTGGGAGCGCCCGGACGCTCTCGGAGACGGCCCGCAGGCAGGCGTGATGGAAGTCGAGCGAGAAGAAGACATGGATCGCGAAGGCTCCGTGGAGCGCCCTCAGCGCCGGCTCGGGTGGAGCGAGATGCGGGTCGAGCGCTCCGCCCAGGGAGAAGCCGATCTGATCGGAGATGAACATCCCGGCCCCCCGCACGGCTTCGAGGACGAGCCGCGCGCTCCAGCCGAGCGCGAACCCCGTCAGAACCTCGAGCGCGATGAGAGCCGCCGCTTCCGGAAACCCCGCCTCGCTCGGATAAGGCGCGTTCCAGTCCGCCGGCAAGCTCATCGAAAGGGGTCCAGCCAGGATCGCCGAAAGGACGAGCCGGAAGCGGAAGGCCAGAATCCGGCCCGAGAAGAACGGGATCGCCAGCGTGAGCCCCAGCAGCCGGGCCCCCGTCAACGTCCAGGCGCCGATCGAAGGGAGAAGGTCTTCCATGAGCTGTCCTCAGGGCCGCGACACGCTCCAGAGGCTGCCGAGGACATCCCTCGCGTACTCCGCCGACATGTCGAGGAGCCAGGGCACCAGGAGGAACGCCGCGAAGGCCATGGCCGCGAGCCTCGGGACGAGGGAGAGCGTCTGCTCCTCGATCCTCGTGATCGCCTGCGCCGCGCTCGCTATGAGAGCGGCGACCATGCCCACGGCCATCACGGGCAGCGCCAGCTCGATGGCCAGGATGAGGGCGCGTCGGAGGGCATCCACGGCGGCGTCCAGGTCTTCCATCGTCCAATCCTTTCAAGCGAGCACCCGGAAGCCCGCGATGATCTGCGACGTGAGAAGGTTCCAGCCGTCCGCGAGCACGAACACGAGGACCTTGAGTGGCAGCGAGACGAAGACGGGCGGCAGCATGAACATGCCCATCGAGATCAGGACCGCGGACACGGCGAGGTCGATGACGAGGAACGGAAGGAAGAGGAGGAACCCGATCTCGAAGGCCGTCCGTAGCTCGCTGAGAACGAAGGCCGGGAGGATGACGAAGAAGCCGAGATCCTCGACCTTCTCGGGCAGCGCGGGCGCCGCGGAAGTCCCGGCGCCGCCTGTCCCTCCCGTCGCCGCCGGCGCGCCTGACGGCGCGGAAGCCGCGTCGCGCGAGGCCTCGATGAAGAGACGGAGGTCCGCCTCCAGCGTGTGCGCCAGCATGAACTTCCGCAGCGGCTCGGACGCCCGTCCGATCGCCTCCTCCGCGGTCGACTCGCCCTGCGCGAGGGGAAGGTACGCGTCATCGTGGACCTTCTTCCAGACGGGCATCATCGTGACGGCGGTCAAGAGGAGCGCGAACCCCGCAAGCATGCCGTTCGAGGGAATGTCCGCCGTGCCGAGCGCCCTGCGGAGGAACGAGAGAATGATGTAGATGCGGGGGTAGCAGGTCGTGAGGAGGATGGCCGACGGCGCCAGCCCGAAGATCGCGACGAGGGCCAGGGCCCGGATACCGGAGCCCGCGCTCGCCGCATCGATTCCGGTGAGCGCGCGGATGATGTCCTCGGGCTGGCCCGCTGCGAGCATCACGGCGCGCTTCCGATCTCGCGCGCCGCGTTACGAAGAGGCCCGCGGAGAAGGTCCTTGAGCCTGTTCACCTGCTTGCGGTAGCGCTCGAGCTCGTCCGGGTCGAGACGCCCGCGGGAAAGCTCGGGGAGCGGAGGCCGGCCCACCCGCCCGGCGGGCGCCCTGTCCGCCGGCGGCGAGGTCCCTTCGAGGACCGCGAGCGGGCTCATGCGATCCCCCGCGAGCCCGATGACGATACTCGCATCCCCCACGCGCACGACGCAGACCGAATGCTTGTGGGTGAGGGCGGCGCGCCCGACGATCTCGACAGAGCCGCCGGCGCCGCTCCATGCCGCATGCCCTTTCCTCCGCCGCACGAGGTATATGCCTGCCGTCGCGAGCACGAGCGCTCCCGTCAGGATCGCGGCTCCTCGCTGACTCGAGCCGCCCGGCGCGGGGGCCGCGGATGCACGCGCCGCGGCCGGCTCGCTCCCGAGGATCTCCGACACCGACTGGCCCGGGCGCACGCCCTTGTCTCCATCCGCCAGGACGCCCGCCGCGGGCGCGAGCGCCGCGACGAGTCCGATCGCGCAGGCTACGCCGCGTCTCATGACGCATCCTCCCCGCCACCGGCGAGCACCTCGTGGATGCGGACGCAGAAGCAGTCGTTGACGACGAGGATCTCCCCGCGGGCGAGGAGGAGGTCGTTCACGTAGATGTCCACGGGGGCATCGGCGAGCTGATCGAGCTCCACGACCGACCCGGGAGCGAGCTCGATGGCCTCCTTCAGGGGGATGCGGGCGCGCCCGAGCTCCACGCGCACCTTCAGGTGAACGCCGCGGAGGAGCTCCCCACGCGAACGACGCTCCGGCGAGCCGACCGGATCCACGCCGGCCTCGGCCTCGGCGCCGGATCCTGCGTCCCCGCCGCGGGCGCGGCCCAGGATGGCATCGAGGGACTCGCCTCTTTCCGCATGACTCTCCATGATCAGCTCAGCTCCCTTCCGTGCTCGGGCCCTTCGCCGCGCGCGCCGTCCTCTCGAGGAGACGCGCGGCCCTGAGGGGCGCCCGCCTCGTGAGCCCATCGAGGACGCGCATGGCGTCCTCGGGCCCCATCCGCGACAGGACCTCGAGGGCCGTCTCGTCGGACATCGCGCTCTCCTCCGCGAGAAGGCGGAGGAGAGATCTCGGCTCGATGACCGGCGGCTCGCGGCGCTCTCGCGATGAGCGCGCGAGGCGCCGCAGGCGCTCCGTCAGGCGAGGAGCCGCGAGCACGATCTCGGCTCCGGGGTCGAGCGGCGGGTCTCCCGGAGCGGCCCGGGACGCGCTCTCGATGAGCTCGAACAGCGGCTCGCGGAGCATCTCCCACGCCTCGAGCCTCAGGGCGGCAGCGGTCTCCGCCGCGGATTCCGCTCGAAATGGCAGGGGAGTCCCGAGCAGACCTCCCTCGGGGCCGGACGCGAAGGCGATGTCCTCGGGGTGATCCGCGCCGCGCTCCGAGCCCTTCCCGATCTCGGGCAAGCGGTCCCGGCCCGATCCGCACAGGGTATCTATGGCATCCGCGAGGCTCGCACCGGCCTCCTCGATCCATTCCGGCGCGAGCCACGCAGCCAGAGCCGCGAACGCGCCGTTCGCGAGGACGAGCGCCATGAGGAGGCACGACCCGTAGACGTATGCCTTCACGATTCCTCGCACGGGCGCTCCTCCTCGTCTTCGCGGGCTGCCAGGATTCGCAGCGCCGCCGCGGCGCCCGCGGCCTCATCGGAGCGCCGCTCGAGCAGCGCTTCGCGCTCCGACCGTCTCCGCTCCCCGAGACGCGCGACCGCATCCCGGCGGTCGCGGGCCTCGCGGTAGCGCGTGAGGAGGATCGCGGCCTCGCGGGTCATGCGCTCGAGCTCGCGCGTCTTCTCTATCCGCCGGCACGCGAGCGAGTCGAGGAGCCGTCTCTCCTCCAGGACCGAAGCGCCGCCCCGCGCGAGGATCGCCTCGCTGCGTCTCCGGAGCTTTACGAGCCCGATGAGCTGCGCGGAGATGCGCGCCTGCGCCTCCCGGAGCCTCGCGCGGGCAGCTCTGGCTTCCACCTCCCTGAGGAGATGGAGCGAGTCCTCCGCCCGCCCCATCACGAGCCGCCCCCTGCCGCCGGCGCGACGAGCTGATGGAGCCCCTCGACGGTGCGGTCGAAGTCGCTCCACTCCGGGCGGTCCTGGCGGAGCCAGGCCTCGATCCTGGGGTGGAGCCGGATGGCCGAATCCGCGGCGGGGTCGGCGCCGGGCACGTGCGCCCCGAGGCGCACGATGTCCTCGACCTCGCGATAGCGAGCGATGTGGGCCTTCACCAGGACGGCATCGGCGAGGTGCTCCGGATCCACGATGCCGGGCTGGACCCTGCTCAGGCTTCCGAGAGGGTCTATCGCCGGGAAGAGTCCCCGCTCGGCCGCATCCCTCGAAAGCCATATGTGGCCGTCGAGAGCGCTTCGCGCGCAGTCGGCGACGGGGTCGTTCCGGTCGTCGGCCTCGACGAGGACGGTGTAAAAGCCGGTGATGCTCCCCCTCGGGGCAGGCCCCGCCCGCTCGAGAAGCTTCGGGATGAGCGTGAATGCGGATGCCGGATATCCCTTGGTCGTGGGAGTCTCGCCGCAGGAGAGACCGATCTCCCTCTGCGCGTTCGCGACGCGCGTCAAGGAGTCCATGAGGAGGACCACGTCCTCGCCCCGGTCCCGGAAGTACTCCGCGATGGCTGTGGCGACGAGCGCCGCCTGGATCCGCCTCAGGGCGGGCTCCTCGCTCGTTGCCGCGACGACGACCGAGCGGCTCAGGCCTTCCTGCCCGAGGATCCTGTCCACGAACTCTCCGACCTCCCTGCCGCGCTCGCCGATCAGGCCGATGACGGCCACCGACTCGCTGGCATTGCGCGCGATCATGCCGAGGAGGCTGCTCTTCCCCACCCCCGCCCCCGAGAAGATCCCCATGCGCTGCCCGCGTCCCACCGTGAGGAGGCCGTCGATGGCCCGTACCCCGGTCGTCAGCCTGCGCTCGATCCGACGCCGGAGAAGCGGGTTGCCGCCGAACCTGTGGAGCGGCGCCTCGACTCCGCGCGCGAGCGGCTCGCTGCCATCGAGAGGGTTGCCCTCCGAGTCGATGACTTTTCCGATCAGGCCCGGGCCCACCCGGACGGTCGCGGTGGCTCCTCGGTAGATGATCCTGTCCCCGGCGGCGATCCCGCGGATGTCGCCCGAGGGCGCCACGATCGCATGCTCCTGCTTGAAGCCGACGACCTCGGCGCGGATCCTCTGGCCGCCCTTCGAGAAGATCTCGCAGCAGGCCCCCACCGGAGCGAAGAGGCCGCGGCTCTCGGCCGTGAGGCCGAGGACTCTGTGGATCTGTCCCTCGACGATCGCCGGAAAGGCTTCGCTCACGGCTTCCATGAGATGCCTCATGAGCCCTCTCCTTTCCCATCTCCCGCCGGCCGCGCCGGCGGCGCTTCGGGGACTTCCCCCGCGCGGACGTCATCGATGGCGCCTTCGAGGGCCGCCTCGATGAGCTGCATCTGCGTCTCGATGGTCATGTCCACGGTGCCCGCCCCGGAGATCAGCCTGCAGCCGCCGCGAGTCACATCCTTCGAAGCCCTCACCTCCACATCGTCCAGACCCTCCGCCCAGAGCGGCTCGGCGGCCAGCGCCTCCTCCACCGCGGAGGCATCGTCGGGGTGTACCTGGATCGCGATGGATCCGCGCCGGAAGATGAGATCCACGGCCTTCTCCACGTTGCGCGCGACGGCGGCCTCGACGGCGAGGTGATCGGCCTTCAGGATCTTCCTGGCGATCCCGATCGCGAGACGGGGGACGATCTCCCTCGCATCCCGCGAAGCCTTCTCCATCTCGTCGCGGAGCTTCGCTGCCGCCTGCGCCAGCGCGGAGGCGGCTCCGGCGAGGTCCCCTCCCACCCGCCGCGCCGCATCCTCCCTCCCTTCCCGCTCGCCCTCCCTCATCCCGTCCCGGCGCCCCTCCTCGATGCCGAGTCGGTAGCCATCCTCGCGCCCCCGGGTAAAGCCCTCCTTGAACCCCGAGGTGCGGCCGTCCTTCTCCGAGCGGAGCTTCGCCTCGCGCGCTTCGCTTTCCGCGCGGCGACGCGTCTCCTCCACTTCCTCCTCGGCCGAGGAGATCCTTCGCTTGATCTCGACCTCGGCATCGTCCCAGCGGTTGCGGATCTTGTCCTCGAGGTCCCTCTCGAGCGAGGCGAGCGACGACACCCGGCGCCTCGTCTCGATGAGGATGAGGTCGGCGAGCTCATCCACACCGGTGTCGGGCCCCACGCGCGAGGGGCGCCCGCCTTCCGGTACCTCCGCCGGCCGGATCCACCTTCCTCCTTCGAGCTTCATGCGGGAGCTCCGTCCATGAGATGCCGGCTCACCTCCTCGGCGAGGTCCGGCCGCCCTTCCCGGAGGTCCTCGAGGAGCGCGGCCCCGCCTCCCCCACAAGCCCTGAGTATCCTCGCCACCGCCCGCACCCCGGCTTCCTCCTCGAAGGTCTGGAACCGGGCGGACTCGACCTGCTTCCGGAGGGTCTCCTCCACGCTCTCGATGGCCTCGACGCTCGCGCCGTCGAGGACCGCGATCCTCTCCACCACCTCGCGGCGGACCGGGGAAGCCAGGCGGTCCAGCACTCCTGCAGCCTTTTCCGGGGGGAGATGAGCCAGGACGAGAGCCATCGTCTGCGGGTGCTCGTACGCCATGCACGCGTGGAGCGTCTCGGCCTCGATGGTCTCGAGGAACTCGAAGGGGATGCTCTTTCTCTGGGACCGGAGGAACTGGCTGATGCGCCTCGCCTTGTCCGGGGGGAGCGACCGCTCGACGAGTCGTACCGCGCGCTCGAGGCCGCCTTCCCGGACCAGGCCGTGGAGCTGCCGGAGCTCGAAGAACTCGCGGAGGACCTGGGCCACGGTCTCGGGATCGAGGACGCCGAGGCTCTCGATGGCGGCGGTGATCCGGGCCGCCTCGGAATCGCCCAGGCTCTGGAGGAGGAGGGAGGCCTCGTCTTCCTCGAGCGAGAGGATGAAGACGGCGGCCTTGCGCGCCCCGGAGAGCGCCGGGGCCGGAGTCACGGGTAGAACGTCGGTCATGACCGCGCCTGGCCTCCCAGGGTTTCCGTCACGTCCTGCGAGAGCCAGAAGCGGAGCACGGAGGCGGCCGCCTCGGGGTTCTCCCGCACCGCGCCGTTCGTGCGCGTCACCGTGCGAAGGACATCCTCTCCAAGAGACGTCGTGTCGGCGGCGCGCTCGCGTCGAAGCGCCTTCCATCCTCTTCCCGAGGCCTGACTCGAAGTCATCGCGCGCCCGGTGAAGATCGCGGGCCGCCGCGCGATGAAGAGCCCCGCCAGGACGGCGCACGCCACGACGAGTGCGGTGAGGACCCACGTTGCCGCCGGCGACGTCCGCTCGGCGGCGGGGAGCGCGGCGGCGAGGCCCGGGGCGGGAGGCGCGGGCTCATCCGCCGCGGCGCCATGCACGAAGGGATGGACGAGGACCTTCACCTGGGGGTTGCCGAGCGCCCCGAGGAACGACCGGAGCGCCTCCTCCTCCTTGGCCACGAACGCGGCGATGGCGAGGCTCGCCTCGGAAGCCTGCCAGAGGGCATGGCTGATCCCCGCGGGGTCGGCCCCTACCCTGGCCCCGTTCCTTCCGGGGCGAGCATCGCGGGCGATAACCCTCTCGACGGCCTCGCGGTCGAAGAGGGCGGTCAGGCTCAGGCCCTGCACCGCTCCGGGAGGGATCTCCGTGGTCGTCTTCGACTGGCCGGGAAAGGTCTTCTCCTCGATGGTCTCTCGAAACAACCGCCGGAGGGTCCCGGCTGGAGGCGTCATCAGGCCTCCCTCGACGGGTTCGGGTTCCGTCCCCTCCTCGCGCTCGAACTGGCTGCGAACCGGCCTCGTGAGGCTCGCGGAGGGGTCGATCTCGATCCTCTCCACCGAGGAATGCTCCGCGCTCAGGCGCACGATCGCCGAGATGTTGAAGTCCGTGCGAGGGAAGACGCGGGCGTAGTGGTCTTCCACGGCCTGCTTCACAACGAGCCGGCACTGCTCCTGGGCGTCGTACAACCCTGAGCTCGAGCCGGGAGCCCCGGCGTCGTTGTACTTGCGGTGGAAGTGGTCCGTGATCACGACGTGCTCGGGGCGCAGGCCGAAGGCGCACTCGACGATGCTCCGGATGGAGTCCGCCTCGCCGCGAGCGAGCTCCTGCACGCCCTGCGCGAGGGTGATCGTCAGGGCGGCCGAGTCCTCGCTCCCCTTCTGGAGGGCGCCCCGGGAGGACGGCGCGCGGGAGAGGACCAGGCTTGCCTTCGCGATCCGGACGTTCTCTTGGATGGCCAACTCCACGCGGCGACGGTTGAGGTCGCGCAATCTCTCCTCGTTCTGACGCGGGGTCGCCCAGAAGGAGGACTGCGCCGGGGACTCGAGCTCTCGAGCGCTATCGGACGCCGCGGAGGACGCGACCTGGGAGCCCGATCCCGCGGGAGGACTTCCCCCGGCCGTCGCTTCCGGAACGCCGGACCGCGGGCCGAGGAAGGGAAGAATGGAAAGCGATACCGCGGCCCCGGCCGCGAGAAGAAGCGCGATCCTGCGGGCTCGCGGGAGCTTCCGGAAATCCTCCCGGAGGCCCTGGGCTCGACCCGTCGCTCTCTTCAGGAACTCGCTCAAGGTCCACAAGCGAGAAAAAAAGGAAAAGGAAATACGCTGTGGACGGGTCCGTCACCGGAACCGCCCTCCCCTCTCGACGTGATTCCCTTTTCCCGCTGCGTTGAGCGCACACGGCGCCGGCTTCCCGTTCCGGCGCCGCGCCGCCACCTCTCCGCGAGAGGTTTCTCTTCACCTGGTCGAGCCGGGAAGCTCGCCTGCACCGCGAAGCGCATGGCCGCTTCCTCCGTCCGTCCGACTCTACGCCGTCCGAACCGGAGCTCTCTCCGGCTCCTTTTCCAAGGGCGTCTCGGGGAACTCCTCCCCCGGTCTGCGTCCCCACTTTGGGGACTCTCTCTCTCGTCAAGGCGGACGCAGGTTATAGCGTCTGCTTTACAAAGTGTAAAGCACAAAAGAGGCTTTTTTGGAAGTTCCGTAAATGCCGAACGCGCCGGGACTTGGGGGCGGAATCAGGCGGGCATGCTCGCGTCCCGGTCACGGAAGATCTGGATGATCTCCTTCAGCTTTTTCGACTTCCGCAGCTTCTTGATGAGCTCGATGCGCTCGAACACTTCTTCCCCGTAGAGGCGGTGGTTGGAGTCGGTGCGCTCGGCCTCGGTGAGAAGCCCCAGCATCGTGTAGTTGTGGACCGTCTGCCGCGAGAGGCCGCTGTAGCGCATGACCTCGCCGATCTTGAAGAGCTTCCGTGGGATCACCCGCTTCGACATCCGGTCTTCCTGCCGACTGCTTCCGCTTCTGATGATCCGTTCGCCGGTGTTCCGAACTTGAGGCATTTGTTGCTTTATAAAGTATAAAAGCCCTGGAAAACTTTTCCGGCCGGAAAGCGCCGCCTGGACAATGGCCGGGGAACGCATGCACCCAGCGAACCGGAAGAGTCCCGGAGACGATCTCCTCCACCTCGCCCGCGACCTCCGGAGCGCGGTGTCGGCCCTTCACCCGCTATCCGGGGACCCGGGGAAGGACTCGAGAGCGGGCGTCCTCCTCCTCCTCGAGGCCAAGGCCCTTCCGGAGCTCGAGGCCGGGCTCGACTTTCCGGTCTTCGCTGCCGTTCTCGGCGGCACCAACGTCGGCAAGTCCACGGTGTTCAACGCCCTGGCGGGGAAGATCCTGTCCCCCGCCCTGGTGACGGCCTCGGCCACCAAGCACCCTCTCTTCTTCGCGCACGAGAAGTGGAGGGACCGGTTCCTGCGGGACCAGCCCTATCCCGGAGTCGTCTGCCGGGAGCTCTCGGATCCGAAGGAGCTCATCGCGCCCGGGACCGACGGGATCGTCCTCTACTTCCGCTTCCACGAGGACCCCCAGCTCGAGGATCTCGCCCTCATCGATTCTCCCGATCTCGACAGCGCCCTCGAATCGAACGCGATCAAGGCATCCCTCATCGCCGCCATCTCCGATGTCGCGCTCTTCGTCACCACCGCGCAGAAGTACAGGGATCGAGTCCTCGTCGATGACCTCGCGCGCCTGATGGCGCTCAAGGGCGAGGTGATCGTCGTCCTCAATCACGCCGAGGAGGACATCGTCTTCGAGACGATCTCGGATGACCTGAGGGCGCTCCTCAGGACCCCGGAGCGGCGCGGCGTCATGGAAGCTATCCGCCTCCCTCCCTCGAGCGCGAGGCATCCCGAGGAGGCCCTGCGCGAGGTCCTCGCCCCGCTCGTCCTCGATCGGTTCGCCCGGCTCAGGGCGCCGGAGACGAAGCCGCCGATCCTCGCGAGGACCATCCGTCGCGCGGCGGCGCTGGCCCGGGAGCTGGCGGCCCGCCACGAGTCCGAGGCCGCGGTCAAGAAGGAGCTCGAGGCTCTCCTCGAGGAGGACCTCGAGGAGGCGCGCGCGGAGTACCGGAGCGAGTTCCAGCTCTCCTTTCCGGAGGAGACCCTCGCCATGCGGAAGGTGCTGCGCCTGACGGAGCTCGGGCATCGCCTCGAGCTCGGAGATGAGCTGACGAGGTCGCGAGGAGCGCTCGCCATTCTGGCCGGGATCATCCGCCGCGTGAACGAGGCCGTGCGGCTGGTCATCGTGCGCCTCTCCCCGGCGCGGGAAGGATCCATCGAGCCCACGCCTCGCGCCATCGAGGAGTACGCATCGGCGAGGAACCGCGCCGATGCGGAGACCGTGTCGCGGCTCGTCGAGCGATGCCGCCTGAGGGCCGAGAGCTTCCTCCGGGGGAAGGAGGCGGGATCCGCGTTCGCGAAGGAGGTGCTCAGGACTCACTTCACGCCGGAGCTGGCGCTCGGGCTCGGCGGGAAGGCCCGCTCCGCTCACGAGACGGCGCTCCACGAGGCGCGCGGGACGGGCGGAGAGATCGTGTCCGAGGTGGACGGCTGGATCGCGGGCCGACCGAGAACGGCCAAGGCCCTGGGAGCGGCCGCCATCCTCTTCAAGGTCGCTTGCGGCATCCTGCTCGCGTGGGTCTTGCCCCCCCGCTCGGGGCTCCTCGCGATCCTGAGCCCTCTCGAGTGGCTCTGGTTCGTTCTGGGATACCTGCTCGGAGCCTACCTGATCGCGCTCGCGATCAGCCTCAGGCTGAGGAGGCGGAAGCGCTTCCGCGAGGCCCGGCTGCGGGCCATGGAGGAGACCCTCCGCTCCGTCTTCCTGAACCCTCTCGGGAAGGCCCTGGATGCGATCATCGTCGAGGACAGGGTCCAGGAAGTGGCGAAGCTCGCCCGCCGGGTGGAGGAGAGCCCGGAGCTATCGAAGCTGGACGCCACGCTCGCCGCGACTCCCCGCTGAACGGGAGTCTCAGGGCACGGGATCGAAGCCGTGCCCCCCGAAGGGATGGCAGCGGACCAGCCGCCTCGTCCCGAGCCAGAGGCCGCGCACCACTCCGTGGCGCTCGATGGCCTCGCGACAATACTCGGAGCAGGTCGGCGTGAACCGGCAAGCATGGGGGAGGAGCGGGGATACGAGGAGCTTGTAGACCCTGAGGGCGCCGGCGAGGAGAAGCCCCGGGAGACGGGCCATCGCCTGCATGGCTCTCACCGCGCCCCGGGACCTTCGCCCCCGCGGCCGCTCTCGGCGAAGCGGAGGAACGCCTCCAGGTACTCGGCGTGGGTTCTTGGTTCCCGCTGGGGCACGAGCACGACATCGAGATGGACCGGCAGGCGCCCCTTGTTCCTCCGGAACACCTCGCGAAGGATCCGCTTCACCCGGTTCCGGAGCACGGCCTTGCCCACGCGGCGGCTCACCACGAGACCGAGCCTCGAGCAGCCCTCCGTGTTCGGACGGTAGTGGACCCGGAGCCAGGGGGTCCGGAAGCAACGACCCTGCTCGAAGACCTTCTCGAACTCGAGAGAGTTGTGGAGCCTCTCCGTGGGGCGAAGTTTCTCGTCCATGGGCGCGTCTTCATCCTACAGCGATTCCTCTTCGGGTCATCTCGGAGAGCGCCGTCCGTGGTAGTAGAATCCGGAGCCCATGTCGAAGCCGTCCGAGCAGGACCCGCTGTTCCCCCGCTATCTGTCCTTCCTCAGCGCCCGCTACCTCTTCCGGAGGCCTTCCGGGCTCGCGGCCGTGCTGGCGGTCACGTTCGGGGTCGCCATCATCCTGATCACGCTCAGCATCATGGGCGGCTACATCGATGAGCTCGAGCGCATCATCCAGGGGCAGGAGTCCCACATCATCGTCACTGGAAGAGAGAGGGCGTACGATGTGAGGAACCTGCCGGAGGTGGAGCGCGCCATCAAGGCCTTCCCGAACGTCGCGGCGACATCGCCCTACATCGAGACCCTGGCCATGTACCGGAGCGCCCAGTTCAACCCCTGCCACCTCCGCGGGATCGTCCCCGAGACGGAGCCCCTCGTGAGCGCGGTGGGGCGTTACACGCTGAGGCCCGCCGAGCTGGACCTCATCCTCGAGAAGCTCGGCGTCGAGGAAGAGGAAAAGGATGATGCGGAGCCCTCGGCCCTCGACCGGCGCCACGAGCCCGATGCGATCGGCTTCATCCACGAGGTCCAGATGGCTCCCGGACGCGCTCCCCTGAGCCCCGAGGAGTTCGCGTCTCTCTTCGGGACCGAAAAGCGGAAGGAGGTCCTCCTGTCCCGCAACCCCGAGGTGCTGGCCGATCTCGGCGGCAGGGTGCCGCCTGCGGTGGTCGTCGGCATCCAGCTCCTCCTCGGGCGCGAGGTGTTTCTGGGGCAGGTGGTGACCCTCGCCACCATCGCTCCGGGCGGTCACGAGCCCGTGCAGAGGAAGTTCGTCATCACGGGCGCATTTCGATCGGGCGACTTCGATGCGGACAAGCAAATCCTCTACGCGCACGTGGACGTGCTCAAGAACATGCTCGGGCTCGCCAGCCTCGAGACGGGAAGCCGCTACGAGGGCATCCGGGTGTCGATCAAGGAGCCGTCCAAGGTCCAGACCACCCGCCTGCGCATCGCGCGGGCGCTCGAGGCGGAGCACCCCCAGCTCACGGTCATGCCCTGGAACCGGATCCCGCGCCAGCGGAACCTGCTCCGCGCGGTCGAGAGCGAGAAGGTCCTCATCTACTTCCTCCTCATCGTCCTCATGGCATTCACGTGCTGCATGGTCCTCCTGATGCTCCTCCTCACCGTGATCGAGAAGACGAGGGACATGGGAGTCCTCCTCGCGCTGGGGGCCACGCCGGGAGGCATCGTGCGCATCTTCCTCGCGAACGGCGCCGTGCTCAGCATCGCCGGCGTGGGCCTGGGGCTCGGCGCGGGCTACCTCTTCTGCGTCTTCATCAACCCCATCCACGACTGGATCCACGCGCAAACCGGAGTCCGGCTCTTCCCGGCCGAGATCTACCACATGGACCGGATCCCGATCAGCTTTCGCCTCACCGATGCTCTGAGCAGCGTCGCGCCGGCGGTAATACTCGGCTTCCTGGCGAGCCTCGCCCCCGCGGTCTGGGCGTCGCGGCGGGATCCCATCAAGGCCATTCACTATGAATGACAGCGTCGTCTACTCGGCGAGGGGGATCCGGAAGGACTACCGGATGAACCGCGTCGTCATCCCCGTCCTCAAGGGGCTCGACCTCGACATCCGCAGGGGAGAGATCGTCTCCATCGTGGGACAGTCGGGGGTGGGAAAGAGCACCCTCCTCAACATCCTGGGCCTCCTCGATGTGCCGACCGAAGGCAAGCTCATCTACTACGGGCGCGACGGGGCCTCGGACGGCTCGGACCTGGGGAGCCTGGACCTCAAGACCAGAGCTCGGATCCGGAACCGGGAGTTCGGCTTCGTGTTCCAGTTCTATCACCTGCTGCCCGACCTGAGCGCCCTCGAGAACGTGCTCTTGCCTTCGATGATCCTCCACTCGCGAAGCGAGTTCCGCGCTCGCCGCGCGGAGCTCGAGGGAAAGGCGGAAGCGATCCTGGATCGGGTGGGGATGCTTCCGAGGAAGGACTTCTACCCGCAGCAGCTCTCCGGGGGCGAGAGACAGCGCGCCGCCATCGCGCGGGCTCTCATGAACGAGCCCCAGGTCGTCTTCTGCGACGAGCCCACGGGCAACCTGGACACGGGCACCAGCAAGCGGATTCACCAGCTCATTATCGATCTCAACCGGGACCTGGCGGTCAGCTTCATCCTCGTGACGCACGACGAGGGGCTCGCGAACCTGGCCCACCGAAAGCTGCCGATGCTGGACGGCATTTTCCTCAGCGAGTGAGGACCGGCTTCCTGCAGGCGGCCGCGAGCTCGCGCACGCGCTCGCGGCTCACCTCTCCGTCCCGGCGGGACCCCGCGCAGGCGGCTCCCCGCACTCCCAGGGCGAGAGCGCCCAGGGGAGCGAGCTCGATGATGTCGGCCAGGGACAGCGATCCCGCGAGCGCGACCCGGACGCCGACGCGCCGCCCCTCATCGATGAGCCGGACGATCTCCCCATCCCGCATGCAGTCCCGCAGCGTACCCCGGGACTTGTCGTGGGTGTCCACGAGGATGAGCTCGATCCCGAGGTCGGGCGCCCCGCCGAGGACCTCGAGGGGGGATGGAGACCCCGCCGGCCCGTGGTCGGCATAGGCCACCGGGACGAGAGACGAGGTTCGGGGTCGGTCAAGAAGGCTCGCGGCCCAGCGCTCGAGCCCCGCTCTCCAGTCGAGGTCCCTGCATCCGGAGAGCCCGAGCTTGTGGAAGGCGATCCCCTGGACGGCATCCCAGCCGCGAGGGGACCCGTGCTCGAGGAGCTCTCCGGCCGCGGCGCTGATGCGCGGGCCGGGCTCCCTGCCGGCGCACGCGGCCGCGATCGTCCGCCGCGTGCTCGTCGAGGCGGCCCCCAGAGATCCGTTCGCGGGCTCCTTGATATCGATGATGTCCGCACCGCCCTCCATGGCCGCGAGGGCTTCCTCCCGGGTGCGGACACTGACGAGGAGAAGAGGCTCTTCCGGTAACCCGCGGCCTCGCCTGGCAAACTGTCTGGGGTTATTGGGCTCTGGTATAATCCGCGACTCTACAATACTCGGGAAACTCATGGCGATCCTACGTATCAAGTCGGGCACTCACAAGGGGAAGATCTACGATATCCGGGAGGAGAACCTCGCGATCGGAAGAGAGGTCGCGGGCGGGATCCAGGTGCTCGACCAGGGCGTGTCTCGCAGGCACGCGGAGATCTTCAGGATCGGCGAGCTCTACTTCATCCGCGATCTCGAGAGCCGAAACGGCACCTTCGTCAACGAGAAGTCGGTGAGCGAGGAGCTCCTCCGCATCGGAGACCAGATCCGGATCGGGAGCACCGTCCTCGTCTTCGAGGACAAGCTCGCCCAGCTCAGGGACTCGAGCCATATCATCGGCGAGGAGGCGTCCGCGGGGCTGAACCCGACGTCGACCATCCACATGCGGCTCACGGACGTCGAGAAGAGACCTCCCCAGGGAGGCGAGACGACGGAGTCGCGCAACCTGAACGTGCTCTTCCATCTCGCCTACATCGTGAGCGAGGAGAAGAACCTGTCGAAGCTCCTCGTCCGCGCCGCCGAGCTGGTCGGACGAAGCTTCGAGTGCGACCACCTCTTCATCCTGTGGGCCAAGGGCGAGTCGGCCGAGCGCTGCGAGATCCTCGGGCGCTACGACCGCGCGGGAGAGGAGGCGGACCAGGGGTGCGTCTCGAGGAGCATCCTCCGCGATGTCCTCAAGTTCGGGCGCTCCGTGCTCACCTCGGACGCCAGCATGGACAAGCAGTTCAACGCGATGGCGAGCGTGGTCATGAAGCAGCTCCGCTCCGTCATGTGCGTCCCCATACACCTCCTGGGGAAGAACATGGGAGTCCTCTACGTCTACTCGAAGAAGTCGGAAGCCTTCTCGGCGGAGGACCTGGAGCTGGCATCGGCCGTGGGAATCCAGCTCGGCACCACGATCGGCCTCCTCACGATGCTGCGGGGATCGGACAAGTTCTTCCGGAACTCGATGCGGACGCTCGTGTCCGCCATCGAGATGAAGAACCCGGAGAACCGGGGCAAGTGCGAGCGCGTCGCGGGGTACTGCCTCGCGATCGCGAAGGAGCTCGGGCTCGAGACGCACGACCTGCGGAACGCGTGGCTCGCGGGGATGCTCCACGATATCGGCTCGATACCGCTCACCGACAAGGAGAGGTCCCAGGAGCTCACCATCGAGACGAAGAAGAACCACTACGCGCGCGAGCTCCTGAAGCACGTGAGCGGGCTCGAGGCCATACTCCCCGCCATCGAGGAGCAGAACGAGCGCTTCGACGGGAGCGGCTCTCCCGAGGGAAGGAAGGGGAGCGACATCTCCATACTGGGAAGGGTCCTGGGCCTCGCGCTCGAGCTCGACCGGACGCTGTACCACGGCAGCGTCGGCGGCGGGGAGGAGATGACCGCGAAGGAGGCGCTCCTCAAGATCAAGGAGATGGCGGACCGACAATTCGACCGGGAGTCGGTGAACGCCCTCCTCATCGCTTACCGGAACGGCAAGCTCTTCAATCAGGACGAGGAGTTCTTCGAGGTCCCGCTCAACTGACCCGCGGCCTCTTCCTCGGATCCGCGCCGAACCACCATGCTCATCATCATGAAGACCGGAGCCACTCCGGCGGAGATCGAGAACGTCTCGCGGATGATCCGCGACAGGGGCATGGTCCCTCACCCCATACCCGGAAGCACGCGCACCGCCATCGGGATCACCGGTAATCCTCCGGACCTCGACCCGACCGAGTTCGAGCTCCTGCCCGGCGTCATCCAGGCGATACGGGTGTCGAAGCCGTACAAGCTCGTCTCGCGCGAGACGAAGCCGGACGACACCATCGTGCGGATCGGCTCGAAGGGGGTGGAAATCGGAGGAAAGAAGCTCGTCGTGATGGCAGGCCCGTGCTCCGTCGAGAACCGCGACCAGATCCATGCGGCGGCGGAAGCGGTGAGCCGCGCAGGCGCCAAGGTCCTTCGCGGCGGGGCCTACAAGCCGCGGACGAGCCCGTACAGCTTCCAGGGCCTCGAGGAGGAGGGGCTCCGCCTCCTCGCGGAGGCGGGAGAGAAGCACGGTCTCGCCACGGTGACGGAGGTCATCAACGAAGCCAGCGCCGACCTCGCCGAGGACTACGCGGACATGCTCCAGATCGGCGCCAGGAACATGCAGAACTTCGCCCTGCTGAAGAGGCTGGGCCGCTCGCGGAAGCCCATCCTGCTCAAGCGAGGCATGTCGGCGACGCTCGAGGAGCTCCTCATGTGCGCGGAGTACCTCCTCGCCGGCGGGAACTACGGGGTCGTCCTCTGCGAGCGCGGCGTACGCACCTTCGCGGACCACACGAGGAACACCTTCGACGTGAGCATCATCCCGGCCGTGAAGAAGGTAAGCCACCTGCCCATCCTGGGCGACCCGAGCCACGGCACGGGGATCCGGGACATGGTGCCGGCCATGGCGCGCGCCGCCATCGCCGCGGGGGCCGATGGCCTCATGGTGGAGGTCCATCCCGATCCGAAGCGGGCTCTCTCGGACGGAGCCCAGTCGCTCTATCCCGAGCAGTTCCGGGAGCTGATGGGCCCGCTGGGGATCATCGCGGGGGCGCTGGGACGCACCCTCTGAGGGGATGCGCTTCGACTTCCGAAGGCGGGTGCGCGCGTGGAGGAGGCGGCGCGCGGCATCTCTCTGGGGGAGCCGGATCCCCCCCACGTCCGGGAAGCTGATCCTCGCGGCGTGCCGCGAGGGCGGAGCGATCGAGACGCCTCTCCTCGGGACGGTGCTCCGCGCCGGCCGCGAATATCGCGGAATGGAGGACACCGAGATCCGCGGGTTCCTCGACGGCGGCGTCAAGTTCGAGAGGAACGTGGCCACGCAGTACCACGTGCGCATTGGCTGCGAGGCCTCCGGCGCCGTCGCGGGGCGAAGCGAGGTGATGCGCGTCCTCCAGCGCTGGGACATCTCCCCGCTCCCCGCGTGCGCGCGGGTCGCGGCAGCGCGGCTCGTCCTCCGCCAGGAGGACATCACCCGGTTCCCCCATCGCCAGCCGCTCCGCTGGCCCGTGACCTTTTACCTCCACGAGGTCAGGAAGCCGTGGGGCCCGGGGCGCGGCGGCGTCGGGGCGGACAACGTGTCGAGCCCCGAGCCCGGCGATGCCTGGTGGCTCGAGGCGCGCGCGGGCGAGCTTGCGTGGCAGGTGCCGGGCTGCGGGTTCGGGTCGGAGTCGGACCCGCGGGCCGACCGCGCGGCGGAGCCGCTCGCAGCGGCGACCATCCATGGTCCGGGCGATGACCTCGTGTTCACGGGGCCGCGCCTCGCCGGGCGCGTGGAGGCCTCCGCGCGCGCGGCCGGGGCTCTGGAAGTCCTGATCGCCGCGAGCGCCGCGGACGAGAACCTGCCGGGATCCATCAAGGCGTTCTACTCGCGAGACTACGGGGAGGATGGCAACCCGACCCTCCGGCCGCGGCTCGAGGTGGAGTGGACCTCGCGGGCGGACTGGGTCGAGGAGAGGCCCTTCGTCCTCGAGCCGGGCGGAACGGCGGTGGTTCGACCGGACGCCTCGCGAGCCCTGCGTGATGGCGCCCGCATCGCGACGTCGCTCGAGCTCAGCGGCAACGATCCGCTCGCCATCCCTCCCGACGTGATCGTGAACGGCGCCGAGGCGAGGATCACGACCGCTCTCCAGCCGGTGCCGGCCGGAGACTCTATACGGCTCGAGCTGCTCGAGACGTGGACCCCTGCCGTGGAGTCACCGGATCGCCTGGCCGTCGCATTCCGCTTCACGGCCCCCTCGGGGCGCGTCCTCGAGCGGGCGGCGCGGCACGCGGGCGCCCACCGCTTCGCCTGCGAGGTGTCTCCGGACGAGATGGGCGTGTGGCGCTACGCGTGGTCCTGCGTCCCCGACGCCCGGTTCGGTCCGCACGAGGGGTCGGGCTGGATCACCGTGGTACGGCGCGCCGACGGCGCTCACCTGAGCGCGCTGCGCGCCATGGCCGAGGCCGCGGCCCTCGTCAGCGAGAGCCCGAAAGACCTGGTGAGCCGGAAGCGAGCTCACGTCCGGCTCACCGCGCTCACCCGGGAAGTCCTCGAGTACTCGCGGACGGATGCGCCGGCATCCGAGACGGAAGCCTGCCGCGAGCTCCTCGAGACGGTCACGAAGGCCATCGCGCGCTGCGCGTGATGGCGGACCCTCAATCGACCTGGAGGGGCGTCTCCTCGGGGATGGCCGGGGCGAGAGTCCTCTTGGCCACCTCTTCGCTGGTGATCAGGATTCCGTAGTCGCGGAACAAGAAGGCGATCTGCCGGTTCTGAGCGTCCGCAAGCAAGTTGAGGAGGACGCGGAGGGGGACCTCGGCTTCCTTCGCCTTGGGCGCCAGCACCTCGAGGGCATCGTAGGGGCTCGGCGCGACCACCATCTCCCCCGTCGTTTTCTCGAGGAGCTCCTTGACCTTGATCGTCGGACCCTCGATGCGGACCTTTCTCTCGAGCATCTCCTTCTGCCTCGGCGAGAAATCCGGGCGCTCCCGCCCGGCGCCGCGAGCGGGCTCCAGCGCGGCGGGGCCGCTTGTCGCCCGGAGGCTCTTGTCGCCCCCGAGGCCGAGCAGGAAGCGCAGCCGGGCCTGGTTCTGCTCCAGCTTCGCCTTGGCATCTATGAGGGCGGTCTCGGCCTGGAGCACTTCCAGGATGCTCACCGTGTTTACGTCCTTGGCGCGCTGCATGCTCGACAGGGAGTTCTCGGCAAACCTGAGCATGCCTTCGAGCCTCTGCCTCTCGTGGTTGGTCGAGACGATCTCCTCGGTGATACGAAGCCGCGTCTGATTGAGCGCCATCCGGGCCTGGACGACCTTCGCCTCCGCCCGGAGGACGTCGGGGTTCGAGCGTAGGGCGACTGCGATCATGTCGTCGAGCGACCGCGGCATCTCCTCGCGTGGCGGAGCACTCTCGACTGCTTTCTTCTGCCCCTTGGCCGGCGCTTCCTCGGGAGCCGGAGCCTGGCCCAGAACGAAGGCGCAAAGCGCAACCAGGACCACCGGGGTGTACGTGAACGCACTGTTCATCAGCCTCTCCTGTTCTCGGTCTCCTGTGACCGTCTCATCGCCGCGAGGAGCCAGGGATCCTCTCGCCCCGCCGCCGTTCGCGGCATCCCTCTCTCGATCTCGATCACCTGACGGTAGCATTCGAGCGCCCCTTCCAGGTCGCCGCGGGCCAGGTACGCATCGCCGGCGCGCCGGAGCAGCTCTCCGCGCTCTGCGGAAGGCGCGATCGGAACCTGCCGCCGGATCTCATCCGGCTCGATCGGCGCCGCCGCCTCCCTCGACACAGCCGCGACCGGTGGGCCTCCCGGGCGCTGCTCCTCGTCGAGCAGCCGGGCCGAGGCGAAGCCCGCGCCGAAGAGGAGCGCCGCGGCCGCGCCGGCGATCCCCCGTCGAGCCCACCGCCGCCGCCGCGCGCGCACCTCCACGAGGCGGCCGGTGCGGAAGAGCAGCGATTCGCGGAGCCCGGGTCCGGGCTCCGGGATGTGCAATTCGCGTCCGAGCAGGCGCTCGAACTCCAGGTCGTCAGGGTTCTCGTCCATCACGCCTCCTGTAAGCTTCCTGGAACGCCGCTCGCGCGCGGGAGAGCAGCGACTCGATGGCCTTCGGCGACTCGCCCCAGCGGTGCGCCACCTCATCCACCGAGAGGGCGTCCTGGTACTTCGCGCGGAGGACTGCTTGGTGACGGGCGGGGAGCTCGCTGAAGACGAGCGCGATCTCCTCGGCGAGCTCCGCACGACCCTCCCCCGGCGGCGCGCCGCGACCGGTGCCGTCGAGGCACTCCTGCGGCGCGCCGGCGCCGAGGACGCGGTGCTTCCGGAGCCGCCGCTCCTGGTTCCGGAGCACGTTCACGGCGATCCCCCGAAGCCACGCCTCGAACCCTCCGCGGGCCGGATCGAATCTCCGGATCCGGCGTACGGCGATGAGCCAGCACTCCTGGACGGCCTCGTCGGTGAGATCCGGACCGTGGCGATTGCGGAAGTGGATATAAGCGTGGAGGGCATCGAAGTACCTGTCGTAGAGCGCCTTCCAGGCCCCCGCATCGCCGCGGA
>Ga0075421_100002236_pt1 | contig 23030 bp, 22 predicted proteins | sample SoiMetdeltSBSDD5_FD_75292 | JGI IMG/M metagenome (GOLD analysis project Ga0075421, IMG submission 75292) | Bulk soil microbial communities from a Populus tree surrounding site in Tennessee, USA - Soil MetaG P. deltoides SBSDD5 | ecosystem: Environmental > Terrestrial > Soil > Tree plantation...
TAGGGATTGCCGGTGGCTTCGAACGCCTCCCAGGTGTCGGCATCCATCGTTTCCGACCAGAGGTAGCTGTAATAGCCCGCCGAATAGGCGTCCGACGAAAACAGGTGTCCGAACTGCGGCAGGCGGTGCCGCATCACCATCTCCTTCGGCATGCCGAGCTTGGCCAGCGCCTCGCGCTCGAACTTGTCGGGGTCGACGATGCCGTCAGGCTGAGTGTGCAGCATCATATCGACCAGCGCTGACGACAGATATTCAACCGTGGCGAAGCCCTGGTTGAAGGTCTCCGACGCCTCGATCTTCTTGACCAGCGCCTCCGGCATCGCTTCGCCGGTCTGATAGTGGCGCGCGAACTTGTCGAGCACCGGCCGGGTCAGCAGCCAATTCTCGTTCACCTGGCTGGGATACTCGACGAAATCGCGTGGGGACCCGCCGAGCGATGGATATTTCACGTCGCTGAGATAGTAATGAATGGCGTGGCCGAATTCGTGCCACAGCGTCTCGCCGTCGTTGAGGCTGATCAGCACCGGCTGCCCGGGCGAGGGCTTGGTGAAATTATTGTTGTTGGAGCCAAGCACGATGTTGTCGTTCAATAGGCGCGCGCGGCTGCGATAGGTGGTCGCCCAGGCGCCCGAACGCTTGCCCTGGCGGGCATAGGTGTCGAGGTAGAATAGGCCAACTACCGCGCCGCTCTTGGCATTGGTGACCTCGAACGTGCGAACGTCCGGCTGGAACACCGGAACCTTGCCGGTATTTTCGGTGAACTTCAGGTCGTAGAGCTGCTCGGCCGACCAGAACATGCCCTTCACGAGATTATCGAGCGCGAAGTAGGGTTTGATCTCGTCCTGGCTGAGGTCGTACTTCGCCTTCCTCACCTTCTCCTGGTAGTAGCGATAGTCCCACGGCTCGATGGTGGTGACGCCGTCCTTGGCCGCGAACGGCGTCATGTCGGCGACTTCCTGGTGGACGCGGGCGACGGCCGGCTTCCACACCCGCATCATCAGGTCCATCGCCTTGGCCGGCGACTTGGCCATCGTGTCCTGCATCCGCCAATCGGCGTGGGTCGCATATCCCAAGAGCTTGGCGCGGTCGGCGCGCAGCTTCACGATCTTGGCGATCAGCGCGTTCGTGTCATTGGCATTGCCATTGTCGCCGCGCTGGACGAACGCCTTCCACACCTTCTCGCGCAAGCCGCGATCGGTGCCGAAGCTGAGGACCGGCTCGACCGCCGAACGGGTGTTGGCGATGGCGTAGCTGCCAGCGGGGAAGCCTGCGACCTTGGTGGCGGCCGCGGCGGCATCCTTCACGTCGGCCGGCACGCCCGCCATTTCCGCTTCACTCGCCTGCGTATAGGTCGACTCATCGGCAAGAAGCTTGGAGTTGAAGTCGGAGAATGCTCCCGCGAGTTGCTGGTTGTAGTCGGACAGCTCGGCCTTCTGCGCATCGTTGAGCTGGGCGCCGCGACGGACGAAGCCTTCGTAGGTTCGGGTCAAAAGGCGCAGCTGCTTGGCATCGAGGCCGGCCTGCTCACGACCTTCGTAGAGCTTGGCGATGCGGTCGAACAACTTCGCGTTCAAGTTGACCTTGTCGTAAGCCGCAGAAAGTTTCGGCGACCATTCCTTGTTGATCGCCTGCACGTCGGGCGTCGACAGGTTGCTCGAATAGACGCCGAAGATCGACTGGACGTAATCCAGCCGTTCGCCGGCCTTCTCCATCGCCTCGATGGTATTGGCGAATGTCGGCGCATCGCCATTGTTGGCGATCGCGTCGATCTCACGCAGCATCTCGTCGATGCCGAATTGGAAGGCCTCGGGGAATTGCGTCGGCTTCACCTGGTCCCAGGGCGGAACGCCGTCATAGGGGCCGGTCCATTTCTTGAGCAGGATATTGTCGGGCACCGCGGCGGTTGCGGCGGCCGATGCCATAGCGGTTTGGTCCGCAGCGATGGCCGGCGATGCGGCAGCAAAGGCAATAGCGGCCGCGCCGCCAAGCAGGATCGTCTTCAACTTGATACCCCTCCCCAAAACGGAAATTTATGCGTGGCTCTAGCGGGTTAGCTCTGAACGCCGTGCAACCATTTCGACAAGCGGCGGACAGCATCGATGAAATGAGTCAGGAAAGAATGTCGGCGGCAAGCAGCAACAGCATCTTGGTGTCGATCGCGCAGCCCTCGGCGCGCTTGCGCTCGACGAAGGCCGAAATCTCGGATCGCGGCACAAGATGCACCTCGATCTCCTCATGCTCGGTGCCGCCGCCGTCGCCGATCCGCCTGAGGCCATGCGCGCGGACCAGCGTGTAGCCCTCAGCGACCATTCCGGGCGAGCTGAAGAATTCGCCAACCACCTCGATATGATCGGCGGTGAAGCCGGTCTCTTCCTCCAATTCCTTGATCGCGGTGCCTTCGACGGTCGCGTCCGGATCCTCGTCGCCGACCAGCCCGGCGGGCATCTCGATGCATTTGCGTTTGCCGAGCGGGACACGCCGCTGCTCCACCAGGACGACCTTGCCGTCATGTTCGGCCAGAATGACAACCGCATGGACCCCGCCGCACCGCTCGACATATTCCCAAGTGCCCACGCGGACGATGCGGAGGTATTTGCCTTCCCATTCGACGATGCGATCGCGGCTCATAGCTCGATCAGCTTGTCCGGAATCTCGTTGGTGTCTGCGCTGCTCTTCGGGAAGTGCCTGGCAAGCACCTCACCGATCTGCTCGATCGCGGCGACGATCCCGTCGCCCGGTCGTCCCGCCTTCACATCGGTGATCAGCGTGGCCATCGCCTCGCCCCAGGTCTCCGGCGTCGTCACCTTGGTGATCGCCTCATCCGCCACGATTTCGGCACGGCGCTCGCCCATCGACAGGTAGATGAGGATGCCGGTGCGGCCGATGGTGCGGCGCTCACCACCGGTTTTGAACAGCATGACCGCCCGCCGGCGCACACGCCGGGTCTTGGTCGATCCCGGTGTTAAGGCAAGCCGCAGCGGCATCCATTTGAGGATGAAAAGCACTGCCAGGAACTTGGCGAGCGCGAAGCCGAGCAGCAGGGTCAGCAGTTCGCGCTGGGACGGCTGCGCGGTCCAGCCCATCAGCCGTGTCCACCAAAGCTCCAGCTGGTGCGGCCATGCGGCGAAGAAGGCCAGCACCAGGAACAGCACCAGCACCGCATAGTGCAGCCCGACGTCATGATAGGCATCGGACCGGTCGGCGGTGATGGCGATGATCTCGCCGTCGCTTTTTGCCTCCGCCGCGGCAATCGCCGCGCTGACCCTTGCATGATCCCCTTCGGACAGTTTCAGCATCACCACCCCCCTGACGCGCCGCCGCCGCCGAACGATCCGCCACCGCCCGAGAAGCCGCCACCGCCGCCTCCCCAGCCGCCTCCGCCGCCGCCTCCCCAGCTGCCTCCGCCGCCCCAGCCTCCGCCGCGGCGTGACGAGCGGCTCAGGGCGTCGAGGCCCCACAGGATGACCCAGGGACTGATGCCGCTGTCGCGTCGATACCGGCGGCCGCCGGCACGGCGGGCAATCTGGCCGATGACGACGAAGAAAATGATGACCATGAAGATCACCGGGAAGGGACTGACGCGGCGCTGGCTGCTGCGCTGTGTTTCCGCTGCGCCGATTTCCTGCGCGCGCTTGGCCGCCTCCGCAGCGGGCAGCTCCATCATGGTGATGATCTGGTCGGCGCCGGCCGCGATGCCGCCCGGCATGTCGCCGGCTTTGAACTTGGGCAGGATACTTTCACGAATGATGATGCTCGACACGGCATCGGTCAGGAACACGCGGGCGCCATAGCCGGTCTCGATCCTGACTTTCCGCTCATTCGGCGCAATCAGCAGGATGACACCGTCGTCCTTCTGCTCGTTGCCGATCCCCCAATCGCGACCGAGCCGGTAGCCATAATCCTCGATGGTCCGGCCTTCGAGGCTCGTAACTGTGGCGATCACAAATTGCCGTCCCGTGCGCTTTTCCAGGGCATCCGACTTGGTGTTGAGGTCAGCCTCCTGCGCCGGCGTCAGCAGGTCGGCCTGATCAACCACGCGGCCGGCCAGCTTGGGAAAGGTCTGGGCATAGGCCGGCGCGGCGGCGAGCAGTACCGCCAGCCACAAGCCGGCAAGGAAGCGGATCATCTTAGCCCGCGGTGTTGAAGTCGACCTTGGGCGCATCCTGTGCGCCCGCCGCTGCTTCGAACGGCACCTTGGGCTTGGCGCCGTAGAAGATCTTGGCGCCGATCGCGTCGGGGAAGGTGCGGATGCGGGTGTTATAGGACTGCACCGCCTCGTTATAATCGCGCCGAGCGACCAGGATCGAATTTTCGGTTCCCTCGATCTGACTCTGCAAGGTCAGGAAATTCTGGTTCGACTTGAGGTCCGGATAGGCTTCCTGCAGCCGCTGCAGCGGGATAATCGCTTGCGTGACGCGGTTTTGGGCATCGTTGAACGCGCGGACTTTGGCCGGATCGTCGAGATCGTCGGCGCTGAGCTGCACGCGCGTCGCGTCGGCTCGGGCCTGTGTCACCTCGATCAACACCGTGCTTTCTTGCTTGGCATAACCCTTCACCGTCTCGACCAGGTTGGGAATGAGGTCGGAGCGGCGCTGATATTCGCTCTGCAAATTGCCCCATTTGGCGTTGACATTCTCCTCGGCCGTCGGGACCGAGTTGAGCCCGCATGCGGCCAGGCTGAGCGCGGCCAGCGGAGCAAGCAGCTTCAAGCGGCGAACCATAGTCATCGTTCCACACCCCTTCGTTACGGAGAGCAAACGTAGAGGCCCCTCCCCCTCCTTTCAATATGCTGTCTTAACCCCACAACACACATTGGCCCGTATTGCTTTCAATTCGGCACGAGTGCGCTAGTCTCTCGCGCCACGCGACGCATCGAAGGGGGCTTGCCATGCTTTCCGAATTCAAAGCCTTTATCGCCAAGGGCAATGTGCTCGACCTGGCTGTTGCCGTGATCATCGGCGGCGCCTTCGCCACCATCACCAAGAGCCTGACCGACGACATCATCATGCCAATCGTCGGTGCCATCTTCGGCGGGCTCGACTTCGCCAGCTATTTCGTCGTGCTCGGGACCATCCCCGAAGGCTTCGCCGGCAACGCGGCCAGCTATGCTGACCTCAAAGCCGCCGGCATCCCCGTGCTCGGCTGGGGCCAGTTCATCACCGTGCTGATCAACTTCCTGATTCTGGCGTTCGTCATCTTCCTGCTGGTGCGCAGCGCCACCAAGATGATGAAGAAGGCCGAAGAGGGCCCGGCCGGTCCGAGCGAGGTCGAGCTGCTGACCGAAATCCGCGACGAGCTGCGAAAGCGCTGATCAAGGCTCGGTCAGTGCTTTCGCGGCTGCGAAAGCGCTGAACGCGCTTTCTACAGCCTGACGAGCATTTCCGGGATCTTGCTCGATCCCGGGCCGACGTCCCAGTGGACCTGGCGGCCTCCCTGGGCGGCAACCGGCCCGTCCTCGCTGTTGTTGGTCAGGATTTCGCCGTCGGTGGAGATGGTGAAGCGGCCCTCGGCGCGCGACATGGGACCGTCACCGCCCTTGTCGGGCAGCCCCAGCATCTTGGCGCGGGCGCCGAACGGTCCCCTGCCGCCGGTCAGCGCCGGCGCGGTCACCATCACTGACCCGTCGGCGCGGCGCCGGAGCATGATGAAGGGAATCAGCATGTCGCTGTCGGGCATCATCGGGAAGGCATAGTCCTGGGTCAGGCGGCCCTCGAAATGATAGTCGACGTCGAACAGGCCCTTGCCCTTATAGGTCACCGAACGCCAGCCCTGGTATTTCATCAGGTTGGCGGCGAAACGGCGGTTGGATTCGTCGTCGGTCCCCGGCAGGCCGAACATTTTCGCCATTTGGTCGGCTTCTTTCGACTGTTCCGCCCGCTTCTCGGCCGCCTTCTTCTCATAGTCGGCCTTGACCTTGGCGATTTCGGCCGCCGTACACGGACGCTCCTCGCTGCCATCTTCCGTGGAGTCGGAGTCGGGAACCGATGGCGCCTCAAGCGAGACGGACACCAGTCCGGAATCGGCCGCAACGCTGCCGTCCTTATGGCAAACCGCCATATCGTCGGCCCACGGCCCGGGCGGTGTCTTGTCGTCCGGAATCTGGATCATGATTTCACCGCGATAGTCGAGGACGAACGTCCCCGCCTTGTTGAGCGCCAGGTTCGATGTGAACTTGCCCGGCCCCCACAGGCAGCCGGCCAGCATCAGCGGCGCGACGGCCGCCGCGAGCATTTTCCCCCAAATTCGCATCCCTGCCCCCTTTTGGCCTGATCCTATTTTGGCCTACCGCTGAATCCTGCAGCCTGACGCAGCGCATCGCCGTCCATCACATAGCCGTCGCTGACGACCGTGACGACCCTGCGCAGCGCGCCGAGGTCGTTGGCCACGTCGCCATCGACCAGCACGACGTCGGCCTCCTTGCCAACCGCAATCGAGCCGGTGCGCTTGTCTGCACCCACCATCCGCGCCGGGACGATGGTTGCCGCCTGGACCGCCTCGGCCGGCGTGAAGCCGGCTTCCTTGTAGAGTTCGATCTCACGAACGATTTCGATGCCCTGGCCATCGGTCCCGGCAACAACCGTGACCCCCGCCTTGTGCAGCGCGCCGACCAATTCGACGAGCTTCCACCAGCTTTTGCGATAATCGTCGCGGGTATAGCCGTCGACCAACGGATATCCGCCTGCCTTGAAGAAGCGGTCGTAGACCGGCGACATGATGCCCATGTAGGAAGCATAGGCGGGCGCCGGTACGCCGCCGTCCGATGTCAGTGCCGGTTCCCACACCACTAGCGTCGGATCGATAATCGTCTTGCGCCTGGCGAGCTCGGCAATAAAGGCACGCGCATCTGCTCCGTTCAGATCCACGTCCTTGAAATACTTTGCCGGCCCTTCGATGCGCTGCGACGTATTGGCCTTGTCGACGACGTCTTGCGGCATGAACTGCATTGCGACGAAGTTGATGTGGGTGATTTCGTCATAGCCCGCCCGCACGGCATCGAGCGGGCGCATGTGCGCCGGGATATGGCCATGGACGTGCATGCCGAGCTTGTGCGCTTCGGCCGCCGCCGGTGCGATCCAGGCCGGGTCCATCGACGTATAGAATTTGACGCCCCACAGGCCTGCGTCGTGGATCTTGTGGACGGCGGCGATGGCTTCGGCCTCGCTCGAAACGATCACCGCCCCTTGCGCCGCCAGCGGGTCCTTCTTGTCGATGATCTGGGAGATGAACGGCTCACCCATCAGCAGGTCACCCGACTTGCGCCGCTTGGTCGTGTCGACCGCGCGGTCGATCTCGGTACCTGGGCTGCGGAAGCTGGTGATGCCCGTCGCCATGTTGGTGATGACGTTCCAGTCGTCGCCGATGTGCAGGTGACTGTCCCACAGGCCGGGGACCAGCGTCTTGCCGTGGCCGTCGATCGTCTGCGCTCCAGCGGGCGCCGCGATTGACCCGGCCGCACCGACCGCGGCGATCTTGCCGTCACTGAGCAGGACGGCTTGGTCGGACACGAACTTGCCGCCGTCCGCATCGAACAGCTGGACATGATCGAACAGGACCGGGGCCTTGTACTTTGCGTCGAGGAAGCGATGCGAAACGTCACGGACCGCCTTGGCCGTTTCGGCGTCCTGGAAGTCGATCATGGTCTTGAGATTGCCCTCGTAACCGGCGGGCATCGTCGAAATGGCGCCGATCTCGGCGAAATAATTGCCCTTGGTGTCGAGCCAGATCGGGGTCGGCGACGGCAACAGCCCGCGCACCCACGCCAGCTGGACCGTTTCCGCACCCTTCGGGCCATTGATCTGAAGGGTTGCGCCTTTTTCCAGGGTCGCCTTGCCGCTGGGGAACATCGGCAGGCCGGCCTGGCCGGCCTTCACCATCGCTGCTGCCAGCGGGATGTTGGAAAGGTTGGTGCCGCCCGCCGCCAGGTAGAATGCGGGCGCCGCGGGGGCTTCGCCATTGTCCGCCGTGCTGGTCCACTTGGCCTTGCCGTCGGCGAAACCGAAGGTTTCCGCCGCATCGCCATTCGGCGTGACGCCGCGGATGACGATCTTGCTCGGCAACCCGTCCCCGCCCAGCGTCATTACTTCATCGACTTCGGTGATCCAGCCGCGCAGCGACTGCGAATAGCGGCTGGCGATCGATCCGTCGGGCTGGGTCCAGGCCCATTGGTCGCCATGCTTCCCGGCCATCGACACGACGACGTAGTGCGCCGCATTCGCCGGCGGCTTCAGCAGTTGCTCCTTGGGAACTGGCGCCGCGAAGAGCGCGGCAGGCGATGCGGCAAGGCTAAGCGCGATCAGGGCACGACGTAGGAACATGGCGAGCGACTCCCCCGAGATTGGAATGGGGCGGAGCCTGCGACGAATGGCTGCACCACGGCAAGCCATGCTTCGACCAACGACGAACGGAGAGAGATAGAGGTGGGGAGCTTCTGTTGCCCGGTGCTCCCCGAACCGCTGGAATCCCCTTCTGTTGCCCGGTGGGGTCCAACCGCGCTTTAGCTTTGTAACGTTAGACCGTTAGGCCCTCAGTTACGCAGCAAGAGCGAGCGCCTCGTTATCGTTGGCACTTGTGTGAATGAGCCGTCACGGTGACTCAATCCGATCGGCAACCGGGACTTTATTGCACTCGTCGATCCTGTTTCGCCCCCATCAGCAACGCTCGCCAGGGCGAGGGCTGGTGGTGGAGGCGCCGGGGTACTGCCCCCCGGGTCCGAAATGCCTATTCCACCCGATATTCTACCGACATAGCCGGTTGCCCGGCGTCACTAAGATAGGTGACGGCCACTTTGGTTGCAACCAATTGACAAATTGCGGCCCGTTTCGGAACCGTCTCGCTCATGGTTGCGTTTGAAGCGGTCACTGTGGGGCCGGTAATTCGCCACCGCATTGGAAAAAGGGGATTTTTAATGAAGAAGCTTTCGTTCGCTCTCGTTGGCGCTGCCGCACTCGCCCTCGCCGCCTGCGGTGGTAAGGGGGACGACGCCGCTGGCGAGAATGCCCAGGAAAACCTGGAAGCCCAGGCCGAGAACCTCGAAGCCGCTGCCGACAACGCCAGTGGGGCCGAGGCAGCTGCGCTGGAAAACCAGGCCGACGCGCTTAAGGAACAGGGTGAGAAGACCGAAGATGCGATCGACGAGGCCGACGTCAACGCGTCCAACGTCAACGCCATGTAAGCCATTCTCCGCCTCCGTAAACCGGGGTGGAAGGAAGGGTCGGCGCCGAAAGGCTGCCGGCCCTTTCCTGTGAGGCTGATCCTGCTACGAGCGGGGTAATGAGCGACGACGCCATCCCTGCCGCAACATTGGTCTTGTGGCGCGATTCCGCCGACGGCCCGGAGATATTGGTGGTCGAGCGGTCGGCCAAAATGGCCTTTGCGGCGGGCGCCATCGTATTTCCCGGCGGACGGATCGACCAGGCCGATCGCCATTTGGCGGAAAGGCTGGGGCGTCCTGGGGAAGCGGCAAAAGTGACCGCGATCCGAGAGACGATCGAGGAAACGGGTGTCGTGCCGGCAGTGAAGGGTCGGCATGATCCCGCGCTTGGCCTGGCAATCCAGGCTTCGCTGCATTCCGGTGCCGAGCTTAAGCAGCTGCTCGACACCCACGGCCTGCAGATCGACCTGGATGCGCTGACCCCGTTCGCCCGCTGGATGCCGGCCTTCAAGCAGCCCAGGAAGTTCGATACCCTGTTTTACGTCGCCCCCGCGCCTGCCGGAGACTGGAAGCCGCACCCCCAGGAAGGAGAGTGCATCGCGGCGGAATGGGCGAGTCCTTCCGTCTTGCTTGACCGGATTGCCCAAGGCGAGGCCAGCGCGATCTTCCCTACAAAGCGCAATTTCGAACGGCTGGCGAAACACTCCAGCTTTGACGAACTGCTGGCCGACGCCCGCGCCCATTCGCTCGACACAATCATTCCGTGGGTCGAGGAAATTGATGGCCAACCGCATGTCCGCATCCCGGAAGGCCGCGGCTACCCAGTGATCTCGGAACCGCTAACAACCGCCTTTCGCGCCTGACGCGCGACTCGACTCCAACAGAAAAGGGGCCCCGGTCATGCCAGGGCCCCTCTCCATTCGCTTACCGCGGCTAGAGGCGGCGAGCGAACTAGCTCAGGTGCTTCGACAGGTGCTTGTTCATTTCGAACATGGTGCACTTGTCCACGCCAAAGACCCTCCGCAGCTTGTCGTCAGCAAGGATTTCCCGCTTGTTATTCGGGTTTTGCAGGTTGTTCTTGCGAATATGATCCCACACCTTCGAAACGACTTCGCTACGCGGCAGCGGGGCCGAACCCACAATTGCGGCGAGATCCGCCGACGGGGTTACCGGGCGGGCAAGTCCGCCCCCTGCTTTACGACCAGTCCCTTTTGCCATTTGGCCCTCCTGTTGTTCTCTAGAGAAATAGAGCGCGATTCCCCTCTGTGCGCAAGAGGGAGACGGGCGACTTCGTGGTTAAATTCATCGATAGTTGAACGGAACGACCCGATTGGCGGCATCATGGCCGATATCGGCCTGCCCGGCGAAGGCGATTCCGGACCGTTCGCACCAGTCGCGGACGATGGATTCGGCATCGCCTCCGAACACCGGATCATTCTCGGGAATTTCACTCATCCGACCCATGCGGATGCCTGCCGCGCGGCGGATCGACGGGCTTCCGGTGACATGGAACATGACGCGGTCGATGCGATATTCATGCTCGGCCACATCCTCGATCAGCAATTCGGCGCCGCCGAAATCCGGCTCGATCGCGGTACCGAGCAAGGTCGACAGGACGGTGAGGTTGAAGGCCATTGCACGCTGGCCGTGCCTAAGACCTGGTTCCAGCGCCGACTCATCCCGGCGAACCAGCCAATCGAGTGCCCGATGAATTGCCGCCTCGCCGCCCTGCCGCGCAATGTCCTGGACCATCGGACCATGGGCGACCTCCAGCCCTGACTTATGGAAAGCAGCAAGCAGAAATCCCGCGTCGGAATAGCCGAGATAGGTCTTTGCGCGGGCGGCAGGTGGCAAGTCGGCCGCCGCTGCTTCGGCAATCCGGTTGGAGCCATAACCCCCGCGAGCGAACCAGACGGCGTCATAACGCTCGTCGGCCATCACCTCGCGGAGCGCTTCCAGCCGTGCAGCATCCGGCCCCGCAAAATGACCGTCGCTGAAGAAGCATTGCGGATGGACCACCAACTCCGCATCGCCCCGGGCCGCCACAATTGCCGCAACGGCATCGGCCGCCTCGGGCCTCAGGCTGCAGCTTGGCGCAACAACGGCGATCTTCATCGGCCGGATGAATTGCACAAGCTCGCGCGCCCGCATAGGGCATGCGCCCAATGACCGACCAATATTTCTTTTGCGGGATCGGCGGCAGCGGGATGCTGCCGCTCGCCGCCATCCTTCGCGCCGGCGGGGCGCGCGTGTCCGGATCCGATCGCTCGCTCGACGCCGGGCGGCTCGGCAACAAGTTCGAATATCTTCGTTCGCTGGGCATCGGCCTGACGCCGCAGGACGGTTCCGGCCTCAAGGAGGGCATGACCCTGGTCACCTCTGCCGCGGTCGAGGAATCCATCCCCGACGTGGTCCGCGCCGGAGAACTGGGGCTCGACCGCCTTACTCGACCGCAATTGCTGGCAAGGCTGCTCAACGATGCGCAGAAGAGCATCGCCGTCGGCGGCACCAGCGGCAAGTCGACCGTCACCGGCATGATCGGCTGGATTTTGCACGCCTTGCATCGCCAGCCGAGCGTCATGAACGGCGCGGTGATGAAGAATTTCGCATCGCCCGGTTCGCCCTTTGCATCCGCGCTGGTCGGCGATCCCGAGCTCTTCGTCAGCGAGGTTGACGAAAGCGACGGATCCATCGCCCTTTATCGGCCGACGGTCGCCGTCCTCTGCAACATCAGTCTCGACCACAAGGAAATGGATGAGCTGCGGGCCCTGTTTGCCGGCTTTCTTGCCGCCGCGGACAAGGCGGCGGTGAATTTGGACGATCCCGAATCACGGCTGGTCGCCGATGCTTTGCCGGCCGAACGATTGATCGGCTTTGGTTTCGACAGCCCGAATGCCGCCCTCGTCGGCCGGAACCTGGAACTGCAGCCGGACGGGGTCCGCTTCACCGTCGACTTGGGCGGGGAGCGGCAGGAAGTCGCGCTCGCCATTCCCGGCAGGCATAATGCGCTCAACGCCTTGGCGGCACTTTCGGCCGTCCACGCCATCGGGATTCCGCTGGCCGATGCTGTCCCGGCGCTTGCCCGGTTTGCCGGCCTCAAGCGCCGGCTGGAAACAATCGGCACCGCCGGCGGGGTGACGGTCATCGACGACTTCGCCCACAATCCTGACAAGATCGCCGCCACCCTGGAAACCCTGACCGCGCAGCCGGGCCGGCTGCTGATCATGTTTCAGCCGCACGGCTACGGACCGCTTGCGAAAATGGGCGGTGAACTGGCCGACACATTTGCCGCCGGAATGCGCGAAGGGGACCGCCTGTTCCTGCCCGACCCGGTCTACCAGGGCGGGACGGTCGACAAGTCGCGCGGGTCGGACTGGCTGGCTATGGCGATCCATCAGGCCGGCGGGCATGCCGAACATATTCCTGACCGGGCCGCGATCGGCGAGCGCCTGCTCCGGGATGCATTGCCGGGAGACCGTATCGCGATCCTGGGCGCGCGCGACGATACGTTGAGCGAGTTCGCCGCGGACCTGGTCGAGCGACTTGGAACCGGCGCCCGCGTCGGCGATTGATCGCGCATGCCCGCTCGATTCCCATGAACCGCCAGCTTTTCCTCGACTGTGATGGCGTACTTGCCGACTTCGATGCCGGCGCAACCGACGTGCTCGGCATGTCGCCTCGCGCATTCGAAGATCGATTCGGTAAGCGGGAGTTCTGGAGGCGGATCGCCCGCGCCCGCGACTTCTATGCGGAACTGCCGCTGATGACCGACGCGCGCCAACTATTCGACGCGGTCGCCCACCTTCACCCGATCATCCTGACCGGCATGCCGCCCGGCAATTGGGCGGCGCCGCAAAAGGTCCGCTGGGCCGACGAGCATTTCCCGGGAACGCACATCATCACGTGCATGGCGCGCGACAAATATCGGCACATGAAAGGCGCTGACGTGCTGGTCGATGACCGTTCCGACCATCGCGACAAATGGCAAGCGGCGGGCGGCACTTTCGTGCATCACAAGGATGCCAGAAGCAGCCTCGAGCATCTCGCCAATATTTTTTTGTCGGTGAAAGTCCCGGCTTAGGCCGCGGCTGCGACGTCGACCTTCTCGACCCACTCCGGCCAGAACACCGGCTCGCGGGTTGACCAGCCCGGCGCGGTTGCCGCGCTCTCGCTGATCGATTGGAGCAGCGAGCGGCGGCGATCGGGATGGAGGTGCGGCAGTGCGGCAGCGGCGCAGAAGGCCGCGGGCAGCCACGGCCGGACACCGGCGCCGAGCAGCCGCTCGTAGAGGAAGCGGAACGCGGCGAAATTCTGCACCCGGTCCTGGCCCAGGTCGAAGGCAGCCAAGGTAACCAGCATGCCCAGGAACGGCTCGATCATATCGAGGCCGCTGTCATCCGGGATCTGCATCCTGAGGTGATCGAGCTGCTTGTAAAAACGGGCCTGGGCGCTGATTGCGGCGGCTTCAATCTCGTCGCGGGCCCAGGTTTCGAGGGGGTCCGAACGACCATAGGCAACGTCCAGCGAACGACGGATGTAACGCTGCGTCGCCTTCGGGAAGGAGGCGAACTCCTTCATCTCCGAAATGAGCAGCGCGCCTCCGGCTGGCTGACTCGTCCTGGTCGACATGATCCTCGACTCCTATCCACTCAGGCAGGATCATGCGGTCGATTGGGTTTCCAATCTCTTAACCAAAGTCCCACCCCGGGTTCATATTGAATCAAAGGGGAGTCTCGCCCGCAACATGAAATTCTCACACAGCCGTCTTCTTTTCGGCAGCTGTGTTTTTCAGGGCACGATCAAATGTCGGGATTTGGGTCAGACGCTAAATCGTTGCGTCGCCGTCACTTCTTCTCGGGTTTTTCCGGAAAGCCGGACGAAGGCGCCGGTTCGCTTGAATTTCCAGGCTGAGCGGCCGCACTTGGATCGGAAGCATCCATCGATTCGTCGCTGCCAAGGTCTGCCTTGGCATCCTCGTCGTCAGGGTGCTTCTTGACCCTAAGCTCGATTGCTTGGTCGGGCGCGCCCGACAGCGTCGGCGGCGGCCGCTTCTCGTCCGGTCTTTTGCCTGTTTTATGTTCCGTCATGGTGAGGCCCTTGGAATACGGTTTCACCGGCAGAACGAGTGCACCCCGCTGCCGTTCCACGTCAGGCCGACGAAATGTTCGACCGATTGGCGGTGATCGTCTGCCAACGGACAAGCGTGACATTGTGGTTTTGCCGCAAGTTTCCCTAATGAAGTCAGGCATGAACCGCGTTTCGCCATTTTCGGCCCAGGGCCGCTTCGCCGACTGGCGGCTGGCCACCCAGTCGATCATCGGCTTTTGGGCATTCTACCTCGTCACCGTCCTAGTCCGCGGCTTGTTCGACCCGGAGGGGGCGTCGGCCATCGGTTACCGCTCAATCAATGCGGCGATCGGCCTGGTCCTGACCTTTGCCATTTACGCAGCGATCCGCTTTTTGGCTCGGGACGGCACCATCCGGCGGATGGCAATCGTCGCCGCAATTGCCGCATTGCCGGCCGCAATATTGATGTCGGTTGCCAGCTTGCGCATGACAACCTGGTCTGATCCGATCGCACCCGCGAGCAAGATCATGACGCAGGAAGGTGTCGCCATTGTCCAGCGCGGCAACGTTATCCGCATTGTCCAGGACGACGGAAACGAGCTCCAGGTTACCTTGCCGCCGATGAAGGACCTGATTGCCAACAAATACCCGCGCCTGATCGCCGACGGCACGGTCACCTGGTACTTCCTTCTTGCGGCCTGGTGCGCATTCTTCATCGCCATGACGCAGCAGCATCGCACGCGGCTGACCGAACTCAGGCTGGCCGAGGCCGAGACTGCGGCCCATGCCGCGCAAGTCCGTGCGCTGCGCTACCAGGTGAACCCCCACTTCCTGTTCAATACGCTGAACAGCCTGTCCTCGCTGGTGATGTCGGGTCGAGCCGACAAGGCCGAGGCAATGTTGATGGCGCTGTCGACATTCTTCCGCACCAGCCTGTCGATCGACCCCTCCGCGGATGTCAGCCTGGCCGAGGAAATCGCCCTGCAGCGCCTCTACCTCGACATTGAGAAGGTCCGCTTCCCCGACCGCCTCGAAGTCGAAATCGATATTCCCGAACAGCTCGAGCAGGCGCGCATCCCGGCGCTGCTGCTGCAGCCGCTGATCGAAAATGCGATCAAATATGGCGTGTCGCAGACCACGGCGCGGGTGAAGCTGTCGATCCGCGCGCGGCACCTCGACGGCAGCCGCATGCAGCTCGATATCATCAACCGCGCGATGGGCGGTCCGACCAAGAAGGCCCAGCCCGCCCCGGCCCACACCGGCACCGGCCTTGGCATTTCGAACGTCTGTCAGCGGCTCGAGGCACACTTCGGCAAGCGGGCCGATTGCCGGTTCGGACCGATCGAAGGTGGTTACGAAGTTTCGCTCGCCATGCCATTGGAAGAAGATGACTGACGAGACTCAGCTGAAAATCCTGATTGCCGATGACGAACCGCTCGCTGCCGAGCGGTTGCAGATGCTGCTCGCCCGCATCGAAGGCGTGCACCTGGTCGGCACGGCGCATGACGGCGAAAGCGCGGTTCGCATGGCCGAGGCGCTGGAGCCCAACCTGGTGCTGCTCGACATCGCCATGCCGGGCCTCGATGGCATCGAGGTCGCACGCGCGCTTTCGCGCAATGGCGAGTCGCCGGCGGTGGTGTTCGTCACGGCGTTCGACCAGTTCGCGGTCGCCGCGTTCGACGTGGCCGCAATCGATTATCTGATGAAGCCGGTCGAAGCTGATCGGCTAGCCCGGTCGATCGACCGGGCCCGGGCCTATCTCATCTCCAGGGCCAATCGCGCCCCGGATGAGGCGCCCTCCGCTCCGGCGTCGCCCTGGCTAGAGGAATTCTGGGCGTCGGATTTATCAGGCCTGGTGCGCATCGCCGCGCGCGATATCGACCGGGTGACGGCGGAGCGCGACTATATGCGCCTCCACGTCGTCAAGCGCAGCTGGCTGATCCACCATTCGATGGCCGCGTTGGAGGAGGGGCTGGATCCGGAACTGTTCGTCCGGCTGCATCGATCGGCGATCGTCCGCAGGGATTTCATTGCCGGATTCAGCCGCAATGCCTCGGGCCGCTGGATCGCGCGGCTGGCCGACGGGAATGAACAGCCGGTGGGCCGCCTTTACGCCGACCAGGTCCGCGCGATCGCTGGGCGCTGAACGCGCCAACCCTTTGCGTGCGTGCTCTAAGGGCGCGACGCGAAGGAGGGTCGGGATGTCAGGGGTCTCCCCTCCGCTCGCGCCGCTGACCCATAAGAGCCCCGATTGGTGTCATTTGCATGCACCGCTCGACGGGCACTGTCGGGGAGTCGACCAAGCGCGCCGCAACTGACGAACGGCTACGCCTCAACGACAAACGGCGGACTTACTCCGCGGCCGCCTCTTCGCGCTCCCCGCGTGAAGCGACTCCGGCCGCGGTCACGTCCCAGGTGACATTGCCAAGGGTCCGCGTGATGTCGGGCAGCACTTCGACCGCGATGAGCAGGGCCAGCGGCTCGATCGGCACGCCCATCGCCAGGGCGATCGGCGCGATCGAGGTGACGAACGACAAGGCGCCCGGCAGGCTGACGGCCCAATAGCTCGCCACCGCCGCCACGGCGAAGCCGGCGATGAGATTGCCGGCATGAAGCTCGACCCCCATCCAATAGGCGACATAGATGGCGACCGAGACGTTCATCGCCGGGCCGGTGGCGCGGAACAGCGCAACCGCCAGCGGCATCGTCACGTCGGCGTTGCGCTGCGGCACGCGGAGCTGCCTGGCCGAGTCCAGCATGGCCGGCAGGGATGCGAGGCTCGACTGGGTCGAAATGGCCACCGCTTGCGGCGGGATCATCGCCCGGGAGAAGTCGCCGAGCTTCCAGCCGGCGAAGGCGATGGCGACGACATAGGCGGCCAGGGTCACGACGATGCCGACCAGCGAGACCAGGATGACATAGTGCAGGACCGCGCCAAATGCCGCGCCGCCCGCGCCCGCGCCGACCGCGAATGCCAGGCCGAAGACGCCGATCGGCGCCAGCCCCAGCACCCAGCCGACCACCACCAGCATCGCGTCCTGGATACCCTTGAAGAAGCGGCCGACCGCTTGGCGTTCCTCTTCGCCGATCCGCGTCACGGCGAAGGCGAAGATGGCGGTGAAGACGACCAGCGCCAGCACCTTGTCATCCGCCGCCGCGGCGATCGGATTGGTCGGAATCAGGCTGCGCAGCCAGTCCTGGACCGTCGGCACCGACGCCGCCGTGGCGGCGCTGTCGACGCTGGCCAGGCCGGCGCGTAGCGCCTCTGCCGCCGTGGCGGGCAGCGGGAATGCCTCAAGCAACAAGGGCATGGTGATCGCGCCGAATGCGGCGGAGCTGGTCAGCACGATGACGAAGAACAGCACCGAGCGTCCCGCGATCCGGCCCGCCCGCGCCTGGTCGGCACCCGAAACCACGCCCGTCACCAGCAACGAAATGATGAGCGGGATGACGGTCATTTTGAGCGCATCGAGCCACAGCCCGCCGACCGTCGAGGCGATGGTGATCAGCGTCTCGCGGATGGTGCCCGCCTGGTTGGACAGGGCGCCGAGCAGCAGCCCCGCGACCAGGGAGCCGAGGACCAGCCAGGTGGTGCTCTTGCTGTCTTTGCTCATCGCGGCTTGCGGAACTTGAAGACGAAGCGGTCGGTCTTGCCGCGGATGGCAGGGTCAAACACGTTCAGGCTGTGATTGTCGCCACCGTTGCGGAGCATGTCGCTCGTCGCTTCCAGCTTGAAACCCGCCCGCTTGAAATCGGCCTTGACGGTTTCAGGGTCGATCCGGTGCAGCTTTTGGACCGTGTCACGGGTGTCGCCCGGATTGGCGACATGGTCGATCACGCCGACCACCGCGCCCGGCTTCATCGAATCATAGACCGTCTTCAGCCACTGGTCGGGATCCATCTTCACGATCCCGTACTTCGCGCTTTCCCAATAGACGTCGTGATAGTCGAGGTTGATCAGCATGAAGTCATATTTGCCGGGCATGTCCGGTGCTTCCATCGGGCTGACGCGCAGGAAGACGTTCGGCTGCTTGGCATGCAGCGCGGTGTAACTGTCGAGCATCTTCTGGGTGTAGAATTGCTGGGGCTCCCAGATCGTCACCCGGCCCTTGGGGCCGACCGCGGGAGCAGTGATCTCGGCCCAATAGAAGTTTCCGCCAAACGGATCCGCAACCCACATGCCCTGCTGCAGGCCGAGAAACTTCAGCACTTCGGCCGGCTTGCGGCTTTCGTCGAGCTTGACGTTGGCCTCGGTCCGCGACGCCGTCGCGGCAATGCTCGCCTTCACGTCCGCCGGCGCAGCGGCCACCGCCACCGGAACCGCCGTTGCCACCATCAAAGCTGCCAGAAACATCGTCCGCATGACCGCCTCCATTGATTTGAGAGGATGGCTTATCGCCCACCTGAGCCTTGCGCCAGTGGCCAGACCAGCCATTTCGACCAACGGCTTGGGCCGGGATAGCTAGGGCATCTCCCAGCGAACGCGCTGGGCGAATATGCCCTTGGCCGGTTTGCCGTCAGCGCCGACCGCCGGGCTGAACTTTCCGCGCTTGCGCATGATGATGCAGGTTTGCGCATCGAGAACCGCAGCTCCGCTGGTCTCAACCACCATACAATCGGCCATTTGGCCCTTTTCGTCGATCAGGGCGACGATATGTGCCGTGCCCGACTGATCGTTGAACACCGCCTGCGACGGATAGTCGTTGGTTGAAAACAGCCTGCGTATCGTCGTGTTCATCGTTGGCGTCTGCTGGAGAAGTGCCATCTTCTCGGGAGTGCCGTTCCAATAGTCACCAAGGGTGGACCGGCACTTTTCCACGATTTTGATCAGGTTTCCCATCGGGCCGAGCGGCATGGAATGGTCCAGATTGGCGGTGGACCAGCGGAGCTCGGATGCACTGGCAAGCTGACCGATTTGGGCCTTGGTCAGGTTGACCATTCGCACCTGCTTCTTCTCGACGCCGAAGCGCAGCTGGGACAACTGGATCGGCGCTCCGTTGCCAAAGGTCAGCTTGGCACTTTCCTGCACGCCGTAACCATTGGACCCCTTCACGGCGACGGACAGCTGCAATCCGTCACCGACTGCCGGCGCCTTGACGTGCAAGTAAATGGGGTTGCCCGCTTCGCCATATATACGCTGGGCCACGCAGCGGCTGTCGCCGAAGTCCACGACCCACTTGCCCGCCGGTTGCAGCGGTTTGGCCAATACGGTTTGGTGTGACAGCAGGGCAAAGCAGGCACAAGCAACAGGGATACGCATGGCGACGATGCTGCGACATCGTCGGCGGAACGGCAACCCAAAACAGATCGATGAAATGCCAAGCTTTCGAGCCGAACCGTGCATCCCCGTAACGATCCGCGCGTTAGCTGGATGGAGGCCCTGCCGTCCGATCGTTCCCGGCGGGGTGTGAGGCGGCGGGCCGGCCAGCACCGCCGCCTCCTTCACGCTCTGCTCCCAGCCATGCTATGTCCCGACCATCTGCTTGGGGGGCGGCGATGCGGCTGGCGAGAGTGGCAGCAGTTGCGGCGGCGCTGGTCGCCTGGAGCGGCCTGATCCTCCAATATTGGATCCTCGCCGGCGCGCTGGGCCTCGGTCTGGCGAGCTGGCGGTTTGTCGGCTTCTTCACCATCCTGACCAACATCGGCGCCGCGCTGGTCGCCACCGCGATTGGATTGGGCAAGGACAATCGATTGGCAGCGCCGCGGGCGCGGCTGATGGGACTGACCGCCATTCTCACGGTGGGAATCGTCTATTCCCTGCTGCTGCGGTCGACCTGGAATCCGGCAGGGCTGCAGAAGGTCGCCGATATCGCGCTGCACGACGCCACGCCGCTCCTGTTCGCGATCGTGTGGGCGCTGATGCCGCATGGCGAGCTCCGCTGGGGCGACGTCAAATGGGCCCTCGTCCCGCCCGCCCTGTACCTCATCTACGCCATGGCACGCGGCGCCATCGACGGCTGGTACGCCTACTGGTTCCTCAATCCTTCGACCCAGACCGCAGCCCAGCTGGCCGCCAGCATCGCCGGAGTACTGGGGCTGTTCGCGACCATCGCAGCGGCCGCGATCGCGCTCGATCGGCTGATAGGAACAAGGCGGCGCTCGGCGGAAGCCGGCTAAGATAAGGGCCGAGAGGCACGAAAAGATTGCGCGTCACGAAATGGAAATGGAGGCCGGCATGGCTGTCAGCAGCATCTGCGTCGATTATGCTGTCGGACGAACCGCCGATGCGGTCGCTTCGAGTCAACACGCAAGGTCAATTGCTTGGCAGCTTGGCCTGCGGTTTGCGAAGGTAGGTGGCATTGACGAGGGTCAGCTGACGATCATTCCGGTTGGATTCTTGTTTCGGCAATTCGTCAAATAGCCAGCGCTGAGCGAATTCACATGTGAAGTTCGCGCTCCTTGATCGCATTGGCCCCCAACTTTCGCGTGAGCAAGATTTCACTTTGCCGGCGGCATCTATCGTCAGTTGGAGGCGCGCCACCAACAGTTGAAACTCACCTGGCCGCTCCCCCAACTCGGGTCCACTCTGAGGCTCGCCGACTCGCTGTTGCGTTTCAAAGACCACCTCGCGACCCTCAAATGGAATCCAGTCTGGCGCAGTCGAAATCAATTGGCGTAATGCCTCAATGTTCTCCGAGCAGTGTGGATCAGCATTTTCTCGAGCCACACTTCCTTCTCGTCGACAGTCAACAACTGCTCTTCCGGGATCCACCGTCAGTATCAAGCGCGAATATGCCTCTTCAAATTCGGCAGGATTGCCTTCCGGCAACTCCCATCGGATACGCTGTGAATAAGTATCCTGAATTGGCTTACCTTGGGCATCGCGAGCTGGCGTAAATTGGGCACGGGACCACAAAATCCGGCAGGTCTGGACATCCAGTGAAGGGGATCCGGATGATTGAATCACGGCGCAGTCCGCAACTTTGCCGTCGGCGCCAACCGTCAATCTGACTCCGACTATCCCCTGCTCACCATTCCGGATTGCCTCTCGCGGATAATCGTCGGTGCTGAACAACGAAACGAGATTGGCGGTCGCTCGGGATGGGACTTGCTTGCTCTTTTCATTCTCGGCTGCCGCCGGCGGCTGAGCCGCAATATCAGGGGCGATCGATACGCCGTTCGCAAGCGACTCCTTGGCTTCCGGTGGAGACGCTGCGATCGCAATCAGCCCCAATGCTATAGCTAAAATAGCCTCCTCCATCGACCCGCTTCGATCCGGCCAGCGGAGGGTGAATAATCCGGAGCTGGTAGGCAAGGATCGTTTCCTCAGCCAGCGAACGACGCTGCTGAACGGAAATGATGCCCCCAAACAGAAATGGGGGCCGGCATTGCTGCCAGCCCCCATCTGCGCCGACCTAGGATCTGCCGGTGTTCGCTAGCCTGACGACCCGAAGGCCTTCCGCTACTCGATCCTGGCTCACCAGATCAGGCGTCGCTTCCAATCGTGGTCCCGACCGAAGTCGGGTTCTCGACCTTCCGCGGCCCTTCTTGGGTTGACCCCTCCGCGTCGCCTGCCCCCAGGGGGAGCCGCGAACTGCGTCAGGAAGACCAACTCTTCCGGCGCCTCTTCCGGTTGGTCCGACTTGGGCCGAAGCCCTCCTCATCGCCATCCGGTGGAGATCGGTCCTTCCGTCACCTGCCGCCTTTCGGAGGCGGGGACTTCCGTCCCGATCACGAGTTGAACCTGCCAAGCTTTTTCGAGTCGGGAAAGCGAAAAATGCGAGTCTTTGCCTGTGGATAACGGGGATATCGCGAATAAGTCTCGAGTCGTCCGCCGGGACTCTTCCCATCATGACGATTCGCCGCGCCAAATAGCCGGTGCGCGGCCCGGCGCAAGGCGCCCGCAGGTTGCCGTTTCGTTCGCATCGCCCTAGCTGGAACCGGTGTCCGAATCCCCCGCCCTGACTCCTGAGCCGGCCTACCTCGCCGGCCTCAATCCGCCGCAGCGCGAGGCGGTACTGACCACCGAAGGGCCGGTGCTGGTGCTGGCCGGGGCGGGCACCGGCAAGACCGCGGCGCTGACCGCCCGCCTCGCCCACCTGATCGCGACGCGCAAGGCCTGGCCGAGCCAGATCCTCGCCGTCACCTTCACCAACAAGGCGGCGCGGGAAATGCGGGAGCGGGTCTCGGCGATTACCGGCGGGGCCATAGAAGGTATGCCTTGGCTCGGCACCTTCCACGCCACCGGCGCCAAGATGCTGCGCAGCCATGCCGAGCTGGTCGGCTTGCAAAGCAACTTCACCATCCTCGACACCGACGACCAGCTCCGCCTGATGAAGCAGCTGATCAGCGCGTCAAACCTCGACGAGAAGCGCTGGCCCGCGCGCCAGCTGGCCGGCCTCATCGACCAATGGAAGAATCGCGGCCTCACCCCGGCACAGATTGGCGCGGCCGATGCCGAGGCCTTTGCCAGCGGGCGGGGCCAGGAGCTGTACGCCGCCTACCAGGATCGCCTGCGCGCGCTCAACGCCTGCGACTTCGGCGACCTGCTGCTGCACATGCTGACCATCTTGCGCACCGATGCGGACGTGCTGGAGGCCTACCGCGAGCGCTTCAAATATATACTGGTGGACGAATATCAGGACACCAACGCCAGCCAGTACGACTGGCTGAAGCTGCTCGCCGAGCCCAGGCGCAACCTCTGCTGCGTCGGTGATGACGATCAGTCGATCTATTCCTGGCGCGGTGCCGAGGTCGCCAACATCCTCCGCTTCGAGCAGGACTTTCCCGGTGCCAAGGTCATCCGGCTCGAACAGAATTACCGCTCCACCCCGCACATCCTCGCCGCCGCCACCGGCCTCATCGCCCACAA
>Ga0075421_100002237_pt1 | contig 23026 bp, 18 predicted proteins | sample SoiMetdeltSBSDD5_FD_75292 | JGI IMG/M metagenome (GOLD analysis project Ga0075421, IMG submission 75292) | Bulk soil microbial communities from a Populus tree surrounding site in Tennessee, USA - Soil MetaG P. deltoides SBSDD5 | ecosystem: Environmental > Terrestrial > Soil > Tree plantation...
GTCATCTGCCTGGCACCGGTGGTCCGGGGCCGGTCACTCACCTGCCCCGAGGGGCCAGGCAGCGCTTGGTGCGCACCCGGTGAAGCGGCGTGCGCGGGCAATTATTTGGGTGCGGCGCGCGCGGGTTCAAGGGGCCCGTACACCATTCCGCGGGGCCGTGACAGCGCTGCTTCAAGCAGGCCCTGCTGTCCGGAGAGGTCGCCGGAGCAGCGCGTCCCAGACCATCGACCGCACTCTGGCGATAACCCGGAGGTAGGCCTTGGCGGCATCGTCAGGCTCGCTGACGCCCTGGGGCTAAATAAAGAATCGCCGTTCAAAAACCTCGATGACGCCGGCCACAAGATCAACAAACTCCTGGAGTGCGCCAACGATCGGTTTTCCTTCCAGGCCGGCTACTTCCGAGACTTCTATGTAGGTCGACAGTTCCGCAGCACATTGACCACTTGCAATCTTTGGGACCGTCAAGAGGTGCACACCTTTGTCGAGGTGGCCATGTGGTTTTCTATTGACGCTGATAGGTTGGTCATAGGTGATCTTGGCCTTGGTGATGCCGCCAACAGCGATGGCTGCGACGATGGACTGGTGCTTGTCGGCATTGTCGAGGCTGTTGAGGCTACAAAAGAGTTCATTTCCTCCGCCGTAAGGTTTGAGGGCATAGATCATGTCCTGGGCTTCTGGGCTCAGTTTCGCGATTTTTCGCCTCGCGCCTCCATCGAAATCGCGAGCGAACTTGGTAATCGGAAAATACACGTCGTTTACGCGCACAGCTCCATTGTGGATAGCCAAGCAGCACGCGAGATGATCGAGCGCCGTCCGCAAGTTGTGTGCGGCATCTCCAATCAACAACGCGATCTCGTCTGGTGGTTGCGCAATTGCTTTCGCAACCAAGTGCTTATCGGGGCCGGGATCGTCTGCTATCCAGGAAAAATCAAACGGATCGGTCCCGAGGAACCCCTTAACTGCTGCGTCGAGGTCGCGGATGTGGGCATTGGCCCTTAGAATCTTTTGTTTGGGACTCCGAAGTCCGTCTGAAGAAATGTTAGCCATGTTAGGTCGTAAAAGGGTACCGGCCGTTCGGGCCAACCCAGTAGCCCGCGCGAAGCCCTGAGGTTCAAGCGTTATTCGCCATTCCTTCTACAAAGCTCCTTCAGTCGGTACAGCACGTTCAGCGCCTCTTTAGGCGTCAGCTCGTCCGGGTTAATCGCCGCTAGCGCCTCACCCAGTGGAGACGGCGCGGCCTCGGTATGCCCCTCGCCCTGGCCCTCTCCCCGCAAGCGGGGAGAGGCAATGGCCGCGGCGAACAGCGGCAGGTCCTCGATCAGGGCGGCGCCGGTGGCGGGCTTGCCGCCGGTCTTCTCCAGCAGCTTCAGCACCTCTCCGGCGCGCTTCGTCACCGCCGCGGGGAGCCCGGCGAGCTTGGCGACCTGGATGCCGTAGCTGCGGTCGGCGGCCCCGGGCTTCACCTTATGCAGGAACACGATCTCGTCCTTCCACTCGCGCACCTCCATGGTGACGCTGGCGACCTCGGCCAGGCGCCCAGCCAGCGCGGTCAGCTCGTGGTAGTGGGTGGCGAACAGGGTGCGGCACCTGGAGACCTCGTGCAGGTACTCCACCACTGCCCAGGCGATCGAGAGGCCGTCGTAGGTGGCGGTGCCGCGGCCGATCTCGTCGAGGATGACGAGCGAGCGGTCCGTGGCCTGGTTCAGGATGCCCGCGGTCTCCACCATCTCCACCATGAAGGTGGAGCGCCCGCGGGCGAGGTCGTCGGCGGCGCCCACGCGCGAGAACAGCCGGTCGACGATGCCGATGCGGGCTGAGCGCGCCGGCACGAACGCACCCATCTGCGCGAGCACGGCGATCAGCGCGTTCTGGCGCAGGAAAGTGGACTTGCCCGCCATGTTGGGCCCTGTGACGAGCCACAGCCGCGATGGGGTCAGATCCTGCGCCCCAGCGTAGGCCGAGGCTGATCCCATGGACCCGCCGTCGGGCGGCCCGTCGCCGAGCACACAGTCGTTCTCGATGAACTGGGCGCCGCCCTCCAACGAGCGCAGCGCCTGCTCGACCACGGGATGGCGCCCGCCCACGATCTGGAAGTCGGCGCTGTCGTCCAGGACCGGACGGGTATAGCCCTCGCGTACCGCCACCTCGGCCAGCGCCGCCTCGCAGTCGACCTCGGCCAGCGCGCCCGCCACCTCGCCCAGCGCCCGCTCCTGAGCGGCGACGGCAGCCGCCAGCTCCGCGAAGATGTCCTGCTCCAGAGTCAGCGCCCGCTCGGCCGCGGAGACGATGCGGCCTTCAGTCTCGATCAGCTCCTGCGTCGTGAAGCGCATGGCGCCGGCCATGGTCTGGCGATGGCGGAACGTCTCGTTTAGCGGCGCGGCGGCGAGCGGCCTCGCTGCGCCGGCCGGCACCTCGATGTAGTAGCCGAGGATGTTGTTGTGGCGCACCTTGAGCGACTTGATGCCGGTGTCCTGCACATACCTGGCTTCCAGTGCCGCCATCACCTTGCGGCCGTCGTCGCGCAGCGTGCGCGCTGCGTCCAGCTCTACCGAGTAGCCCTCGCGCACGAAGCCGCCGTCGCGCTTCAGGTGCGGCGGCGCGTCGACGAGCGCGCGCGCCAGCGTCGGCTGCAGGCTCGTATCGCCGGGCCCCAGGCGCTCGGCGATCCCCGACAGCGTGCCCGGCAGACCCAACCCGCCGCTGGCGGTGCGCAGCAGCTCGACGCACCCCCGCGCCGCGGCGAGGCTGTCGCGGATGGCGCCGAGGTCGCGTGGGCCGCCGCGCTGCAGGGCGAGGCGGGACATGGCGCGTGCGAGATCGGGCGTGTGGCGCAAGGTGCGCCGCAGGTCCTCGCGCAGCCTCTCCTCATCATGCAGAAATGCGAGCGCGTCGAGGCGGGCGTTGATCGCCGGCACGTCGCGCAAGGGGCTGGCGAGCCGGGCAGCCAGCTCGCGGGAGCCCGGGCCGGTGATGGTGCGGTCGATGGCCGCGAGCAGGCTCGGTTTGCGGTCGCCGGAGGTGGAGCGTGTCAGCTCCAGGCTGGCCCGCGTCGCAGCATCGATGAGCATACGGTCGGAGTTGCCGGTGCGGCGCGGTGGGCGCAGACAGGGCCGACGTCCAATCTGAGTCAGCTCGACGTACTTGAGAAGCGCGCCCACGGCCGCCAGCTCGCGGCGCGAGAAGGTCCCGAAGGCCGCGAGGTCGGCCACGCCCAGCTGCGCCTTGAGCTGGCGCTCGCCCGCCAGGCTGTCGAAGGTGGCCGCCGGCACCGGCGTGGTGGCGCAGCGCCCCAGCGCCACGCCCTTGGCGATGTCTGCATCGGCCAGGACCACGTCGGACGCGATCACCTCGCCTGAGCCCAGACGCACGATCTCGCCGGCGAAGTCGGCCCGCGCCACCTCGCCCACCTCCAGCTCGCCGGTCGAGATGTCGAGCGAGGCCAGCGCGATCTGTGCGGCATCGCCTCGCCGGCCTCCGGCTGCGGCACCGCCACCCGGACCGGGCCCGGCGAATACGGCCGTTAGGTAGTTGCGCGCGCGGGCGTCGAGCAGGCTGTCCTCGGTGAGTGTGCCGGGTGTGACGAGGCGCACGACGTCGCGATGCACGACGGCCTTCGAACCGCGCTTGCGGGCGGCGGCCGGGTCCTCCATCTGCTCGCAGACGGCGACCCGGAGCCCCGCTGCGATCAGGCGTTGCAGATACTCGTCCGCACGGATCACGGGCACGCCGCACATGGGGATGTCCTCGCCCATGTGCTTGCCGCGTTTGGTCAGCACGATCCCCAGCGCCTCGGCCGCTGTTATCGCATCGTCAAAGAACAGCTCGTAGAAGTCGCCCATGCGGTAGAACAGCAGGCAGCCGGGATGGGCGGCCTTGATCTCCAGGAACTGAGCCATCGACGGCGTGACGCCGGGCGGCGCGCTGCCCTGTCCACCACCGGGTCCACGGCCGGCCGGAGCCGACGGCTCGGCCGTGCCCGCGGCGCCTGGCTCGATACCCCGCTCGCCGCCTCGCCGCATCTGGCCCGCCGTTCCCTTACCGCCCCTGGGCTACGCATAGCTTGTTGGCCGGCTGCAGGGAACGCCGCGGGTGTGACTGGCGTGCCATTTGCACTTGATTGGAAGCAGCGGTGCGCCAAGCCGAGCGTTGTGCTGCTGGGCGCCGCCCACTATGGTCCGCTTTTTCCGCTGGCGGGGGGCGGAGGTTGGGAGGTATCCGCGTGCAGCGGAGCTGAGAGAGGGGGTCGAGATGCCCGTCAAGTTTGACGCAGCCCGTTTCACGGCGGAGGAGGCGCTGCAGTTCCACAGCCAGGGCAAGCCCGGCAAGCTGGAGATCACTCCCACCAAGCCCCTTACCACCCAGCGCGACCTGTCGCTGGCCTACTCGCCCGGCGTGGCCGTGCCGGTTCAGGCCATCGCCCAGGATCCGCAGCTCGCCTACGACTACACCAACAAGGGCAACCTGGTGGCCGTGGTCTCCAACGGCACTGCCATCCTTGGCCTCGGCAACCTCGGCGCCCAGGCCGCCAAGCCGGTGATGGAAGGCAAGGGCGCCCTCTTCAAGCGCTTCGCGGATATCGACGGCATCGATCTCCTCATCGATACCTCCGATGTCGAGGCCTTCATCAACTGCGTGCGCTACCTGGGCCCCAGCTTTGGCGGCATTAACCTTGAGGACATCAAGGCGCCGGACTGCTTTGTCATCGAGGAACGCCTCAAGGAGCTGCTCAACATCCCCGTCTTCCACGACGACCAGCACGGCACCGCCATCATCGCCGCCGCAGGCATGATCAACGCGCTGGAGCTGACGGGGCGCGACATCAAGAACGTCAAGCTGGTGGTTAACGGTGCCGGCGCCGCCAGCATCGCCTGCATGGACCTGCTGGGGGCGATGGGCCTGCCCAGGAAGAACATGGTCCTGTGCGACACCAAGGGCGTGATCTACCGGGGCCGCAAGGACGGCATGAATCAGTGGAAGTCGGCCTATGCCGCGGAGATCAAGGCGCGCACGCTGGCCGAGGCCCTGGAGGGCGCTGACGCGTTCTTCGGCCTCTCCGCCGCCGGTACGGTCACCAAGGACATGGTGCGTAAGATGGCTGCGAAGCCGATCATTTTCGCCATGGCCAATCCGGACCCGGAGATCACGCCCGAGGAGGTGGCCGAAGTTCGCACCGACGCCATCATGGCCACCGGGCGCTCGGACTACCCGAACCAGATCAACAACGTGCTGGGCTTCCCCTTCATCTTCCGCGGGGCGCTCGACGTGCAGGCCTCCACCATCAACGACGCCATGAAGATCGCCGCCGCCAAAGCGCTGGCCGAGCTGGCGCGCGAGGACGTTCCGGACCGGGTGGCCGTGGCCTTCCTCGGCCGGCAGGTGAAATACGGCCCCGAGTACATCATCCCCGCCCCGTTCGACCCGCGGCTCATCAAGCGCGTGCCGCTGGCCGTCGCCAAGGCGGCCATGGAGACCGGCGTGGCGCGCCGCCCGATCGTCGATATGGACGGCTACGCGGCGCAGCTGGCTGGCCGGCTCGACCCCGTCGCCGGCTGGCTCGCCAACATCATCGCCCAGGTGCGATCCTCGCCCAAGCGCATCATCTTCGCCGAGGGCGAGCAGCCGGCGATCGCCCGCGCCGCCAACGCCTTCCACACCCTCGGGCTCGGCCAGCCGGTACTGATCGGCCGCGAGGGGCACGTGGCGGAGGCCTTCGCCTCGGCCGGCCTGGAGTTCAGCGACGCCATCGAGACGCACGATACGAGTCGCGACGACCGCCGCCACGAGTACGCGGAGTTCCTCTACGCCCGCCTGCAGCGCCAGGGCTACCTGCTGCGCGACTGCCAGCGCCTGGTCAACAACGACCGCAACGTCTACGGCGCCTGCATGGTGGCCATGGGACACGCCGATGGCATGGTGACGGGCGTCACCCGCAACTGGCACACGGCCTACGACAACGTCCGCCTCGTGCTTGATGCCAAGGCGGGACGGCGCGTCATCGGCGTGTCGATCGCCCTCATCCGCGGCCGGGCGGTGCTGGTGGCCGACGTTAGCGTGACCGACATGCCCGACGCCCGGGATATCGCCGACATCGCCGTGGAGGCCGCGCGCGTGGCCAAGCGCCTCGGCATGGAGCCGCGCGTCGCGCTGCTCGCCTACTCCACCTTCGGCCATCCGCGCGGCGAGCGCTCCGACAAGGTGCGCGAGGCGGTTTGCATCCTCGACAAGCGGGAGGTGGATTTCGAGTACGACGGCGACATGGCGGCCGACGTTGCGCTGAACCGCGAGGCCCTGCAGCAGTATCCCTTCTGCCGCCTGAGGGACACCGCCAACGTGCTGGTGATGCCGGCCTTTCACTCCGCCTCCATCTCCACCAAGATGCTCAAGGAACTGGGCGGCGCCACTCTGATCGGCCCGATGCTGGTGGGCCTGACCCATTCAGTGCAGATCGCCCACCTCAACGCCCAGGACAGCGATATCGTCAATCTGGCGGCGCTGGCGGCCTACGACGTGAACGGGTGACAGGTCTGGGTTACACCCTGTGGCTTTGACAGGTCCGACATGCCCCGGCGCTGCCCAAGGTCGCGGCTGCGCCCAACGCTTTCCGGCTGAGGTGCTGCCGCGAGTGGCTGCCTGGCTCTCCGCGGCCAAGCCTCGGCGTGCTCACAAAGCTGTTACCTGCAGTCGCAAATCCGGAAATCGCTCCCGGTGCGTAACCTTGTGGGCCGGCGGTGTCGCGCGGCCAACGCGCGGTCGCCTTAGGCGTGCCCGGATCTTTTGACAACCAGGCATTCGGCCCGATCGGCGGGGGATTGGGTCGAGCGGGACGTAGGGGACGTATCGAGGGAGACCCGTCATGCGCTTATTCCGCCGTCGTGCGGCTCGCACGGATTCCAATGACATCGCGACACACGCGGCTCTGCACGCACACGGTGGGGTGACCACGGTTGTCTCGGCCGTCGCGCTGCTCTTCTCGGCCTACAGCTTGTGGGAGACGTCCCTCAAGCAGGCCGATCTCAGCGTGTACGTTACGGGGATCGTCTCGTACGGGCGGGACACGTCCGACGGCGTCGACGTGCAGCCGACGGGGGGCTTCGAGGTGCTCGCCGTACCCGTCACGATCGCCAACGGTGGCGCGCGTGATGCTGCCGTCCTCTCGCTGCAGCTCGACGTCAGGAATGCCAAGACCGGCCTCTCCGCTCGCTTCGAGGGCACCTATACGGCCGACGCCGCCTTCTTCGCCGGGACCGGAGGCGGGCGGCCAAAGGCACCGTTTTCCGCCCTGGTGATTGCCGGGCGCACGGCCTGGACCGGCACCGTCCTCTTCTATCCGGTGAGCTACAGCAACGGAAAGGCCCTCACCCCGGTGGCAAAAGTCCGTAACTTCAATGAGGAGCTACGTAAGAAGTACGCCACCGAGATGGAGGGTTTCAGCAGCCTCAGCAAGCTGCGCGAAAAGCTTCCCGACCTTCCCGAGTGGGCCGAGCAGGAGGCCTACTATGCAAAGGTGGTCAACCGAAACGAAAAGGTCGAGTTGACGCTGAAGCTCATAAGCCCGGCGCCGAGCGGCTGGCTGGATCGCGTATTTGGCGCGCCGGCGCAGCCGGTCAAGCTGACCCTGGATGTGCCGGATATCCCGGAGCAGCTCCTGCAGCAGAAGAACAGCGATCTCGTGCGCCTGCGGTCGGCGAATGCTGGATCTTGAGCCCTGTCCCCCACGCACTGGGAAGGACCAAGCTTGTTTCGTCTTTCCCTCGCCCGCATTGCCTCTCGGGAACGGGTGAGGGAGCATTGAGGGAGGTTATCCGATGATCGGCAGACTGGCTGCTGTGCTCCTGGCGTTCTCCTGGCTGCCCGACTGCAAGGGCGAAGGCGATCCGGGTTCGTTCGAGAAGTTTCTCCTGCCTTCGGCGACAGCACAAGTTGGCTCCAAGGAATGGGAGCAGGCGATCAAAGAGCGTAGACAGGAGGAGATGTGCGCCGAGGCCCAGGACGGCAGGCGCTTCTGGCTCGAGGGCTACCTGCAGCTGCCAAACAACATTGAGATCAGGGAAGGCCGGACCAGGCTCGAGTTCTACCCTCAGATCGATGCAAACGGTCGGGGCAAAGGTCGCTCGATCACCGGCGTCGAGGTGACCACGCCGGGTAACATCGAGGATCTCTGGGCTTCAGCAACCGGCAAGAAGGGCATCAGCCGCCGCACCGCGCAGATCGATGGGGACGCGCTGCGCATCCGCACCACGAATGGACAAGCGACCGCCCGCGACAAGATCAAGCTGACATTCGACATTGTGGCCCTGCCGGAGCGGAACCTTCCATTCGAGAGCAGGCAAATCGCCGGTTGCAAGTACCGCTTCGTAAAGGCTGAGAAGGTGTAACCGTCGCCCAGCACACGCGCTCTATCGCTGCCGGGAGCAACGTTCGAATGGGAATCGAGATGAAATACGTGGTCGGACTGATAGTGCTGTTCACCGTCGCCTGTGCGACGACTGTCTATTCGCAATCGCTGAAGGAGAGGCAGTACTTCGCCGAGCAGGAGCAGGAGCTCGCCAAGGAGGTCGCGATTGCCAACGAGCAGTGCGGGACCAATGTCGCGGCCAAATTCGATTGGTCCGGCATGCCTCCCGATCGCCAAGGGGCCGTCCCCTATCGCTACTGCAGGGCGGTGCTGCTCGGCATGCGGCGCGTGTGCGAGAACGCCATGGGCAAGGATGCGGTCAAAGAGAAGATCAAGAGCATCACGTGCGGCTTCAGCCCGGAGCGATCGATCGCTCTGAAGGACGGTGCCATCGACTACAAGATCAAGTTCCAGTCCGCGAGCGATGCGGACTACGTGTTCGAGTACCTGCAGAACAACCTGTAGGTTGGGTCAAGCGAAGCGCAGACCCAACACACCTTGGGGTGCCTCTCCCCACCGCGGCCCTACCGCACCAGGAACAGCGGGCACTCCAGGGCAGCGGCGAGCGGGCTCAGGTCGCCCTCGTCGGGGACGACCAGGCCGCCGAAGCGGCAGATGACCATGCCGCCGCGCAGGCGGCGCAGCGTCTCGGCGATGACGGCGGTGGCGCCGGGGGCCGCCGCAACGCGAGCGATGCGCACGCCCTCGCGGTCCTCTACGACGAGGCGCGCCTCGCCCTCCATGCGCTCCAGCTCGTCCTCGCTCGCACCGACGAGCAGCAGCAGCACCTCGACGCTGTCGACGGCGGCGAGGCGCTCGGCGGTGCGCAGCATGTCGGGAAGCTCCGCCATGTCCTCCACCGACACGAGCACGGGCCCCGCCACGCGCTTGGCCCTCGGCCCCACCGTTACGATGCCGGTGGTGCCGGACACCTCGGCCAGCATCTGTTTCAGCACGCCGCTGTGGCCGGCCGCGAACGGCTCGCCGAGGGCGACCACGTTCCATGGCCCCACCTCGGCGCAGGCAATGGTGAGCGCGCGCAGGGGCTCGTCGCGCACCACCCGGCAGCGCAGCGGCACCTGCGCCTCGCGCGTCAACGCCTCCAGCTGGCGTCGGGTGCCCTGGGCGGCCAGATGCAAATCGCGCATCATGGTGTCGAGCGCCAGCGGTCGGCTCTCCCGCCCCGACAGCGAGACCTCGCGCACGAAGCCGTAGGCCGCGCAGTCGAACAGCTGCGTGTCCTCGATGAACAAGCTTTCCAGGTCAGACCCGAAGGCGCGTGCGATCTGCACGGCGGCCTGCATGGCGACCTGCATGGCGGCGCTCGGGTGGCGCGACCTGATTTGGATCACGACCCGCCCGCGGTCTTCTCCGGATTGGGCGACGTGAGCAATCATGGTGCTCTGCTCGTTGTTCCAAAGTCGTCAGATGGTCAGTTGTCAGTGGTCAGTGGTAGCCACCTTCCACTTGTGCGACCCACCACTGACGACTGACCACTGACCATCTGACCCTTTTCTACCCCGTCTCCGCCGCTCCCTCGCCCGCCGCTCCCTCGCCCGCCGCTCCCTCGCGGCCCGCCTTGGCGAAGTTGCGCCCGCGCTCTGCGAACGATTTGAGCTTGTCCTCGACCATGCGGTTGAGGGTGCCGGCGGCGAAGCGGCCGTCCGCCCCGCGCTCGCCGGCCTTCGTCCCGGTGAGAATCTCGATGCCTTCGTCGATGGTGCCGACGGCGTAGATCGAGAACTTTCCGTTCTTCACGGCTTCCACCACATCCTCGCGCAGCATCAGATGCTGCACGTTCGACTTGGGGATCAGCACGCCCTGCTCCCCGGTGAGGCCCCTGGCGCGGCAGATGTCGAAGAAGCCCTCGATCTTCTCGTTGACGCCGCCGATGGCCTGCACCTCGCCCTGCTGGTTGACGGAGCCGGTCACCGCCAGCGACTGCTCGATCGGCACCTCCGACAAGGCCGACAGAAGCGCGTAGAGCTCGGCCGAGGACGCGCTGTCCCCGTCCACGCCCCCGTAGGATTGCTCGAAGACCAGCGTGGCGGCAAGGGCCAGTGGCACGTCGAGCGCGTAGCGCCCGGCCAGGAACCCCCAGAGGATCATCACGCCCTTGGAGTGCAGCGGGCCACCCAGATTGGCCTCGCGCTCGATATCCATGACGCGCCCGGAGCCCACCCGCACCCGCGCCGTGATGCGGTTCGGCCGGCCGAAGGCGAAGGCGCCCAGCTGGACCACCGAGAGGCCGTTGATGCGGCCTATCCTGGCGCCCTCGGTATCGACCAGCACGATGCCGCGCGCCATCGTCTCCTGCGCACGGTCGCGCAGGCGGTCGGCGCGCTGGGTCTGCTCCTCGATGGCCCTGGCCACGTCCTCGCGCGTGGTGATCTTGCGCCTGGCCTGGCTCGACCAGTAGTCCGCCTCGCGCACGATGTCGGAGATGCGGCCAAGCTCGATCGATAGCTTCTCGCGGTCGTCGGCCAAACGGGCGCCCTCGTCGATGACGCGGGCCACGGCGCTGGCGTCGAGCGGCTTGAGCCCGTGCTCCTTGACCACCGAGGCAATCAGGCGGGCGTAGGCGTTGTCGTTCTCCGACGAGCGGGCGATGGTGTCGTCGAAATCCGCCTGCACCTTGAACAGGCGCGGGAAATCCGGGTCGTGCGCGGCGAGGAGGTAGTACAGCTCGCGGTCGCCGAACAGCACCACCTTCACGTCGAGCGGGATTGGCTCCGGGTCGAGGCTCTGCGTCGAGACCAGGCCCGACACCTCGCTCGGCTGCTCGATGCGGATCTCGCGCGACTTGACGGCCCGCTTCAGGGCCTCCCAGGCGAACGGCGAGAGCAGGAGCCGCCGCGCATCGACCAGCAGGTATCCGCCGTTGGCCTTGTGCAAGGCGCCGGGCTTGACGAGCAGGAAGTCGGTGACGAGCGTTCCCATCTGCGCGACGTGCTCGATGCGCCCGACGACGTTGCCGTAGCTGGCGTTGTTCTCCTCGATCACGGGCGCGCCGGCGGTCGCGCTCTCCCCGTTGGACGCCATGATGTTGACGAGATAGCGCCGGAAGCGCGGATCCTGCGCAGTGTCGATGGGCCGCCGGACCAGCGCGTTCTCCTCCTCGCCGTTGGTGAGGAACAGCCCCACGTTGCGCACCATGTCGTGCCCTGCGGCCTCCAGATAGGCCGCCGCCTCGGGCACATCGCTGAAGGACGCATGCAGCTCGAGCAGCGCGTCGCGGATCGCCGATGTCGCCACCTCCTCGTTGAGCTCGCTCAACTGCTGGCGCCGCCGCTTCTCAGCCGCGGGCAGGCGCTCCAGGATGACGGACAGCTCCTTCTCCAGGGCCGAGATCTTGTTCTCCACGTCCCGCCGCATGGCCTCAGGGAGGGCGTTGAACACTTCGGGCTTCACCACCTTGCCCTCGTGCATGGGCGCCATGGCGAAGCCGGTGGGGGTGCGCAGGAGCGCGATGTTCTGGGCGTTGGCCTTCTTGGTGAGGGCCTCCAGGGCCTCTTCGTTGCCGGAGCGGAACTGCTCGTCGATGGCGCGTCGCCGGGTCTGGTAAGCCTCGCTCTCGAAGCGTCCGGGCAGCACGCCGCGCAGCTCGTCGAGGGCGGCGATCATGCCCTTGGCAAGGTCCTTGGCGCGCCGGGACGGCAGCCGCAGCGCCTTTGGCCGGTTCGGGTTATCGAAGTTGTAGACGTACACCCAGTCGGGCGGCATGGGGGCCTCGGCCGCCTTGGGGCCCAGGTGGGCCTTCACGGCCGTGGTCTTGCCCGAGGCCGGCGGCCCCAGCACGAACATGTTGTAGTCGTGGCTCTTGATGTCGGTGCCGAACTGGATGGCCTTGAGCGCCCGCTCCTGCCCGATCAGGCCGTTGATCGGGGTCAGATCATCCGTCGTCTTGAAGCCCAGCGAGGACGGGTTGACCACGCGGCGAAGCTCGGAGGCCGGCAGCGGCTGCCGTCGTCCGACCCCCACGGTGGTCGTTTCGTCGAAGGCGGCTGCCACAGTTGCGTCTTCGCTCGGCTGCGGTGCAGCTTCCTTCAGCTGTGCCGCACCTTCGTTCGGCTGTGTTGCACCTTCACCCGGCTGCGAACGTCGGAAAAACATGCGATAGTCGCCCCCGTCTGCTGCTGCTGAGCCGATCCCTGGATAACGGCGGGCGCTGTTCGAGAATTCCGCTGGAGAACGCCCCTTAGCCGTTCAATTCTATAGCAATCCGTGGGGTCTGCCGAGACAGGAGGGACACAGTGACGAGCGATCTCGCGCCAATGGCCTTGCTCTCCCCAGTGACCGACCCTGGGTCCAACCCCGGGCCCTATCTTGAGCCCCCCATTGGCTCCCGGGCGCCGCAGGACGGGCGCCAATCGCCGTGCCAGTCCTCGGTCGCGCTCGATATCCGCCGCGGTGTGGCAAGACTGCTGCACGCGCATCAGATGGCCACCGTGGCCGAGGTCTCGCTGGCCAACGGCCGACGTGCCGACCTTGTTGCCGTGACAAGCGGTGGCGAGATCTGGATCGTCGAGGTCAAGTCTTGCATGGAAGATTACCGCGCCGATCACAAATGGCCCGAGTACCGAGCGTTCTGCGACAGGCTCTACTTCGCCGTTGGCCCGGCGTTCCCGCGCGACATTCTGCCCGCCGACACAGGGCTGATCGTCGCGGACCGCTACGGCGGTGAGGTCGTGCGGGGCGCGCCCGAGCACAGGCTTGCCGGCGCGCGCCGCAAGGCCCTCACGCTCAGGCTGGTGCATACGGCGGCCATGCGCCTGCAGGAGGCCGTCGATCCGGAAAGCAGGCGTTGGTGACGAGGGCACCCGTTATCATCCCGGAAACCCAGCCGAACGCAAGGCTGTCCGGGACCTGCTGGATCCCGGCTCGGTGCGCCGCTCGCCTCCGGCTCGCGTCGCTCCAACCGGGATAACGGGTATAGGAGTTAACACCGCGGCATTATTACGGCGGCAGAGTTGTTGGAGTCGCGAACAGAACGGTCGCAACGGATGGCCACTTCTGGTAGCGTTCGCTGCAAGATCGGAATATCCACAGATCGGGCTCCCCGACGAGGTATCATGCGCGTTCGGCCTTGTGCGCTCCTTGGCGCTGCACTCGCCTTCAACCTGACTGCGCTGCTCAACGTCGTGCTGGCGCCGCTCGCCGGGGCTGCCGGCGATCCCCCGCCGCCCGCCGTCGAGCCGCGCTCGCAGCTCGGCAGCTACCTTGCCGGCCGGCTGGCCGGCAAGGTGCTCGACCTTCCCGCCGCCGCGGTGTTCTACGAGAAGACGCTGGAGAGCGACCCCGTCAGCCCCATGCTGATCGACTCCGCGCTGCAGATGGAGGCAAGCCGGGCGAACTGGCCGCGCGCCGAGACCCTGGCCAGCGACCTCGTCAAGGTCGAACCCAACAACCGTGTGGCGCAGGTGCTTCTCGGCATCGCGGCATTCAAGGCTGGCCGTTTCGCCGACGCCGAAACGCACTTCAAAGGCGGCGGCACCCACCCCATCGGTGAGCTGACGAGCGTGCTGGCGCGGGCTTGGCTCCTGCAGGCCCAGGGTAAGACCGACGAGGCGCTCGCCGCGCTGGACGCGCCGAAGCTGCCAGATTGGGCTGGCACATTCGTGCGCTATCACCGCGCGCTCCTGGCCGACCTGGGAGGCCGCGCGGCGGAGGCGCGAGCCTCCTACGGCCGCATCTCCAAGAATGACCAGCGCATCCTGCGCGTGGCGCTGGCCTACGCCCGGCACGCCGCCAACGGAGGTGACGCCAAGCTGGCCCAGAGTGTGCTCAACGGCTACTTCGAGAGGATCAAGGGCGAGGGACACCCCTACGCGCGCGCGCTGCTCACCGAGGTCGAAGCGGGCGCCCGCACGCCGCTGCTCGTCACCTCGGCGGCGGAGGGTATGGCCGAGCTGTTCTACGGCCTGGGCGAGCTTCTCGCCAGCGAGCCGGCCCCAACCGCCGGTGATCCCGTCACCCTGCGCCTGGGTCTCGTCTTTCTGCAGCTCTCGCTTTATCTTTCGCCCGACGCCCCGTTCCCGCTGCTGGCCCTGGCCGGCGCCCAGGAGACGGCCAAGCGGTACGGCGCCGCCATCGACGCCTACGACCGCGTTCCCAAGGGCACCCCCCTTTCGGTGGCCATCGACATCAGCAAGGCGCTCAACCTTAACCAGCTCGAGCGCGTGGACGAGGCCAAGACGCTACTGGAGGACGTTGCCCGCCGGCATCCGCGCGACATCCGGCCGCTGGAGGCGCTTGGCAACATCATGCGCGCGCACAAGCGCTACGGGGAGGCGGCCGAGTTCTACGGCAAGGCCATCAGCCTGATCGGCAAGGCAGAGGCCCGGCACTGGACGTTCTTCTACGCGCGCGGCACCTGCTACGAGCGGCTGAAGAAGCTGCCCCAGGCGGAGGCGGACCTGCAGCGCTCCCTGCAGCTCAGCGCCGACCAGCCGCTGGCACTGAACTACCTCGGCTACACCTGGATTGATCACAACCGGCACCTGCAGAAGGGCCTCAAGATGATCGAGAAGGCGGTGCGGCTGAAGCCCGACGACGGCTACATCGTGGACAGCCTGGGCTGGGCGTATTACCGGCTCGGCAATTTCGATTCGGCCGTGAAATACCTGGAGCAGGCGGTGGTGCTGCGGCCGGAGGACCCCACGCTCAACGACCACCTCGGCGACGCCTACTGGCGTGTCGGCCGCGAGCGCGAGGCGCGGTTCCAGTGGGATCAGGCCCTCAAGCTGAACCCCGACCCGGCCGAGGCCGAGAAGATGCGCGAGAAGCTGGAGAAGGGCCTCGCGTCGGGCCAGCCCCGGCAGGCCAAGCGCGGCAAGATGGTGCGCAGCGAGGAGCGGGCCAAGCGGAGCAGCGAGGCCAAGGCCATCAACCCGCAGTAGGAGTTCGGACGTCGCAGATCGGGCTTGGCTCCCGATGTCCGATGGCCGTTCTCGCGACCATACAGCCATGCCTATTCGCGAGCTGGCGCGCGCCAAGGTGAACCTGACGCTCTCCGTGCAGGGCCGGCGGGATGACGGCTATCACGACCTGGTAAGCCTCGTTGCCTTCGCCGAGATCCACGATGTGGTGACGCTCGATCCGGGCGGGGAAGATGTGCTTACCGTGAGCGGGCCGTTCGCCCGATCGATCGACGGCGAGAACCTGTTGAGCCGGACGCTGGCGCTCCTGCGCGAGGCCGATCCACGCCTTCGGCTCGGCTCTGTCCACCTCGTCAAGAGCCTGCCCGTCGCGGCCGGCATCGGCGGCGGCTCCGCCGATGCGGCGGCCCTTCTGCGGGCCGTGCGCCGCGCCAACGAGGATCGCGCCGGCATCGTGCCCTGGATGGAGATTGCTGCCCGGCTTGGGGCCGACGTGCCAATGTGCCTCGTGAACCGGCCGGCCCTTGTGTGGGGAAAGGGGGAGAGGATCGCCCCGCTGCGGCATCTCCCCCAGGTCGATGTTGTCATCGTCAATCCGCGCCTGCCGTTGACGACCGCCGCCGTGTTTGCGGCGCTGAAGAGCGGCCCGGCGCCTGCGACCGAGGCAGCGCCGGCATTGCCGGAGGTCTCCGAGCTGGAGGGTCTGCTTGACTACATGCAGGAGTATGGCAATGGCCTGGAGCCGGCCGCCATCGGGCTCTTTCCTCAGATCGCCGAGATCAAGGTGCTGCTGGCTGCACAGGCGGATTGCCGTTTCGTCGCCATGTCGGGAAGCGGGCCGACGTGCTTTGGAATCTTCTCAACTGCGGCCGGCGCCCGTCGCGCCGCTTCCGCTGTCGCGGCGGCCAGGCCCGACTGGTGGGTCGAAGGCACCGCGTTGGTCGGCGCCGGGGCGTCGTGACGTTGGTAAGCGTGGCCCCGAAGAAAACCGGGGCCGCACCCTGACCTTCCCCTCGGCCGGGCGCAGCCGGTATGAATAGCTGCGTCCTGACCTCCAGGCCGGGTGCGGCGCCAGATGCCCCGTTTGGGCGTAGCCCGATTTGCTCGAGCTCCCGTGCCACGCTGTTGAGATGGGGGATGGTTCCGGTTTGAGCATCCCCGTTAAGGGGGAGGCTTCGGTCCCCGCCGCTTGCCGCACGAGCGAGCGTCAGCTGGCGCGGCTGATGCAGAACTCGACCACGTCGGTCAGCGCCCGCAGGGACGGCCCGGGCGGCAAGGGTGCCAGGGCCTCGCGCGCCAGCGCACCGTAATAGCGCGCCCGGTCGAGCGTGCCCTCGATGGCGGCGTGGCGCTGCATGATGCCGATGGCGTGCTCGAAATCGCCAGCCTCGATGCGGCCCTCACCCAGGGTTCGCTGCCAGAAGACGCGCTCCTGCTCGCTGCCGCGGCTCACGCTCAGGATGATGGGCAGCGTGATCTTACCTTCGCGGAAATCGTCGCCGGTGGACTTGCCGAGACTCGCGCTCTCGCCGGCGTAGTCGAGCGCGTCGTCGACCAGCTGGAAGACAATGCCCAGGTTGAGGCCGTAGCTCCTCAACGCTGCCTGCTCGCCGGCGGGACGGTTGGCAATGGCCGCTCCCACCTCGGTGGCCGCCGAGAACAGGGCAGCGGTCTTGGCCGCGATGATGGCCAGGTAGTCCTGCTCCGTGGTGGCTGTGTCCTTGGCGGCGGCCAGCTGCATCACCTCGCCCTCGGCGATCACGGCGGCGGCGTTCGACAGGATCCCGAGGGCGGCCAGCGAGCCCACGTCCACCATCATGCGGAAGGCCTGCCCCAGCAGGAAGTCTCCCACCAGCACGCTGGCCTGGTTGCCCCAGACCAGCCGTGCCGACGTCTTGCCGCGCCGGAAGTCGCTGTCGTCCACCACGTCGTCGTGCAGCAGCGTGGCGGTGTGCATGAATTCCACGGCCGCTGCCAGGCGCACATGCCCGGTGCCCTCATAGCCGCAGAGCTTGGCGGCGGCGATGGTGAGCATCGGCCGCAGGCGCTTGCCGCCGGAGTCGATGAGGTGGTGCGCCAGCTTCGGGATCAGCTCGACGTCGGATATCGCTTTGTCGAGAATGATGCGGTTCACGTCAGCCATGTCGCCGGCGACCAGATCGAGCAGGGGCTGCAGGCCCAGTGCCCCACCCTGCGGCTCTCCCTGCGCCTCTTGGAGTGCGACGACGCCCAAGCCGTGGTATCTCCGACTGTGAAGTTGGTCCCGGCTATAATCGGGGGCCGCCGGGGGCAGTCAAGCCTGCCGTCCGCGACAGAACGCATCGCTGCCGGCGGCTCGAGGTCAGCTGGTTTGGTGCTGGGCACGAGGCGACTATGCAGGAAGTGCTGCGCAGTAACGACTTCGTCATCATCAGCTTCGCCCAGGCGGTGCTGCGGGATGCCGGCATCAACAACTTCCTCGCCGATCTTCACACCAGTTCCGCGGAAGGCTCGATCGGCGCCTTCCCCCGCCGCCTGCTGGTGGCCGACGATGACCGCAGGCAGGCCCGCCGGGTCCTGAGCGAGGCTGGGCTGCAGGCCTGGCTTGCGACCGACGGAGAGGCCAGAGCATGAGCGATGCCGCCCCAGGTCTTGCGACCGCCAGGGAGGCTGTGAGCGACGACGCCTTCCTGGGCGGGCGGCTGCGGGTCCTCCAACCCGCCACAGGATACCGCGCGGGCATCGATGGCGTGCTGCTGGCGGCGACGGTCGAGGCGGGGTCCGGGGCGCAGGTGCTGGACGCAGGGTCCGGCGTCGGCATTGTCGGCCTGTGTGTGGCGCAGCGGCTGCCAGGCGCCCGTGTCACGCTGGTCGAGCGTGATGCCGGGCTCGCGGCCCTGGCCCGACGCAACGTCGAGCGCAATGGCTTCGCCGGGCGCATGCGCGTGATCGAGGCCGACATCCTGCGGCCGCTGGGCGAGGCTGCGGAGCTGGCCGCGATGGCCGGGAGCTTCGATGAGGTGCTCGCCAACCCCCCGTTCCACGTGGAGGGCCGCGGCACCGCCGCTGGCGACCCCATCAAGGCCGGCGCCAACGCCATGCCCGCGGGCGCCCTCGACCGCTGGGTGCGCTTCATGGCGGCCCTGGCGCGGCCCGGCGGCCGCATCACGCTGATCCACCGGACGGAGGCGCTGCCCGACGTGCTCCGGGCCCTGGCGGGGCGCTTCGGCGGCGCCGTGGTCGTGCCCCTGCACCCCCGTCAGGAGGAGGCCGCTGTCCGCGTGCTCGTACGTGCAGTCAAGGGCAGTCGGGCGCCGCTGGAGCTGCGGCCCGGCTTTGTCCTGCATGGCGCTGATAACAGCTTCCGGCCCCCCATTGCCGCCATTCTGCGTGACGCTGTCGCGCTGGCGTTGCGCAGCCGTCCCGCGGATGGCGGGAAAGACGCGTAGGAGACCCGATCGCCCAACTTTGGGCGCGGCGGTCTGCTGCGCTTGGCGACATCGGCGACGCTCCCCATCTAGGGAAGCGTCACCCCTTGAGGAGAGGCGATGGGCCTGTTCAGCCGTAACCCCGTGGTACCGGTGCTGCGCTTCACCGGCCCCATCGGTATGGCAACACCGCTGCGCCCGGGCTTGGCGCTCGCCTCAGTCGCCGGCGCCATCGAGAAGGCCTTCAGCCTGTCGAAGCTGCCCACCGTGGCGGTGGTCGTGAACTCGCCCGGCGGGTCGCCCGTGCAGTCGAACCTGATTTTCAGCCGCATCCGGCAGCTTGCCAAGGAGAAGGAGAAGCGGGTCTACGTGTTCTGCGAGGATATCGCCGCCTCGGGCGGCTATTTCCTCGCTGTGGCGGGCGACGAGATCTACGCCGACGCGTCGTCCATCGTCGGCTCCATCGGGGTCATCTCGGCAGGCTTCGGCCTCGACAAGCTCATCGAGCGGTTCGGAATCGAGCGGCGGGTGCATACAGCGGGCAAGGACAAGGGCGCGCTCGATCCGTTCCGGCCCGAGCGGCCGGAGGACGTGACGCTGCTCAAAGGCCTGCAGCGCGATGTGCACGAGGTGTTCATCGGCGTGGTCAAGGAGCGCCGCGCCGGCAAGCTCAACGGCGCTGAGGAGGATCTTTTCTCCGGCTCCTTCTGGTCGGCCGGCAAGGCGCGGGAGCTTGGGTTGATCGACGGAATCGCCGATCTGCGCAGCAAAATGCAGGAATTGCACGGGCACAAGGTGCGGCTGAAAGCGGTGCCGCTGGCCGCGGGCGGGCTCCTGTCGCGCTTCCGGCGCCTGCCCGGCTTCCAGTCCATCACGAATGATGGATTTGCTTTTGCGCCGTCCTTCGCCGATGATCTCATCTCGGCTGTAGAGACGCGTGCGCTCTGGTCGCGATTTGGCCTCTAAGTTGGCGTGTAGTATTCGCCCGACGGTTGTCCAAGTTGGGGTGTTCGCCCCCAGGAGGTGAGTGGTGACACAGTTGATCGCCTTGGCCCTGGTGGGAGCCGCCATTTACGCAGGCTACCGCTGGCTGTGGCGTCCCGCCCGGCTGATCGTGGCCGAGGTGCGGCGTGCCGAGGACGGGTTCCGCAGGGCGGCCGCCGGGCGCGCCTATGCCAAGGACATGGGGCGGCTGGAGTACGACCCGCGCACCGGCGTCTACCGGCCCACCCACCGCGACTAGCGCGAGACTTGGTCGGACGCGGTGATGCCCAGGTAGGCGTCGAAGGCCGACCAGAAGTCTTTGCGGACCTCGTCGGTCTCCTGCAGGATCTCGTGCCGCGCCTGCGGGATGAGGACGTGGCTTCCCACTTTCAGCCTGAGTCCCAGCTCCTCGATGTGCGTCGTCGATACGACGTTGTCCATGCCAGCCGCGAACAGCAGCAGCGGCACCTTGACCTGCGAGGCGTAGTCCGGCGCCGACACGCGGGCGGTGGAGCGCAGCGCGGCTCGCAGCCAGCCGATGGTGGGCGAGCCCAGCCCGAGGTGCGGCGCCGCCTCGATCACCATCCGGTTGCGGGCGTACCGCTCCGCGTCGCCGGTCAGCACGTTGCCCTCGAACGGCTGCTCGTCGATGGCCGCGTCGCCCCCGCCCGAGGCGTACGTGCGCCCGAGGCCCAGGGCGCACATGGTCTCGGCGTAGAGCCGGGGGAAGGGCGGCGGGTAGCGCAGCTCCGTGGGCGAGATCGCCACCATGGGCGCCGTCAGCACCATGCGCGAGAACCAGGAGCCGGCATCGGCGGCATTGCGCAGCAGGATGTTGCCGCCCATGGAATGGGCGAGCGCGATGAATGGCGCCTGGCAGCTGGGCAGCACAACGTCCTTCATGAAGAGGGCGAGATCGCGGTCGAAATCGGCGAAGGAGCGGACGTGACCCTTGCGCGGGTTCCAGAGCAGCCGCTCCGAGCCGCCCTGCCCGCGCCAGTCGAGCGTCGCCACGGCGAACCCGCGCCGGCGCAGGTCGGCGACCACCTCGAAGTACTTCTCGATGTACTCGGTGCGGCCCTGGAACAGGCAAACCGTGCCGCGGTGCGGTCCCCGCGTCGGCTCCCAGCGGGCGAACCGGAGCCGTACGCCGCCATAGCCGTTGAAGCCGCCGGTCTGGGCACCGCTGGGAACCGGGTTCTTGGCCAACGCGACAAGGTCCATGCCTGCTCCTCGAACTGGCCCTCGCGATGGCAGGCGCCAGCGGCCTCGCAACGAATCGTAACGGTCCGGCAGGCTGTCAGCCCACCGGACCGAGCATCATACACGGTTGATCTAGTCGTCGTTCTGCCAGCGGCGCGGGCCGCGGTAGGCGTACCGCTCCTCCCCCCAGCCGTCGTCGTCCTGGTAGCCGTGGGGCGTCGCCTGCTGGCGCTGGCCCCAGCCCCAGGGACCGTACGGCCCATAGGGCTGGCGGTAGGCGTAGGGGCCAAACGGCCTCAGCTCGAGCGGACGCGCCTCGACGACCTCGCCGCTGCAGCGGTGCAGGGTCAGCTCGAACAGGCGGCCGTTGGGCCGCCGTGCGCGCATCGTCACGAGCCTGTCGTTCGCCGGCTTGCCGTCATGGAAGTCGCGCCAGCCCTCGCCGGACAGGCGCTCGCGCACCTGCTCGCTGCGCACGCAGGTCGTGGTCGGAGGCGGCGGCGCGTATCTCGGGGGCACGTTGGAGTACTTTCGCGGCGGGGGCGCGGCGTAGCGGTCATCATCGTCATCGCCATCGTCGTCGCGGTAGGCCGGCGGCTGGGGAGGCCGCGTGTAGCGCGGATCCGCGTAGGAGGGGCCACCGTATGGGCCGCTGTGCGGCCAGCTCCTCGGAGGCGGCGCATCATCACCGTCGAGGTCGGCCGCCTGAGCGGGCGACGCAGCGACGGCGGCAAGCAGACCGGCCGCCAACAACCAGCTTCTCATCTTGCGCACTCCTCTCGAAGATCGCACCCCGTACCTGTGCGGAGCATCCACGCTACCACTAAACCCCAATGAAGGCGAGGCGGTGGTGGCCAAGGAACCAGTGTCCCCATGCTGTCTTGGCGGGAAGCTAGGGCGTCCCCGTTGCGCCAGCTTGTCGGGAGCGTAACGATTTGTAACGGGGCACCCGTCGGCAACACGACCTTCGTGCGTGCGTTTCACCGGGGGCTTTGGCCCCTGCGCGGGGCTCCGGCCTTGCTGCGGAAGGATTTGTGCTAGAAGGGCGCCGATCCCGTACCAGCCCCGCGAGCCCATGGACACCAACGTCGTCTCCAAGCCTCCCTATTTCGACCCGCGCGAGGTGGGGCGCGAACTGGTTGATCTTGTTGACACGCATGGCGGGGTGGAGAAGGCGCGGCCGGCGGTGCTGTGCCGGCTCAAGGACCTGCTCAAGACGGCCCGGGCGGAGGCCGAGCGCCAGCTGCTGGCCGACGGCAGCGGCCGGCACTGCGCGGCTGGGCTCTCCGCCTTCCAGGACGCACTGATCGGCGTGATCTATGACTACACGGTGACGCTGGCCTACAGGGTGGAGAACCCCTCGGCGGCCGAGCACATGGCCGTGGTGGCCACCGGCGGCTACGGGCGCGGGCTGCTGGCGCCGCACTCCGATGTGGATCTCCTGTTCCTGCTGCCCTACAGGCAGACGCCCTGGGGCGAGAGCGTGGTGGAGCACGTGCTCTATCTGCTCTGGGATCTGGGCCTCAAGGTAGGCCACGCCACCCGCAACGTCGACCAGACGCTCAAGCTCGCACGCGGCGACTTCACCATCCGCACCGCCATCCTCGACGCCCGCCTGATCCTGGGCGACGCGCCGCTGTTCGAGGAGCTGATGCACCGCTTCCGCGAGGAGGTGGTGCCGGGCACCGCCCGACGTTTCTTCGAGGCCAAGCTGGCCGAGCGCGACGAGCGCCACCAGCGGTCCGGCGAGTCGCGCTACCGCGTGGAGCCCAACATCAAGGACGGCAAGGGTGGCCTGCGCGACCTCCACACTTTGCACTGGCTGGCGAAGTATCTCTATGGGCGGGGGCTCGGCGCACCCCGCGGCGGCAGCGGGCCGTTCACGTTGGCCGAGCGCGCCACCTTCCGCCGCTGCGAGAGCTTCCTCTGGACCGTGCGCTGCAACCTGCATTTCCTGGCAGGCCGCGCCGAGGAGCGCCTCAGCTTCGACGTGCAGCAGGCCATGGCGGAGAGACTAGGCTACGTTCACCGCGCCGGGTTGAGGGGCGTCGAGCGCTTCATGAAGCACTACTTCCTGGTCGCCAAGGACGTGGGCGACCTCACCACGGTGCTGTGCTCGGCCCTGGAGATGCAGCAGCTGAAGGCATCGCCCGCGCCGG
>Ga0075421_100002238_pt1 | contig 23022 bp, 21 predicted proteins | sample SoiMetdeltSBSDD5_FD_75292 | JGI IMG/M metagenome (GOLD analysis project Ga0075421, IMG submission 75292) | Bulk soil microbial communities from a Populus tree surrounding site in Tennessee, USA - Soil MetaG P. deltoides SBSDD5 | ecosystem: Environmental > Terrestrial > Soil > Tree plantation...
ACGACGAGCAGCAGCATGCTGAGTCCCATGAGGGGCCACGCCCACGTCCGCCACTTCTCGGCGTCCAGCTTCGCCGCGATCGCGAATACGACGCACCCGGCGAGCACACCGGTCAGCTGCCGGAACAGGTAGTGGGCGCTCGAATGGCCCTCCTGCAGCGCGAGAACGGCGCTCGAGCTGTACAACACGACGAGCCCGAAGGCGAGCAGCACCGCCGTCACGAGGACGAGCGCGCGCGCTTCGACGCTCATGCGCCAACGCGTGCGCTCGTGAGGCATCACCGCCGTCGCCATTACTGCCGTCCTCCCACCGCCAGGCGCTTGAAGGTCGCGCCCCGCTCCTCGTAGTTCTTGAACATGTCGTAGCTGGAACAGGCCGGCGAAAGCAGGACCACATCACCGGGTTCGGCCAGCGCGCGGGCGCGGGCGATCACGGCCTCGAAGTCCGAGCCCATCCGCTCGACGGGGACAACGCCGCGCAAATCCTGCTCGACGAGTGACGCCGCCTCTCCGTAGGCGATGACCGCCTTCCCCACCTTCTTCAGCGGCGCCGCGAGCGCACGATAGGGCTCGCCCTTGTGCCTCCCACCGAGTAACAGAATGGTCGGCCGCGTCATCCCCTGAATGGCCACGAGCGTGGAGCTCACGTTCGTCGCCTTGGAGTCGTTGATCCACATGACGCCATTCGCTTCCCCCGCAACCTCGAGCCGGTGCTTGAGCGCATGAAACGTACGCAAGCCGTCAGCGATTCGCGCGCGCGCCTCGGGCGTGGCGTTCCCCTTGTCGGCGATCATCACCGCGAGCGACGCCGCCAGGGCGTTCGCCACGTTGTGATCGCCGAACAAGTTGAGCTCGCGTCGCGGAAGCAGCGGCAGTCCGCTCACGACCAGCATGTCGTTCGCGCGATCGTACGTCGCATCGGCATCGGCGCGCTCGAGTGAGAAGAACTTGTGCGTGCCGACCGCATCCCGCGAGAGATCGACGGCGGTGCGATCGTCGCCGTTGATGATCCACTTCGAGATCGTGCGGCCGTTGCGGAAGATCAGCTTCTTGTCGGCGTAGTACTCCTCGACGGTCGCATATCGGTCGAGGTGATCGGGCGCGAGATTCGTCAGCACGCCGACCGCCGGCGCAATGCCGGGCGTGTCGTGCAGCTGAAACGACGACAATTCGAGCGCGATCCACCGCGGTGGGCGGCGCTCCATGGCGATCGCGGCCAGCGGCGTTCCAATGTTGCCGGCGTCGATTGCGTCGAGGCCGATCGCCCGTAACAGATGCCCGACGAGGGCGGTCGTCGTCGTCTTGCCGTTGGTGCCCGTGACCGCGATGACCTTCGCTTCGGGGAGCGCGCGCAGCGCGATCTCGATCTCGCTCACTACGGGGACATGCGCCTCGCGTGCGCGAACGAGTGGAGCGGCCTCGGGAGGAACACCGGGACTCGCCACCACGAGCGAGGCCCGGGCGATGCGCTCGAGGTCGTGTGACCCAATGTCGGCGTCCGCCCCCTCGCCGCGAATGGCCGCGGCGCCCTCACGAACCGCGTCCGACGATCCCGAGTCCGAGGCGTACACGGCGACGCCTTCGCGCCGCAACAGCCGGGAGGCGGCGACCCCGCTCTTGCCGAGGCCGATGACGGCGATCTCGCCGCCGCGCCACTTCTCCGGCAAGGTCATCATCGCAGCTTGAGCGTGCTCAGGGCGACGAACGCGCAGAAGATGCCAATGATCCAGAACCGGACGACGACCTGCGACTCCGGCCACCCGATCATCTCGAAGTGATGATGCAGTGGCGCTCGTCGAAAGACGCGATGCTGCCGCGCGTGGTCCAGCCCGTAGCGCCGCTTCCGGTACTTGAACACCGTCCGCTGGAGGATCACCGACAACGTTTCGGCAACGAACACGCCGCCGATGAGCAGCAGGAGGAACTCCGACTTGAGGAGGATGGCGACCGCGCCTAACGCCCCGCCGAGCGCGAGGGCACCCGTGTCTCCCATGAAGACCTCGGCGGGCTTGGCGTTGTACCAGAGGAAGCCGACGCACGCGCCGAAGATCGCCACGCAGAACACGGTCAGCTCGCCGGCCCCGCGCAGGTAATAGATCCCGAGGTACTGGCTCGCGTCGATGCGGCCGATGAGATACGCGAAGAGCGCGAACGTGCCGGCCGCAATGGCGACGAGGCCGGCCGCCAGACCGTCGAGACCATCGGTGAGATTCACCGCGTTGCTCGTTCCGGTGAGGATGAAGGCGACGAAGGGAACGTACATCCACGCGAACCACGGGACGATCAGGATGTACTTGTAGAACGGCAGCGTTGTGGAGGCGCCGGGCAACGTCGAGAGCGGAAAGAGCCAGAGGTACACCCCGAGGATGGTGCCGAGGGTCAGCTGGCCGATGAGCTTGTACCGTTCGACGAGCCCCTCGTTCTTCTTCCCCTCCCGCCGCTGCTTGAGCTTGAGATAATCGTCGAGAAACCCGATCCCGCCCATCCACGCGGTGACGAAGAGCGCGAGCCACACGTAGCGGTTCGTCAGGCGCGCCCACAGGAGCGTCGGGATGATCACCGCGAGCAGGATGATCAGCCCGCCCATCGTCGGCGTGGTGCCCTTCTCCTGATGAGAGTCGGGAGTCCCCTCGCGCACGACCTGGTGAATCTGCATCCCGCGCAGACGCCGGATGATCGGCGGGCCAACGAGAAAGGCGAGGACGATCGCCGTCACCACCGCGCCTGCCGCGCGGAACGTGATGTAGTTGAACAGGCGCAGTGCGCCCCAGTACTCGGTGAGTGGCGTGAGGAGATGGTAGAGCACTAACCGTTGGCCCAGGCCGTGAGATGAGGGACGAGTCGCTCCAGGCGAACGCCTCGTGATGCCTTCAGCAGAATGACCGCATCGCGAGCAAGCCGTGGCGCCAGCGCGTGCCACAGCTCGTCGATGTCGGGCGCGGCCACTACCCGCGCATCGCCCTCCCCCGCGCGACGTAACGCGTCGCCCATTTCCCCAACGCCGGCCACGACTTCGATTGACGAGCGAAGGGCGCGATCCGCAATCTCCGCATGGAGCCGCTCCGCGTGTGCGCCGAGCTCACGCATTCCGCCGAGCACGGCCACCCGCTGCCGTCCACGCCCCACCGCATCGAGCAGCTCGATCGCCGCTCGCATGGAGCCGGGGTTGGCGTTGTAGGCATCGTTGATCAGCGTCGCGGTACCGAGGGGCTCCCAGGCCAGGCGCATTGAGGGCACCGGCATCGCCGCGATTCCCTGCGCGGCGACCTCGATCGAGACGCCGCATTCCTGCGCGACCGCGAGCGCGAGCATGGTGTTGCGGAGGTTGTGAAAGCCGCGCAGCGGCGGGCGCACGGTGACGCCCCGCACAACGAGGCGCCCGAGACCATGCTCCTCGACCGTCCACTCGTCGGCGTGCAGGTCGCCCGACTCGAGTCCTGCCACCACGAGGCGGCGCGGCTTCCCCTTCGCCGCTTCGGCGATCTCGGGTTGGGCCGCCGGAACGACGCCGACCCCGACGCCCTCGAAGATCGAAACCTTCTCGCGCATCACGCCGGCGACGCTGCCCAGTCCCTCGAGATGCCCCTCCGCGACGGAGGTCACGACCGCGATGTCGGGCTCGGCGATCGCGCGCAGCGTCGAGATCTCGCCGGGGATGCTCATCCCCATCTCGCACACGGCGATGTCGGCCTCGTCGCGCAGGTCGAGGAGCGTGAGCGGCACGCCGATGCGGTTGTTGAGGTTGCCGGTGGTCGCGTGCACGTCGAGCGCGGCGCCGAGGGCAGCGCGCGTGAGATCCTTGGTGCTCGTCTTCCCGTTGGTACCGGTGATGGCGACGAGCGGCTTCCCCCAGGCGCGACGGCGAAAGCGGGCGAGCCCGCCGAGCGCCACCGTCGTGTCGGGGACCCCGAAAACGGGAACGCCAAGCCCGGCGGTCCGCTCGGGCTTCGACACGACGAGCGCTCCCGCACCTTTGGCCACCGCATCGGCGAGGAAGTCGTGCGCGTCGAAGCGATCGCCAATCAGCGCGACGAACAGGGCACCCGCGTCGATCCGTCGCGTGTCGGTCGAGACGCTCGGACACGTCCCGGAGCCGCGCGGCCAGTGTGCCCCCCGGTCGGCGGGGAACGTGGCCGCCATCGCCGCCGCGACTCGATCGAGGGTCCAGAAGGGCGCGCTCACTTCCCCTGCCCCGCCAGCTCCCGCACGATTTCTCGCTCGTCGAAGGGAAGTCGCGTCGTCCCGCGAATCTGATAGGTCTCGTGTCCCTTGCCGGCGAGCAGAATGACGTCATCGGAGGATGAAATGGCCAGCGCGCGCGCAATGGCGTCGCGCCGATCCTCGATACGCTCGTGGCTGCCCTTCATGCCGGCCTCGATCTCATCGAGGATGCGCTCGGGATCCTCGGTTCGCGGATTGTCGCTCGTGAGAATGACCTGGTCGGCCAGACGCTCGGCCAGCTCGCCCATCACCGGCCGCTTCCCGCGATCACGATCGCCGCCGCATCCGAAGACGACCGTTAGGCGCCCCCGAACGAACGGGCGCACGGCGTGCAGCGCCCGCTCGAGCGCGTCGGGCGTATGCGCATAGTCACGAAGCACCGTCGGCCGCTCGAGCACGATCTCGAGGCGCCCGGGCACCTGCGGCAACGTGGAGAGCCGCCCGGCGACGTCCGCGGCAGACATCCCCATCGCCATCGCCGCCGCCGACGCCCCGAGCGCGTTGACGACGTTGAAATCGCCGATCAGCGGGAGCATGACGGGCGCGCGCTGCACCGCGCGTCCCGTGACCGGCGAGGGCTCGGCGACGAGAGTCCACGTGCTGCCGCGCGGCATGAACCGAACGTCGTCGGCCCACACGTCCGCGCCCTGTCCCCGCGATCCGAATTTCAGCCGCCGAGGCGCCGCAGGAAGCGCGCTCCAGGCGACGTCGTCGGCGTTGATCACGGCGACTCCGTCCGGCGTCAGATGCGAGACCAGGCGAGCCTTGGCCTCGAAGTACAACTCCATTGTCCCGTGATAATCGAGATGATCGCGCGTCAGGTTGGTGAAAACCGCCGTTCGGAACCGCATCCCCTCGATGCGCCGCTGCTCGAGCGAGTGAGATGACACCTCCATCGCGACCGTTCTGACTCCGCGTTCGCGCAGCGTGCGAAGCACTCGCTGCAGCTCGATCGGACCGGGCGTCGTCAACCCCGCTCCAACGCCCAGGGGCGTTCCGCCGCTACCGACGACGACACCGATCGTCCCGATGGATGCGCTCGAACCGGGCGGGTCATCGAGGAGATGCCGCAGCATGCCGACGGTCGTGGTCTTCCCGTTGGTACCGGTGACGGCAACGGTGCGGATGGCGGTCGCGGGCTCGTGGAAGAAAGCGGCGGCCGCGATCGCCGCGGCCGCGCGGCCATCGCGAACGAGAATGCTGGGCATCGTGGTGCGCGCCGGGTCCTCGACGATGGCGGCCGCGGCCCCACGGCGCTCCGCATCGGGAAGGAATTCGTGGCCGTCACGCTCGGTCCCCTGCACGGCGACGAACAGCGCGCCCGGTCGAATGGCTCGCGAGTCATCGGCAATGTCGGTGATCGCCGATGGCAAGTCGCCGGCAATGCCGATCAGCAGGTCGGCGGTGCGAAGTGCCTCGACGATGGGCGCGAGGGCCGACGACGCGGCGCTCTCCGCGCTGGCGACCTCCATCACCTATCGCCCACGAGCCTGACGAGCGATCCCTCGCGCAACAGGACGCCGGCACGCGGCCAGGTCTCCGCCGCCGTGCCGGTCGCCGCGGCGAGCTGAACGCGGAATCCGGCCTGGTGCAGCGTCCGAACGGCGTGGCGAAGCTTCATCCCGCGCACGTTAGGCACGGCTCGGGGCGCCCAGCCGATCGCGCCGCCCGTCCGCGCCAGGGGGAGCTCGATGACATCCGGTGAGGCATGCGCCTCGACCACGCGCTCGGCCTCGCCAAGCCCGTCAGCGTGCGGCCCCGCCTTCGCGAGGGCCTCGAGGGATTCCCGGGAGGCGAGCGCGCGGCGGTCGAGCGTGGCGTCACGAGCCGCGATGGCCGCCTCGAGGACGGCGCGAGTTACCGGTGCGGCGGTCTCTCCGCCATAGTACGCACCGGTCGGCCGATCGATCTTCACCAGCACCACGTACTGGGGATCTTCCGCCGGGAAGAACCCGACGAACGACGCCGTGTACTCACGCGCCACGTACCGCCCGCCGCGGGCGACACGCGCCGTGCCCGTCTTCCCGGCGACGGAGAAGTGCCCCAGGCCGGCGCGCCCGGCGGTGCCGTCCTCGACCGCGCCGACGAGCATCCCACGCACCGTGGCGGCAATGTCCTCGTCCATCACCCGGCGGACGACACGCCGCTCGTGCCGGAACCGGACATTCCCGTCGGGATCGCGAATCTCGCGAATGAGCGCCGGCTCGAGCAGCTCGCCGCCATTCGCGATCGCCGCGTACGCGGCGGCGAGCTGCACCGGCGTCACCGCGATCTCGTAGCCCATGGCCAGCGACGCCGGCGACACGCGCGTCCACTCGTCAGGCGGTGTCAGTCGCCCCGCGGCCTCCGAGGGGAACGGCACGCCGGAGGGCGTCCCGAAACCAAGGTCGCGCAGAACCTCGTATTGTTCCCGGGCGGTGAGCCGCGACGTGAACTTCACAATGCCGACGTTGCTGGAGTATCGGATCACCTCGCTGAGCGTCATCGAGCGCTCGGCGTGGATGTCCGTGATCGTGCGCCCGGCGAGTGTGTACACGCCGTTCTCGGTGTCGATGCGCTCGTCCGGTTTGGCGCGTCCCGTGGCGAGGAGCGCAGCCGCAAAGAACGGCTTGAGCGTCGACCCCGGCTCGAAGGGTTCGCTCAACGCGGGCACACCGGAGAACGATCCGTCGGTGCGATGACTGGCGAGCGCACGCAGCTCTCCCGTGTGCGGGTCGAGGATGACGACATCTCCCCCGACCGCCCCCATACGGCCCACGGCATCGTGCAACGCGCGCTCGGCGATGTCCTGCAGCTCGCGACTCAGCGTGAGGACCACATCATGGCCACGGATCGGCGCGCGTCCCGTCTCCTCCCGCGATGTCGCACGGCGACCGCGGGCATCGCGCGCGACGAGCAGCGTGCCGTTGCGACCACGAAGCAGCGAGTCCAGGGCCAGCTCCAGCCCATCGATCGGCGAGTCGTCCCCGTCGACCCGTCCGACCACCCGCCGCATCGCTTCACCGTGGGCGTACACCCGATCGATCGCGATCGCGGAGTACACCCCGCGCATCGCGGTGACCTCTGATGCGTCGACGGGAAGGTAGCGGCCGGGGAGCACGACCCATTTCCGCCTGGCATCGCTGGCGCGGGAGGCCCATGCCGGCGGCACCCCGAGCTTGCGCAGCGCTTTGGCGAGGGCGCGGCGATCACGCACCTCACGGGGCGCGACCGACAGCTTCACGAGCTCGCGGCTTTGAGCGACTGGCACCCCTCGGGTATCGAGCAGCGTTCCACGCGGAGCGGGAATCTCCTTCGCTCCGTAGTGCTGCTTGCGCGCTCGCGCAGCCCAGTCACGACCCTCCCACAGCTGCACCTGCGCGGCTCGGATGACGAGCAGCGCGGCGAAGGCGCCGAGAGCGCCGTGAACGATCTGCGATCGAGTGAGGCGAGCCATCTAGGTGCCGGGCCGGGGGGAGCGCGGTAGGATCACGACCTGTGTGTCACTCGGAACACGCATTCCAAGCCGCCGCTCGGCGATCGGGGCGAGCGTCGAGCGACTGGAGGCCTCGCGGATCTCACTCTCGAGCCGCGCCTGCTGCGCCTCGAGCTGCACGACCTGCTGTTCGAGCGCGCGCAGGTCCGCTGCCCGTGAGATGCCCGTGGTCCTCCGCCAGATGACGCCTGTGGCGATCAGAACGAAACCGAGCAGCCCCAATGCGACCAGGGACCGCCCTCGCAGTACTACTCTGCGCTTCGCCATGCGCGGAGCCTCGCTGATCTCGCTCGCGGGTTTCCGACCACCTCGGCCGGCTGAGCGGTGATCGCACGCCGGGTAACCAGATCGCCCAGCGCACGACCCCGGCAGGTGCACACCGGCTGCCTGGGTGGACAGACGCAATCGGCACTCCACTCGCGGAACGTCGTCTTCACGATCCGGTCCTCCCCCGAGTGGTAGGAGATGACTACCATCGTTCCGCCCCGCTCGAGATGGTCGCGCAGCGCCGGGAGCGCCTGCGCCAGCCCTCGGAGCTCATCGTTGATCTCGATGCGTATCGCCTGGAAGAGCCGCGCAAAGTCCGAGGGGCCGGACCGTGCACCGAGAGCGCCTCGGATGGCGCCCACGAAGTCATCGCTGATCGCGAACGGCCGGTTGGCTCGGCGTCGCACCACCTCGCGCGCCAGACGCGGCGCCCGCGGCTCGTCGCCATACTCGCGGAACACCCGGAGGAGCTCCAGCTCCGGAGTCTCGTTGAGCCAGTCCGCCGCCGTGAGCCGCGCGTCATCGCCCATGCGCATGTCCAGCGGTGCGCCTTCTCGAAACGAGAAGCCGCGGCGCGGATCGTCGAGCTGATGCGATGAGACACCAAGATCGAGGAGAATTCCGTCGAAGCGAGCGGAGGCAAGCTCCGGGATCGTGTCGACGTCGGCGTAGTTGCCCAGGAGAGCGCGAAAACGGGAGGATCGCTCGTAGTCTTGCAGTCGTACACGCGCCGCGGCAACGGCCTCGGGATCGCGGTCGAGGGCGGTCACGCGCGCGCCCTGCTCCAGCAACACCAGGGCATGCCCACCTCCGCCCAACGTTCCGTCGAGTACGTGCGCACATCCACGCAGGAGGTCAGCGACCTCCGTGGCGAGAACCGGCGCGTGGTATGCGCTCGCCCACCGCGACTCGTGCGTTGGCAACGCGGTCATTCTAGCGGCGCATGGAGTGACAGGTCAAGCTATGCATATCACAATTGGCGATCGCGAAAATCGCTGCGGCTTGGTGCTTGCTTGGACTCGCGACCAGAATGCCGGCTCGGGCTCGAAAAGACCTCATGCTCATCATGCATGGCCAGCGCGCCGATCACGACGCGCTGCGCCATCTCGTGTCCTGGGTTCGGGACAAGGGTCATGCGGTCGATCCCCGCGTGACGTGGGAAAAAGGTGACGGCATCCGCTTCGCCCGTGAAGGCGCGGCGCGCGGTGTGGATGCCGTGATCGCGATCGGCGGCGACGGAACCGTGAACGAGGTCCTGAATGGGCTCGATGGCAGCGATGTCCCACTCGGGATCATCCCATTTGGCACCGCGAACGATTTCGCGCGGCAGGTCGGCATTCCCGACGATCCTGATCACGCGATGGACGTCGTCCTTCAGCGACCGCCACGCACGATCGACACCGCCGAGCTGAACGGCCGTCGGTTTCTCAACGTCTCGAGCGGCGGCGTGGGCGCCGAGGCCACCGCGGAGACGCCAAACGAGGCCAAGGAGCAGCTGGGTCCCCTCGCCTACGCCATCACCGGAGTGCGAAAGCTCGCCGATCTCGGTTCCCGGCGCGCGCACATCACGGCGCCGGGGCTCGAGGTCGACTGCGAGTTCCTGCTCTTCGCGGTCGGGAACGCGCGCGCCACCGGCGGTGGCTCTCGCATCACGCCTCGTGCGCTGGTCACCGATGGCCTGCTCGACCTGTGCCTGATCGAGACGATGCCGCGCGGCGACTTCGCGAAGCTGCTCCTGCGCATAAAGAAGGGGGAGCACGTCGGCGAGGAGCATGTGCGTTACGCCCAGGTTCCGTCGCTCACCATCGCCGCCGAGGGACCGGTCACGGTGAACGTCGACGGCGAGTCGTCCGAGGCGACGACGTTGTCGTATCGGGCGCGGCCAGGTGATCTGAGCATCCACCTTCCTCACCTTCCCGAGGAGCAGGACCAGGCCTAACGCGACGCGGCCCGCCACCGAGGTGACGGGCCGCGTCGAGCTGCCACACGTGTCTCGTCAGCCGCTGCGGCGGCCGCTCTTACAGTAGTTCTTCTTCTGCCCTTCCACGGCGCGCGTGTACTGCGGAATCGCCTGAAGCAGCTGGGTCGCCGCCTCCTGCTGAACCTGAGCACCCTTCGGCAGGTGGATCATCGCCGTCGTGAAGGAATCCTCGGCCAGCTGGGCCAGCTCGCAGCTCTTCGCCTTCTGGTTCTCGCGCGCCGCCTGGTCGCCCACGCTGAACGCCGACGCGCCAAGCAGGAAGCTGATGGTCGGGTTGGGAGCGATGGAATCGGCCTGCGACAGCAGGCGTACCGCCTCCTGATAATCGGCACGAGCCTGCGTCTGACGCGCGGCGCGGAACTTCTTGTTCGCCTCGACGAGCATCAGCTGCCCGACCAGGTTCTTGTCTTCCCCGTTCTGTACCGCGCGCTTCGCCGACGCGAACGCGCTATCGAGCTGCCCGAGCTCGACCAGGGTCTGGGCGCGCCGGAACCATCCGTGCTCCACCTTGGGATCGATGCTCAGCGCACGGTCGATCGCGGTCAGCGACTGCTGGAGCTGTCCCGCACTGCGGAGCATCTGCGCGTGGGTGGCCCAGAGTGCCGCGTTGCTCGGGAACTTCTGTACGCCACGCTGGAGCGTTTCCGCCGCCTTCTGCGGCTGACTGTCGGAATCGTACGCGACGGCGAGCCGGAGGAAGAACGTCGTGTCGGCCTTCGCGGTGTCCACCCGCGCGAGGTCCTCACCCGTCTTCGTCGCACCCTTCCAGTCCTTCGATGCGAGCTGAATGAGGAAGAGCAGCTGGGTCAGCGACGGATCGCCGGGATTCTGCTCCACGGCCTGCTCGATGATCGGCTTCGCGATCTCGGGGCGTCCGCTGGCAGCGATCTCGTTGACGACCTCCTGGACCAGCTTGGCATCGGTCGAGTAATACCGGATCAGCCGGCCCCAGGTGGCGACGGCCTTGTCGATCTGGTTCGCCGACTTGTACGCCACGCCAAGCAGCTCGAGCGCGGGGCGGTTCGTCGAGTCAGCGGCGAGCACCCCTTCGAGCACGGGAATCACGGAGTCGGCGGGGGCCTTCTGCGCGATGAAGGTGCGCGCCAGGCAGACCCGCGCCATCGTCGCCTGCGGGAACTCGGCGATCCCGGCGCGCGCCGCGGCGATCGCGGCGGCGTGGTTCCCTTCGCGAAGCGCGTTCTCGCACGACCGAACCTCGTCGAGCTGCTTGCGCGCTTCCTGGATCGATGCGACGACCGCGCGTGCAGCCGCGCCCACATTGTCCGACTCGGCCGGGGGGAGCGGCTGGACCATCGTGTTGTCGCGCGTCAGCACAATGCGCGTGTCGAGCCGGAACCCGCTCGCCGTCTTCGTCAGCGATCCTTCGAGGTACTCATCGCCACGCAGCTGCGCGGCGAGCAGGCGCGCGGTAATCGGGTCCGGGGCTTCATGCGGATCGAATCCCGACCCCTTGAGGATCGCTTCGACGTCCGTCCGCGGAATGACATACATATCGCGAATGCGATAGACGGACGACAGCCGCGTGCGAATCGCGTCGGCCGCGTCGAGGGCGGCCTTCTTGTCCGCCGATTTGAACGGCAACACGGGAAAGCGCGGTGCATCGGCAGGAGGCGCGACAGGACGGCGCTGCGCCTCGAGCGTCGACATTTCGGTCGCGCCGAGCGCGGCGAGCAAGCCAAGCGCAGTCGTCGCCCCACGAACCAATGGCTTCACAGTCATAACCTCCAAGACGTTAAGCTCCTGATACCCGATCAGCCGCACGAGGGTCCGCGGTTCGGCCGCGGCCATGGGCGAAGAGGGACTCGAACCCCCGACATCCTGCGTGTAAGGCAGGCGCTCTAACCAACTGAGCTATTCGCCCTGAGCGCGTGCCACGCGCGGGTGCCCTTCGGGTCCCGGCGCGCGATCCGCTATTTCAGAATCGCCAGGGGAACGAGTACGCAGTACCCAAGCACGAGCATCACGGGTGCCAGCGTGATGCCCCCGCGTGCAAGATCGGCATACCCGATGCCGAGGGAGAGGACCGCCGCACCCCACCAGAGTGCCGCGGTCCGCCGCGAGCGCGTTCCTGTGTTGGACATAGGCGTTTAGTGTACCCGCGCCAACAAATGGTGTCAAGAAATCAGAGGGTATCGAGGTGGTCGAGGGTGTCGAGGGTGTCGAGGTGCGGAGGTCGTCGAGGTCGTCGAGGTGATTCACCGTGGGGGCTCGCGACTGATATCCGACACGTCGGGTTCACCTCGATCACCTCGACCACCTTGACTACCTTGACCACCTTCGCCGTTCAGCAGCGCCGCCAACGCACTCTCGCGCGCCGCGCGCTCGGCGGCCGCGTCGGCCGCGCGCATGAACTCCAGGCGGCGCCGATCGCGCCGGCGGCGCGCCAGGTACAGCGGCACCACGATCGTCATCAGCAGCGCGGCGGCGAGCGAGAGGTCGGCGGCGATCGCGAGCGCGCCATACTGGCGCCGCGTTCGCTGCCGCCAGCGCTCCTCGAACTGCGCCTGCGTTAGGCCGAACGCGCGACGGATGGAAATCTCGAGCGAGTGGGTCTCGCGCCAGTAGGTGAAGAACAGCGTCAGGCCGCGCTCGCGGTCGAGCGCGGCCAGCTCGACCACCGCGCGGTGCGCGAGCGCGTAGGCCGCATCGGCACGGCTCGAGCCTGCCTCGAAGCTCGCGTTCAACGAATCCAGCGAGGGCATGCCGCTGACGAGGAGCGCGATGCTCGTGGCGAGCACTTCCTGCCGCCCCCATTCCCCCGCGGCAACGCTGGCGTACCCTTCGTGAAACCACCGCGGGGGCAGATCGCCTAACGCCTCATCGAGCGCCAGGTGCGCGAGCTCGTGGCGCAGCACCATGCGCGGATCGCCCGCGTCCGATCCGGCGGTTCGTCCCTGCATGATGATCGTGCGGAGCTCGGGAATGGCGATGGCCGCCCCCCACTCCGGCGCGGCGGGACCGATCCACTCGCGAAAGCGCCGCTCGTCGGGCGCGACGGCGATCACGACGCGCGCTCGCGGCCGCGGAAGCCAGGGGAACGTGTCGCGACGGGCGGCCGCATCCAGCAGCGACCGCATGAGCTGCTCGTCCCCCGGAAACCCGAGAACGGTGAAGCGGTCACGATCGAGGCGAAGCGGCGCGCTCGGTTGCGCACCGAGAGGAACAGCGACCAGCCCCGCGATCAGGCCGTAGCGCGCGACCGCGAGAGCGAGCCTCCCTCCTCGACGTGCTTGAGCGTCTCCGCGCAGCGCTTGCCCCATGGGTTGAACTTGTTCGTTCGATGCCCGAGGCGCCACGCTTCCATCGCGTCCTCACGCTGGCCATCGAACCAGAGCGCGCGCCCCAGCTCGAAGTGGGCCTCGATGAGGTTGGGACCGATCTGCAGCGTCTTGCGGAAGAACGTCACCGCATCCTCGTACATCTCGCGTTCGAGATACACGAGACCGAGATAAAAGTGCGCGTAGAGCGTGGCTTTCCGGTCGTTGTCGAGACGAATCGCCTTCGACAGGTGCTCGATCGCCTCGCCGAAGATGCGCTTCTTCAGACAGATGTACCCGACGTTGATGCGCGCGAGCGCGTTCGCCGGCTCTCGCATGAGCACTTTCTGGAAGTTCAGGAGCGCGTCGTCGTACTTCTCCTGAAGCATCTGCGCCCACCCGAGCAGCGACTCCGACTGTGGATCGTTGGGAGCAAGCTGCAGCGCGCGCGTCAGTGCCTTCTCGGCGCCTTCGTACTCCCCGAGCGAGATGAGACTCCACCCTTTCTCGATGAACGTGGAGGCTCCCAAATGATCGGCGAGCGGCTTCGGCCTCTCGGGCGCGAACTGTGGCGTCGCGTCGGGGGACGTGGACGTCGCGCTGATCGGTGCTGCCGCGGTCTGGAGCGATTTCCACTTCTCCACCAGACCCTTCACCTCATCCTTCAGCGTCGTGAGGTCGGTGATCTGCGCCTCGACATGCTTGAAGAGCGACACGATCTCGCCCTTCAACGCGTCCCGCTCAGCCTGCGTGGTGGCTGCATCGAGACGGGCGTCGATTGCCGCGTAGCGAGCGCGGAGATCGCCGCTGCCGCGGTCAGACATTCGGGGCAGCCTCTTCGGTCACGCGCTCCAAAACGAGTCGCTCATCGGTCGTCAGCAGCCTCGTGACCTCGAGGAAGACGACGAGGCGATCGTTCCGCCTGACGATTCCCCGAAGAAACTCGGCCGAGAGCCCACGAAAGAGCGGGGGCGGCGGGGAGAGCTGGTCGGCAGTCGGCGACGCGACCTCCAGGACGGCGTCGACGACGGCGCCGATCCACTCGTTGCCGACGGTGAAGACGAGAATACGCGATTCCGGACGCGCCGGCGTGCGCTCGAGCCCAAATCGCAGCCGGAGGTCGATCACCGGAATGATGCGCCCTCGGTACTCGATCACGCCGTCCACCCACTCGGGAACGTTCGGGATCGGCGTCGGCGGCTGATAGCGCAGCACCCGCTCCACGGAGTAGATGTCGGCCGCGAACAGGTCTTCGCCGAGCCGGAACGTCACGAGCTGCTGTCTGACGGTGGTCATGCTGCCTCCGTGAGAGAATCGGCGAGACAGGCGAGCGCCAGCGATTCGCCGTCGACGAGCGCGAGCAGGTCCGCTCCGCGCCGGATCACGCCCAGGAGCACGCTGTCCTCATTGTCGGGAATCGGGGCGCGGCGAACCGAGCGTCCGTCGATGGTGAGCACGTCATCGACATCGTCCACGGCGAGGCCGAGACGCTTCTCCCCCGCGCGCAGGACCAGCACCGCTGCCGCCTCGCGGGCGGCGAGCCGAACGCCCAGCACACGCTGCGGCGAGTAGATCGGGACGAGGCGACCCCGCAGCTCGAAGACGCCTAACAAGTGCTCCGGCATCTCCGGCAGGTGGTGCACCGCCGGGAGCTCGATCGCTTCCTCCACGGCGGCGAGGTCGATGGCGAATCGCTCGGCGCCGATCCGGAACAGCAGCGTGTCCGAATGCCCCTCCCTGGTCGCGATGGCTTCGCGAAGCGGGCGACGCGCGGGCGCCTCGGGCCCATCGAACACGGGCTCCGGGGGCTGCTCGACGACCTCGGCACGCGGCGGAGCCGCCGTCGGCGGAACCACTGTCTCCGACGGCAACGCCTCGACGATCCCCGCCTGTGACGCTCGCCGTTTGGGCGCCTTGCGCGACTTGGCCGATTTGCCCGGCTGCTTCCTGGTCATGGCTCGTGGCTCACTCGATGAACGAAACGAGGCGCGCCCCGCCGAAGCGGGGCTCCGCTCGATGAAGCTGACAACTCATGCGGATGGTCGGTCACAAGACCTCGCTGCCCTTGATCGCCAGCAGCTCGTTCAACGCCGCGGCGATCGCCTGGAGAGGCAGGATCTGGTCGACTCCGCCCGCCTGCGCGGCCGCGTGAGGCATTCCGTAAATGATCGACGTCGCGCGATCCTGCGCGACCCCGGCGCCTCCCGCCTCGTGGATGGCCCGCAAACCCTCCGCGCCGTCCCGTCCCATTCCCGTGAGCACGACCCCGACGGAAGCGGCGCCGAAGACACGCGCGACCGACTTGAAGAGCGGGTCGGCCGACGGCCGAACGCCCCACACTGGTGGCGACGAATCGAGCGCGATGACCGGGACCCCCGCCAGCATCCGCACCCGCATGTGTTGCCCCCCAGGGGCGAGGTACACGCGATTCTTCATCACACGCTCGCCGTCGCGCGCCTCCGCCACGCCGAGTCGCGAGTGCGCGTCGAGGCGTTCCGCCAGGCTCTTCGTGAAGCCCTCGGGCATGTGCTGGACGATGAGCACCGCCGCATCCAGATCGTGCCGCAGCGCAGGGATGAGCTCGGCGAGCGCGCGTGGTCCCCCGGTGGATGCCGCGATCGCGATGGCCCGCGTGGCCCAGCTGCCGTCGCCAGCCGTCGAGCGGCCGGCCGCGGGCGCTCCGTTTTGCCGGGCGAGCGCAGGGACGCCGCGAAGGTTCGCTTCTCGCGTCGCCCGCAATGCATCGAGCAATCGGTCCCGGACGCGTCCGAGATCGAGCGAGATGGGTCCGCCGGGCTTCTTCACGAAGTCCACGGCCCCGAGCTCGAGCGCTTGAAGGGTCAGATCGCGCCCCGGTCCCGAGACCGCGCCGCTCAGCATAACGACCGGACGCGGCGCCTCGCTCATGATGTAGCCGAGCGCGCCGATGCCATCGAGCTCCGGCATCTCGATGTCGAGGGTGACGAGGTCGGGATCGAGTGCATGCACCTTCTTCACCGCCTCGAGCCCGTTGCGGGCGGTGCCTATGACACGGAACTCCCCGGATCCGTCCACCATCTCGGTGACGAGCTTGCGCATGAAGGCGCTGTCGTCGACGACGAGGACGGTCGGCAGCCTAGAGGACGACATGCCCGGACCTGAGCGATTTCACGATGAGGCTGCCGTCCCGCACGTCGAAGTAGACGCTGCGCCCGTAATCCCCGCCGACTTCCTGAGCGACGAGAGGGATGCCGGCGCGCTCGAGCGCGGCGCGCGTGGCGACGACGTTCCGCTCGCCGATCTGCAGGCCGGTAGCGGAGAGCAGCGAGGTGAACATGCTGGCGCCACCGACGATCTTCGCACGAATGCGCCCCGCGCGCGCGCCTAACGCCTGCATGCGGTCGCACAGCAGGGGGACCGCCGTCGAGGGGAACTTCGCGCGGTTGGCGCGGTCCTGCGACATGCCCGTGCTCGGCAGCAGGACATGCGCGAGGCCGCCGACCCGGGCCTGCGGGTCGTGCAGCGCGATCGCCACGCAGGAGCCGAGTCCCACGGTGACGAGTACCGTCCCGCCATCGGCGACGGCGTAGTCCGCCACCTTCACGCGGATCTCCGAGCGCCCGCTCATGGCTTGCGGAAAATGCGCTCGCGCGGATTCACCGCGACGAACTGGTTTCGCGTCGGGCCAAGGAGTGTCTCCACCTTGCCGAGCACGAGGAACCCACCGGGCACCAGCGCGTCGAAGAAGCGCTGGAAGAGTGCCTCCTGCGACACGCGGTCGAAATAGATGATGACGTTGCGGCAGGTGATCAGCTCTAAACCGCCGGCCGGCGGAGGCTCGTGAAGCAGATCGCGACGCTCGAACCTCACCATCGCCTTCACGCTCGGATCCAGGGCGTGCGGCGGCTTTGGCGCGAAATAGCGGCGCCGGATGATCGGTGGCGTATCCGCGAACGCGTCCTCGCCGAACGTGCCGCGCTCGGCGGCCTTCAGGCTCAGCCGGTCGATGTCGGAGCCGACGATCATGATGCGCGAGAGCGCGGCGTCATCGCGCCGGCGCGCCGCCTCCTGATGCATGAGGATGGCGAGCGAATAGGGCTCCTCACCGGACGCACACCCGGCACTCCAGCACCTGATGTGCTGCGTCTCCGCCGGCCACAGCTCCGGGATGACGTCGTGCGCGATGGCGGCAAACGTCTCCCAGTTCCGAAAGAGCTTGGTGACGTTGATCGTGAGGGCGTCGAGCAGGAGCTCGTACTCGCGGGCGTCCCGGTCGAGGATCGCGGCGTAATCGCGAAAGGTGTGTACGCCGCGTGCCCGCATGCGCACGGCGATCCTGCGCCGCAGGCATTTCTCCTTGTAGCTCGCGCAGCCGAAGCCGCGCTCGCGAGAGATCTTCTCCGTGAGCGCGGCAAACTCCGCATCGGCCATGCGTTGCTGCAGACTCACATCACCGCCCGGACGAGGTCGAGATTCGTGCGGATGAGAGCGTTCTCCGGATCGAGCTCCAGGGCCTTCTCCCAGCACTCCAGCGCCGCATCGCGCTCGTGACGCCGGTAGCGGATGTTCCCGAGCTTGAACCAGACGTCGTGCCCCTGGCTGGGCGCCAGGCGGGCCGCACGCTCGTATGACTCGAGCGCGCGATCATACTGCCCTGCACGGTAGTGGCAGTCGCCCATGTTTTTGTGCAGCTGAGGCAGGGTGCTGTCGTCCCCCAGCCCCTGCTCCGCGACCTCCGCCGCCTGCCGATACTTTCCGGCACGCTCGAGCAGCGTCGCTTTCAGGTTGTGAAGCGCGGCGACGTGCGGATGCACCTCCAATGCTTCCTCGACGAGTGCCGAGGCGCGCTCGAGATCCCCCTCGAGCGCCGCGGCGAGGGCGGCATAGTGAAACCAGGTCGCACTGGGCCGCCGCTTGCCGAAGAGCGCACGGGCGGCTGACAGAATCTCGTTGCCCGCGTCCAGCTGTCCGCGACGCATCGCGATGATGCCGAGCGAGGTCTGGATGCGCGGGTCGCTCCCTCCCCCACGCGCCACCGCTTCCTCCAGCGCGATCTGCGCGTCGTCGAAACGGCCGGCACGCTCGAGAACGAACGCGAGGTTGTGAAACACCGCCGGAGGCGCGTTCTGCTGCCCTGCCGCTTCGCGCAGCACTTCCTCGGCTTGCGGAAGCCGATCGTGACGGAGATGGACGAGCGCCATGTAGAAGAGCGCCTGGCCATCGTTCGGGCGAAGCTCGGCTACGCGCCGGAACTCGCGCGTGGCTTCCTCGTACATCCCCGTCTTGTAGAACGCGATCCCGAGGTTGCGATGCTCCTCGACGCGCGCTTCGCGCACGACGGCGTCCGACGTCTTCGACTTGCCGATCCGGTGCAGGAAGCCCGCGGTCGCCAGGCCGTAGAGCGCCTTCCCGACCTCGAACTCGCCCAGTCCGGATTCATCGACGAGGGCGGCGACATCGCGTCGCCCGTCGACGAGCGGGATGAGCTGCTCCTGCTCCATGGTGAGCTCGGCGTCGCTCGCGGCCAGCTTGGTGCGATCGAGCTCGAAGATGATGTCGAAGCTCGGGATCTTCTTCTCGATCAGGCTCCACTCGTCGACACGGCGCGCCCCTTCCAGCAGCAGCGACTCGGGATTGATCGAGACGAGAAAGTCCCGCTCGTCAGGCAGGACGTCCCCCTCGAAGCTGAACGTTCCCTGCGTCCAGGTGAAGAGGAAATAGACGGCCTCCTCGATCTGGAGACGGATGTACCGGTGCAGCTCCTCGCGGGTGAGGATCTTCCGCTCGATGAGGATCTCGCCGAGGCGCTTGTCCCGCTGGCGCGATTGCACCTGGATGGCCGCGTCGAGGTCCTGCTGTGTGATCAGCCCGTTCTTGACGAGAATGTCGCCCAGCCGGTCGCGCCGGTTCACGATCGAGGCGTACGAGATGCGCCCCTTCGAGAAGTAGATCGTTCCAAAGCTGCTGCGATCGGCGACGCTCAGACATCCCGTCTTCTGCCCCATCGCCAGCAGCTGCAGGACGTCCGGGAGACTCGCCTCGCGGAGGCTGCCCTTGATCGCCATTAGCGCAGATCCTCAATGATGCGGCCCGACAGATCGGGCCAGTCCCACACCGTCTTCTCCCGATCGGAGAAGAGGTCGTCACCCGACGGCGTCGCACGGTGGATCGGCGTGGAGCGCCGCACCGATGCCACGCGGGATACGTCTGCACTCGTCAGGCGGCCGCGCGACTTCGCGGCAATCTCCCCCAGGCGTTCCGCCACGCGCAGGATGTCGCGCGCCGTCTTCACCTCGAGCCCGGCGGCGGCGTGCAATACGTCCGGCGCCGGCTCGATCCCGGCGGCCGCGAGCTGACGCGCGATGAGCTTCTCGCGCACGAGCCGGTCCGGGGGCTGGATCTCCACCACCAGCCCGCCCTCGAAGCGCGAGCGCAGCCGCTCGTCCATCTCCACCATGGTTCGGGGAGCGCGCGAGGCGGTGAGCACGATCTGCTTGCCCGCTTCGACGAGCGAGTTGAAGAGATGGAAGAATTCCTCCTGCGTGCGCTCCGTCCCGGCGAATTGCTCGATCTCGTCGATGAGCAGCGCATCCACACGCCGATATCGGCCGCGCCAGGTCTCGATGGCGCTGTCCTGAAGCGCCGCGATCAGCTCATCCACGAACTCGCTCGCGCGCACGCACGCGACCGTCATGGCGCCGCCGCTCGCCGCGACGAGCTCGTTCCCAATGGCGTGAAGCAGGTGCGTCTTCCCAACACCGGATCCGCCGTGGATCACGAGCGGGTTGTAACGCCGCCCCGGCTCCTCGACGATCGTGTCGGCAGAGTGCACGGCCAGCTGATTCGAGGGCCCGACCTCGAACTCCGCCCTGAGAAACGCGGGATCCGGCTGCGGCGGGGGCGCCGTCGCCGTGCGCAGCGCCTCGGCGACGCGTTCCAGCTCCTCGATCGCTTCGATATCGCGGAACTGGACCGACCCTCGCTGCGTCGGGTCGAGCGCGACGATCTCCTGCTCCAGTGCGCGCAGCCGATCCACCTTGGCGCCGAAGTCCCGAAGCAGCGCTTCGGGGTCGGGCGTCTCCGCACTCTGCAGCGCGCGCTCGAGGGCACCCGTCCGATACCCCTGCGTGCGCCACTCCGCAGTCGCTTCGACGAGCTTCACGCGCCGCGCGTCGATGTGCTGCGCCACGGCCACCGCCAGTCCCGACAGGAAGTTCTCGTACTGGCCGCTCTTCGGCGTCAGGCTGTACGCCCGGCCATTGCCATGATCGCCGAGGAGTCCGCGAATGCTCTCGACGGTCACGTCTCCTTCCCCGAGCGTCTGAAACGCGATGAGGCGGTTGATCGCGCCGTGCATCTCGCGGACATTCGCGAAGGCGAGGCGCGCGACCTCCTCCACGACGCCCGGCGCGAATTCCACGTCGCGCTCGCCGCACCGCCGGCGCAGGATCGCCACGCGCGTTTCATAGTCAGGCGCGCCCATGTCGACGAGCAGTCCGCCGGAAAAGCGAGTCAACAACCGATCATCGAGATCGGCGATCTCGGCGGGCGGCCGATCGCTCGTCAGGACGATCTGCTTCCCGCTGCGCTGGAGTGTGTTGAACAGTCGCAGCAGCTCGCTCTGCGTTTCCTGCCTGCCGGTGAGAAACTGCACATCGTCGAGCAGCAGGACATCCAGGTCGGCAAATCCGCCGCGGAAGGACTCCACCTCACCGCGCGTGACCGCCTGGTGGAGGCGCTCGACCAGCTCGTCGGTGGTGATGTACTCGGCGCGCAGGTCGGGCTGCAGCTGACGGGCGAGATGCCCGATGGCGGAGAGGAGGTGCGTTTTCCCCAGACCGGACGCCGCATAGATGAACAGCGGGTTGTACGTCGACCCCGGCGACTGCGCGACGGCGCGCGCCGCCGAGACCGCGAGCCGGTTGGCCGCGCCGACGACGAACGTCTCGAAGCGAAGTCGCGTATCCAGCGCCATGCCCGTCAGCCCCTCCCGGCCTCGGCGGGCGATGCCAGCCGTTTGAGCACGAGCTCGGCGATTCCGCGCAGCGTCTCGAACACCCCGACTCCGTGCAGCGCGTCCGCGGGAAACCGGGGGACGGCGCGGAAGTTGAGCGCCTCGTCGAGATCATCGGCGGACATGATCATGTCGCGCGGGAGATCCTGCTTGTTGTACTGGAGTACGAGCGGGGTGGAACGCGGATCCATGCCGTGCTCGCCCAGGTTGGCATGCAGGTCCTGCAGGCTCTCGATGTTCTCCTGAAGCTGCCGCGACTGACTATCGGCCACGAACACCACGCCATCCGCTCCCTGGAGCACGAGCTTCCTCGTCGCCTGGTAATAGACCTGGCCCGGCACGGTGTAGAGCTGAAGTCGCGTCGTGAACCCGGAGATGGTGCCGAGGTCGAGCGGCAGGAAGTCGAAGAAGAGCGTGCGGTCCGTCTGCGTGGCCAGCGACACCATGCGCCCCTTCCGCTCGTCAGGCACCTGGCCATAGACGTAATGCAAGTTCGTCGTCTTCCCCGACCGCCCAGGGCCGTAGTAGACGATCTTGCACGTGATCTCGCGGGTGGCGTAGTTGACGAGCGACACGACGGTCAGGACGTGGGGGTGATGTGGCGTCGTCCGGGCGCGCGCCCGAACAGCATGGCGAGATTGCGATTCAGCTCGGCTTCGAAGTTCTCGTCGAGCATGGGCGCCGCAGTGGGGGCCTGCACCTTCGCCTGCGCGAGCGCCGTGCGCAGCTCTTCGAAGTATAGTTGCACGAGCCCGAGTGAGCTCTGGTCGTCGAACACGGTGAGAAACAGACACGGCCCGCGCGGTGTCGTCGCCTCGGCGAGGTACACCCGGCGCTTGGCTCCGGCGTGAAAGACATCGCGGAAGCCCTTGCCCTCGAGGGTGCGGCCGAGCTCGCGGACGGTCGCGTGAATGCCCGCCGCGAGCGCCGCCGCCGACATGACATCCACTGCCCGCGCGAACCCGCTCTGCCCGAGTACCTGCCCGCTCGGATAGATGAGCAGCGCGAACATGACGCGCGCGTCATCGACGAAACGCTTCAAGGGCGCCTCGACCCAGGGCTCGGCGACGCTGATCATGTGGTGAGGCGCTCCAGCGCCTTCAGCATCTCCATGCGGATGAGACCGATGTTCGCCCGCGTATCAGCGATGATCACCAGAACCATGTCGTTCCTGCCGGCGGCGCAGACGTGGCCTTCCGCGGCGCGGAGTCGAAGGAAGGTCACGCCACCGAGCCCCGCGGCATCGGCTGACAGCCGCGCCTTGCGATAGAGCGACGCCGCGAGCGCGGCGAAGGCCGGTCCCTTCATCCCGACGTGGAGTGTCGCATCGATGATCACGCCGTCCGCTTCATCGACGAGCATGCTGCCGGTGACCCCACGCTGGCGCGTGAGCGCGGAGATGATCGGCGTCATGTTGGTCTTCATGAGCCGTTTCTCCCCAACCATTGACTCGCGCGCGCTGCGCAGCGGTCGAGCACGCGATGCACGAGCCCGAGCGGCATCGCCTTGGATGCGGCGACGAGCAGGAGCGCATCATCGCGCATGGGTGCCATGGCGACGACGGCCGCATCCGTCTCGACGGTCAGCGACGACCAGTCGCCAAGCCCGAGGTGCCGCATGGCCCGCCGCGCCTCGTCGCTGACGCCGCTGAGCTCCGCCCCGACCTCCTGCGCGACGTCCCGCCCGTCGTAGGTGGTGTACGTGCCCGCCATAACGAGTCCGGTCGAGTCGAGGAGCAGCGCCGTCTGCTCGCCATCGGCGGTGAGGTCGTGGAAGAGTGCGAGGGGGTCGTGGGGTTCCACGGGGGC
>Ga0075421_100002240_pt1 | contig 23014 bp, 40 predicted proteins | sample SoiMetdeltSBSDD5_FD_75292 | JGI IMG/M metagenome (GOLD analysis project Ga0075421, IMG submission 75292) | Bulk soil microbial communities from a Populus tree surrounding site in Tennessee, USA - Soil MetaG P. deltoides SBSDD5 | ecosystem: Environmental > Terrestrial > Soil > Tree plantation...
TATAGGAAAGATCGAGAGATTATTTTCCTATTCTCTATTTATTACTTTTCCGAACTCTTGTCCCACTAAAAAAGCAATTGCTATCGAACAGTCTGTACATCTATTATTGTATGATGTACATTTATCACATGTAGGAATTTCCCTGTATATTCTTTTTACTATGCTGACTGTGTGGTTTGTTACGCATGTCCATATCGCATCTAATAATGGATCATCATTTAATGGTTCTTCTTCATTCATGCCTTATCTCTCCTTGTTGCATTAATGTCTCTCCTATGCTATTATAACACATATGTCAACGTATAAAGGGGATGTTATGGAATTTGCATATTTGTGGATATATCTTGTGTGTGTTGCATTAACTGCAATTATTGCAGTATGTGGATTTATTGCTAAGTGGTACCGATAGTTCAACTTGCGGGATAAACTTATATACTTTTATCCCGCAAGTTGCGGACTCGCACAAATAGTAGAATTTATGGCTAAAAATAAACTATTCTTCCGACTCCGCAACTTGCGGCCTCGTTAGAATAGTTGATAATTTCTACTATTTAAGCAATCTTCTGCTTACAGGGGAAAGTTCTAAGCAAGCTAATTATACCACAGTTTGTTACTTTTGTCTTGCGTATCTGAGAAGACCTTCCAAGAAATGTAAGTCAAATTCCATTTCTAGAAGGTCTTCTTCTGGCATTTTGTCCTTCTCACTTTTGATAGCCTCAAGTACCTGAATTAGGAGATGTAAGCCGGATGTACTTGAGGCATTTGAGGGTTTACGAATATCCCCCTTTTTATGCCATATTTGAGAAGTCTGTCGCCGAAAATGTCTAAAAACGCATCAATTGTATCGTCTTTTCCTGCTTTTATTCCCTCTTCTACAGCATTCTTGATTATTTGGTCAATGATCTGTTCTTGTGTTGCTCCTATGTGATTTGTTGTGTCTAGCAGTTCTGGGTTTTCTGCTATTCTTTTATATTCACTCCATAGGGCTTTTTCATTGGTGTCAAGTACACCTTCTGATATTCTGTTCTTGTTTTTGAAAAGTAAGACCTGTTCTTTAAGTACCATAGCTTGCTTTTCCGGTACAGAACACCTTGTTAGCCTACCATACATCACGGCATGTTTTATTGTGATGTACTTCACACCTAGGATATTTGCAGCTTCACTATAGGTTATCTTTTGCATGCTTTCCCCTTGACATTTTGCTGATATAGGGTTATCATTAGGTTAGGTACGGGTTATATATAACCCATTTCCTACTTAAAGTATACCATGTGGGTTAGGTTATCGCAACCCCCTTGTGTAAGATACAGGATGATTGTTCTATGGATCATGAGTGGATTAAGAAGATACCTAGAGAGCAACTGGAGCAGATGTATTTTAAAGTGGTAGAAGAGAGAGAAATGTGTAAGCAAGAGAGAAGATGGATACATCAAATGATGTCTAATCCTAGTGCTTCTGGAGATGAAAAACAAGTTGCTTACTGGGGAAGATTTCGGATGAGAAATAAGGAACCGCGTGCTGATGGCTTATTTCATATCTACAATTCTGATATTGCTAAGGATACAGGTCTTAGTGATGACAAAGTAGGTAAGGTCTTTAAGTCGTTTGAGGAAAGGGGGATAGTGAAACGGAAACTTGAAAAGAAACCAGATGAGAATACTGGACAACTGAAAACTTTTAATTGGATGGCCCTAGACCAGTCTGTTTTAGACAATCCTAGGGCCATTGATTTTGGCAAGAATGATAAGTGGGGTGGAAAACGTGAGAAGGGGAAATGTCAATCTTGTGGTAGCGACAAAATTGCAATTGAAACTAAGAAGCGGTGTACCTGTGCTGACTGTGGGGCTATTCAAGAGGATGATTGGAAGCTCTTGAGAGACCAGACAGGTGATGATACTGAAGAGGAGATTTTTTAATGGCTAATATTGTCCATGCGGAAGGGGATGTTTATTTTGCTCATTCTCTTCTTGAAACGATCCTAAATGTAAGAAGAGAAGTGATTTCACAAAGTAAGGATTATAGTGTGTTTGCCTCTGGTGCTTTACAGGAATTGGAAGTGATAGAGGAATTGTTAAAGCGGCTTGCATTAGGGGAACCGGATAGCTTGCCTGAAAATCAGGCAAAACCAAGGGAGGCTGAACAATGATCCGCTACATTCAACCTCAACTCTTTGAATTTGAAGAAAACTTGCTGACAACAAAGGAAGCTATCACTTTTCTTCACACGAGTAGGACAACGTTGTACCGCATTATGAAAACAGGGAAATTAGTGCGATATCGTGTAGGAGGGACATTAAGATTTTCTCGTAGCGATTTGATTAACTACGTGAGATCAGAGGATTAGAACATATGTTTGAAAGAGCTCATGCACGTGCAATTCTCTCTGCAATCTCTGCTGAGAACTTAGATACAACATTTTGCGTGAGAAAGGGCAAGCTTGTCCTCACAGGAAAGCTCACAGAGAAGCAGAGAGAGCTTGCATCCAAATTTAAAGAGGAGTTGATCTGGTATTTGATGACACCGCCTGATAGTTCTGGAGATTGTACTTTTTGCGGTGGACCTATTTGGTGGTTATGCAATAAATACGGTGTTTGGATTTGTAGTTGCTATTATGCAACTAACGCCAGAAAGGTGCATGAAAGTAACCGTAAAGTTTGCGAGAACAAAAGGAGTAAATTTGTTCAATTGCCTTTAGAAAGGATAATGTCATGACAGCTTTTGAAATGAAACCATTGACTTCACATCAGATACCGTTACCTGTATTTCCTTTATCGCATTGTGCTTACTGTTGGAAACGACTCTTTCCGAACGAACCATATCCGAAAGAGTGGTCAAGCACGTTTTGTAAGGATCATGTAGATTGGGTAAAAAGTAAATATTTATTAAGTTGTGAAAGGAAACAGCGAAATGCTCACTAGACGCTATATGGAGAGGAAGCCTCAAAAGGTCGGCTATTTTCATCCTGAGAACGGACGTTTGCTTATTCCAGATATAGGCCGCTTTGATCTAGCGGCTATTCGAGGAAAGTCAATTTCCTTGGCAGAAGGGCTTGTACACGCCGTAGCAGAGGGAAACATAGATGTGCTTTATCTCATGCCATCTCTAGGCAAGTGGAATGATCCAAGGGGTAGGTATCCAGGGAAGCTGGACTGGGAAGCGACTGGGCTACGGCTGGAAGCATACTACAGAGACCACGCGGCTATCATCGCAATGGCAGACAAGAAGATTGATATCATACCTATGGATCGTTGGTTCTCATCAAAGGGGATTTATCTTAGCAATGCGTACAAAGCAATGGAAGAGTTGAAGCGGCTCTTAAATGACAATTTCCAAATAGCTGCAAAGGGAAAGCAGTTCCCTATTGAGCTTTTGGCTACCCCTGCCAGGACCGGGATGGATTTACTAAAACGAAAACTGCCGTTTGATGCCAGATACGAGCCACTTCCTGATGATATAGAGCATATCATCATGTCTGAGTTCTCGCAAGCAAGAGTTGAACTTTTCAATCATGGGAACGACCAGGCTGATGATGTACACCTCTACGATGGCAGATGGATGTATGCCTCTTGCTTGCGGCACGTGCCAATAGGCCGGATCATTCACGATGAAAAATCTGAGTGGGCTGGATATGTGCCGGGCTTCTACCGGGTGCAAGCTTTTGTGCCTAGGGACTGGTCACACATTGGGATCTTGCCATTTCAAGGGGGATATCCTAACGAGCCGGGGGAAATGTTTGTCTCATGGTGCTCTGATAAAGAGTTGAGGCTAGCTATTGATTGTGGTTGGAATTTTGATATAGAGGAGCGGATTTTATGGCCCGATACTCACGAAAAAGAGGTAGTGGGGAAAGATCCGTTAAGACATTGGGGGGAAACACTAGTCAGGCTTAGGGAAGAGGGACTAGGCTACTTAGACCATGTGACCAGCTCACTCCTTAAAGATGCACTTCGTAACATTCTGCTTATGACAGTAGGCAGTTTGCATAGGTCTAAGCGGATGATAGATCAACACGCCGAATCGCTTGCTGATATGCCAGATGGGGACTTTTCTATTGAAGAGATAGAAGATGATGGCAGTGTGCATATACGAGCTAAAGAGGAATTGACCAGATACCAGAAAGAGCAGTTTATGCCACATTGGGCTCTCTACATCTGGTCACAAGCTAAAGTCAAAGTCACAAAAGCGGCATTGACTGTTCCGTATGACCAGTTACTAGCAATTCGTACAGATGGTATCTGGACAATTGGGAAACAGACGTTTGAGGATACCGGAAAAGTTGGCTGTTTCAGAGAGAAGCCTCTCATTCACAGAGGGCCTTTCCATTGGCCCAAAACTGAGAACGATATCCGCCGACTTATGCAGTCTGCCAAGGGGGAATAGAGTATGCCTAGTAAGTACTCTGAGAGCGATATAGCACGGTTAGCCGGACAAGACTATAAATCACTAAGCTCATATGAGAAAAGGCTTGTACGCGGCCATGAACGCGGTTTGACGCGCTCTCAATCGCGTGGTCATGCACGTACCAAGTTTGGAGAGTTGCCACTTTCACAACGTCCGAACACTCCGAAATTAGCAAAGGGAACTGGCAAGATTGCAACCGTCAAACCGGTGCTACCAGTTTCGCAACGAAAAAAAGTCAAGATGCGGCATGTCCAGCCTATCTATCGCAAGAGTGACACCACGAAATCTACTCCGATCGGGAAAGCGATTAATGCGCGGACACAGGACAGTCTGCATAAGCAACTAGACAAGCTACCTGACTCTGCCGGTGTTCTTTTCCACGTGAAAGATACGCGTCGTGGGGAAGATATCCGCGTTGTTGGCAAAAACAAAGGGAACACCATTAAAGTAGGGGACTTGAAACGAAGTATCAATAGCCGTGTTTCACAGGGGTATAGCTGGGATGAAGCATTTGACGACGCTCTCATAGGGGACTTTGACGCCTATGGGGATGACTCTGAAGAGGCAGACTCTCTACCTGCCTCACCGACCAATTATGTAGCCTATGTCATGTACTAAGGAGAAAATACAATGGCACAAATGATACCACTCGACCAAATTATTCCATTAGAAGACGTTTCAGCAGAGGTACGGGCGCAATACTCTTCACGCCCTCTCTCTGAATCGCACGTGAAGAATCTCATGCATGCTTTTCCGGACAAGATACCACCTATCAAGGTACTCAAGACTGAGAAAGGCTATGCTCTTATCGCTGGACAGCACCGTGTAGAACGTGCAAAAAGAAAGGGGGAAACAGAGATTAATGCAGAGCTCATAACCTTTCTCTCTGTACCTGATCTGATCAAAGACGCGGCTTCAGATAATCTAGAACATGGTCTCTCTGAGAAACCATCTCGCCGGGTAGATTATGCTTTGTGGCTTATCTCGCAAGGGGTAACACAACGTGAGGCAGCCCGTATCGCACAAATCGACGACTCCTCTATCACACGTCGCAAACAAAAAATGAAGGCAAGAGAGCAAGAGCAAGAGCCGAAAGAAGATGAACGTCTCAAACCTCTCAAGCGTCTCTTTAAAGCCATAGAAGGGCTTGCTGTCTATCAGGAAGAGGACAGAAATCTACATAATGATATACGAGAATGCTTAGGTGGTTCTCTAGACACGATTGAAGATTTAGAGGACGCAATTGTACAACTTGTAGAACAGTATTTGTTGGCTGTTCACACCATATAGAGTTTCAGTTTGTCAAGCCTGTCAACCTTATTGGTACTTTAGTCCGCAATATCACAACCTGTAACATTTATAGAGTACAATTTACATAAGACTCTATAAATGTTATTTTCATTGTTTTTTTATTGTTAACCATTGTTGGAATTGTAGTGCTTATTTGTTACGAAAGGTGAGGATGCAATGAATCCTTTTGTGCAAAATGTTGCAGGTGGAATCGCTGCCAATGAAGTACAGCGCGGGCTTGATAGCTCACGAGGCAAGCCTGATCAGCACTTGTTATTTGAGAGACTTCACACAACAATCTGTGAAGTCCTCGGAGAGATTAGGGAACTAGCAGAGAATGCAAGAAGGGAGAATGAGACGCCTTTTTACAAGGGGATTGTATTGCAGCAAGAAAAGCGTGTTGAAATAGAAACGCGTGGTATGCGATACAATCGTATCTGGTTTCCAAACAATACTACACAGGTTAGCGTAAAATTTCCGGTAGGTGGTATTGGTGGCACATTTACTTCTGATCAGGGATGGAATGCACTAGACTTTCCTGACAAGACTGAAATATGGCTAACATCAGGGAATGATCAAAATGTCTTATTTTGCGCGGCGAATTATCCACTAGGGAGCAACACACTGTGATAGATGAAGTTGGCTATGAGCAGAGAGAGCTCATTCACAAAATAAGGAGGGAACGTGGAACTAAGCGCGGATCTAGTGAAAGAGTTCCAACTGCTGAGTCAGCATTACAAGACGGGCTTCGATCTAGCCCGCCAGGAAGTCTCGCAGCTAGCGACTCAAGTGGACAAGTTGATCAACGAAGTACGGGAATTGAAGGAGGAATTGAAGGAAGCGGTGGAATTGGAGAAGGACGTGATAGGGGAGAAGGACGTTCAAGTACAGAAGTTGATCAAGATTTCAGCAGCGTTGACACGCGTGACCGAACAATTGGTCGAGCGTTTCAACGCTTCTCAAGCGGTAGGAACAAGTTAGATGGCACAGAAGAGAAACCGAGCGGACTCAACTTTAAGAGGCACGCAAAAGAACAACAAGCAAGAGCAGAACAAGACAGGCAAGAAGCAAGAAGAGAAAAACCAGTCGGTACAGCAGAAGCCAAGAAAGGTCTCTTTCGGTTCTTACGTTCTGACAATAGAGGACAAACCAAAGAAACAAGAACAAGACCCTTCACAGATAAAGAAGCGCAAGAAATTAAACAACCGCTCCTAGATGCATTAGCGGACTACTTCACATATTCAGATGAATTTATCTATGCAACGCATAAAGCTCATAGACAGGTAGATATCTGGAAAACAATCGACTATGAGGAAATGAATGTATTAGTGGATGTGTGGCTAGCAAGGGCTAAACGAGATGCAAAGTCTGCTAGTCGTGTTGTTTTCCTTGTAAATTCACACTACAAGCTAAAAGTGGGTATTATACTAGCACCGCGTTTCTATCAGACATTTCGTGTATATGCAGAAGGGGGTGTAGGACTCAAATGAATAATGAAGAGAAGCCAAACACAACAGAAGTTTTGCAGCATGTACAGAAGGAATGTCCAGAAAATATTGTATTTAGTATGAATGACACGCGGTACCTTGTAGCAGTACAGCCACTTAAACTATTAGCGTGGAATAGCGTTCCTGATGTTATTAAAGATGAAAATAGTGATGAAGCAAAAAAACATCAAACCTTTAGACTTGGATTAAAAGCTTTACTTAGACCACTTCTATCAGATATGCTCAAAAAGATTGTTGGAAGGGACGTGAGGATTGAACCTAGATTAAATATTCTAAGTTGGGTACCAAATTTTCTTATCCATTTTTTTATTAATGCGATAGCCTCTAAGGAATGGAGGATACATGTCCAAGCTTGCGAGGAGTGCGGTGAGGGCGTTTACCGGGTTCTCTGGATTTCTCCCGTCTCCAACAATATCAGTACCACGCCGGTCTTACCAGCAGCACAACCTGGTCCAGCCTCTTCAGAGCACTTACAAGGAAGAGGACAACAAGACACATTTCGGGCAGAGGATCATAGCCTCTCTGGAGGACCAGTGGGCGATAGCGGGCGTGAGGAGATCAGGCAAGAGCACACTAGCACGTGAGCTCTTGAGAGAGCTTCAGTCGGCCTATCCAGCTATGCGGACGTATATCCTTGATAGCAGTGGTGATAAGGACTTCCTAAGTTTCCCGGGGCAACACATCGAAACTGAAGAGGCACCGGACATTATCCGCTCAACAGGGGGAATCCAGATATGGAGACCGCCTATCGACGATATCAAGGAGTACGACAAGTGGTTTATGCGGATTTTGAGGCATGAGCAACCTGCAACCGTATTAGTAGATGAGTTATCATCATTGGGCGGAATGACAGGTCGCTCGTTTCCTAGAGGCTATTTTATTCTGAGTAAGCAAGGGGGGAAGCATGGTGTAAGTTTGATTAGTTGCACACAGGAAGCGTGTTACATTCCTAGAGTTACTCTAGGGCAAACGACACATCTTGTTCGTTTCCGGTTGCTAGATGATAAGGACTCTAAGAAAGTTGACAAAAAATTGATGAGACCGGAAACAGAGTGGGGGATTGATCCGCCTGACAAATACGGGTTTTATCACCGTAGAACTGATCAAGACGGTAAAGCTCACTACTACAAGCATTTTCAAGAATTTTTTGGAGGGTAGCTATGGATCTACTCAAAGTTGGTCAAGGGTTACTAGTGACACTAGGGGCATTAGCAGTATCACTGTTTATGCTTTATGGTATCGCTAATATTCTTGTCCAGTATAGTCCTGCACCGCTGTCCGGTGCTTTCTCTGGATTTTTTAAGAGAACTGACATAGCAGGCTGGTCAAACACTTAGATAGACCAGCTAGACACAATTGAATAATTTCTTGACTCAACTTTACATTGAGGAGAAACATTAATGGTCGCACAGAGACAAATGCAAGCACCGCGTGCTATGACTGCTGCTGAGTTAGCGGCGTTGTCGCCACAAGCGCGGGCACAATACTTTTCCGGACTCCCGCAAGAGAAAGCGGCACAAGAACAAGCCGCTCTTGTGGCATACGTTAACCAAATGAACCGCGATTATATGAAGCGGACAGTGCGTAAAAAAGCGGTTTGTCCACCTTCTAGCGGTTCTGGTCTTAATCAAACATACGCAACACAAACACAGCTTACCTATAATGCTCCTATTGCAACTGATGGATTTCTTGAAGGCTTCTATGTTCGTCTCAATCTAAAAGTAGATTTTGCGACTGGAACTTCAGCAGTTTACGCGGCAACAGCGGCTAGAGAGCTAGCTCTGATCCGTGAAATAACTGTCAATTATCAGGGCACACAATTCAAATTCAAACCATACGTCTTGAGAGAGTACCGGCGTCTTCAAGGCATTTATATGCCTACGTGGCCTGACTCTGTACTGGCTTCGGCAAACTCTATTGCCTCACTGACATCCTACGAGTCGCAAGGTTCACTGCCAATATCTGGCACAACTCAGACAGTCAATATTGAATTCTTCGTTCCTTTGAACATGCTTCACCCACAAGATGTACGTGGATTGCTTCCAATTGATGGGGAGTCGACAACCGCGCAAATCATTATAGAAACCGCGCCGGCATTGCTTGGAAACGACGCAGCGAAAAATGTATGGTATGCGGTATCCGGTTCTGGTCATGCGGTAACACTCACGGCGGGTCAATCTCAAACATGTCAGGTTATCGCCGTGTACCGTGATGGATCTAGTATGAGTCAGCGTGATAGTCTGCCTATTCAGTTTGGCGGCGTTGGAACAGTCCAATTCCAGAACGACGTTGATCTTACTGGTTTTTCTGCTGGACAGATCTATCGTCAAAAAATCACGAAATTGGAGCAACACTACTATGTGCTGCTGACTGTGATTGATGGCCAACAGGCGAACTTGTATGCAGACATTGACAATGTGACCTATCTTGACTTGGCAACCGATGAAACCGGTAGTACAAAGTTTTGGTCGGTTGGTAGCGGCACCAATCTTAGCATCTATGAATGGTTCAATGAGATGCGGTATACGCTGCGTCAGGACCTTTCTGAGGGTATTATCCCCCTTGCCTTTGCTCCGATCTATAATGAAGCTGACCCGGACAATCTTAATGGTTCTCACATTCTCAACTGTGACCCGGCACGCGGTGGATGGAGTGCAGTTCACTACGGTATCCAATTCAACTCCCTAGCATCTACCCTATCAGGTGTGACACCACGTGTCGAGTGCCACTTGATTTGGGTCAATCCACAGGGGCTTGTTGCTTCTACATGAGTGATGTTAGATGGCAACCGGTCGTTATGGTTGTTGATAGGCGTGTTGAATGTCAATGTGGTTCTTTAGCTGTTTTTGTTACTGGTAAAGTTTCAGATAGTTCTGATGAGTATAACAGCCTAGAAGACGTGGATGTATGGTGTCAGGACTGTTTTACTAGGCATCAGGAAAGAGAAGAATAATATGCGTAAATGGGTTACTATCCTTGTCATTGGGTTTGTTGGTTACTGGCTGTATCAAAAAGCTTTCTAGCCAACAATGAACCAAACAGCGTCATGGTTGTTATTGCTATTTGCCGGTATCTTGATCATAATAATAGGCTTTACCGGCACAATAGGTAAAATTATAGCGGTTGCTTTTGCTCCGGGTCTTCTTGAAATGAAGTCCGGGGGAAGTGCTGTAGGAGATTTTTAATATGTCAATAGGCGATATTGTGGATTATGTCTTGGAAGATGGCAGAAACCCGGGGGAAGTACGTCCGGCGATTGTAACAAAAGAGCATTCCAGTGAAGACTATCCTGACAATCCCGTGCATCTCACGGTTTTCGTGGTTGAGGGTGATTTTGACCAGCTTCCAAACGGTGGCACCTTGCTTCGTACATATGTACTGCCTGATGATACCGACGAAAGGAAGCCCGGTACGTGTCGGCGGAAACAGTCGTTTATTCCTGCTAGGCAGTCTGCCATTAGACCACCTAAACCCAACGACGATAACAAGCCACCTGAGAAGTAGACATGCCTGATTTAGATGAGGAACAGCTTGACAACTTTATAGCGAAAACGACACAAGCCGAGGAACCGACGACACAACCTCAAACAGATGAGGAAATTGTCGAGAAGCAAGCTCGCGGAAAGCCAACGAAAACGACGGTTTTGCAACGTCGGACAGAACTGGATGAAGCAAAGCTTGAACGTCGGATAGAGCAAATCTTAGCTCGCAATGCTGGAAAGATTGATGAAGCAGATCTAAGGGAGCGCATTGCAGAGAAGATTGATGCTAATGGCCGCGTTACTGAGGCGGATCTAGTGCTTATTCGTGACTCTCTGTTGAGAGAATACGACGCGGCACAAGAAGCTGCTGAAGCAGAGGAAAACAAGCCGCTTCAAGAACAGATAGCCGATAGCGTCGTTGGCAAGAAGCCGATCTTTAGAGGGAAGCAACCAACTGCTGACAAGCTGCAAAAAAACTTGCATTCTATGGCAGATTGGGCTACTGGTCTCAAGACGCCCGGTGGTGTAGGTATTCTCGTTTTTGCACTGCTCTTTTTCATCTGGGTTATTGTGCCTGTCTCCAATGGTCAAACGAGACTACAACTCTTATGGCAGGTACTCACTGGTCAAGCCGACTTTCGTCAAGATGTTGTCCAGCAAGAGGAGCAAGCTGTTTCACAATCTGAAGAAAGCGCATACGGTGGTCAAGCAATTGGAGACTATGGCAGTGGCGGAATCGGCGGTGGAACAATCGTTCAGTTTCCAAGTTTTGAGGTAGAGTTCTAAATGTGGGATCAAACGTACAGATGGATATTAGCGTGGATAGTTGCAATTGTGTTACTATCTCTGCTCAATAAGACACGTTTGGGGCATGTTTTTATCTACTATTGGCTATGGACTCTACTACTCTTTCTATTCGTAACACAGTACAAATTTATTGTTCAGGCTCTAGGGCCTTTAGGGCAAAAAACACCACAAGGAGGGGAAAAGTAAATGGCTTCACAAGCAATGAAGTACTTTTTCATCCTAAGCGCACTTCTTATTATCGTCGCCTACTTTAGAGGTAGTACGGCGGTGGGAAGCGCATTCGCTAGCATGATACAGACTATCTCATATGCGGTTACAGGTCGCAACTCAGCAGGAAACTTTGCTAGCTATCCAGCGGGATAGGAGGCTTCAATGAGCAAAAAATACGCTCTTGATCCATTGACCAGGCAGTTACACCCGGTAGAGGTGCCTGACTTAAAAGCGCCGAAATCAAAAAACGCCGGTGTTTTGGGTAGTCCTAATCAGACTGTCCAGCAGAGTCCTAGGCCGCGTGAGTACATGTATGAGTCCGGGCCACAAGTTGATCTGTTTCTAAGGATGAGACATAAAGAGACGGTCAAGACTATACCGGTCAAGCAAAATCTCTATATCCTAGAGGCACCGGACGTACCGATAGGACCGCGCAGGACAGACACAATAGACCGGCGTCTAGGTATTCAGGTCTATCCAAAAAAATACCGACTGGAATATCCTCATGGTGCTTTCACGGCACCGGCTAGTCTTCAGAGCATACCGGGCTATGTTGTGGTCAATGGCACCGTGCAATCACGTACATCTGGATATCCATCCGGGGCATTAAGAGCACCTAGACCTAAGCTAGGGGGAGGACAGTGTGATGGATGATTATGAAGAGGGCGGACAACCGACAACGGGTGTAGGAGGCTGGTTTAAGAAGAATAGTACGGTTTTAGCTATCGTCGTCGGCGGTGTTCTTTTAGGAGTCGTCTTCCTAAAAAAACCAGCAAACGCCGACTCTTCTGGTACAACACCACCTACTGGTGATTGGAGTGGTGTAGAGGTTGATCCATATGGCAACCGTGTTATCTATCGTGACACTGGTAGTCAGTTCATTAACGTATCGGTAGAGAATCCGACACAACCAACGGCTTCAGCACCGGTAACCGTCAATGTTGACAATTCAGCACCGGTAGAACACCCGATTGAAAACACGCCTTCTCGCACAAGCACCGGATTGCTAGGCCCTAACGCTTTGATAGACTTTGCACGCCGGACCTATACCAGCCCAACAGTCCACACGCCGACTCCTCTACCTATTCCAGCTAACGACCCGTTGGTACAAGGTTCGCAAAACCGCGTGTGGTACATCGATAATGGACTTCAAAAACTGTTGACCAGTGGCACTGGACCGCCTGTTACAAACGATGGTTTTCCGGTAGGGAGTCCACAAAATTCGCTAGGAGCCTATCAAAATAGTAGCAGTACGGGAAGCACAACAAACTACAACACGTCCTATCAGAGCACAGTAAATACACATTAAGGACAAAGCTATGGCAGACTTTTCAGGGGCAATAGACTACTTTATAAGCCGTGATAGGACGTGGATAGGTCGCAATGATCATAAAAGCATTGTCTTACATGGTACCGGAGGAAGTGCAACACAAACGGTTGAGCAGTTGGGTGACTTTTTTGGTAGAGATCCTAACATGGCTTCTGTACACTACGGAATAGGCCGAGATGGTCGCATAGCTCAATATGTACGTGAAGAGGACGGAGCGGGTGGGAACGGTATTTTAGAAGCGGGCTATGATCCGTTTTGGAATGACTATGCGGACAATCCGAACTGGCATAGTCTAAGCGTGGAAACGATTAACGATAGCGCGAATAGCCTTGCCTTGACCGGCCCGCAAAAAGAAACCCTGTTTCGACTGATCAATTATTGGGTACACCGGTATAACATTCCTTTAGAGAACATTAAAGGACATTTCACGCTACAACCGGTAAACCGTGCTCATTGTCCGGGTCCTAATTTTCCTTGGAGCGAACTTTTTAGCTACTTGAATGGAGGTGCAATCGTGGGCGGTGTACCATCTGGTTGGAAGGATGATGGAACGGTTTTGACCGCTCCCAACGGTATCCCAGTTCGACAAGGGTTTAGACAGTGGATACTTGACCACACGTGGGAAGCTGACAACTTTCCACTCACAGCAGAGTATCACGCCATACCGTTAGAGCAATCAAATCCTAGTCTAGGCAATGGCCAAGTCCAGCTCTTTCGGAAGGAACGGCTTCAGTACACGCCGGATAGAGGTGTATTCAGAGGTTGGTTAGGGCAAGAGTTGCGGTGGTATGAGATGCAGCCATCAAAAATATCACCAACTATTCAAGATGATATTGATCAAGTGATTAATGCAGCAAACAAACTTAAAGGTGATTTAGTCTAATGGCTGTACTCACTGTTCCACAAGCTAGGCAATACGCGGCACAAGCGGGCTTTTCTGGCAAGCCGCTAGATATCATCGTTGCCATTGCACAAGCTGAAAGCGGACTCCGAACGGATGCACAGCATGTAAACAATGATGGTAGCCTTGACCGGGGTATCCTCCAAATAAATAAGCGATGGCATCCGGAAGTATCTGATTCTTGTGCCTATAATGCCCTCTGCTCTTTCCAGCAAGGATATCGCATAAGCAATAGTGGAACAAACTTTAATCCGTGGTCAACCTATACGAGCGGGCTCTATCTGAGATACCTATCTAGCGGGGCTGGAAGTGGTGTAACGAGCGGGGTAGGATCTAAGCCTTGGTATAGCTTTCCTGAAACACATGGCTACTACACAAGCTACTATTCTAATATCCCTGACACTCCTCATTTCGCGGTGGATATCGGCACACCGCTAGATACTCCTTTCTTCTTCTTGGAAAGCGGCACAATTCGCAAAGCTGACTTTCAAGAGTGGGGCGGTGAGGTATTCCTTGACGTGGATGCACCGGGGCGGCCTGATGAGTATGTCTACCATTTGGATGATATTTTTGTGAAGCCCGGACAACATGTCTCTGCTGGTCAAATCATTGGGCAGACGGGCGGGCAAACATCCGGGGGTGATCATCCTACCTTATCAAAATGGAGTACGGGACCGCATGCCCATTTCGGCGAATTTACAAATTATACTGACTCTCCCATTGGAACCATCCCGCAAGGCCCGGACCCTCATCCTTTGCTCGAGCAAGCGAAAAAATCTGGTCTTACTGGTATAGGGGCTGGTAGTGAATCCGTAGATACAACCGGGGCTGTAACAGAGAAAGAGAAAGCACCGGCTCCGCTTGCCTACAAGGTCAATGCTATCTTATCGGAGTTTCCCGGCTTTTCTGGTATAGCTCTTGCCCTCGACAAAGCCTCACAATTCCCGGGCTTGATCTGGTATGATCCGAACACAACCGTACAGGACCCGCGACCGTGGTATGAACGCTATCTTAGCAACCCGGCACAAGCCGTTGAACAGGATCTAGCAACATTTAACCCGGACAACTATATAGGGCCGGCGATAAGATCAATAGCAGACACTATTATAAGCAATACTATACCGTTTCTTTTTAGAGGTGTTATTGTTTTTATTGGATTGTTATTAGTAGCTGGTTTATTATGGCATGCAATGGATAATAGCGGTATTCCTGAAGCAATAGCTGAGAAAGGAGCGTTACTAGCTGCATGAGACAGATAACTCCTTTCGATCCTTCGTTGGCAACAAGTGGTACATTTGATCCGAAATTAGCAAACCCATGCGGACGTATAGTTTTATTCAATGAGTCTATTTATGGTTTGAAATTAACATTTGAAGATGGTTCTAATGCTGCTTTACCACCGTGGTACTTTCGATCCTATGTTATGCCTGTCAAAGGTCTTGTGAAATGGGAACAGCAGTACACGCTCGACTCATCAGGTAGTCCAGCCTCACTGGTAGTCGGCGAGTCTTACGAGAGGGAAGAGGCTGTAAAACTGCATTTTTCGGAGGGACCGTTAAGCCGGTTGTCTAATATCGGAAACACGGTTAATACGAACACGGCTACAAATCAAGTTATAAATGATGACAATCCGACTCCTTCTATTGTATTAGAAGCAAGACAGTTCGGAAATGCAAGTGGTAGCAATGCCATTATCTATAATGATGGTGGTTTCTTGCATGCACAATTTGTTTCAAGCGTCTACACGAAGCTTGTTGAGTTGATCGTTGGTGCCTCACCACTTTTGAAGCTAGGTAAGGGACTGACACTGCAAATGCCTGACAATGCCGGTGCCAACTTCTCCAATATATTTGGAATCGATGGAGGAAGCCGGACGTTCCTGCAAGCGCAAACAACGGGTAACCAGATAGCCTTCTACAACAAAGATGGTAACAACATTCTCACAGCAGACGGTGTAAATAAAACTTTGAACATAACAGGCTCAACGCAGTCTGTAAACGGCGATAATGGCGGAACGGCTTCAGTGATTGAAGGTATCATCGGTCCTTTTAAAATGGCACTATACCAGCAAAACAACTATAGACAAGCTGGTGCTGGTCAAAACATCACATTAAAGGCACCGTTTACCTTTGGTGCAATTCTCGCAAATATGGGTGCTGGTGGTGTCCAGTTCAAACAAGCCGGTGCTGCTCAAACGTTGCAAATCGTAACAACTATTGCAGTTGGCGGTGGAACATCTACCGGTGCCTCTGCAATAAATACCGCTAGTATCGGTTGGTTAGTCACGAACTTTAATCAAATCGCAGACGGCGGTGCCATGGGTTCTGCTCGTTCTGGACTTGTTCTTGCAATTGGTTTATGATTAGGAGGCATTATGGCATATATTGAGGATGAAAATGTGACAATGGAGTATATCACATTTTTGATGACACGTGTAGGCTTTACCGATGTATCTGAAGAATATCCTGATTCAGGTGTAGAGGTTGTTATTCGAGACAACAAAAATCAGGACTCATTTTATAACAGTCTACCGCAAGCAAGAGACAATTTGATACTGGCTTATGTTTTACGACAAAACGGGTAGGTGATGACATGACTCTTATGCAGTGGATGACCCTCATTGTTCTCTTTTGTTGGCCGGTCTTATGGCACCTTGCTTCCCCCTTGGCTATTATGCTTGCAAGGAAGTTACCAGAAGGCCGACGTATGGCATTAATGCAGTTTGCTGAGATGTCAACAAGGAGAGTCGAGCAAACTGCTAAGAATCTTCCTAATGACGCAAAAAAACAGCTTGCCTTAACCATCGTCATTAGTCTTTTTAAGGCATTCCACGTACCGCTACCACCTGATGACATTTTGGAGACTGCAATAGAGAGTGCTGTGTCTCTCTTGCCAAAAACAAACGAGCCGGTACAAACGAGCGAATAGTATGGATATTTTTCAAATCTTGCCCGGATCAACTGGACTACCTGGCTTTCTCCTTACCATCTTTGCTATGATTATTGGCGGTTGGTACATATTAAAGCGCAACAAATCACAATATGAGATTGCAGCTAATGAAGCGCAAGTGAGAGCGATAGACGCAATGAAAGATGAGTCCTCTTCTCTGAGAAGGAGAGTAGAAGACGTAGAAAAAGAAAATGTACGTCTCAATCGACTTATCGAGGGTATCCATGCTGCATTGCGAGCAAAGAAGCTTGTGATATCTGTTGTAGGGGATATGATAGATATCGATGTAGAAGATAATGAATGAGTAGGAGTGAATAAAATGAACAGTCAAGTAAATAATAACAATAAAGAATCCTTTGCAAATGCAGAGACACAGATGACAGCTTCTATTCCAGTTCCGAATCCGGCGACTGTTGATTTTAGTGCGAACGGAGCCGCTTTAAACAATGTGTTCGCACTCCTTAACCATATGCTAGATATGAAGATGGCAGTGATTATTATTAGGAAGCAAAAAGTCCAGTATAGTATCGTTCGGTTTAAAGATTATAATGCAGAGTGGATGCTTTGTGAGGTAGAGAATGTTAGTGGTACCGGGTCCGGTGATGATTTGGTTTTATTGGTACAAAAAACAACACCGATCACACTTTATGCGACCGGTGCTGTGAAGTCTCCATTTAATTAGGGTATAGCTGGTATACTATCGGTTATCCGTTCTGGTATATGCTCTTTCCTCACCTTTGCAGCATATACCTTTGTGGTAGACTCTGGTATACCAAGGTTAGAAACGATATCCTTATTTTTAACCCCCGGGTTAGAGAGCATATACTCTTTTATCCTCTCATAGGTAGAAAGCTGTGGTATCTCTCTAACCTCTGGTATATTGGCAGGTGATTGTACCTCAAAGATGGTATAAAGTAAGGATTTTACCTCAGTTAACTCTATCCTCAACGTCCCTACCTCAGCAGACACGGCTTGCTCAACCACCTCTGTGACACTCTGGTCAAGCTTGTCAGTAGCGTCTTCTATGCGTTTTCTTGGCAGTGTACAAACGAGGGCGGTTACCAAAACTATCAGGATAGCACGGGTATAGGCAAAGGTAACCTGACTTATACCAAGTTGAGACATAGCGTCTACCACTTTTACCGTTTGGTGAATTTCTTGGTATGCTAAGGTACAATTGACAAGTGCAGCGACTAACCCTAAGAGGACAACAATAACCACATACCATAACCTAGTTGGTTTATCGTATACCTTCCAATTATCTCTGAGTAAAAAGAGTACTCCTAAGAATAAACCATCTAGTGATATTGCTTGGACAATAGCCCACGTGAGAGTATACCAAGCGGTAGACGATAGTTGTACTTGTGGTGTAAAGATCTCAACTGTTCCCAGAATGAAACCAGACATCAGGCAGAAAATTGATAACCTCTGTATAGCCGCTTCCATAAAATCGATGGCATTATCTAACCATCGAATAACCTTGTTATTCTCCATTATTTACCCCCTGTTATTGCTATCTGGTGTTTGTCACAGACAGCTTTTATAATTGTCCATTGCTTCCTTGTCCAGCCGAGATGCTCCATAAGATCCTTCCGAGTGAAGTTTGAGTTCTTCTGTGCAAGCTGGAAAGCAGCTCTCAAGAGCTTAATCTCCTTTTCATGGGTGTAGAGGTTGTCGGCTGGATCAAATTCACTATCTTCACCGCTTTCTAGTGAATTTGGTGAAGGCTTCATCGGCTCCACAGGCGGCTTCACCGGCTTCACCTCTTCACGGTCAATTTTTTCAGGCAAGCTCAAAGGTCTTATTCTGTTTTGAAATTGCGTGAATATCTCTGTTCCAGAAAGCTCTTGCTGCTTCTCTGGACCTGGCAATTGGTTCCCTCCCAACATTGAAGCAACTTCAAAAAGAGCCTCCCTTTCCTTCCCATAAAAAGGAAAGAGCAGATAGTCAAAATCGTCGTCATTGGCACCTTTGAAGTAGGCCTGTCCGCGTGGTAGCATAGGCGTCTTGAGAGCTAGCTTTTTGCCTTGTTGCCCTTTCATCAGGTGTTTTGAATATTCGTCGTCAATCTTGTGAACAACGGCTGCATGAAAGGCACGGCGAACAGCACCACCTTTCTTTCCTCCGCTCTCATTCGCTGTCCACTCTTGTCCGCCGACCATACAGAAGCCGTTGTACCCAGCGTAGGCTTCTCCACAGCCCAAAACCATATCGACAACCACATCACGATGTTCTGTCTCCATTTCTCGCAAGAGTTCCGACCACTCGTCGTATACGATCAACCAAGGACGAAGCGGTCTATCTTCATCGGCTTTCCTTGCATCCATCTCTGCTTTATATTCGAGAGAGAGATTGTAAATTTCATCGTAGTTTCTCGCCGTTTTCAGAAACGGAATGATCGGTGCTAGTGCTTTAAGGAGACCCGTTGGTTTTGTAGCGTGAGGGTCACATACACACACGACGGCACCTTCTAAGAGAGCTTGCACAATAAAGAACGTCATGGTTACCGTCTTACCAGAACGGCTTTTTCCAGCGACGACAAAGGTTCGCAAATCATCCCATGTCCCCCAACGTTGGTCTCCTTCTTTGTGGTATCCAAGAAGCAAATCACCATTTCCAAGCATGCCAGTTTTGAGGATATCAAGTAGAGTAGGGACGACAAATTTCTCTTTCTCCTCTTTTATGCGAACACGGGGCTCTTTTATGCCAAGTGGATGATACTCAGTGATTTTTCCAAATCGTTTAATGAGGTTACCCGATGGCCCTAATTCGATGTTCTCAATTTTGAGGATATATCTTGCTAGGCATGTACATGCAGCGACTATCGCTATTGCTGGCATGATAGCAAAAGAGACAAGCCAAAAGTACCCAACTATGACTAGGTACTGGTGTACTAGGAAGATGGCATATCCTACTCCCCCTATCGTTATAATGGCAATGATAGAGCCACCTAGGAAAAAGAATTTGTGAAAGATAGGTGTCTCTTTCATTTCGTTATTCATGGTTCCCCTTCCTTGCTAAGGTTTCGATAGTCATCAATACTGATGTCCAGAATTTTCAAAACACGTCTCAAACTTCTAGGCGAGACATGTTCTTTTTTGTTAATCCGGTACACTGTTTTTGAGCTAACGTCGGCTTGTACTGCTAACTCCTCTGCTGTTAGCCCTTTGTGTTGCCAGATATCTTTCAATGTTGTCAAGGTTTATCTCCAAATTTGTACTAATCTAAGTATAACCAATTGACAGACAAAAGTCTAGGTGCTATACTTGAATAGACAGAAATTTTCAGATTAGATAAGTCCCAATTTCCAGAATAATTTGGAGGGATATAGATGGAAGTAACCATTGAACGAGCGTGTTCTATTGTCTCTATGAGAGAGCTATTGGATGATCCTCTATGGGGACCCGAGGAATTTTGCTGGATGATTTATCAGGAAAAGGGCCTTCTTAGTGAGAAAACTAAATTGCTAGAACAATATGCTCCTGTCAAAGTCTGGCATACCTTTAGCATGTCAGGCGATTATGATGGAACTGAGATTGTAGCAGAGGGGGATAAAGTATCTCTATCTGCGGAGGACAAAATCATTATCTGCTATGTGACGGGAGCTAAAACATCTCACATGGAATGCATAAAGGTTAAGGGCATGCCCTTATATGCTGACAAGAAAATTTATGGCATTGTCATCAGAGTTGCCACAAAGTCACCTTAGTTGAAACTTGAGGGAGAAATGCCACTAGCACAAGGATTGCTCATTAACCTGATATTCATTTTAGGTGTCTGTATGGCAATGGGCATTATATTCAACACGAAAAGCATTGTAGGCAAAATAACCGCTTTTACTTGGCTAGCTTGCATTATCCTTTATGCAGGTATCTATCTGCATTAGATTGCAACTAACTGGTATTTATGGAAGTCAGGAGGGACCGTGAAAATTTTTTGTACCTGTTGTGGGAACGAAGCCCATGATATATGCGTTCCACATCAAAAAATAGAGCTTAGTATCTGTCAAGCGTGTCTACCTTTTTACAATAGAAGTGTAGAAAGAATTGCAGAAATAGAACGTGATATCTACAAATATCACCATCTTACCGGAAAGCCAACATCTGTAGGCAATTCTGTAGAGATAGAAAACAGAGTTGCTTCTAAATCTGATTAGTTGCACCTCGAGGTGAAATGGAAGCGTCTTCCAGAAAGGGACCGTTAATTTATGGAACCAATAAACGCAAGAGAGGAAGCACGGCTCCGAGTTCAGGAAAGAATTTTAGATTTTTATGTAAATCGGATTACCGCCGAACTAAAAGCCAAAAGCAAGCTAATGGCTCTTAACGAGCCGATAGATTTTGAGGATCTTGAAGACGATATGCGAGAAGTTATTAGAGACTTGGCTTTAGAGCTCGAGGTATTTCGTCAAATTCCCGTTAGTTGCAATAGCTAGGTGCAGGAGTCGAACCTGTTAATCCCCTGGCTAATGAAGCCAGTATGCTACCGTTACACCATCCCCGCTAAAGGAGATTATATCATGGAAGGTTTAACAATCGGACGGGTAGTCCATTTTGTAGGAACGGATGTTAAACATCATGCTGCCATTGTAACAAGAGTGCATGATGCTGATAAGGGTATTGTCAATCTAACAGTATTTGCAGATATGGAAGAGCCTTATTTCAGATGTGAGGTTCCATATCAGGAAGAAAAAACATCTGCTCATTCTTGGCACTGGCCAGAGCGAGCTTAGGTTCAACTAATGACGCATAGGTGTCAATTTTCATAGAAAGGGGTGTATATGCAACAAGTTATGATATTTGCTAATACAAGCATGAACGCCTTGGAATTAATGATCAATGAATGGTTAAAGAAAGGGCAAGTTAAGCTAGTAGGAGCATCATACACTGCTGATCATCAGAACAACTTTTACAGTGCATTGTTGTATTATGTACCTTCTCATTCATCTCTTATGAAGCAATGGAGAGAAAGCAAGTAAAGTTGCAACTAACGAACGCTTAGGAGCAATTCTATGTTAATTATAGGCATATGCTTCTTGTTGTATGTAGTGTTACCCATTAGTGCTTTTGTGTGCTTAAAGTGTAAATGTGGTTACTATTTAAGGTGCTACTGTCATGAACAATGAAGATTGACAGTTCTGGTATAATTGATGTGTATTCACACTACATAGCTTTGATGGCATAGTAAGGCACCGGTACTCTCCAATACCACAGCTCTCCCGGTGCCTACTTGGATTAGCCCGTTTGGGATTGAAAATTTCGCCTTCCGTGTATCTCACTTTTCCCGTTTTGGGCAAACCTCCTACTAGAATTGTCTGGTAGGAGGTTTTTTGTTATAATAGAGTCATTAAATGAAAGGAGAATCTCCTAGCCGACACTACAAATTGATGGTTCCTGCTACGCGATGTCCTAGTGAGATATTTTCATCTTGCTAGGACATGTCCACAGAAAGGATACAAACAGTATGTTTATAAAAGGTGCGGAAGGAAGAATATGGTTTTTTAGAGAAGGCAGAGGTAACCATATCCTTGTAGGCCAAACGAGGAGTGCAATAGAGCAAGACAAGGCTGTAAGCATATTGAATTCTTATGCAAGCGACAAGTTGTATGAACTGCTGTCAAATGAAGACGTTGTTAAAAGATGCAAAGAGAGATACGAAGAGGAAAGTAAGGTAAGAAGCAATGGGTGATGTATTAATGATATTAGCTTGCATTCTTTCAGGATTGCTATTTGGATTGACATTTACGTCATATGGCAGAAGAATTATAGATAGAATGCTGTTTACTGTTTTAATAATTATTTGTGTTTTTAATGCAATTATGGGTAACAAAGAATGATAGGATTAGTTATAGCAATAATAGTACTGTCGACATTATTGCTATTTTTTATAATAACATCGATATTGCTTAGCATAGGATATACAGCTTCTATATCAGCTATGCAGAAAATAATGCAAGACTATGTTGAACTTTACAAAAAGTACACTAACACATATTAACACAATAACTCTCTCGATCTTTCCTATAGTCCTACACCATAACTAGAATACCTCTCATGCACTTACTACATACATCGCACCTAACATCCGAAACACTCTAACATCCTCCGCAGAATGTACCACACGGGGAACGCCTAAAG
>Ga0075421_100002242_pt1 | contig 23010 bp, 13 predicted proteins | sample SoiMetdeltSBSDD5_FD_75292 | JGI IMG/M metagenome (GOLD analysis project Ga0075421, IMG submission 75292) | Bulk soil microbial communities from a Populus tree surrounding site in Tennessee, USA - Soil MetaG P. deltoides SBSDD5 | ecosystem: Environmental > Terrestrial > Soil > Tree plantation...
CGCGGCATTTCCGTCCATCGGGTGACGTTGTATTGCGCCTCGACCCAGCGCCGCGGTGCGATGCTGATCTCTTTCGGGAAGACCGCGCACGCCGTTGGAACCTGCACACGCCCCTGCGGGGGCTTCGCTCGCTGGTTCTCGTAGTAGATGCGCGCGGAGGATGCCCCGGACTGCGTGACCCAGTAGAGCATGATGTTGGTCAGTAACTCGTCCTTCGTGAACTTCTGCTCGACGTTCCCGTTGACGTCCGACCACGACCTGAACTTCTCCACGATCCACGCCGCCATTCCGGCGGGCGAATCATCCAAGGCGTATCCGACCGTCTGCGGCTTGGTGCTCTGCTCGAGGAAGTAGCCGCGTTCATTGTCGAAGAACGCCTGACGCGCGCGCGTACGTTCGAGTTCGGTCGGCGTCACGCCTTCATTCGGATCCTTCGCGCCTGGCGGTGGCCCCGCGAGGCAGAAGTTCAGGTGAAGCCCTGCCACATGGCTCGCATCGTTCAAGGCTGTGAAACGGCTGATCGAGCTGCCCCAGTCGCCACCCTGCAGACCGTAGCGCGTGTATCCGAGACGTGCCATCAGCTTCGCCAGGATCCCCGCCATGCGTTCTGGACCGTACCCGCGATCGACTGGCTTTCCCGAAAACCCGAATCCCGGAAGCGAGATCGCGACGACGTGAAATGAGTCGCTTGCATTGCCGCCGTGCGCGACCGGGTCGGTGAGCATCGGGATGATCTTCGTGAACTCGACGATCGATCCCGGCCAGCCGTGGGTGATCGCGAGCGGCATCGCGTTGGGATTTTTGGAACGCTGATGGATGAAATGAATGTCCACGCCGTCGATGGTCGCGATGAACTGGTCGAATTGATTGAGTCGCTTCTCGGCGGCGCGCCAATCGTATTTCTGCCGCCAGTACGTGACGAGCTCTTTCAAGTACGCGAGGTTCGTCCCGTAATCCCAACCCGAGCCGGTGATCTCCCCTGGGAAGCGCGTCCGCGACAGCCGTTCTTTCAGATCGCTGAGGACCGCATCCGGTACCTGAATCTTGAAACTGACGACTGCGTCCGGTCTCGCGGCGTCCTTGCTTTGTGCATGAGTCGCATCCGTCGCGCAGACGATCACAGCCAAGAGAACGCAGGAGGCAAACATGGTCCGATCGGACATTTGAGTGCCTCCTATTTACCACGAACATCGCGAAACCTGGCCAGTACGCTGTCGCGCCATCCTCGTATAATCCAGCCTGAAATCGCATGTCATTGAACGCCGGGGCACGGCTCGGTGCGTACGAGACCACGGCGACGCTGGGCGCGGGTGGTCCCGCCTCCGCTCGCGTGAACCGGGGACATCGCGAACGACGGCGAGGTCTCGCCGAAGCCAGGGAATGGCGATGGAAATAGGCTCGAGAGTCGGCGCCTATGAAGTCATCGCGAAACTTGGCGTAGGCGGCATGGGCGAGGTGTATCGCGCGCGCGATACCAGGCTGAATCGTGACGTCGCGCTGAAGGTCCTGCCCGAGGCGTTTCTGCTCGATGCCGATCGGCTGGCGCGATTCGAGCGGGAAGCGCAGGTCCTCGCGTCGCTGAACCATCCCAATATCGGCGCGATCTATGGCCTCGAAGATTCCAACGGCACGCGCGCACTCGTGCTGGAGCTGGTGGAAGGGCCAACGCTCGCCGATCGCATCGCGCGCGGGCCCGTGCCGCTGGACGAGGCGCTGTCGATTGCGCGGCAGATCGCCGAGGCGCTCGAAGCAGCGCACGAGCAGGGCATCATCCATCGCGACCTCAAGCCGGCCAACATCAAGCTGCGACCGGACGGCACGGTCAAGGTGCTGGACTTCGGCCTGGCGAAGCTGAACGAGTCGGGATTCGGGATCCGAGACTCGGGATCCGACGATCGGCTCCGCTCGCAGTCGCCGACGATCACGAGCCCGGCGATGACGCTGGCGGGTGTGATCCTCGGAACAGCTGCGTACATGAGTCCCGAGCAGGCGAAGGGCGGCACCGCGGACAAGCGCAGCGACGTGTGGGCGTTTGGCTGCGTGTTCTACGAAATGCTGACCGGCGACCAGTTGTTCAAGGGTGAAACGGTTGCCGATACTCTGGCCTCCGTGCTGAAGGAAAGGCCCGATTGGGAGCGCGTGCCACCTACCTTACGCCGGCTGTTGCGGGCCTGTCTCGAAACAGATCCGAAACGGCGATTGAGTGCGATTGGCAACTGGCCGCTGCTGCTCGACGAGCCGAGCGCCGCTATCCCCGCACGCTGGCAGTCGCGTGCATGGGCGGGAATCGCCGCAGCGCTATTGTCGGTCCTCATTGCTCTCACCACATTCCTGGCCCTCCGCCGACCGCCACTTGAGGCTCACGCGTTTCAGTACGCCATCACGCCACCCGATAACCGCTCGGTTCACAGCTTTGCGATTTCTCCCGACGCCCGCTACCTCGTGATGGCCGCGGGAATAGCCGGCCGGCGCGAGTTGTGGTTGCGGCCGCTCGATGCGCTGCAGTGGCAGTTGCTGCCTTCGACCGAGGGCGCTGCCTTTCCGTTCTGGTCGCCCGACGGTCGTCAGATCGCCTTCTTTGCCGAAGGAGCGCTGAAGAAGATCACGACGATCGGCGCACCGCCGCAAAGGCTCTGCACGTGCGACGGTCGCGGAACCTGGAGTCGCGATGACGTTATCTTGATCGCGACCGTCGAAGGGGAGATCAGACGGATTCCGGCGACTGGCGGAATTCTTTCAGACGCCTTCAAGACGGGTGCTCGTACCGTAGACATACTACCGGATGGGAAACGATTCTTGTACGGCGCCAGCCCGCAGCCGAACCTCTCTTCTTTCGTCGACGTCCACCTGGCCTCCCTAGCGGGCAGCGAGGATCGCGTCATCCTATCGAAGGTGTCGAGCTACACGCTGGGAGCCGGTTACTTGCTGTTCACGCGCGAGAATACGTTGATGGCGCAGGCCTTCGATGCCTCGTCGGGGCAGATAGCCGGCGAGCCGTTTCCGATCGCGGATGGTGTCGCCATATCGCCTCGCGGTCCGTACACTGCGGTAGCTGTCTCCCACAATGACGTCCTAGTCCATGTCAACGCGGAGGGGCGCGAAGCGAGTCAGATCGCCTGGGTGGATCGCTCTGGAGGAACGCTCGGCTCTGCGAGCTTCTCTGGCCGGATGCCTGCCGTTGCACCGGATGCCAGGACGATCGCCTACGCGCGACGGGGAAGCGGAAGTTCCTGGAACGTTTGGTTGAGAGACGTGGCCCGCGGAAGCGATCTGTCCCTCACAAGCGGCCCGCGAAGCAACAATGCGCCGTTCTGGTCGCCGGCAGGCGATCGCGTTCTGTATCGCTCCGCCCCGGCCGATGCATCTGAACTGGGGCTGGGCGATCTGTACTGGGCTGATACTGGTGGTGGCCCGCAAGAGGCTCTCGTCACCGGTCCCGTGAACAAGATTCCGACACAGTGGTCGAAGGATGGCCGGTGGATCGTGTACACGCAAAACGATCCGAAGACGGCGTGGGATGTCTGGGTCGTTCCCGCCGCGGGAGAATCGCCGGATCGGAAACCCATCCCCTTCATTCAAAGCGATGCTTACGATTTCCAGGGCCAGCTTTCTCCTGACAGCCGCTGGATGGCGTATGCGTCCGACGAGTCTGGTCAGCGCGAGGTCTACGTGCGACCGTTCCCGTCCGGTCCGGGTCGATGGAAGCTCTCGATCGACGGCGGCAGTCAGCCACGGTGGCGTGGCGACGGCGCCGAACTTTACTTTGCGGCGGCGGCGGGAAAGATGATGGCAGTCAGCGTCAAGGCAACTCCGGGCGCGAGACCGACGTTCGAGGCGAGCGTACCGACGCCGCTGTTCGACACACGTCTGTACGACGGCGCATTGGCGTACGAATACGATGTCACCGCGGACGGACAACGATTCGTCGTTAACACGAATGTCGCAGGAGCGTACGCAACACCGCTGACGGTTGTCGTCAACTGGACCGCGCCGCTGAAGAAATAAAGTCCGACGTACTACGTCGCGCTTGTCGACTGTTGCCGCTACGGATTGGACGACGACGCCTTCGCCGCTTCCGCATCGCGCTTACGTCCGAAGCTGAGGGCGTTGGGCAGCGCGTAGTTCCCCTCATGGCAGGAGTACTCGAACATCTCGTAGGTGTCGTCGCGATTGAGCGGCAACTTCACCGTCCAGGGCTGCGAGTACACCTTCGGGTCCGTGATGGTGACGGAGTACTCGATAGTGTTCGCGTCGGTGCGCGTGAAGCGTTCGACGACCGTCATGTTGTCGGTCTGCGGAATGCCTCGCATGCGCCCGGTTGCCGCGCTCGTCGCAATGGATCCCTTGCTGTTGTAGTTCGTGCTCTCGACGACCAGCGTATTGCCTTCCCACCTGCCACGCGGCTCGCCGTTCCACTGCTTGATCCCGGCGCCGAGTCGTGGACGACCGTCGATCGGGATGATCCGTGTTTCGTGAATCATCTCGAACACCATCACGACATATCCGGGAATCTGGATGATCTCGTATGCGTTGTTGTACCCGGCGGGAAACATGCCGGCGGGATAACCACGCGTGATGCAGCGGACCCAGGGCGTCTCGTGCTCGGGCGCATCGGGGATGTGCGCGAGATCGTAGTCGCGCCGTTCTTCAGCCCACTTCATCACCGGCACGCGTCCGTCGGCTGGATCGACCACCATCGCTCGCCGCCGCTCGCTGATTTTGTGAGTGTGATCGGCGAACTCAGACGCGGGGCCCACGCCACTTTCTGCCGACGAACCTCTGGTCGTCGTCGCCGCTTGCGGCGCGGGCGCCTCGAACGGCGTGCTGTCGAAGTTGATCCAGATGCCCTGGATATCCGGCTGGCCGTCCGGCGTTCGCCCCTGCGTCCACTTCTGTGCGTCCACGGTGGTCGCACACCACGTCAGGGCCACCAACGCCAACGCGACTCGTGCTGAACGCCGCCACGCAGGTCTCATATCCCGGCCCTCCTGAAGCGCCCATCTTACTGCTTTCCTCGATCAGGTAGTACACTTCCATCTCTCTAGTCCGGCCGCCGCCTGTGCTGCTTGCGCCTTCGAGGGCAAAGGGAAGCCGGACACTACGACACGACGAGCATCTGTGGCCGAACCCGGGGGAATACAAAAAAAATTCGACCGATCCATCGTTGAGGGTCCCATCGGCCAGGCCGTCTGGAAGCTGGCGTGGCCGACGATGCTGCAGAACGTGATTGCGGGGCTGCAGGGCATCATCGATCACGCGATGGTCGGTCATTTCGTGGGTTACACCGCCAACGCGGCCATCGGCGTCAGTTGGCAAATCATCCTCGTCGTCATCGTCTTCATCAGCTCGCTCTTCACCGGCATGGCCGTGCTGGTGGCGCGTTTTGCGGGAGCGAACGAACCCGCCAAGGTCAACAAGGTCGTCTACCAGGCGTTTCTCACCGCGTTCGGTTGCTCGATCATCCTGGCTGCGGTCGGATACTTTGCGGCGCCATCCCTGCTCGTGCTCGTGAACGCCGAGCCTGCCGTGCAGGCCGAGGCGCTGCCTTTCCTGCGGGCAATGTTCGTGGGCATCTTCGGCATGATGATGTTCTTCATGCTGAGCGGCGCGTTCCGCGCCGCCGGCGACCCGCGGACGCCGCTTCGCCTCGGCGTGACGATGACGGTGCTGACGATCGCCTTCAACGTGATCCTCATCCCGATGTTCGGCACCATCGGCGCGGCGCTCGGCACCATCGCGAGCAGCACCACCGTTGCCATCTACGGCCTGTGGAAGATCACGCGGCCCGATGCCGTCATTCACTTCGAGCGCGGCATGGACAAGAGGCCGGACTTCACGATCATTCGATCGCTCTTCCGGTTTGGTCTGCCGACTGGTGTGCAGGGCATCGCGATGAACATCGGCGGCGTGCTGCTGCTGCGGTTCATCGGCTCGCTCCAGCACAGCGCCGCGGCGCAGGCGGCCTACGCGGTTGGCTACACGGAGTTGTTCTCGCTGATCACGTGGACGTCGGTCGGTCTGATGGGCGCGTCCGCGACCATCGCCGGGCAGAATCTCGGCGCCGGTAATCCCGAGCGCGCCGTGCAGGGTGTACACGCCGCGTCTCGCTATGGCCTCGGTGTCGCTCTAGCCGTGGGAGCGATGTTCCTTCTCATCCCCGGCTATCTGCTCGCCCTGTTCGGCATGACCGATCCACTGGTGCTGTCTCTCGGCCGTCAGCTGCTCGGGTTCCTAAGCATCTCAGGGCTCTTCATCACCGTCGCGTTGAGCTACACGGGCGGATTGCAGGGAACAGGCGACACACGCAGTCCGCTCTACATCTCGATCGTCTCGCAAGTCGTTATTCCTCTGGGTCTCTGCACGCTATTCCAAGCGGTGTACGGACTGGACGCGTTCCACATCTGGACTGCGATCGTGATCGGCCATGCCACTCGTGCCACGCTCAGCGTGTTACGGTTCCGGCAGGGAAAGTGGAGAGGAATCGCCGTCGACATCGAGCCCGCCCGCCCGTAATGAAGTAGGGGCGGGTCTTCCCTGGCCTGAGCCTCGTCGAAGGCAGACCCGCCTTCGACAGAGCCTTATTTCCGTTTAGCCAACCAGCTACCGGTGACGAGCAAAAGGATCGTTGAAAGCGCCATGTCGCACGCGCTGGCTAAGGATGCGGCTCGCGCCCTCACATCGTCCGTGGCCAGTCGCTGGATGGCGACCGCCCGCAGCGGATGCGATACGCCCGTGGCGAACGACAGCGCGATTATCGATGGAATGAGCGCGGCGGGCCACGTCAGCGCGACGCCTGCGACGACTGCACCAGTTGCGGCCAGTGCGACTGGTACGCGCAGGCCCGTCGCGGGCAGTCGCCCCGCCAGCGTCGAGCCTGCTGCGTCCGCGAGCGTGATGATGGCGACGATGAGCGTGACCTCACTGGCGCCGTTCCCACCCGTCGTCTGCATGATGAACGAGCCCGCGGATGTGATGGCATCGAGAAAGGCCAGCGGAAGGATGACGATGGCTGCGGACCTCCAGGGAATCTTCACGCCTGGTTGTGCCGCTTCGTTGTCGTCGGTATTTGCGCACGGTGGCGGTTCGACCATCGCAAACGCGATCGCGCCGCCGATGGCGCACAACATCGTTTCCGCGGCCCACCCGGCCGCAAAGCCCCATGTGCTGACAATCGCTCCCCCGGCGACGATCAGACCGGCCAGCGCGATCACGTGAACGGCGCGCGAGCGCGCTTCGATTCTCTGAAATTCGCTCTCGCGATTCAGAGCGACACACGTGCGATAGAGGAGCGCCTGATCCGCGCCGGACCGGAAAGCGTCACCGACCGCCACCAGCAGGCAGGCGAGGACGAGACCGGACAGGCCGTCTGCCAGCCAACAGCAGATCATTCCGGCGACCTGCACCATGGATCCGAGAATCAGGCTGCGACGATTTCCGAACTTGTCAGCAAACCAGCCGGTAGGGACTTCCAGCGCCATCACCAGGAGGTCGCCGGCGGCCATCGTCGCGGCAACCAGCGCAGGCGACATCTGTTTCTCCTGCACCCACCACAGGAGATAGAGGCCGTCCATCACGCCTTCGACGGTGGCGATTTGGTATGGAAGGTATAGCGCGAGGTTTCTACAGTAGCCGCGGCATCAATTAGGAGGCATGACTACATTGTTGATCTTTGATTGGAGATTGTCGATTCGGTGTTCAAATCTTCAATCGACTACGGCCCTGCGAAAAAGTCCTGGGCATCGCGATATTGAAACCCCAGGCGGCGTGCAAAGCCGGGATCCTGTGGACCAGCCCCCACGTATATGCATTGGGACGGGTCGAGTCGATGGCGCTGGATGAAAACGACGCCGAGCCCAGGCAGTGGCTTTCTGCACCAGCAGACCGGCGGACCCGCGCCGTGTGGACAGTAGAGAACCTCGATGGAAACGCCCAGCAGTTCCTGCATCCGGGCGAAGCTGGCGTCTGCTCGTTCGCTCGTCAGCATCTGTTCCGCAATCTCGGGGCGCCACGACAGGCCGAGCAACCGCCACCCGTCTGCCTGATAGCGGCGAAGCACCGCGCCGCGTTCAGCGATGACGCCGATGTCTTCTGCTGAGAGCGGCGAGCGATCGCCATCGGAGCCTCGACGAATGAGCACCTCGTCACACCACACGATCACGGCCTTGTTTGTCATCGACGAGTCGTGGGTTCGCTCGAAAGCGATCGTTTCGATTCGCGAAAAGCCTTCAGAAGGATCGGGAGGCTCGAGTTCACGCTGATGGCGGAACTGGACGCGCGGGGGAAACGCGCTGATGTCACGCTTGACGGCCTTGCGCATCTCGTCTGGCCCGAGCAGACAGCCGTACTTCGACACCATGCGCCACGCTGCGTTCACTTGTGCCGCTTCAACGCTGGTGGAAAGCCACACGCAGCGCACGGGCAAGCCGAGTCCGGCCGCAGCCTGGACGACGAGAGCGCGCGACGCACGCGAGACATACGTGTTGTCGAGAACGATCCGTGAGCTGCCTGCCGCAACCAGGCGCTCGAGATGTGGCAGGAGCTGGCGCAGCGATCCGCCAGCGTCGTCGCGGTTCAACCGCGCATATCCTCGATCGACGAAAGCGTGCGCGATGGTGCTCTTGCCGGCTGCCGGGAGCCCCATGATGAGCACGACTTCGCCAGCGCGCGACGGCGGGTCTAACCAGCCTCCGCCAAGGCTTCGGCGGTCCGCCGTAGCTTCAGCGAAGGCGGAAGACCCGCCGCTACTTACTCGGGAGGCCTTCGCTGGGTCTAAAGACCTGCCGCTACGTACTGCAGAGCGCAGGGCCTGTCCGGACGGGAAGCGCGAGTCGAGATGGACACGGTCGTCGTCACTCAACTGAATGCGATGCGCTCGAATGACCGACTGTACAGTCTCGAGCCTCGTCGGTCCCGGAATCGTCACTATGGTGTCTGACAGATCCTCGAGCCAGGCGATCGCGATCTCCGCCGCAGTTGCGCCATGACGTGCCGCGACTTCCGCGAGCGCAGGATCCGAGAGCAGGCGTCGCGCCTGCCGCGCGCCGCCGAGCGGCCGGTATGCGATCAGCTGCAACCCATGGTCGATGCAGTACTGGAGCACGCCGTTCAACACGTTCGTGTCCAGCCAGAGACTCAATTCCACCTGCACGCTGGAAATCTCTGTGATGCGACACGCTTCTTCGATCTGGCTGACGTTGACGTTGCATAACCCGATGCGCTCGACGAGCCCCTCGGTTTTGAGCGCCGCAAGTGCGCGGAGACTCGTCGCAAGCGGCGTCCGTGGGTCGATCGCGTGAAGCTGATAGAGCGGAATGCGCTGCGTGCCAAGGGCGCGCAGGCTTGCTTCGCAGGCGGCGCGCAGATGGCGCGCCCTCCCATCAGGTACCCATTCGCCACGTGGTCGAGTCAGTCCACCCTTGGTGGCAACGACGATCCGGGAGGCGTCGCCGTTCCAGGTGCTCAGGGCTCGCGCGATCAGTCTCTCGTTGTGCCCAGCCTCGGTGTCGTCCTGGCAGTAAGCGTCTGCCGTGTCGAGGAACGTGACGCCGCCATCGAACGCAGCGTGCAGCACACTGATGGCGCGGTCATCGTCGCGCTCGCGGTCGGTGGACAGGCGCATGCAGCCCAGGCCCATCGGGCGCTGACGAGGCGACTTCGCGGCAGATCGGGCGTATTCTGAATGAGACACCATGAGCAGAGTGCCACTTCCCGTCAACGATCAGAATAAGGCGTACCTTCCCGGTTCTCCAGAGCGCACGGAGCTCAAAGCGCGGCTCGCGCAGATGGCATCGGAGCGTGTCGACATCCCGCTCGTGATCGGTGGGTGCGAGATCCGAACCAGTCACATGGAGCAGGCCGTGATGCCGCACAACTATCGCCATGTGCTGGGAGACTGGCACAGCGCCGAGGCGGCACACGTGCAGCAGGCGATCGACGCGGCGCTCAAGGCGCGACGCCAGTGGGCGAGCTGGCCGCTGGAGGACCGCGCGTCGGTGTTTCTCAAGGCCGCTGAGCTGCTGACCACGACCTGGCGGTCGACGGTGAACGCAGCCACGATGCTCGGTCAGTCCAAGACGGTGATTCAGGCGGAGATTGATTCGGCATCAGAACTCATCGACTTCTGGCGGTTCAATCCGCACTACGCGCAGGAACTTTACGAGGAGCAGCCGATCAGCAGTCACGTCATGTGGAACAGCGTGGAATACCGGCCGCTCGAAGGCTTCGTGTACGCCGTCACGCCTTTCAACTTCACCTCGATTGGCGGGAACCTCCCGACGGCCCCCGCCCTGATGGGCAACACGGTGCTGTGGAAGCCGGCCTCGAGCGCGATGCTGAGCGCGCACTACATACTCGAGTTGCTTGCGGCGGCCGGTCTTCCTCCGGGCGTGATCAACTTCGTGCCCGGCAACGCCGCGGCGATCTCTCAGATCGTGCTCGACTCACCGGATCTCGCTGGGATTCATTTCACCGGGAGCACTGCCGTCTTCCAATCGATGTGGAAGCGCGTTGGCGAGAACATCGGCCGCTACCGCAGCTACCCGCGCCTCGTTGGTGAGACCGGCGGCAAGGACTTCATCATCGCGCACCAGTCCGCGGACGCGCAGGAACTGGCAGTGGCAATCGTGCGCGGTGGATTCGAGTACCAGGGACAGAAGTGTTCAGCAGCGAGTCGAGTTTATGTGCCTCAGTCACTCTGGGGGGAAGTGAAGGAGCGCTGTGTGGCGATGATGCGCGACATCCGAATGGGAGACGTCGCCGACTTCCGGACGTTCATGGGTGCGGTGATCGATCGGAAATCATTCACCAAAATCAGCGGCTACCTGGACGATGCGAAGAAGAATGCCCGCGTCCTTCAAGGCGGAGGCGTGAATGACGACGTCGGCTACTTCGTCGAACCGACACTCATCGAGACGACCGATCCGGGATATCGCCTGATGTGCGAGGAGATCTTTGGCCCGGTGGTGACAGCGTACGCCTATCCCGACGCGCAGTGGAGTGAGACGCTCGACGTGGTCGATCGCACGTCGCCCTATGCGCTGACTGGCGCCATTTTTGCCCGCGATCGCGCGGCGGTCAGAGAAGCGTCGACCGCGCTGCGCAACGCCGCAGGCAACTTCTACGTCAACGACAAACCGACCGGCGCCGTCGTCGGTCAGCAGCCATTCGGTGGTGCGCGCGCGTCTGGCACCAACGACAAGGCCGGCTCGAAGATGAATCTGCTGCGGTGGGTCAGTGCGCGAGCGATCAAGGAGACGTTCTCGCCCCCGCGGGTGCAGACCTACCCGTACATGGCCGAGGAGTAAACTCTCGCCATGAAAAAACCAGTCTTCGTCTGGCTCACGCTTCTTTTCGTACTGGTCTGCGCCCAGCCACTGGCCGCGCAGGATCTCGCCATCACCAACGCTCGCGTGATTGTCGGCACCGGTCAGGTCATCGAGCAGGGGACCATCGTGATCAAGGGAGGCCGAATCGCCTCAGTGTCTGCTGGAGGCACCGCCTCACCTGGACTGAAGGTCATTGACGGGAAGGGACTGACGGCGATGCCTGGCTTCATCGACGGTCATCGCCACATCATCGGGGGAGACGCGCAACGCTATTTCAACGAGCAGGCGGCCGATCGCATGCGCGAGTTCCTCGAGGCGGGCTATACGACGCTGCTGTCTGGAGGCGGAGCGGCAGAGCCAGTGCTCGAGTTGAAGAAGCGCATCGACTCTGGCCAGATCAAAGGACCGCGCATCATCCCGTCCGCGCCACTGAATTTGAACAACGCGACGCCCGAGACGGCACGCGAGGCGATTCGCAAGATTGCCTCCATGGGCATCAAGTTCACCGGCGAGATCAACATCAACGCCTTCAAGGACGATCCGCGCCCGCTCGCAGCGCTCGCCGCCGCCGCCGATGAAGGCAAGAAGGCCGGCGTCCAGGTTGCCGTCCATGCCGTGAGTGTCCCGGCCATGCTCGCCGCAGTCAAGGCTGGCGTACCCAAGTTGGTGCACACGCCACACTTTCAGTGGATGACCGAGAACGACGCGAAAGCGGTGAAGGACGCCGGCGTCCATGTGCTTTCCTGCGTTGGCTTCGGGGCCCCGGTATTCGATGTGTTCAACAAGGAAAACGTCCCCACATTCCGCGACGGCGGTAAGTGGCCCGACAGCATCCTTGACGGCGAGGGCCGTGGCCGCGAGGCCGGCTACAAGGCGGTCAACGCGCGAACGCTGTGGGACGGCGGGGTCGTCTACGGCTACGCGACCGATACGAACTATCTGCCGATTCGAGGCTTGTCGCACGAGCTCCGCGTGTTGAACCTGATGTTCTCGCCGATCGATCTCATCAAGGTGATGGGTCCCAACAGCGCCACATGGATCGACATGGGCAAGGAGCTCGGCACGCTCGAAGCCGGCAAGCTCGCCGATGTCGTGCTCCTCGGTGGGAATCCTCTGGAGGGCTACTGGAATCTGTTGACCGCGAAAGTCGTCGTCAAGAACGGCGAAATCGTCGTGGATAAACGTTAGCCTTCCTTTCCCTCCAATCGCGCCTAGTGCATTGCTGGCCAGCCAGGAGGGGATCGGCTGACGCAACGCGATGCATGTGCAGAATGGGTTCAAGCCGAAGCGAGCGTGATTCGTGACACCCGGTTCCGCCGGGTGTAAGCTTCCTCGCGCTGGTCAGAACCTGAAGGTCGGTTGGCAGTTTACCCAGTGGTATTTCAAGTGAGGTAAACGCATGGCCAAGAAGCCGGACAGCGATCAAAAAAAGCGGAAGCTTCGCGGCAAGAAGGCGGTCAGCAGACGAGACTTCGTCAAGACCGGAGCCGTCGCTGGTGTTGGCGCTGCCGCCGGAGTCGGGACGACAGTCCTGGCAACACCAGGAACAGCTTCAGCGCAGGGTGCCCCTTCCGCCATTCAATGGCACTACGAGGCCGATGTCGTCGTGATCGGAGCAGGGTGCACCGGTCTGCCCGCCGCGATTCGAGCGCGGGACCTCGGAGCGTCCGTGATCGTGGTCGATCAGAACTTCGATCCCGGCGGCAAGATGCTGCATAGCGGTGCGCAGGTCTCTCTTGGTGGGGGAGATCCCCTTCAGTTGAGGGACATCGCAGGCGAGCGGGACAGGGAAGGGTTTGTCACCGCTCCGCGGCAGCACTCGGTCGCGGAACTGACGGAGGATGCGGATCTGCTGTTCAGGGACCACACCGACTGGTCGGTGATGGACGCTGCGGCCCAGGCCCCCTACCGGTACAACGAACGAGAGCTCCATCGCGCCTACGCCGACAACTGTTACGCCACCAGGGAATTCCTGATGGCGAACTACGTGCGCATGGGCCGCATATCCGGCACGCATGGCAATGGCGGCTTGTCGCGCGCCAGACGGGCTGTGTGCTTCCTCATGGAAGGTGGCACGACGGACATCAAGAAAGGAACCGTTTCGAAGCAGGATGCGGGAGTCCCGAACGCGAGGTCGAGCCACTTTGCGCCGCGGCCAATGGACGATGGAGCCAAGGTCGCGAGCTCGGGCGCTCGCGCGAACGGCGCCGCACTCGCCAGGCCCCTGGAGTTCAGCGCTCGCGAGAAAGGCGTCCAGTTCATCCTCAATCGGCACATGGACGAGATCATCCGGGAGCAGCCGTTCTCGGGCAGGGTTCTCGGTATCCGCGCCACCTATTCGCCGCGGCAGGATCCGCAGACCGGTGCGCGCCTGGAGAGCTTCTGGCAGAACGGCAACATCGAGGAACGCAGGGAGACGATCTTCATCAGAGCTCGCAAGGCCATCGTCATCGGTGCGGGAGGCCATGGAGCGAATCCGCAGTTTCGCAGCATGTTCTACCCGGCGTGGAGAGAGCCCGCGTTCGTGTCGAGCGGGTGGGCGCTCCTCGGGCCGCGCGGCCAGGACGCGAGCGGCATCATCGCTGGGATGCGGGTCGGGGCGAACCTCGCGGGGATGCATCAGAACCTCTCGTACGGCAGCACGTTCCACATCCCCGGAATTCTTGCGACGCGCGATTCCTATACGGACATGTACCCCGGTCACCCCACGTTCTCGTTGCGGGGATCCACCGGCATCAATCTCCCCAACGCGTCGTTCCAGCACCTGATCGTGGTGAACCAAGTGGGGAAGAGATTCTTCAACGAGCTTCTCATTCCAGACAGGAAAGGGGGCGCTGCCTTTCCGGCCGGGCCCGGCAAAGGGCAGCCGAAATCGGGCCTTGACCACGTGCAGCTGGATTGGCGCAATGCGAGCGTCGCGAACATCAGGGCGACCTACGCGGAGCCCAACAGCATTCATGCCGCCCTGGCGATGAACGAGGGTTCAAAGGCCCCGGATTACTTCTCGGGACCGATCTGGGCGATCTTCGATCGAGCTGCGGTGGAGCGCGACAAATGGAAGATCGATGCGCCCTTCACGTCGCCAACCAACGGCTTCTTCTTCAAGGCCGACACGATCGAGGAGCTGGCGGCCAAGATCAAGAACGGCCACGAATTCCAGAGGGTTCCGCTGACCCACTTGGCCGAAACCGTGGCGAGGTGGAACTCGTACGTGGACAAGGGAAGCGACCCGGAGTTCGCGCGTGGGTCGGACGCTCCGATGCACAAGATCGACACGCCGCCGTTCTACGCGGCAACGCTCTATCCGGTGTGGCACGACTCGTACGGTGGTCTCCGGATTAACGGGCGAGCCCAGGTCATCGACATGCAGGGCGAGCCCATTCCCGGTCTCTATGCCGGCGGAGAATCAAGTGGCGGCGGCAACCAGCACGGCCTGGGCAGAGCGCTCGTCCACGGCTACATCGCAGGGACGAACGCCGCCAGGGAGAGCACGAGCTGACGCGCTTTCAGTAGAAGTGATCATGGCCTCGCTCAGTGAAGACATGCACGGTTACGTGACGTGTGTCGTCGACGTTTCGCCCGACATTGTCGATGCCGGCGCCGAGATGACGCTGCGGGGCACGCTCTCGTGCTCGCCGCCGTGCGACCTGCGGGGGCACGTCCTGTTGATCAAAGACGAAATCGGCGCTGACGCGGGCAGCATGGAACTCACGGAATTCGATGGCGAGACCAACACGCCCAATGAGCTCGTCCTGAAGGCGCCCCTCACACCCGGGAAATTTACTTGGTCGGTGGTGTGCCCGGCGGTTGAAAAAGGAGGAACCTCGTTCACCGAGACGTCAACACAGATTGTGTTCACTGTCACGCCGCACGCCACGTATGTGGTCGCGTGGGACGTCCCGTCCGATATCGTCGCTCGCGAGAGATTCACGATAAAAGTCGGGATCAAATGCTCCAACGAGTGCCGCCTCGCACATAGCGACTTTGCCATCTACGACCACGAAGGGACACGAGTGGCTGTCGCGACGTTGCCTGACAAGCACTGGCCAGGCACGGCCAGACTGTATGTTTCAGAGGTCGAACTCGTCGCGCCGCCGTCGGCAGGCCTTTATACCTGGAGCGTCAAGCGCCTGCACTCTGGTCCCAGGATTCCGCACTCTGAGAGTTCCATCAGTTTCGGGGTCAGAGTGGTCGATCCTCCCGAGCATCTGGTCACGATCGAAACGGTTGACGGGGTGTCTCGAGCCCCCCTCCGAGGAGCGCATGTCGTCATGCACCCGTACAGGGCTGTCGCCGACGAGCATGGCGTCGCGCGAATCCGGGCAGCGAAAGGCGGGTACAGGCTCTTCGTCTCGGAAACCAACTACCTCACGTTCGGCCTGCCCATCGAGGTGGCGTCGGATATGACGGTTCGAGCGGAGCTCGACCTGGAGCCTGTGCTCGAGCGCAACTGACGTACAACCAGTTCAAAGTACGCGGGGGTCTTCCGTTCCGGCGACGATGCCCACGCCCTGTGGGTCGGCGACGACTGGGACGGCTTCAAAGCCAAGTGGCAGGAGCTCTCGGCCAAGGGGCTACGCCTGACAAAGATTGAGGTCTACGGTCCCAGCGTTTCCTGAGATGTTCGCGCCGACCTACAATCGCGTTTCATGGCGGGCGACGCTGGAGTTCTCCTATGAAACGAACGCTGCTTGTTGTGATGCTGTCCGCGATCGCGGTGAGCTGTACACCCACTGAAACCAAGGAGGCTGGCCTGAAATACCCCGTCGCCCGGAAGGACAACGTCGTCGATGACTACGGCGGCACGAAGCTCGCTGATCCTTATCGCTGGATGGAAGCGCTCGACTCACAGGAGGTGGCCGACTGGGTGGCGGCATCGAATGCCGTTACGGAGCCGTATCTCAGGAGCCTCCCGCTGCGAGACCACTTCAACAAGCGACTGACAGAGTTGTGGAACTATCCACGGGTTGGCCTTCCGGTCGTTGAAGCGGGCAAGCTTTTCTATGCGCGCAACGCGGGGCTCCAGCGGCAGGCGCCGGTTTACATGCGCGCCTCCGTGTCGGCGGTGCCGACACTGGTGATCGATCCAAACGAAATCTCTCCCGACGGATCCTTGTCGCTCGGGCAGTGGACGCCCTCGCCTGATGCGAAGCTTCTCGCGTACGGTCTCGCCGAAGGGGGCGCTGACTGGCGCACGGTTCGAGTACGAGATATCGCGTCGGGCAAGGACCTCGGAGACGAGGTCAAGTGGATGCGGTTCTCGGACATTTCGTGGACGAAGGACAGCAAAGGCTTCTATTACTCGCGCTACCCCGAGCCGCCGAAAAGCAAGGTGCTCGAAGCCGCGCTTTCGGGTCACGCCGTCTACTATCACCGCGTCGGCACGCCGCAGTCGCAAGACCTACTCATCTACGAGCGCAAGGATCTGCCTGCCTGGATCATCAACGGTACGGTATCGGAGGACGGGCGGTACCTCTTCGTGCTGATGTTCCAAGGCGCCGAGAATCGCAATCGGCTCTACATCGCCGACCTCGGACGGGGTGACGCACCCAAGGTCGATGCGCCGATTCGGCCGCTCGAAGAAAAAGATGACGCCGAGTATTTGCCGCTCGGCGTCCACGGCTCGACGCTGTACGTGCGAACGGACAAGGACGCGCCGAACCGCATGGTCGCTGCGACACCACTGAACGGCGCCGCGCCTGTCTGGACGCCGATCGTCCCGGAGCGCAAGGAAGCGATCGAGAGCGTCGGCATCATCGGCGGACGCCTGGTCGCGCAGTACCTGGTTGATGTGCAGAGCCGATTGTCGATGTTCGGTCTCGACGGAAAGTCCCTGGGCGATATTGCGCTGCCCGGTACCGGAACCGTCGGCGCTTTGAGTGGGCGCGCGGATAGTCCCTCTGTCTGGTTCAACTTCACGTCGCCACTCGCGCCGTCAACCGTTTACGCGTTCGACATGACGGCAGGGAAGAGCGCGAGCTTCGAGGCCGCGACGCCAACGTTCGACGCGAGTGGCTACGAGACGAAGGCGCTATTCGCGACGTCGAAAGACGGCACGCGCGTCCCGCTGTTTGTCACCGCGAAGATGGGGTTACCGCTCGACGGCAACAACCCGACCATGCTCTATGGGTACGGCGGATTCTCGGTGAGCACGCTGCCAGCGTACCGCCAGGATGTTCCCGCCTGGCTCGAACGCGGCGGAGTCTGGGTCACCGTCAGCATGCGCGGTGGGGCTGAGTACGGCGAGGCGTGGCACAAGGCGGGCATGCTCGAGAAGAAGCAGAACGTGTTCGATGACTTCATTGCCGCAGCCGAGTATTTGATCAAAGAGAAGTACACCGCACCGTCGCGGCTCGGCATCATGGGTGGTTCGAACGGTGGCCTCCTGGTGGGTGCAGTGATGCAGCAACGGCCGGAGTTGTTTGCGGTCGCGCTGCCCGCCGTTGGCGTCATGGACATGCTCCGCTACGACCAGTTCACAGGCGGGCGACTGTGGACCACGGAGTACGGATCGGCGTCGAATCCGGCGCAGTTTCCGTTCCTGATCAAGTATTCACCGGTGCACAACGCGAAGGCCGGCACGTGTTATCCCGCGACGCTGATCACGACCGCGGATCACGACGACCGCGTCGTGCCGAGTCACTCGTTCAAGTTCGCATCGGTGATGCAGGCGGCGCAGGGATGTGGCAAGCCTGTGCTCATTCGTGTCGAGGTGCAGGGCTCACACGGCTATCGACCCACAGACAAGCTGATCGCTGAGCGGGCAGACGAGTGGGCGTTTGCCGCGGCGAACATGGGGTTGAAGTAGGCACTACTGGCTCATCGGAAACAGCACCAGGAACTGGCGGCCGTCCGGCATCAGGTCGAATTGCCGCCGATACTCGGCCTGGGCGAACCCCGTGATCGGTAGCGGTGTCGCGTCGCCAATCGACGCCATGTCCTGCGTGTTCACGGTGAGCCGGAACATCTGATGATCGCGATCGAAGTAGAGAGTCTGGCCATCTGGCGCCCATAGCGGATGCGATCCGCCGTCGCGGGTCACTTGCAAGCGCGCGCCGCTGCGCGGCAATGGCTCGATCCAGACCTCGTAGCGACCGGTCTCGTTGGACGTATAGGCCATCCACTTGCCATCTGGTGACGTGGCGCTGCTGTGTTGCGCCGAACCGGGGAAATCGACGAGCCGCGTGACCGCTCGCGACGCCATGTCGAAGAGCGAGATCCCGTAATCACGATTGCCGGTCAACGTGAGAAAGCGCATCTGCGTCCCGCCGGCGTTCCACCCTTCACCCGATCTGGTGTCGATCAAATGCTCGGCGTCGCCAGTGCCGTCGGCGCGACGCCAATAGACGGCGTCAGGTCGATTGCTGCCCGAGACGATGAACACGAGACGTTGACCGTCCGGTGTCCACATCGGCGCCCAGTTGATTTGGCCGACGACGAGCGGGAGAGGCTTACGACCAGCGACGTTCGACATCTCCGCCGTCCAGAGACGCGGTCCATCGGGGCCAGTCAGGTCGCGCGTTTCGAACGCGATCCGCTTGCCGTCGGGTGAAATGCGCGGCGCGTAGACCGTCGGTGGAAGCTGGGCCAATACCTTCTTCGTGCCGTCCAGGCTCACGAGCGCCAGCTCGAAGCCTGCTGGTGCTTGTGCGCGGATCCCGTTGCCGGCCAGAAAAGCGGCGAGCGTGAGCGCAAGCACGATGGAGCGACGAGTCGTTGTGGGCATTTGTCAGTCCATTTGGCGGAGGGCCGTTCATTCGGCCGTCAATGTCTCAACCGGGTCGACGGCGGCCGCCCTGCGCGCCGGCACGTAGCTGGCCAGCGCGGCGGCGAGCCCCAGTACACCCAGCACTCCGGCGTACGTGGGTGGGTCGAGGCGCTCGACACCGAACAGCAGCGAGGACATCCACTGCGTCAACGCGACGGCTGTCACCAGGCCGACGCCTGCGCCAACCGCCGTCAGCACCAATCCCTGCCCCACGAACATCCGCATGAGCGTGGCCGGCGCTGCGCCGAGCGCCAGGCGGATGCCGATCTCCCGCGAACGCTGTGCGACGACGTACGCGATCACGCCGTAGATGCCGATGACACCCAGCATCAGTGCCATCGCGGCCGCAATGCCGAGCATGACGAGCGCGAACGACGTGCGCGCCAGCGACGCGTCGTACAGGTCCTTCATTGTCCGGACGAGGAACACCGGCATGCTCGCGTTGACCGACGACACCGCGCTCCGGACACCGGCAAGCAGGCTTTCGCGACCCGCCTGCTCGCTGCGGATGACCAGATTCACCGGCCGCATGCTGAACAGCCGTGCGCCGGCGTAGTTCTCCATCATCGTTGGCCAATAGACCATGCCCGGCGCGGCCTGGTGCACGGCATCCTCGTGAACGTCCTCGACGATGCCGACAATCTCGCGCCAGACCGGCGCCGTCGGAGACTCACGAATCCGCTGCCCCAGCGCGGCGGCTGGTGAACCCCAGATTTCACGGGCGAAGTTCTCGGAGATGACCGTCACGCTGACGCGCCCGTAGATGTCGTTCCAGGTGATGTCGCGCCCGGCGATCATCCGCGTGCCGATGGCGTTGAAGTAGCCGGGAGACACCGTTTTTATTCGACGCAGGGGCGCGACCGTCCCAGGGTCGTATTTTTGCCCATCGACGTAGATCGCCTGCGTCCACACGCGGAGCGGTCCTTCCATCGGTACGGCGCTCGCAAAGGCGGCGGCCGTCACTCCGGGAAGGGCCGCGACCTTGTCGAGGATCTCGTGCTGGATCCGAACGACGCGTTCCGGCTCCTGCACTTGTTGCGGAGGCACCCACACTCTGGCCGTCTGAAGATCGGCCGTGGTCCCAAACCCGGGCTCGACGTCGAGCAGGGCTCGAAACGTCCGGATCATCAAGCCCGAGCCAATGAGCAGCACGAGGGCCAGCGCCACCTGCACGACCACCAGCGAATTGCGCGTCCGCTGGCGCTCGCGGCTTGTGCTAGCACCGCGGGCCGTGCCACCGAGCGGCGTGCCATGCTGAGCGGCGTGTTTCAGCGCAGGAAGCGCGCCGAACAACATGCTCGAGAGCAATGAAACAGCAATGGCAAATCCCATCGCACGCGGATCGAGCGAGATGTCTTCGACGCGCGGCAATGTGGTCGGCGCTGTTGCCACGACCACCTGAAGCGCGGCATAGGCGAGCGCAACACCGAGAGCGCCGCCGATGAGAGACAGCACCAGGCTCTCGACGAGGACTTCTCTCGCGATATGTCCTCGCCCGGCGCCGAGCGCCGTGCGCACCGCAAACTCCTGGCGCCGGCTCTCGGACCTCACGAGCATCAGGTTTGCGACGTTGGCACAGGCGATCAGCAGGACCATCCCGATCGTCGCCATCAGGATCCAGAGCATGTCGCCGACACCACCGACGACTTCGTCTTTCAACGGTTCCACCACCGGCGTGATCCGCCAGTTCTCGAACACCTGCCGACCCGCGACGTTGGGCGATATCGGCCACGCGTTGAGCCAGATCGGCAACATCCGGGCGATGTCGGCATTGGCGTCGGCGACCGTCATGCCTGGCTTGAGGCGAGCGAGGCTCCAGTAGCCGAAGCCATCGACGGTGAGGCGGCTGCGATCGAGCGCGATCAGGGAGATCACCTCGGCGGCGGGCTCCATGTCCAGGAATCGGAATCCCTCGGGCATGATGCCAATCACTTCGGTGGGGTTGGAGTCAGCGATCAATCGCCGCCCGATCACCGAGCGGTCGCCGCCAAATCGCCGCTGCCAGTAGGCATGCGTCAGCATCAACACCGGAGCGACCCCCGCCGGACCGGGCGTGGCGTCGGCCTCTGTGAAGAGCCGTCCCAGTTGCGGCTGAATGCCCAGCGCCAGCAGGACGTCGTAGGTCACAAACAGCGCGCGCGCCTGCTCCGGCTCTCCGAGCCCCGTGATCGTGCGCCCGCCATCGCCGTACAGGCCGATGTGCTGGAAGACCCGGCCCTCCTCGCGATACGTGAAGTATTGCGACGCGGACATGCGGAGCTGGTCGGCATTGAGGCCCGGAGCAACCTGCTCGATGCTGACGAGCTCGTCGGCGTCTGGGTACGGCAGTGGCTTGATCAGCACGCCATCGACCACGCCGAAGATCGCCGTGTTCGCGCCGATACCGAGCGCCAGTGTGAGGATGACTGCCAGCGTGAACCCGGGTCGACGGCGTATGCCCCGCAGCGCCAGTCGCAGATCACGTCCCAGCGTCTCGAGCGGGCTGATGGTGTTCATGCGATAGATCTCTTCGCGGATTCGCACCGTATTCCCGAGCTTGATGTGCGCCGCGCGGCGCGCCGCCTCGGGCGACATGCCGCGCGCGATGTTCTCGTCGGTCTCGATCTCGATGTACGAGCGCAATTCCGCGGCGCGATCGCGGTCCCACTGCGCCCGCCGGAAGAACCGGCGCCAGCTCATGATGACGTTCGACCTCTCACGACGTCTGGTCCGTCGAGGGCTTGAGGATCCTTCCGATGGCGCGGACGATCTCTTCCCATCGCGTCGTCTGCGCCGCGAGTTGTTTACGGCCCGTCGGTGTGAGCCGGTAGTACTTCGCCTTGCGGTTGTTGTCGGACGTGCCCCAGAAAGAGGCGATCCAGCCGCGGTTTTCCAGGCGGTGCAAAGCCGGGTAGAGGGAGCCGTGCTCGATCTGAAGCACATCCTCCGACCCGCGCTCGATGGCGTGCGCGATGGTGTGGCCGTGCGCCGGGCCCATCACGAGGACGCGAAGCACCAGCATGTCGAGCGTGCCCTGGGGCGTCTCGCTCTGCAGGGGTGATTCACGCCGCGGCATGGCCAGCCTCAGGTCCACAAGGTGATCTACGCATAAAAATGCCTTCAAAATAGCCCATACGAGGGATCTATACAATTTGTTCAGAAGATTATCTAGTGGAATGTGGGCGGGCGTTTCCTGACGCAACTGGAGCGTTGGTCAGGGACCTACAGGGAGCGCAGTGATGAGGTGGGATCGAGCGACGCTGCACGCCGCGCCGGAATCCAGATGGCTCCCAGCGCTGTGATCAACAAGAAGGCTGGTATGACAGCGAACATCAATGGGTCGCGCGGGTCCAACCCAAACACGGTCGCCTCGATCCCTGCTGACGCCCCCAGCGCGAGACCCATGCCGACAAGCAGGCCGCCGCCGACCGACGCAGCGCCGGAACGGAGAACCATTGAGATGATGTCGCGTTTCCGCGCGCCGAGCGCCATCCTGATAGCGATTTCGGCGATGCGCTGGCTGACCGAGAACGAAACCACGGCGTACACTCCCGTGAGCGCCAGCAACAGCGCCACCAGTCCGGCCACCGCACTGTATATCGTCACCGACGTCAGCCACTCCCGGTATCGTTCGGCGGTGGATTCAAGCGTGGAGATTGTGACCGCCATTTGCGGATCGACCTGCCGCACGATGTTGCGCAGGCCGGCCACGGTGATCCGCGGGTCGCCGGCCACGCGAACAAGCAGGTAGGCGGGCCTCGACCGATCGAGATCGAGGGGCGAGTAGTAGAACGGGCCATCATCGGCCATGAACGTCACGCTTTGCACATCGCGGCTCACGCCGATCACTTCGTGTACAGCGCCCACGCGAAAGCGGTGGCCGATCGGATCTTCTGCGGGCCAGTACCGGCGAGCCATCGCCTCGGAAACGACTGTCGG
>Ga0075421_100002243_pt1 | contig 23002 bp, 18 predicted proteins | sample SoiMetdeltSBSDD5_FD_75292 | JGI IMG/M metagenome (GOLD analysis project Ga0075421, IMG submission 75292) | Bulk soil microbial communities from a Populus tree surrounding site in Tennessee, USA - Soil MetaG P. deltoides SBSDD5 | ecosystem: Environmental > Terrestrial > Soil > Tree plantation...
TGGGTAGCGACGGCGGCGGCAAGGTCCAGCCACTCGAGGGCTTCCTGATAGGCGTAACGCTGTCGGGCTGCTTCGCTGGCCCTGAGGGAGCAGCGATACGCCAGGGGACGGTCGCCACCAACCTCGGCGTGGCGGGCAATCTCACCCGGCGGACAAACGACTCCTTCCGTTTCGCTGATGAGCTCGAGGGCAGCCGCGACCGCGCGGTGCAGTTCCCGGCGGCGGGACGTGGTGAGACGATCTCGCACCACGCGGGCAATCACTGGATGGGTGCAGCGGTAGCTCCCGTTTACTTCCTCGACCAGGTAGCGCTCCACCAGCTCGTCTGCGATGGTGGCCGCCCGGAGCCGAGAAATGCCATGGATGTGGGAGAGCAGGGGGGCGCGGCATCCGGTCCCCGCAACAGCGATCGTAATCAGGACATCGTGCAGGTCCGGCGGGAGCGACTCGATTCGCTCGGCAATCGCATCGTGCACAGTCGGTGACATCGCCATGGCGGTGGGCTCGCCGGCGTTCGGTGCAGCGAGCCACGCGCCGGACGCGGGATCCGCCGTCAACCAACCCTGCGCGAACAGAGTCTTGAGCACCTCAATGGCGTAAAAGGGATTGCCTCGCGTGACCTGATGGAGCCGTTCTGCAAGCCGTCGGCCACCGGTAGGTGTCGTTACGTGCCCCATCTCCCGGACCATCTGCCAGATCTCGTCCTCGCTGAGCGGCGTCAGAGTCACAACCGTGGTGCGAGGGCGCACCCGCAACGCCCGGCAGAGCCGGGCGGCGGGGGCATCGCGGCGCAGCTCACCCAGCGTCAGCATGCCGCACCATAGAACGGGTGCGTCTTCCAACCGGCGGATCAGAAAGTGAAGCAGGCTGCAGCTGTCGCTATCGCACCATTGGAGATCGTCGGTGGCAAGCGCGACGGGCTGCTCTGCCGCCATGGCCAGAATGAGCTGTGCGACGGCTTCGAAAAGTCGCCACGCGTCGGCCGGCACCGGAGAGGCGTCCGGCAGACCCCGGAATCGCTGGGAAAGCTCCGGGAGCAGGCGGGATGCTTCAGCCAGCCATTGCGGATCGGCGCCCGAGAGTCCAGGCGCGTCCAGCGCTCCTCGCAGAGCCTCCACCACCGGCCCGTAGGGCACGCCGACGCGGGCATCGTAACTCCGAGCGCGGAGGACAGTGCCTCCCTCCGCCTGGACCCAGCGAAAAAACTCATCCGCGAGCCGGGTTTTGCCGACGCCGGCCTCACCTTCGATGAGGACCACGCGTCCGGCGCCGCGTCGAACGCCTCGCCAGGTTCGCTGCAGCTCTTCCAACTCTTGCGCCCGTCCTATCGGGCTGCACTCGAAGGCCGGGGCCCTGACGTACCACTCATCGGTAATCGGCCTGGTCGGTCGGCCGCCCTGGTCGGCCTCGATACGCCGTACGAGCTGACTCAAAGCCCGGCTCGGTGCAGCACCAAGCTCAGTTTGCAGGCGACTTCGAAATTCAGCAAAACGCGCTAGTGCCGCCGCGCGATCACCGGCCAGGTAGAGCGATTCGATCAGGAGACGAGCTGCCTCGTCGGAGAGCGGGTCCGCCGCGAGCCATCGGTTCGCGTGGGTTATCGCGTCTCGCCACTGCCACTTCCCCATGGCTTCCCGGGTGAGCCGGCCCAATGCCTCCCGAGACCGACGGAGCAGGTCTTCCCTCTTGAGCGCAGCCCACTCATCAAACGCAGGGCTGTCCCGAACGGTGAGCCCGTTTAGAAACCCGGAGACGTCGAACGCCGCCGCTGCCGCCGGATCGCGCTCGAGTGCCGAAAGAAATTGCCGGACATCGCAATCGACCGCGCTGTCGAGTTGGAGGGAATCTCGGGAGACCTCGAGCGCTTCACCCACCGCCTGCCGGACCTGCTTGACTGCCTGGCGCAGCGACGCCCGCGCCGCTGCATCCGGGTGCTCACTCCAAAGGAGGGACGCCAGACGCTCACGCGGCTGAGGCCCCGGCTCGAGAGCGAGATAGGCCAGGAGCGCCAGAGGTTTGGCGCCAAGGGGAACGCCTGGCGGCGCGCCGCCCACCGTCAAGGCTGGCGTGCCGAGCAACGTGAGGCTGGGGCCGGCCAAGCGGCTCTCCTATAGGGGTTCCCGAAGGTACCCATGATTCACGATGAAGCAAGAGGCCGTTCACGATGTTTTCACGGTAGCGCTCAATATTGCTCCCGTCGCTCGAACCAAACTGAATCAATCGCAAGCACCAGGCACCATCGGTCGAGCCGCAACTCGTTCGTACGGAAACACTTGTCCCCCAGGAGAGGCCATGTCGAATCCCAAGGAGCCGGTCCGCATCCAGCTCACCCCCGAGCAGAAGGCTCAGGTGAAGAGCGCCACGGATAAGGATGCGGAAGCGATCGAGTTGACCGCGAGCGAGTTGGAGGAGCGGATCGCTCCGATCACGATGTACTGAGTTCGCCGCAGCCACCGTCGTTCCACAAACAGGAGGTAGTATGTCGAACCCCAAGGATCAGGTCCGCATCCACCTTACCCCCGAGCAAAAGGCTATGGTGAAGAACGCCACTGGTAAGGACGCGGAGGCGGTGGAGCTGAGCGTGTCGGAGCTCGAAGAGCGGATCGCCCCGATCACGATTAGCGTCCCGGGCACGAAGACCAGCGGCGGCCATTAACATCGCCTAAGCTGGCGGCGGGACGTGTCAGGCAGACTGACGCGTCCCGCCTTTTTTTTCAGGTCAAATCACTCGCCCCCAGCGTCTCCCTCTACACCGGACGCTCGCGAGATTGTCGTTCGGGGCTGCCCAAAGACATCTGCGATTCACGATGAAGCAAGAGGCCCTTCACGATGTTTTCACGGCAGTGCTCAATATTGCTCGCGTCGCTGGAACCAAACCATCTCAAACGCAAACAGTAGGCACCGTCGGCCGCATCGCAACTCGTTCGCACGGAACCACTTGTCCCCAGGAGAGGCCATGTCGAATCCCAAGGAGCAGGTTCGCATCAAGCTCACCCCGGACCAAAAGGCCCAGGTCAAAGGCGCCACGAGCAAGGATGCGGAAGCGATCGAGTTGACCGCGGCCGAGTTGGAGGAGCGGATCGCTCCCATCCGGATCTAAGTCTGAGTAGGCACCACCGTAACACAAAACCTGGAGAGCACCATGTCGAACCCCAAGGATCAGGTCCGCATCCAGCTCACCCCCGAGCAGAAGGCCATGGTGAAGAACGCCACCGGTAAGGATGCCGAGGCGCTTGAGCTCAGCGTGTCGGAGCTCGAAGAGAGGATCGCACCGATCACCTTTACCGCTAAGCCCGCGGCGACGCACGGCCCGGTTTAAACATCCGCGAAGCTGGGGGCGGGACGCGCCGGGCAACTGACGCGTCCCGCCTTTCTTTTGAGGCCAATCCACTGGCCCTAGCGCCCCCTCTAAACCGCCTCTAGCTTAGCCGGTAGCGCTGCTCCCCAATCCCGCCTCGGGCGGGAGGGCCCTCACACTGGACACATCATCGTTGCAGGATGTAGCAGGCGCCGCCCCTTCGGCTGCGACTGAGGCGCTTCGCCGCGAGGTGGAGCGCCTCCGTCTGCTGCAGGCGATCAGCCACGACTTCAACTCCAGCCTCGACTTCGACGAGCTCCTCCCCCGGGTCTTCAAGACGGTCATAGACACCCTGGGCGCCCAGGGTGGCTCCCTCTGGATCGCCGAGGGAGACATGCTCCATTGCCGGCTGGCCGTCGGTGGAGCAAGCCAGCGTCTGGTGGGCGCTCAGATGCCCGTTGGAACCGGCTTCATCGGCGATGTGGCCCGGAAACAGAAGACCACGGTGGTCACCCGGGCAATGGAGGATCCGCGATTTGATCCGGCCGTGGACACGGCCGGAGACGACGCTCCAAGCACCGTCATGGCTTCCCCAATGGTCGCCCAGGGAGCGACCGTGGGCGCCATCCAGGTCACCGGGAAGCGGACCGGGGACGGGGTCTTCGATCCGGGTGACCGCGAGCTGTTCGAGGGGCTGGCAGCGAGCGCGGCAATCGCCCTGCGAAATGCTCAACTTCACACCGCAGACAAGCGCGCTCGGGACCTGGCACTCCTGCTCGAGATCAGTCGCGAAGTCACAGCGACCCTCGACATGGACAGGGTGCTGCACTCGGTGGTGAACCTCGCAGCCCGAGCACTGCCGTTCGATCGCGGGGCGATTGCCCTCTACGACAAGGGCCACTGCGACATCCGCGCCGTGGCGGGGCAGGAAAAGGTCGATAAGGACGACCCCAGGCTGCAGGACCTAGCTGTTCGCGCAGCCTGGGCAGCGGGACGCGGTTCGGCCTTCTATCTGTCGGACCGCAGCTCTCCCACCAGCGACGCCGAGCGCACTTTTCTGACGATCTTCGGCACCGACCTCGAAACGGACAACGTTTCCAGCGGCTTGTATCTGCCTCTGACTGACGAAGAAGGCGTTGTCGGAATCCTTCTGTTCGAGGCCCAAGCCGCCAATTTTGCGACTGAAACCCAGCGCGAGCTCGCGACGATTCTGGCAAACCAGACCACCGTCGCCCTTCGAAACGCTCAGCTCTATGCGCAGGTCCCGCTGGTTGACGCCTTCAGCGCGATCGCCGAGAAGAAGCGCGCCTTCCTAGAGATCCCTCGTCGCAAACGCCTGCTCTATAGTATCGGTGCCGCTTTCACACTGCTCGCACTGACGCTGATCCGATGGCCGCTTCGCGTCAGCGGGACCGACCCCGTGTTCCGAGCCTTCGGGCGGGCCGATGTGCGGGCGCTGGTGCCGGGTATCATCGAGCGCGTGCTTGTGGCGGAGGGGTCACCGGTGAGCCGAGGCGCCCCGGTGCTCGAGCTTCGGGATGCGGAGCTCCGCGCCGAGCGTGATGCTGCTGCCGCATCCGCGATCGAGAGCGACCGACGCGCGGCCCAGGCAGCAAGCCGGGGCGATGCCGCCGAAGAACGGCTGCAGCGTCTGCGCAGCGAGACCTACCGCCGGGAAACTGCCGTCCTGGACGAACGACTCGCAGCGACCGTCATACGCTCACCAGTTGCGGGGGTTGTGCTGACCCCGCGACCAGCCGAGCGGCTGGGCGCCAAGCTGGAAGAAGGGAACCTCGTCGTCACCGTTGGTCGAACCGACACGCTGGAACTCGAGTTCGGGGTGGACCAACGCGACATCGAGCGGGTCACACTGGGCCAGGAAGTGCGGCTCCGCGTCGATGCATTACCGCAGCAGACCTTCAGCGGTCGGGTAACCTCTATTGCGCCAGCGCCCGTATCAGACAGTGCGGGTCGGGCACACTTCGTTGTCCGGGCTGCGGTGCCAAATCCGGATGGGCTGCTCAGACCGGGGATGGCAGCCTATGCCCGTGTGCTCACAGCGCCCACGTCGGTGCTCGGGCGAATCTTCCGGCAGCCGGTGCGTCAGGCCCGGCTGCTGTGGTGGAGGATGTGGCCATGAAAAGTCTGCTGTGCACCTTGCTGCTCGCATCGGCTGCGCTCACAACGATCGGGTGCAGCGATGAGCCCAGGCCCGCCAAAGCAGAGACCCCCGCAACCAGCATAGCGCTGCTCACCGCCGACACGATGACTGTCGACGCACCCATTTCGCTGCCGTCGCAGCTCTACGTGGAGCACGACGCTATCGTGGCGGCGCGATCCTCGGGAATGGTCGAGGCCGTCCTTGCCGACCTTGGAACACGGGTCGAGGCCGGCCAACTCCTCGCCAGGCTTGAGAGCGTGGACCAGGAGATCGCCGTCGGCCAGGCCGAAAACGCGTACAGCAATGCGGAGCGCCTGGTCCTGCGGGCCCGTGAGCTGACCCATTCCGGGGCCGCAACGGTGGCAGATTCCGAGCAGGCAGAAATGCAGGATCGCCAGGCCGAGCTGGCCGTAAAGAAGGCCCGCCGAGACTACGAGCTTACCCGGATTACCGCACCGTTCAGCGGCGTTGTTACCTCGCGGCTTGCGAGGCCGCGCCGCCTGGTCGCCCCGGGCGATACGCTGTTCCGCGTCACCGCGATGAGCCCCCTGCTGGCGCGGGTGAGGGTGCCGGAGACGGCTGCGGGAGACATTCGTCCCGGCAGCTCGGCCGAGGTTGCGTCCCTCACCGGGGTAACTGCGAAGGCCAGCGTCGTACGCGCGTCGCCGGCCATCGATCCGGCGAGTGGCACCCGGGAAGTGGTGTTGGAGGTTTCGAGCGGGTCGCGGCTCGCGCCCGGTACGAGCGTGAGCGTGAAACTCGGCCGCGAGCGGCGGCGGATCGTGGTCGTGCCTCGTGACGCCATCGGGGAGGACGGGTTCGCCCTGGTGTGGGAGAACGGGCACACTGCCCTCCGGGCCGTCACACTCGGCACGGACGTGGGGGAAGGTCGGGTCGAGGTGGTGAGCGGTGTCGCGGCTGGCGAGCGACTGGCCAGGCCGGGACGTTGAGCGCCCGGCCGCGGTGCCGATCCGATCTCCGGTTCGTCGAGCAGGTGTACCGCGGCGAGCAGTCCTACATAGTGAAGGACCCCATCACTCAGAAATACTTTCGCTTTCGCCCGGTCGAAGCCCTCGTACTACAGTCGTTCGACGGTCGGACCTTCGCTGAGATTGCTACGGCGCTCGCCGCAGAAGGCTTTCGCCTGACGGCGGGGGCCTTGGAGGGGTTTGCGCGCAAGCTGGCCGGAATGGGCCTCCTCGATCGTACGCTGGCGGAGCGAACTACGCTGGAGGTAGAGCGACTCCGAGCAGAGCACAGTCGGCGGCGGCGGCGACCGCTGTTCCGCGGAGAAGTTCTCCGGATGCGCTGGTCGGTCGGCGACCCTGACGCGCTGCTGACACGGACTCTTCCCTGGCTTCGATGGTGTTTTTCGCCGGTGTTTCTGGCCGTGTCCGTGGTGCTATTCGCTGCGTACTTTGGGGTCCTCGCTGTGAAATGGGGAGAGTTCAGCTCCGCGGTCGCAGCTCTGTATTCACCGAGCGCGCTTACACTCAGCACTCTGGTAATACTCTGGTGTACGGCGCTCCCCATCATCGTCATCCATGAGCTGGGGCACGCGTACACCTGCAAGTATTTCGGTGGCGAGGTCCACGAAATGGGGTTCATGCTGCTTTATTTTGAGCCGGCATTTTACTGCAACGTGAATGATGCGTGGACCTTTCCCGAGCTGAGGGCTCGGCTCTGGGTCACAGCAGCCGGATCCTGGATTCAGTTCGTGATTGCCAGCGTCGCCGCGCTGGTGTGGTGGGCGGCAGTGTCGGGCACGCTGGTGTCGGAAATTGCCCTGGCAGCCATGATCATTGGTGGCGTGACCACCATCCTTACGAACATGAATCCGCTGATCCCGCTTGACGGCTATTTCGCACTGAGTGACTGGCTCGAGATCCCCAACCTGCGGCAGCGCGCATTCGGGTATTTCACCTGGTCGGTGAAACGACATCTGTTGCGGCTCGAGGTCGAGGAGCCGCCAGCCACCGATCGGGAACGGCGGGTGTTCGTCATCTATGCCGGTCTGGCGACCTGCTACATCGCAGGAATTTTTGTCTTCGCTTCCGCACTGATGCTCGGCTTTGCACGTGAGCTCCTCGGCTTTGTGGGCGCCCTCGTGGTCGGACTGCTGATCTTCCGAGCTGCGTGGTCACCAGCCGTCGAGTGGGGGCGGAACGTGGCTCTCTCCATTCGGGCCCACCGCGCCGAATGGCAGAAGAGTCCGTGGCGAATACGCGTCCTGGGGGGCACCGTGGCTGTGCTGCTCATTCTGCTGCTGTTTCCGCGCTGGATCACCGTCGCAGGCGGATTTACGGCCGTTCCGGTCCGCTCGCTCCCCTTGATTGCACCGGACAGCGGCATCGTGAAGCAGGTCTATGCCCGTGAGGCCACGCGGGTTCCCGCCGGAGCACCGCTCGTCCGCATCGAGAATCTCGCGCTGGAGCAGGAGCGGGTCGCCCGTGCGCGAGCACGCGACTCCGTCGCAGCTGAAGAAACCAGAGCGCGGGCTCAGGGCCGCGAAGACGAGGCTGAGCGTTTGGCGGTCGAGCGCGCGGCTCTGACCGCTCGCCTCAACGAGTATGATTCGCGCCTCAGTGTACTGGTGCTGCGCGCACGAGCAGCCGGCGAGGTGCTGACAGCCAGACCGGACCAATTGCTCGGTCGGCGGGTGGATAGTGGAGACACGCTGGTGATCGTGGGTGACGCCGACTCTCTCGATCTCCGGATCGCACTGACCGGCGCCGGCGCGACCCGGGTCCAGCCGGGTTCCCCGGTAAGTGTGATTTCCTATTCAGCTGTGGGGCGTCCGATTCTGGGTGTGGTACGTAGCGTTTCGCCGATTGCCGGGTCCACTCGAGACCTGCCGGGGGTCGAAGCACGCGTGCGCGTTGCCGCCGGGGGGGCCTGGCGCGTCGGAGTCACCGGTGAGGCCCGTGTGCGCCTGCGTCGCTCCAACCTGCTGGGCGAGATCTGGTGGGGCGTCCGCCAACGCGTGCGACCGGATATCCTGCTCTGATGGCCCGTGATCTCCTTGCCACCGTTCAGACCGCGCTCGCCCGGCGATACACGGTCGAGGCGGAAATCGGGCGCGGCGGTGGCGCCCGGGTGTTTCGCGCGAGGGACGCGAGCGGCGCGCTCGTCGCACTCAAGGTTCTTCATCCCGAGCTGCTGGTCAGCGTGGCCGCCGACCGGTTCCTGCGCGAGATCGAATTCGCCCGAAAGCTGGAACATCCCCACATCGCCCGATTGCTCGACACCGGCGAAGAGGGGTGGCTGGTCTATTACAGCATGGCCTTCGCCGAGGGCCCTTCGCTGCGGCAGCAGCTCGAGACGTCGGGGCCTTTGAGTATCGAGCAGGTAGAACGTCTCGCTGGCGACATTCTTGGCGCGCTGGCGTATGCCCACGGAAAAGGCGTCATACACCGGGACGTGAAGCCGGAGAACGTCGTGCTCACTGCTTCCGGAGCGATTCTTCTCGATTTCGGAATCGCGCGGGCAGTGGAGGTTTCCGGCGGCGACCGCCTGACCCGCTCGGGTACGACGCTCGGAACGGCCACCTACATGAGCCCCGAGCAGATTCGCGGCGCCCGCGACCTCGATCTCCGGACCGACCTGTACGCCGCCGGCTGTCTTCTCTACGAGGCAGCCGCCGGCCGGCCTCCGTTCCATCATCCCAACCCGATGTTCGTGATGCAGCAGCACCTGATCGAGAAGGCTCCCGACCTTCGGTCTGTCTGTCCGGCGGCTCCCGCTGGTATGGCAGAAGCCATCGCTCGTTCCCTGGCCAAGACTCCCGCTGAGCGGTGGCCCTCAGCCGATGCGATGTTGAGCGCTCTCAGGGGGCTCGCCACCGCCGGGTAGGGGCCTGCCCGCCGATCTCCGGAAGCTCCCTTCCTGCCATCGTAGGCTCGGCTGCGGTATAATCGGATACGCCCCCAATTTGAGGCCGTAGTTGAGCGATGCGCTGGTAAGCGACACTCTGGAGCGGCTCCGCCTGGTGCTGGCGGACCGCTACGCGGTCGAGCGTGAGCTCGGCCGGGGCGGGATGGCGACTGTCTATCTGGCCCAGGACCTCCGGCACGATCGCCAAGTCGCCATCAAGGTCCTGCGACCGGAGCTGTCCGCCTCGCTCGGCTCGGACCGGTTCAATCGCGAGATCAAAGTCGCGGCCGGCCTCCAGCATCCCCACATCCTCGGCCTGTACGATTCCGGCGCTGCCGAGGGCCTGCTCTACTACGTGATGCCCTTCGTCGAGGGCGAAAGTCTCCGGGACAAGCTCGATCGAGAAAAGCAGCTTGGCGTGGAAGAAGCCATCCGGCTGATCTGCGAGTGCGCCGAGGCACTCAACTATGCGCACAGCCGGGGGGTGATCCATCGCGACATGAAGCCTGAGAACGTGATGCTCTCGGGCGGGCATGCGCTGGTTGCCGACTTCGGCATCGCGAAGGCGTTCAGCGAGGCCGGCGCGCAGAAGCTGACCGAGACGGGGATGGCGGTCGGGACGCCGTACTACATGAGTCCCGAACAGGCGATGGGGTCCGATATAGACGGGCGGGCTGACCAATACAGTCTCGGTTGCGTGTTGTACGAGCTGCTGGCCGGCCAACCGCCGTTCACAGGCCCGACGCCGATGGCGATTCTGGCGCGGCACTCGCTCGAACGCGTCCCCAGCCTGACGATCGTGCGGCAGTCGATCCCGGAGGCGGTGGAGCTCGTCGTCCTTCGGGCATTGGAGAAGGTGCCGGCCGATCGCTACCCGACAATGGGGGCGTTCGCCGAAGCGTTGCGCGGGGCGGACATGGGTCGGCTGTCGACTCGAACAGCAGCCCGGCCAGTGCCCACCGCTTCGCTCCCTGCCTTCGCCAAACCCGTCCCGCGTTGGCGGCGTGCCCTCCCCTGGGCCATCGGCGCCGCGGCGATCGTGCTGGTCGGAGTAGGTGGTTGGCTTGGATGGCGGCGTTGGGGCGGGTCAAAGGAAAATGCGACCAACGCGGCACCGACCGGTGCCGATCCGAACCGCCTCGCGGTCCTCTATTTCCAGCGTCGCGGCGGGTCCGATTCGCTTCAATACCTCGCGGATGGACTGACCGAGGCTCTCATCCACGAGCTCAGCCAGGTCAAAGGGTTGCAGGTGATTTCCCGAAATGGCGTCGCGCCTTACAGAAGCGCGAACGTATCTCCAGATAGCATCGGTCGGGCGCTCAAGGTGGGTACGCTCGTCTCCGGGACGCTGGAACAGTCCGGCGATCGTCTCCGGGTGACGGTGGCAATGGTGAACGCGGCCACCGGGACCGAGATCGGCAACAAGACGTTGGAGCGCCCCCGGGCGGAGATTTTCGCGCTCCAGGATGACCTGGCCAAGGAGGTCTCGATCTTCCTGCGACAGCAGGTCGGGCAGGAGGTCAAGCTCCAGGAGAGCCGGATAGGGACGAAGAACGCAGCCGCCTGGGAGCTCGTTGAGCAAGCGGAACAGGAGACGAAGGCAGTCGAAACGCTTCTCGCGGCTGCAGATACGGCCTCGGCCGCACGCCGGCTTGGGCATGCTGACTCACTTCTGGCTCGGGCCCAAACCATGGACGCCAGTTGGCCTACCCCGCCGGTCCAGCGGGGTTGGTTGGCTTACCGCCGGCTCGACCTAGCGGGTGCGTCGGATCAGGCGTACGTTGCCACCTGGCTGACGAAGGGCTTAGAGCACGCGGAAACTGCCCTGAAGCTGAAGCCGGACGATCCCGAGGCGCTCGAGCTCCGGGGCACGCTGCGTTATTGGCAGTGGGTATTGAACCTTGCTGGAGGGCCCGGCGCAGCCGATAAGCTGGTAGCGGACGCCGAGTCGGACTTACGCGGTGCGGTTGCAAAGGATCCGAAGCGAGCCTTTGCCTGGGCGCTCCTGAGTCATCTGCTGATGCGGAAGTCGGAGACGGCGGAGGGCAAGCTCGCTGCCTTGCGAGCGTACGAAGCGGACCCGTATCTTAGCGAGGCGCCGACCATCCTGTGGCGCCTCTTCGCGAGTTCGCTGGATTTAGAGGACGGCGTTGAGGCGACGCGTTGGTGCGACGAGGCGCACCGGCGCTTTCCGAGCGACCCCCGGTTTCTGGAGTGCCAGATCTCGTTGCTTGCGTTACCGGGGCAGAAGCCCGATGTGGCGAAAGCCTGGCAACTCCTCGAGCAGAACGTAAAGCTCTACCCGCCTAACCAGCGGGACTATCGACAGCGCAGGGGACAGCTATTGGTGGCGATGGGTCTGGTACGTGCCGGATTGCCAGACAGCGCCCGCAGCGTGGCTCTGCGCTCGCGGACCGACGCAACGGTCGACCCGTCGCGAGAGTTGGTGTACATTGAGGCCTTGCTCCGCAACATGCTGGGAGACAAGGACGAGGCACTGCGTCTCATCACCGTTTACCTCGCTACGAATCCGCAGGAACGGCCCTCGATCGCGAACGACGATACCTGGTGGTGGAGGGGTCTGCGTGAGGACCCCCGCTTCAGGCGACTTGTTGGGATAGAAAACTAGAGGTCATTTCCGACGCGACGTCGGCTGAGAGGGCGTCCCGGTCGGCCAGACTACCATCGTTTTCACGCTGGAGAGGCTTGTTTTCACGCTGGCTTTACGGACGGAGGTGAGATTGGCCCCGTGTCGCGATTCCAGTCAACCCTTGGTGGGGGGGGCGCTTTGCGTGCGGACCCCCGCTTCAAGTGACGGGTCGGCATAGAATCTAGCAATCACTACCGACGCGATCTCGGTCTGCGAGCGTCGATACCCACGGTTTTGCCGGAAACCAGGAGGAGGATCAGATGCGGCAGCGGGTTGCGTGTACCGTCGTGCTAATGGTGGCTGTGGCAGCGGCGAGCGGCTGCGGCGAAAAGCAGGAAGCTCCCTCGGGCCCCTCGGCACCAGAGTTTCACACCATCACAGGCACATCGTCCGGGTGCGACATCACCCACATCAATCAGCTGGTCCAGTCGTACTTCAGCGATAACGACCGGCGAAAAACCGTCAAGGACAGCGTGACCGCGTTGAACACCGCGGAGGGTGCGGACAGTTTCAGCTCCACGGTGAAGCGTCTTGGATTCGACATAATGGCCCACATCGATACCGTCGTAACCAATGGTACGGCCGGCGATTCCAGCGTGGGCTCGAATCTCGTGAATCACCTGATTCTCTGCATGTACAGGCCAACGGGGCCCGATGCGGCGAGTTATCCGGTGACCTTCCCGGAGGACTTTACTATCTCGCTCACCCCGGCGGCACACGGAGCTTTCAAAGTCAAGCCGCCGTCGAGCGCTAACACCACAGATGCAACGCCGGTCCTCTCACGGCCTGTTAACGCGCCGTTCTCGGGGGTCGGAGTCTCATCGGGCACGTGGTCCGGCGCGCTGTCGGGCAGCAACCCTGCTCGGGTTTTGGTCTATGGCCGCCCGGTTACCGGACAATCGACGAGCTACGACTGGAAGACGATCCCGCACAACAGCAACTTCAACCCGCCGGTCATCGTGGGCATCTGTATAGACCCGGCGAGCGCGACGACGTCCCTGCTCAACGACGATGCCGTCGGCCTCGTCCCGTTCGCGGATGCGCCATTCCTGGTGCCCGGCACTTGCTCGCCTTCCACGGCACTGTTTGACGCCGACGGCCCCGCCATGTTCGCCCAGCGGCTCCTTCGCATGGGTGCGAGCCTCTTCGGCCCGCGGGCGCTCTGGGCGGCCGCCTTGAACCCCGGCGGCCTGGGTGGCACAAAAGGCGGGATCAGAACTGTGTTCGGGTCCAGAGTGGTCGCGAATGTCACGCTGACCTTTGTGCAGCAGCCAACTTCGACAAAGGTCAATGCCGTGATTGCGCCGGCTGTAACGATCCGGGCCACCGTTCAAGGTGAAACTACGACAGTCCCGAACGTGAGCATCACGCTTGGGGCCATCAACAACAGCGGGGCGAAACTCCTACTCAACGGAACCACAACGCAGACCACGGATGCGAACGGCGTGGCGACCTACAACAACCTCTCGGAGAACAAGTCGGGTGGTTCCAGTTTGATCGTGCTTAATGCGACGGTAGGCGGCCGGCCCGCGATTCCGGTGAAATCGGTGACGTCAGCGAAGTTCAACATCGCACCCAAATGAAATGAAGTCCTCCGCAGTAACAGCGAGGGCGGCTCAACTGAGCCGCCCTCGTTTGCTTCATTTGCCGCGAAGATCGCGAATTGCTCGCGTTATGCGTCGTTGCCCTCCGCGATCCTTGACCGCTACGAATATCGTGTCGTCTCCCGCGATGGTCCCTACTACTTCCGGCCACGCCAACCGGTCCATCGCGACCGCGACCCGATTGGCCTCACCTGGGGCAGTGTGCACCACGACCAGAGTTTCCCCGGCCGTGTCCCAGGAGAGGACGCCTTCGGCGATACGTTGCTCATCCGGATCTCCCGCGGATCGCCGACCCTGCGGGCGCCGGTACGCACCTTCGACCTTGGCCAGGCCGAGCACTGCGATGTCCCGACTCACGGAGGATTGAGTGACTTCCCAGCCGTCCGCGGCGAGCATATCGGCCAGCTCTTCCTGCGTGTGTACGGCGCGAGTGCTGATGAGCTCGAGAATCCGGAGGTGACGCTTCTTCCGGTCGGCGGTCACTCGAGACGTCCCCTTCTCCCTGCGAGCCGCGCCATTGCAGCCCCGAATCGCCTACTTTCCCGGATGCCCCAACGGCGTGCCCGGCGCAAGCGCAAACGCACCGCAGGCAGGCCGAGATTGCCAAGACCGCCGGTTGAGCTGCGGCGGCTCACCAACAGCGCGGCGCTCGGCCGGGCCAGGCCCGCCCCGTTCGCGACTTCGGCCGCCACGTCTTGATAGGCAAGCCGGAATGGCTGACCCTGCTCGACTCTCCGCATCACTTCGTCGGTGGCCAGGGTACCACCAGTCATCGCAGCTTTAGCCCGGGCCCGATCGACCTGGAGCAGCGGGATCGCATGCGTCATCATGCCGAGCACCTCGGCAGTCCGCTCGAGACCGCGAAACAGTGGCTCTTTGAGCAGCTGGAAGTCACGGTGGTAACCGCTCGAAAGCTTCGACTTGAGATGGAGCACGGCCGCGAGATCGCTATCCAGCGCCGCTGCCCGGGCGCGAGTGAGCTCGAACAGGTCCGGGTTCCGCTTGTGCGGCATGATGCTCGACCCGGTGCTCAATTCCTTCGGGATGACCAGAAACCCGAACTCGTCCGCGCTCAGCAGGATCACATCCTGCGCCAGCTTGCCGAGCTCATGCCCCAACTGAGTGCACCAGAAGAGAACCGCGGCCTCGAGCTTACCGCGGCCGTTCTGCACCGCTGTCACCGCGTGCTCCGGAGCCGCAAAACCGAGCGCCCGGGCGATGGTCTCACGGCGAATGGGCAGCGGCGCACCGTATCCCGCCGCGCTTCCCAAGGGCGAACGATCCAGCATCGCCCAGAGCGCAGGGAGAGTCTCAGTGGTGTCGAGCAGTCCTTCCGCGAATGCGAGCGCCCACAACGCCGCCGAGGATGGCATGGCGCGACGTTGATGGGTGTACCCGGGCCACAGCATAGTCCGATGCCGGGAGGCAAAGGCGAGCAGCGCGTCCGCCAGATCGAGCGCAGAGCCTTGGAGGGAGAGCAGGGTTGCCTTGAGGTATAACCGGATGTCGCAGGCAATCTGGTCGTTGCGAGAGCGGCCCGCGTGGATCCGCTCGCCGATGCCCGGCAGCCGCCGTGTGAGCCAATCTTCCACCGCTGTGTGTACGTCTTCGTGCCCGCGACCGACTCGGAGACGCCCGGCTTCAACTGCCTTCAACGCCTGCCGCAACGCGGCCCGGAGCCGCGCGTGCTCCCGCTTTGAGAGCAGGTCGGCTGCCCGCAGTCCCTCGATGTGCCCCAGGCTGCCCAGCACGTCCCAGCGCAGCAGCCGAGAGTCCCAGAGCGGATCGTCACCGACGGTGTAAGCGAGCATCCGCCGGTCCGCCGCACCGCCGGCTGTCCAGAGCGTACGGGGACCGGCGCCGTTCTTCATCCGCCCGCCAGGTATACCCGCGCGAGCTCGGCATAGAAGCTCCGCGCTTCGGACACTTCCGCGAGGTCCACAAATTCGTCAGGCGTGTGCGAGCGACGGCTCGTGCCAGGGCCGCACTTGATGGCATCCCGGTCCCTCAGAAATACCCAGTCGGAGCAGGTGGGGCTTCCGAATTCGCGGGCAGAGGGGCGGGCCCTGTGAGCTGCCGCCAGCAGTCGCGAGCCCGGAGGCGTCTCACACGGCACCAACCGGCGTGAGGTGACGACGATCTGCGAATGAAGCGACTCACGCAGCCGGGTGGCCAGCTCGTCGTGGGTCCAGGCTGGAGTACTGCGCACGTCGAGCACTGCCTTGGCAACCGGCGGCGTGACGTTTCGACTCACGCCGGCCTCGAGCATCGTGGGTGTAGCGGTGGCGAGGCCGAGGAGAGGATGACCCCGATCCTCGAACAGCGATTGCAACCGCAGGAGATCGTTCGCGAGCACCATCACCGCGTTGGTGAACTCTCCGTCGGCGGCGGCATAGCCCGCATGCCGTTGATCGCCTTCCGCAATCAGGTCCACCATCATGAGGCCCCGTTGCGCGATGGCGAAGTCCAGATTGGTGGGCTCGCCGATCACGGCGGCATCGACCGACCCCAGCCGGGCTACGGCTTCCTCCATGGTCGTGTCTTTGGTTTCCTCGCCATAGCCGAACACCAGCAGCAGGCGTCCGGCATCCAGCCGGCCGCGTTCGATCACATCCCGCGCGGCGCAGAGCATCGCTGCCACCGCCGCCTTGGCGTCGGTCGAGCCGCGGCCATAGAGCCGACCGCCCTCGAAGCCTGGGGTGAATGGGTCGCGGGTCCACCCTCCCCCCGGCGGCACGGTATCAAGGTGTGAAACCAGGGCCAAAGTCTGGCCCTGCCCGAACCCACGCACCTCGATGCGTACCGACGTGTCGTCGCGGACGACGTCCATCCTCCATTTCCGAGCGGTCTGCTCGACGAACTCCGCGATCCCCTGCTCGCTCCCGCTGACCGAGGGAATCGCCACCAGCTGCGCGAGCAGCTCCACCTCATCCGGCAAGATCTACTCCGATGTAGGTCGCCTTCTCCTTGCGCCCCACGATCATGGTCCCGCAGCCGGCACCAGTGAACACCTCGAGCAAAAGCGCATCCGGAGCGCGGCCGTCGATGATGTGGGTGCGCTCGACGCCGCCGGTAGCAGCCCGGATGCACGCTTCGACCTTGGGCCGCATACCGCCGGCCAGGGCACCAGTCGCCATCAGCCCCGCGAGGTCGTCCGGGTCGGCAAAGGTCACCAGAGTTGCAGGATCGTTGCGATCTCGGAGCACGCCGGGCGCGCCGGTGAGGAAGATGAGCTTCTGAGCGCGCAAAGCCACGGCCAGCGATTCGGCGACCGTATCGGCGTTCACGTTGTACACGCCTCCATCCTCATCGCCTGCCAAGCTCGCGACTACGGGGACGAACCGCGCTTCCATCAGCGTGATAAGGAGGCGGGGGTCCACCCGGTCGATGTCGCCGACGTGGCCATAGTCCACCTCGCTGGTTCGCCCGTTGTCGTCCACCACCGAGACCGGAGGCCGGCGATGCGCGGTGAGAAGGTCGGCATCGATCCCGGAGAGTCCCACCGCCTGCACTTTGTGCTCCCTGAGCGCGGCGAGGAGGTCCACGTTCAGCTGGCCGGCGTAGACCATCTTGGCGATCTCGAGCGCGCCATCGTCGGTGACTCGCCGTCCTGCGACGATCCTCGGCTCCTGCCCGAGCCGGTGGCTCAAGGCAGTTGCTTGCGGCCCGCCCCCGTGGACCACGACGAGGCGAATGCTGAGCGACGACAGCAAGGCGAGCTGCGCAGCTACCTGGTCGCGGGCATCCGGATCGCTCAATACGTCCCCACCGAGCTTGACCACGAACACGTGGTCGCGATAGGCGCGGACGTAGCGGAGGGCCCCTTTGAGACCCGCGATGCCCTTGGTGGTGTCGATCGACATGCTTCTCCCGACAGCGTGAACGGTGAACGGTAAACGGTGAACGGGGGTGGCCGGGCGGGGCCGTTCACCGTTCACCGCTTACCGTTCACGCAGTCTTGCCAATCAGCTCCAACAACAACGCCCTCTGCACATGCAGCCGGTTCTCGGCCTGGTCGATCACCACCGAGTTGGGACCGTCGAGCACCGTGTCGTCGATTTCGACGTTGCGGCGCACCGGCAGGCAGTGCATCACGATGCCCTTCCCCCCACGCGTAGAGCGAACCCGCTGCTCGGTTACCCGCCAGTCGCGGAGAGAGGCGCGCGCCTCACGATCTTCGTCCGGCTTGCCGAACAGACGGACCGCACCCCATGACTTGGCGTAGACGGCGTCGGCGCCGACCAGCGCCTCGTCCGGATCGTTGATGATGTGGAGGAACTCGCCCCCACGCTCCTGGGTGATGCGGCGAATGAGCGCCGTATCTTCCGGATCCACCTCATAGCCGTCTGGGCGTGCGATCACCACTTCCATTCCGAGAGACGCCGCTGCGATCGCGGCGCTGGCGGGGACGGCCGTGGGCAGGGCGCGCGGATGCCAGGCCCAGGTGAGCACGAATCGCTTGCCCTCGGTTTCGCCGAGCTTTTCGCGCAGCGTCAGCGCATCCGCCAACCCCTGGCAGGGGTGCCGGCGGGTGGATTCGAGGTTGATGACCGGCCGATCGGAGTAGCGCGCAAAGTTCCGGATGACCTCGTCGCGCCGGGCGACCTGCCATTCGGCCCCCCGAGGGAAGGCGCGCACCGCGATCGCATCGGCGTAACGCGACAACACCCTTGCGGCCTCGATGATGTGCTCGACCGTCGAGCCATCCATCACCGCGCCTGGTTCGATCTCGAGGCTCCAGCTCCCCTTCCCCGGCTCGAGGACGATGGCGTGACCGCCGTGCAGGAACATCGCGGTCTCGAAGCTGGTCCGGGTTCTGAGGCTCGGGTCCATGAAGACCATAGCGAGTACCTTGCGCTCGAGCCCACCGGTGATCTCACCTCGTTTGATCCGCCCGGCCAACGCGAAGAGGCCTTCGATAGCCTCCGCGCTCCAGTCCTCCATGGCCAGGAAATCGCGCTTGGTCACTCCAGAACCTCGTGCAGCGCAGTCAGCAGTAGGTCGGCCTCTTGCCGGTCAAACGACAGCGGCGGCATCAGACGAAGAACATCCGGATCACTTGCCGTCCCCGTGAGCACCCGCCGATCGAAGAGGGCTCGCTGAACCGGGACGGCCGCCCGCCCCAGGCGAAGCCCGATCAGAAGCCCTCGTCCGGTCACGCCGGGAATCCCCAGGGCGAGCGCCCCTGCCTTCAAGTAGTCGCCGACCGCCATCGCATTGGCGACGAGGCCCTCCTCTTCGATCACATCCAGCGTGGCCAGAGCCGCGGCACACGGCACCGGTCCGCCGCCGAAGGTACTGCCGAGATCGCCAATGTGAAGCCGGTCGCCCACGGAGCGGGTCGTGATGACCGCTCCGATCGGGAGGCCGGAGGCAAGACCCTTGGCCATCGTGAGAAGATCCGGCGTGACGCCGTAGGCTTGCGCAGCCGTAAATGCTCCGCACCGGCCGACCCCGCATTGAATCTCGTCGAAGATGAGCAGCGCAGCGTGGCGGTCGCAGACCCGGCGGGCGGCCCGCACAAACTCCACGCTCAAGTCGCGCGCGCCGGACAAACCCTGCACCGGCTCGAGGATCACCGCAGCGACCGAGTCATCTACCGATGCCTCCAGGTCGGCGACGTCGTCGACCGCAACCTTACGCGATAGCGGGACGCCGGCTCGAGCGGCGGCTTCCTCGTACTTGACGCCATCGGTGACGGCGAGCGTCGCGGCTGTGCGCCCATGCCAGCCACCCCGCAGCGAGACAATGAGCCTGCGGCCGGTGTGCCGGCGCGCGAGGCCCAACGCATTCTCATTCGCCTCTGCTCCGGAATTGCAGAAGAATACCTGCTCCAGGGGAGCGGGACAGAGCGCCGTGAGGCGGTCCGCCAGGCGCTCCCGATTCGGATGAGGAACGGCGGTGGAGTAAAACAGGAGTTGAGCGGCCTGCTCCGCGATGGCTCGAACAACCCTGGGATGGCTGTGCCCAGTCGAGGCAACCGCGTGGCCACCGTAGGCGTCGAGCCATTTATGGCCATCTGCATCAATGAGCCAGGAGCCCCGGCCGGAGACCGGACGCACCGGCATCTGGGCATACACCGGCAGCAGCGAAACTGGCCGGTCCATCAGCATGGATACATTCCCCCACCCAAGAGTCCGTCGGTTTCCGGAAGTCCCAGCGCAAGATTCATCGCCTGGATTGCCTGGCCTCCGGCCCCCTTCACGAGGTTGTCGATCGCCACCATTACCTGCACTTCGCTACGGTCGCCGGACTCGGCCGGATGTATGAGGGCGTAGTTCGTCCCTACGGCGTGCGTGAGCTCGGGAGGTTGATCCAGAATTCTGACGAAGGGGCGGCCCACGTAAGCGCGGCGGAATAAATCAACCACGGCTACATCGCTGCCGGCGGCTCGCGCATGCAGGGTGAGATAGATCCCTCGAACGAACGGGCCGGAATGGGTCATGAGCCGCACTGTTGCCTCCGCTTGCCCGGTCCACTCCCGCCAACGCATCAGCAGCTCGGCTTCATGGCGATGGCCGAGCACCGCGTATGCGAACAGGTTGTGCGCTCGCATGGGATGGTGCGTGGTCGACCGGGGTTGAACGCCGGCGCCACTGGATCCTGTCACGGCGAAGAGCGCAGGCGGCGAACTGAGCTCAACGCGGGCAAGCGGATACAACGCGAGGGCCGCTGCGGTGGCGAAGCATCCGGGCGCAGCGATGGCTTTAGCACCGCGGAGCTGCTGCGCCAGCACGTCGGCCAGCCCATAGGTGAAGCAGTGGGCCAGCTCTGGCGCAGAGTGGGCACCGTAGTATCGCTCGTAAAGGCGGAGGTCGGCGGTCCGGAAGTCGGCGGCAAGATCGATGAGCAGTCCGGGGCCGGCGTCGAGCACCTCCCCGGCAACCCGGGACGATTCCCCGTGCTCCAGGCACAGGAACACCACGTCGCGACCGCGGGCCACTTCGCCCGGGCCCTGCCCGGAAAACCGCGCATCGCTAAGAGTCGCCAGCGCGGGATGGATCTCCGCGATTGGCTTGCCGGCCTGGCTCCGGCTGGTCGCGACGCACTCGACTACCTGCGGGTGCTGAAACAGGAGACGCAGCAGCTCGCCGCCCGTGTATCCGGCGGCACCGATGACGGCGACCTTCATCGGGAGGCTGGTGACACGGGGCCCAGCGCCCACGCCTTTAACGCCGTCAGAACGGCGCCGACCAATCCCGCCGGATCGAGCCGCGCGTTGTGGGCGGCGAGCCTCAGCTCGGCGCTGATGTACGCGTTGCCGACCTCGTTGTCGGTGGCCGGGCCTGTGATCGCGGTGATCGGCAGACCGTATTCACGATGCATCAGCTCCGCTGCACCCCAGCACGCCACCGGATCAGGCGCCGCCATCACAAAGGCCGCACCTGCCCGCATGAGCTCGGCATCGCGGAGGATGTCCTGCACCCCGTATTCGCCGAGAATACCGTCACCAAGCTCGGCGACGATCACATCCGGCTTGCCCTGCGCCAGCCGGTTGAAAATTCCTTTCGCGGTAGAAACGGTCACGCCGGCGTGGGTGCTCGCCACTCCGACGTCGTTGAACGTGAGCGCAGCAATCGCGCCGGCATCCTGCATCGAGAGAGCATCGCGCATAAGAGAGACGCCGGTGAGCTTGGCCGCGCCGACGCGAAGTCCGGATCGTGCCAGGCCGCGCACCAGCTCCGTGGCCGCGACGGTCTTGCCGGCATTCATGCAGGTGCCGACGACATAGACCACGGGCACGTCACTATCGAGCCGATCGGCCGGAGGAACGGCGAGGTCACGAATGTGAGCCGGCCGGCCCACCCGATCACCCAGCTCCGGGAAGGTCAGGATCGCGCCCAACACCTCAGCGCGAAACGGTGGACCAATCTCCGGGTTCTCGGACGTACATCGGCCCAGGATGCCGCCCAGGTTCAGGACCTCGAGTGTATCGCCCGGCGCGATCGTCGGAGGGACGACTCCCGCGTAGCCCCGGAGTGCACGACGAGTTCCCAACGTTCCGGCCAGCACATCGCCGGCTCGGAGCGAAACCATCCGACCGCCGACGTCTTCGATGGTGTTGTACGTCGATTTGTCATGCAGGATCCGCACGGCGAGCACGTACCCTTCGGCAGCGACAATCTGGTCGCCGACGATGACCTCGGTCCCGAGATGCGCATTCCGGGTCGAAGACGAGATCCGGTCCAGCTTCACTCGTGTGGTCACCACCATCTGCGGCTCCTGTTCGAAAAGCGCAACGGCGTCAGTCCTTGCCACCGGCGCGCGCGGCCAGCAGCGCCGGAATCGCCGCCACCCTGGCGTACGACCGAGCTTCATCGCCGGTCCAGAGCCGGTTTTCCTCCCCGTAGGTCGCAACGCTTCGATCCATCATCGAATGCGGACTCCGCGTCCCCACCACCTGAAAGCGCCCGGAAGACAGCCGCACTCGGGTGTCGCCGGTAACCCGCTCCTGCGAGCTGGTAATCAGTGCCTCGATGTCACGCAGCGCAGGGTCGAAGTACTGTCCCTCATGCAGCCGGTCACCGTAGAACCGGGCGAGCTGGTCTTTCCAGAACGCCTGCCATTTGGTGAGCACGAGCTTCTCCAACTCGCGGTGTGCGGCGATGAGCAGCAGCGCTGCACCGGCTTCGAAACCGATCCGCCCCTTTATGCCCAGGGCGGTTTCCCCCACATGAATGCCCCGGCCGAAACCGTAGGTCTCGGCGAGGTCGTTCAGCTGCTCGATCAGTGTGGCTCCATCGAGCTGCTCGCCATCCAGGGCGACGGGCAGCCCGCACCTCCAAGCGAGCACGACTTCCCGCGGTGATGGCGCTTCGGCAGGAGGGTCGAGCAGTTCGGCCGGCGGTCCGGCCCACGTGTCATGGGTCCATCCGCCGCCCCAGGTCGTTCCCCATAGGCCGCGATTGACCGAATAGGCAGTTGCCTGGGGAGGAACCGGGAGCCTTCGCTCGGTCAAATAGGCAACGGCCTGCTCGCGGGTGATGCCGAGATCCCGGATGGGAGTCACGATCTCGAGATCGGGCGCGAGCACCCGGAGCGCGACGTCGAAACGGACCTGGTCGTTCCCCGCGCCGGTGGATCCGTGGGCAACCGCCGCGGCGCCGATTGCGCGAGCCGTGTCGATGACTGAAAGCGCTTGCTGGGTCCGTTCCGCCGCGACGCTGAGGGGATAGACCTCGCCCCGGAGCACATTTCCCTGAATGAGAAAGCGCACGAACCGGTCGAAGACGGCTGTTCGTGCGTCGATCTCGTGGTGCGTTAGGGCCCCCACTGCCCGGGCCTGCGCCGCGATGGCGGCGCGGGCTTGGCCGGTCGTTCCGCCAGTATTGACGTAGACGGTGTGCACCGACCAGCCGTCCGCGGCGAGGCGTGGCACGCAGAAGCTGGTGTCGAGGCCGCCGGAGAAGGCGAGG
>Ga0075421_100002244_pt1 | contig 23000 bp, 19 predicted proteins | sample SoiMetdeltSBSDD5_FD_75292 | JGI IMG/M metagenome (GOLD analysis project Ga0075421, IMG submission 75292) | Bulk soil microbial communities from a Populus tree surrounding site in Tennessee, USA - Soil MetaG P. deltoides SBSDD5 | ecosystem: Environmental > Terrestrial > Soil > Tree plantation...
TCCTTCAAAGAGTCACCGAGCATATCGCGGCGCTGGTACGGTGAAGCATTACCAGCTATGGCATCCGAGCTGAGTCGACTGCGCGCACGTGATGGCGTGATTGCGGTGTTAGGCAACCACGACTACTACGCGGACGCTGACATTGTACGAAACTGGCTGCACGCAATCGGCGCCCATCTGCTTGTCAACTCGGCAAAGTGTGTCGTCAGATCTGGGAACCTGCTCCGCATTGCCGGGTTGGACGACATCAAGAAAGGCAAGGTGGATCCGTTGGCAGGTTGTGGTCTGATAAACCAGCCTCCAACACTGTTACTGTGTCACGAACCCGACGGGGTCCGACGGCTGGACGCGCGACTCCGAGTCGACGTGATGCTGGCAGGGCACACGCATGGTGGGCAGATCGTCTTCCCGTGGTACGGTGCGCCGGTGACAATGTCGCAGACGTGTGGGCGGCGGAGCGCTCACGGGTGGATACCAAATGCACGTGCACCCCTTCTCGTCACGCGCGGCCTCGGGGAGCAGCTCCCTCTGCCAATTCGCATTGGCTCTCCACCAGAGATCCTCATCCTTCGACTTTGTTCGGCGCGTCAGCAACCCGCGTAGGTGCTTGCCCACCGGCGCTGCCACTGGCCTGCGACGCGTTCAACGAGCGCGTAGGATAAACCATTGCCGGTATCGCGAGCGACGATGACGGTCGGATGACGGTCAGCGCCGAGCAGAATGATGGAGATCGGATCGGTAGTTTCGAGCGTTTCCTCGAGACCGACCTTCCGTTCTGTATATCGCGGAGTGAATCGGGCAGTGGCAGTTGTTGTGCTGTCTCGCTCGGCGATGAGCAAGATCCTTTCTTGTCGTGGGCTTGCTTCCTGGTTGACGTTTCGGACAATGACGGCGGCAAGCAGAGTTTGCCCGTTTTGTATTCGCGCGCGCCAGGCTTTGTTGACAACAAAGGGTAGTCCACGGAAGGCAGCGGATGTATCGCCAGGCAAGGCCGAAGCAATTCGGGCGATGTCAGCTGCAAGCCGGGCGGAATCGGCTGTGGGCAATCCTTCGATGGAATCGATCGCGAGCTCGGTGGCGTGGCCACTCTCGAACGCGACGTTCCACGACATAACCGACGCGGTGTCGCCGGACGCTAATTGGAGGCGCGCTGTTGGCCAGGTTCGGCATGAGTCAGTGCGAGCGCTTGCCTTTATTGAAGCGATGCGAGCGGTTCCGACCTTCTGTCCGCTCCCGAACAGATCGATCTGCATTGCGCGGAGCAGAGAATCGGGCTGCAGGGAGTCGAGTGCGGCTGTGTGTGTGTACGCCGGCGCGATGAAGAATGCTTCAGCTGGCGTGTCTCCCGCGATGAACAGCGCGGGCCCGGCGGTTGAGTCCCATGGCGATGGCTCCGGTTTGGCGACGATACTGCTTTCTGGTGGCGGCACCACAGGTACTGCCGTATCCTTTCGGCCCGCAACTGGAGTGGTGCGCTCGCACGCAACTCCTAGCGCGAAAATCAGGACCGCAATGGATTCACGCGGAACGTGCCGAACAGTTAGGGGCCATCGCCGCATAGCAACGAAATCTGTACGGTCGACCCCTATCGTCAATGAAATGCGAGCGAATGGCTGCGCTACGTCAGGTGACGTATGGGGTCTACTTCCGAGATAGCCTAGCGTTCTCGCCACGCGGTAACACTTCTTCGCCGGAGATTAGGGATGGGCGAGCGTGCACCTGGCACTGCCACGCCGATGGGTAGGGAAGCACGCAAGGCTGGCGTTTTGAGCCGACTTGGCCTCGATCGACCCGAGCTGCGTGCGTGGGCAATGTACGATTGGGCGGTTTCGTCGGTTCAAACGACGATCATGGTTGCCGTATTCCCCGTGTACTTCGTCAACATTGCCAAGGGCGACCTTGCGGAGAGTCGGGCAACTCAAGCAATCGCAACCGCGAATACAATCGTTGCGCTCATTCTCGCGGTCTTGTCGCCCATACTCGGGGCTGTTTCAGATTACGTCGCTGCCAAGAAGCGAATGCTTGGCGCGTCGATGATTGTCGGCGCCACAGCAGTTGCTGGAATGTTCTTCGTACAGCAGGGGGACTATCGCCTTGCATTGGTGCTCTTCGTCATCTCACTCATTGGCGCGACGGCAAGTACGGTGTTCTACGATGCACTACTGCCACATATCGCAGCGGAGCACGAGATCGATCGCGTTTCGACCGCGGGGTATGCTGTCGGGTACATAGGCGGCGGTTTGCTGCTTGCGCTGAATCTCGCATGGATTCTCAAGCCGGGATGGTTCGGGCTCCCCAGCGGACCCGCGCTCTCGAGTGCCGAACGGACATTACCAACGCGCCTGGCACTGTTGTCTGTTGCCGTATGGTGGGTCGTGTTTTCGCTGCCGCTGTTCCGCCGCGTTCCGGAACCGCCACGCACTCGTGAGCCAGACGAACTGACGGGCGGGAGTGTACTTGTTGTTCCGTTCGTTCGGGTCGGTGAGACGTTTCGGGCGCTACGTGGCTACAAGCAGGCGTTTCTCATGCTGCTGGCGTTCATGGTCTATAACGATGGGATCCAAACCATCCAAAAGATGGCCGCGACGTATGGGAAGGAGCTTGGTATTCAGGACACTGTTCTCATTGCGTCGATTCTTATCGTGCAGTTTGTCGGCGTCCCGTTCGCTTTCCTCTTCGGCAGCATCGCGGCTCGGGTCGGTGCGAAGCCAATGATCTTCGTTGGCCTCTTGGTCTACGCGGGCATCAGCATCCTGGGCTTCTACATGCAGACAGCAGCTCATTTCATGTTGCTCGCGGCGATGGTAGCCACCGTGCAGGGTGGCACTCAGGCGTTGAGCCGATCGCTGTTTGCGAGTCTGATCCCTGCGCACAAGTCGGGGGAGTTCTTCGGTTTTTACAGCGTTTTCGAGAAGTTTGCGAGCATTTTTGGTCCGTTGCTCTTCTGGGTCACAATTGCAATGACCGGGAACAGCCGGAACGCGATTCTCTCCGTGATCCTGTTTTTTGCAATCGGCGCACTGTTGCTCAGCCGCGTACGTGTGAGCGAGGGCCAGCGAGCAGCTCGTGCCGCTGATGAGGGGTTGGTCTCTGTCGCCGCGTCCTAACGCGCAGGCGCCGTGGCCAACATGGTCGAGTGAACACGTGATCGCCTACCAATTTCTGCGAGCGCTTGGTCGCCTCGCTCTTCATTGGTTTTATCGTGAGATCGAGGTGGTCGGCATGGAGCGCTTGCCTGTCGACGGACCTCTGCTTCTGGCCAGCAATCACCCGAATGCGTTGGTTGACGCGCTTGTAGTGGGTTGCTGCCTGCGTCGCCCGGTTGTCCTCACGGCGAAGGCGACGCTGCTCGAGAATCCGGTCACGCGATTCCTGCTGCGGGCAGCCGGAGTGGTTCCGCTGCGCCGCGCGAGTGACGCGCTACGCCCAGGTGGTGACGGTGTGCTCGACCCGGCGCGGAATGCTGACGCTTTCGCCGCAGTTCTCGATGTGCTGGATGCCGGTGGCGTCGTACTTCTCTTTCCGGAGGGTAAGAGTCACAGCGATCCGGCTCTTGCTCCGTTGAAGACCGGGCTCGCACGCATTGCGATAATGGCCCGAGACGAGCGCCAACTCATGTCCGTCCCAATTGTCCCGATCGGCCTAACGTTCGAGCGAAAGTGGGAGCCTCGCTCACGCGTGCTCATGCACGTTGGTACGCCGATCATCGATCGCGACAGTAGTGTAGATGAGCCTAACGACGTTGCCGCTTTGACTCGACGTATCGACGCTGCCCTGCGAGCCGTGACGCTCAATTTCCGGTCGGCCGACGAAGCACGGTCGTTAGTCTCGATCTCGACCGTCCTTACCGAGGTGCTCGACGAGTTTCGACCGCTACACAGGCCCGATCCACCTTTGGCAGATCAGGTGCGCGTCGTTCATCGCGTTGTGGATATCGTTCCGAGACTGTCGGAGCTCGACTCAGAGCTCGGGGCACGTGTGGAGCGATTTCTATCGCGGGTCGCAACCTTCGAGGACCTTCTCAGACACAACAGGGTTGCGGCGAGTGATGTGCAGATGAGCACCTCGACGGCGGCCGGGATGTGGTTTGTCGTCCGTGAAACGTGCATCGCCACCATAGCTGGTCCACTCGCGCTATGGGGCCGAGTCAACCATTGGGTGCCGCTTCGAATCGCGCGTTCCCTGGCGGTGAGGATGAGCAGGACGCCAGATGAACCAGCGACGAATACGATCGTTGCGGGACTGCTCCTGGTAGCGGCGTTTTATATCATGCAGATCTCGCTGGTCGCGTGGTCGCTTGGTGGAGTTGCGGCGACTCTTTACGGCGCGTCGCTCCCGTTGTCAGCTACATGGGATTTCCGTTATGCGGATCGCCTGCGCCGTGGTGTTGCGCGGGTTCGGACCTATCTGCGGTTTCGGCTGGAGCCGAGCCTTTACCACCAGCTTCGGAATGATCTGGCGTGGCTCCGTGGCGAGGCCATTGCGCTGGACACGTTGATCGTGCGGACACCAACTCCGTACTCAGTGGGTGCATGGTAGCCTCGGCTGACCATGGTCGAGACGTGGAGGCGGGTTCGGAACCAACGGCGACCTAACGAGAATCAGCCACCGAAGCCGGGAGGAACCGGCCGACTAAGTCCCAATGCCACGCGTCTCGTCGCACGCCGGTTCGCGGGTCCTTCAGCGGCTTGAACTGCAACCGGTCTGCTGGAAGTCCGACATTCCGCCCGTACTCTAGCAGGCGCTCGCGGTCTGTCGAAACAAGATGTGCCATCGGATGACCTTTCCAACGGTGGCGGTGGAGCCAAAGGCCACCGTCCATGGCGAATATCATCCCGTCGAGGCGGTGAGGAAACTCCCGATACGCCGGCGGAGTTTGTGTAGTCACGCCAGCGCGTTAGGCACTGCTCGAGCTACTGACAGGCCATCAGCCCTTCGGTCGTCGCTGGTGCCAATGCAGGAGCTGAGCCAAAGAAGATAGCACATTGGATCGGCCATGCCATCGGATGCGTGACCTTCGCGGACCAACCTCCAGCCGTAGCCGTGCCGAAGCTAATGGTTACGCCAGTCGTCACGCGGAGGTTGAGCGCGTTGATGTCCGTCGTGTACGCGGAATTGTCGTAAAAATACGCCTCCTCGGCCGTTATGAGGTTGCGCAGGTCTGCACGGAGTGAGGCCGCGTTGGCCTTTCCCTTCGTGTTCTGGAACTTGGGAATGGCGATCGCCGCGAGTATCCCAATGATCACGACGACGATCAGTAGCTCTATTAGTGTGAAACCGCGGCGATTGTACCGGGACATAGTCGTCTCACATGGTAAGCATCTGGGCGCAGACCCAAAGGTTCGGGCAACTACGTGCGAGTGGCAGGTAAAGGGCAAGGCAATGCCGGGGCCGCTCTTGTCGCAATTCCGTAAGTGTCAGATATACAACGACCTACACTCACGCAGAGGGCACGCCAGGGTCAGGCCAAGCACACTCACATCGCGCGGGATGGCGCACTCTGCAATAGTTCGATATGTGATGCTCATCCCTTAAGGCGAATCCACACATCGACTTACCGAGCCTACGCCAGCTTGGTCGCCAGCCAGCTGTCACCTACCCCGACGTCGACCACCAGTGGCACCGATAGCTCGGCGGCATGTTCCATCTCGTGTTTCACGACTCGAACAAGTGACTCCTGCTCCTGTGGCGGGAATTCGAATACGAGCTCGTCGTGCACCTGGAGCAGCATGCGACTCTGCATCGCGCCTTTCCTGAGCGCAGCATCGATACGAATCATCGCGATCTTAATCAGGTCTGCTGCTGAACCCTGGATCGGCGAGTTTGCGGCGGTGCGCTCACCGAACGCGCGGATATTGAAATTGCGGTCGCGCAGCTCAGGAATGTAGCGGCGCCGGTGAAAGATCGTTTCAACGTAGCCGTGTTCACGAGCGTGTTCGACCATGGAGTCCAGGTAGCGACGAACGCCGCGGAACCGCTCGAAGTACGTCGCGATGAACTCACGCGCTTCCGTATTCGAGATCTTCAGTTGTCTCGACAGTGCATGGGCTCCTTGGCCATAGATGGTCGCGAAGTTGATCGTTTTCGCTCGTGACCGCATCTCGGACGTCACGTCAGCAACTGGGAGTCCGAAGATGATGGATGCAGTCTGTCGGTGGATGTCGCCACCCGACTTGAACGCGTCGACGAAGGCAGGGTCGTCGGACAAATGCGCGAGCAGGCGAAGCTCGATCTGAGAGTAATCCGCAGCCAGAAGCAGCCACCCTTTCCGAGGGATGAAACCTCGGCGAATGTCGCGCCCGAGTTCTCGACGAATGGGAATGTTCTGAAGGTTCGGGTCACTCGAGGAAAGACGTCCCGTCGATGCGACAGTTTGGTTGAAAGACGTGTGAAGGCGTTGATCTCCAGGATGGATCAGAGATGGCAGCGTATCGAGGTACGTGCTCTCGAGCTTCGATAGCTCACGGTATTCCATGAGCAGTTCCGGAAGCATGTGCCCGGCCTCGGCGAGTTCCTGCAGGACACTTGCGTCGGTCGAGGGACCGGTGGCAGTTCGCTTCCGCACTGGTAACTGCAGTTTGTCGAAGAGGATGGTTCGTAGCTGGTTGTTCGAGTTGATGTTGAACTCACCCCCTGCTTCGGCGTAGATCTCCTTTTCGACACGTTCACGTTCGCGCTTGAAGCGCTCCTTGAGCGATGCGAACCACGGGAGATCGATCGAAACACCAACCCATTCCATGTCCGCAAGAACGTGGAGGAGGGGCAATTCGATCTCACGCATGAGACTCGTTAGGCCATGAGCCTCGAGCTGCGGCTCGAAGACGGCATGCATCTGGAATGTGGCTGCGGCCTCGTCGCACGCGTAATCACGCGCCGCTTCCACCGGGCACACATCGAATGGAATCTCCGTCTTGCCCTTCCCGCACAGTTCATCGTACGACGTAAGCGTCCGATCGAGAAACTCGAGGGCGAGAACATCCAGTCCGTGTGATCGCCGCCCGGGATCGAGGACGTAGCTCGCGAGCATGGTGTCGAAATCGACCCCACGAAGCGTCACCCCAACGCGGCGCAGCATGAGGAGATCATACTTCGCATTCTGCGCTGTCTTGCGGACAGTCTCGTCCTCGAGGAGCTGCCGAAGCGGCATCATGGCTGCGTTCTCGAGTGCCGGAAGATTCTTGACCGGTGCAGTCGCCTCAGCGAGCATCCGCGCTGCGATACTCGTCGGCTGTGGGGTTGTGGCCTTTTTTGCCGAGGGACGCGAACGCGTGGCGGGAGAGTTGGTCGCCTGGTTGCCTGCATCCCCGCTCTCGCTGTTATCGCCATTCCTCAGTCCTACTCCATCCCGAGTTGTATCTGGTGCATCTACCGCCGCACGATCACTGGCTGGATCGATGAGTAGCTCGCCCTGAGCTGGTTGCGCTGGCTGCCACGCGCGGTGCGCAAACGGTAGATAGAACACTTCACTCTCGGATAGCGCGATAGCCATCGACACCAGGTGCGACCGCAGCGGATCTGCTCTCGATGGAGATCCTGGGTCCGCTATTGCTTGCGTGTTGATTGCGATGTACTTCGCTTTGCGAGCGCGGTTGACCAGTCGCTCGAGGGCCTGTGTCGAATCGACGATGGTATATGCCCGTGGAGTGATTTCGACTGGGGTCGGTGCCGGTGCGATGTCCTTGATCAGCGTCGTGAATTCGAGCTCGACACATATCTGTCGAAGACGCCCTGTATTCGCTGGGCGAACGCGTAGCTGTTCGATATCCAGCGTGAGCGGCAAGCTGTCGCGTATTGTTACTAATTCCTTCGAGAGACGAGCACGTGCGGCATGTTCGAGAAGCGCCTCGCGTGGTCGTTTCTTGGTGATCTTGTCGACGGATGCCAGGATGGATTCGAGCTGACCGAATTCCGTGACGAGGTCACGCGCAGTCTTGTCGCCAATTCCTGGAACACCAGGAACGTTGTCCGAGGAGTCACCTACGAGCGCTAGGTAATCGACGACTCGGTCAGGAGGAACGCCAAGGCGTTCAGTTGCGTTCTCGACACCTACCCATTGTTCTTCGACGTTTGCCGGACCGCCGCGGCCGGGGTTCAGGAGCCAGACGCCTGGACGAACGAGTTGCTGAAAATCCTTGTCTCCGGAAACGATGACGACATTCACCGATGCGTTGCTGCACTGCGACGCGAGTGTGCCAATGACGTCGTCGGCTTCGTACCCCTTCAGTGTCAGGACAGGGATCTGAAACGCGTCGAGAATCTCGCTGATGCGCTCCATCCCGCGATTGAAGTCGGCTTGCAGCTCCTCCGTCAGCTTCTCGCGCGTGGCTTTGTACGCGGGGTACGTCTCGTGACGAAACGATAGCCCTGAGTCGTGTACCCAGCCGATGTACTCCGGGCGATGGTTCGCAAAGAGCCGCTGCAGGAAATTGACGACACCCCATGCGGCAGAAGTGTTTTCCCCCTTACTCGTGGTGAGAGGGCGGGAGATGAGCGCAAAAAACGCCCGATAGATCAGGGCGTATCCGTCAATCAAGAACAGCCGCGGTGACGAAGGAAGCTGTACGTCGGCCACTTGGGGTGAGGACTCCGTATGAGTTAGGCTGGCCCACCAGCCATGATTCAGACTGGGATAGTGGAAGGTACACTGCCGATATGTCATCGAGATGTATCGCCGCGTCTGCTCCACCCAGTGCTGGTCGAGTTCTCCTGATGGAGATCGAGGAGGCCAAAAACACCACCGCCTGCCGATGGCGGCAGGCGGAGGCAGACTTGGAACGGCCAACGAATGTGTTCGTGCGCTTAGACTCGCTGGACGTTCGTCGCGTGGAGTCCTTTGGCACCGGTTTGGATCTCAAACTCGACTTCCTGTCCTTCGGCGAGGGTCTTGAACCCGTCCATCATGATCGCCGAGAAGTGGACAAACACATCCTCGCCGCCTTCCTGTTCAATGAAGCCATAGCCCTTCGCGTCATTGAACCACTTCACTTTCCCTCTGGCCATGCAAGCTGCCTCCTACGGGGTGAACCGAGCCCGTGACTATGCACGGGGCAAACCGACCCCGGTTTGCGGCCCCCTATATAGACGCAGCCTGCAAATTTGTCAAGAGAACACTATGTCCCGCAACGAGATACCCTACCAAACCCGACTGTATTTTGGCTAAAAACAAATGAAGCGACTGATTGTGTAATGTGACCCGCATCACAGTCTTACGTTGCTTTTAGCGAGACAGTTCTCGCCTCATGACCGCCTCGAACTCGGCCTCACTGCCGACGGTCATGCGCCATCGGCCAAACCCTGTCTGGTCGACAAAAACGACTTGAAGGCGATGCCGACGATAATCCCAGACCTGAGATCGACCGCGTTGGTTGAGATCGGTCGTGTTCGGCTCATAGTACTGGTCGGGATTCCCCAGCGCGACGAACACCCGCCCGCGGTCGGTCAACCATCCAGCCCCACCCTCTTCACGGAATCGGACGTTGGCCTGGGCAATGCGCCCGAAGTAGTCCCGCATTGCCTCGTTCACAGGCGTGGCTGGATCCGGGTCAGTCTCCCGCATGAACGCTGCCCAGATTGCAGCCCGTGTATCTGGGGGCGCCTCACGTAGAGCCTGGAGGCGGCTCGTCGACCCGAAATAGCGAAGGTAGCTAACCATTTCGCTGAACGTCGCGACTGGCAAGTCTTCACCAAACGTTATGAAGACAGGAGCCTTGGTCGTGTCCGAGCTTCCGATAGCAACGACGGTCAACGTCAAGGCACCGACACCCAGCCGAGTAATAGGTATTCGGACAAGCCCGCTGAAGAGTGTTCCATGTCGAGCGAGTGACGCTGTGTCAGACCATACGGGTGACGATGTGTTCTCGCCGAATACGGACGCTCGTACTGGCAAGGTCGAGCCATCCGGTGTGTAGCCTTCGAGGTAAATCGAGAGCGTCGAGTCCTGACCAAGTGCGAGTGTCGCTTTTGGGGTGGGGACTATTCGCGGCAGTGAGTCCAGAGTACTACGCGGAATTACGTCATAGACCGCAATGGGCGATGAGAGAGACCGAGCACCCATCCGCGGGACGTTTACGGTAGCCTCGATTGAACTTCCTTTACCGCCAGCATTGTCTCGGAGGGAGAAGCTCAGGTCGTATGTGCCCGGTTGGGCCATTACGATTTGTTGGTACAGGATGCTTTCATCAGAACGTGAGGTCTCCTTGAACGCCGCAACACGTACGATTTGATGGCTTTCGAATCGGCGTGCTGCCTCGTTGTTACGGGCCAGTGACAGCGTTGCAGAATACGAGGCACGGTATCGGTCATTCTCACGGACGAAGGTCAAAGCACGCGTTGGAACTGATACCGTCAGTAGAAAAACAGTCGAGTCCGGAGATTTGCTCGCGAGAAACGATACGCTTCCGACGAACGGAGTATCGCCTCCCTCTGCCAAGAGGCCCATTTGCCGGTACAGCTTCACGGCATCCGGCTGACCAGGCGTAGCTTGACTTGCCGCCTCTCCCCGGTGACTAGGTTGTTGGTCTGGTGTAGGGGTTTGCGCCGGAGGATGGCGACGACCACAAGCAGTCAACGAGCAAGCCATCAGTAGCCAATACCAAAACGCCGTTACTACGCGAGACATGTTTGGGTCACTCAGGAATGCAAAGCTGCCTCCTTTGCCGCCGACTTTTCTTTTGGCTGCTGGAGATCGCTTGCCGGTAGGGGTCTGTAGAATTAGGTTCGCCGCGTGTCGCGCGATACGCTTGTAGGTACCACGCTTGCCGGGTACAGCATCAAGGATATGGTCGGGGAGGGTGGAACCTCCGCGGTCTACCGTGCCGATCACCCTCAGCACGGGGTGGTCGCGTTGAAGGTGCTGCGTGAAAAACTCAGGCAAGATCGGACTGCAGTCGCGCGTTTCCTTCGAGAAGCGAAGTTCGGAACCCGCGTTCAACACCCGAACGTGGTGAGGACGATCGAAACCGGTGAATCCGGACCCGGGCTCCACTATCTGGCCATCGAATGGGCCGCCGGCGAGATCCTAGAGCGCTACGCGAAGCGAAACGCCCCCCTGCCTCGCGATGAAGTCGCGCGCATCGTCATGCAGATTGGCGACGCAGTTCAAGCTGCTCATGCTGCTGGCATTGTGCATCGCGACCTGAAGCCTGACAACGTGATGTACGATCCGGAATCACATCAAGTCAAGCTTCTCGATTTTGGCATTGCCGCGGCGACTGACACCGCGCCTGATGAGCGTCTGACACGTGCTGGATTCTTTGTCGGGACGTTAATGTACGTAGCGCCCGAAGCACTCAGTGGAGAGCTCGTAACACCAGCTGCAGATCAGTACAGCCTCGCAACTATTGCGTATTTTCTGCTGACTGGATGCCTCCCGTACCTCGCGAAGACGCCACGCGAGATGTTCACGCAGCTCTTATCACAACCACCCATCCTGTTGAACAAGGCACGCCCGAACCTTCAGTTCGGACAGCAGGTTGAAGCCGTCATCATGCGCGGGCTCGCCAAGCAGCCGAGTGATCGATATCCGGATGTGATCACTTTCGCGACAGAGCTCCGAAAGGCGCTTCTATCAGCGTCCACAGAGGATGGCGGGTTTCTCGCGAAGATGAAGGGACTGTTCCGCCCGAAGTAAACGGGCCGCTTGCGCGATGTCGGTCTCGTTAGCCCAAGTAATGGCAAAGACAGCTATGCCGCTTGGTCCCCGCGTACGTCAGCCGGGTCGACAGGCAGCCAAACTGTAAAAACCGAACCGCGTCCTAGCTCGCTCTCGACGCTAATGTCGCCACCAAGCAATCGAGCGAGGCGACGTGAGATCGACAACCCGAGTCCAGTACCGCGGCGCATTGAGTCTCCTCGAGGACCAGCGTTGACCTGCTCAAACTCGTCGAAGATTCGCTCACGGTCTTTCTCAGCAATGCCAACGCCACTGTCTGCTACTTGAAGCGCTATCCACAGCATTTCGGATTTGGATGTAAGCATCTCGTTGTTGTCGCTCTGGTTGCGTTTTATCAATTTGCCGCGGATGGCGATGCCACCATCGTTTGTGAATTTCACCGCATTGCCTAACAGATTTATCAAGATCTGACGGAGATGTGTCGGGTCTGTACGAACACGAGGGAGTGATGCTCCTACGGCGAGCGAAAAGCTGAGTCCTTTTTCCGTCATCAGCGGCTCGACTTCGCTAGCTACGTCGAACACAAATGGTCGGAGCTCCACCGGTTCTGTGTGAACCTCCAGCCGGCCAGCAGCCATCTTCGCCAAGTCGAGCACTTGATCCACGAGGTGACGAAGATGATTCGCTGACGCTTCGATTCGCTCAACTGGACCTGCTTGACGCGAATTGAGTGGCCCATACACGCCATCACGAAGCAGATCGACGAATCCGACGATAGCATTGAGCGGCGTCCGTAACTCGTGCGACACGTTCGCGAGGAACTCGCTTTTCGCACGATTTGCACGGAGAAGCTCCGTTGAGAGGTGCTCAAGCTCGCTCGATCGATCGGCAATTCGGATCGCTTCGCGTCGCTCGAGCAGTAGTCCGACGCCTAATCCTATGATGGCACCAAGACCTACGACCCAAAGGGCAATCCGGACACCACGTCCAGATGGCACGTAGCTCATCGTGACTAGCCATTCTGCTTTGAAGGGCGTAGCAACACGTCGTTCTATGCTGCGGCGTCGGTTGTTAGGCTGGGCATCGGAGAGTACGAGAACGGTGTCCGAGGGTGTGGTCACAGCGATATTCACGGACCCAGAACGTCGCTGTTGGCGAAGCAGATCCTTCAGTGAGTCCAGGGCGACTGATGCTATGATCGATGCATCGGATCCACCGCCAATTGCCTGAACAAGCCACAGGACCTGACGTCCGTTCTGCCACATCAGGATAGCTCTGGGTTCCACGCTACTTGGCGTCTGTACCAGCCGCGTAAGTGCGCTAGAGTCCGTGAGAGCAATCGAATCCCCTTCGGTCAGTCGTATTACAGTGTGCCCACCTGAATTGGGAATAACGGCCCAGAGTTGTTCAAAGTGAGTATCGAGGGTTGGCCATGTTTCACGACGGCCTCTTAGTAGCTTACGGCTCGTAATGGAGTCACGGGACTGTTGTTCGATCAGATGCTCAACTGACTGGAGCCGCGTGACCTGCCGTAGTAGAAAGACTTCGACGAGAGTCGCAGTCTCAGACGCCATCAACGCAGCACGGCCTTGTTCAGCGTGCGTCATCTCGCGGTCCGCACGCAGGAAGCCGACAACTACGAATGCGAAAGCAACGACGAGCGCAACAGGTGCGATGCGAGCACGAATTACTGGGGAAGGCATTCAGACTGGTAGAAAGGCCCAGTATTCACGACACGACAAAGCGAGCTCGTTGACGGGCTTATCGGCGAGAACTAAGCTGCTGCATTTATGGCTTCTCTCAACGAACTACAGAAACTGCTTGCTGAACGATCGGCGAAGCGTGGCAAGTTCACGCTTTCATCCGGACGTGAATCAAGTTTATACATCGACGCGCGACTTACGACAATGAGCCCGGAGGGGCTCGTTCTTATCGGGCAGCTGGGACTGCGCGCGCTCGACCAGAGCGGATGGAATGTCCAGTCGGTCGGTGGGTTGACCCTGGGTGCAGATCCAGTGGCCTATGCAATTGCCTACGCCAGCGGGTTATCTGCCTGTCCGCTACGGGCTTTCACAGTTCGAAAAGAGCCGAAATTGCATGGGACAGCGCAACTGATTGAAGGCCCATTTATATCAGGGGATCGCGTTGCGATTGTAGAGGACGTGATTACGACAGGTGCATCCGCACTACGCGCAGCGAGTGCTGTCCGCCTAAGTGGAGGTGTTGTTGCCGGAGTCTTGGCAGTCGTCGACCGAAATGAGGGAGGAAGGGAAGCACTCGAAGAACAAGGTCTCCCGGTTATTGCTCTTACAACCGCAGCCGATATTGTCGGGCAGATGCCCCAGTTTTAGTTCGCCTAGCGCTCCACCGGGCGGGTCACTGCTGCTGAAAACGGTGCAAAGTTCCGAAGACGAGGAAGATACGGAATGATCAGCTCCTCACGAAAGCGCTGAAGCATGCCTTCACCATCGTACTTCTGACGAAATTCGACCGCAGTCAGGTGAATGAGCCCTCGAATGTGTCGGCCGAAGCTTTGCGGCGATGAGTAGTCAAGTCGATTCGCAACGTTGGCCACTGATAGTCCCGGATTCTCAAACAGCTGTGCAGCACGAACGAGACGTGCCATAGCAAGGTAGCGCTTTGGTGCAGGTAAATTAGCTCTGAAGAAACGGCTCATTAGCGTACTCGGGATCACACCCAGATGATGAGCTAACGAGCGAATAGTCCCAATCCCGCCAGGTAGAGTGAACAGGATCTCGAAGAAGCGATGACAGTCGGGATGAGCACCAGTGAGATCCACCATGAGCTGCGCAAGTGCCAGCCGATTGATATCGCGCGATTGATCCGCCAACAATATGTCACGGAGGCGGCGCCAGCCGGCGGGCTGGCGGACATCCACGAGTGTCTGCACACCACTTCTGCCTAACGTCAATACTGCACTCGGTGCGCTACTCTCCATGTCCGTTAGAAGAGCCACTGTTGGAACACGTGGGAATTCGCGGACAAGCATCGCTACCTGGTTGGCATCGCGTTGGCCACACCGTGCCACCGATACTAAAACGGCTGCAGCGTGTCTTTCCTTCAGATCGCGCACGACGTCGTCGACACTATCACGATGCAGCGTGGTATAGAGCCCCTCACCAGCTGCATCAACACGGATTCGTTCCGCTGGTGTCAGGATAGTCGTAACGGGCGCTAATTGTCGGTGGCTGATGTTCGGAAGCATTAGGTAACCTCCTGCGACATGTACTGTACCTTGAATGGAGGGGTATCCGAGTGCGTCCGATTGTACTCCGAGGTGTCAGCGGGGCGTCATTTTGGAGTTTGTGGAGTACCACAATTCTGCTATGTTTCGAATTGACAGTGCGTAACTGACTGGGCGGTCGCGATTTCTACAGGAAATCGAGGAAAGTCCGGGCTCCATGGACAAGCTGCCAGGTAACTCCTGGGCACAGTTCCTATCTGCCAGTCTTATCGGTAGATGCGGAGTGTGACGGCCAGTGCCACAGAAAACAGACCGCCTGTTGCAGAGGAGTCTTTCTACAACAGGCAAGGGTGAAAAGGTGGGGTAAGAGCCCACCGCATTCGTGGTAACACGAATGGCATGGTAAACCCCAGCTGGAGCAAGGCCGAATAGGTGGCGAGGGACTGTCCTTCCCGACTAAGACGCCACGGGTGGGCTGCTAGAGGGCGTAGGCGACTACGCTCCAAGAGAAATGACCGTCCAGATGTATCGAGAGATGCGTCTGACAGAACCCGGCTTATAGGTCAGCTACGCTCTGGATTGGCTCATCAGCCCTCTGCTCTTCGTCAGTGCAGAGGGCTGAGTGCATCTTACGGGTACCGGCAATGGTGGCTGCCACATGAAAACCCGATTCCAAAGAAACCGTTCCTACCACATTTGTTATGTGCAGCAGAGCCTAACGCGGTCGGCCAACTTATACGTGACGGCAATTAGCATTCTGGCTGCATGTGCCGTGCACGCACCATCATCTACAGTAGAACCGCCAAGGTCAGGATCAGTCAAGCCATCTGTCGTTTATTCGCCATCAACTGCACCAAACCTGAGTGCATCTCCCTATGAGCCAGGTGAGCTCAAGTATGACGTGCAGGTTTCCTCCGTAGTGCAGGTAGTTGGGGGAGATTCCACTCACCGTGTCGACTCGAGTCGTATTGCCGGGGTTCTCACTACCAGCTTCACTATCGGCCCTAAGCGAACCGCAGTAACGGCACGCGTGCAACCTGATTTGTTCTCACTCACCGTAGGTACTGGGACTTCCACCCCTCTTGTGACATCTGGCCCGTTCATCTTCACGATTGATACACAGACAGGCCAGGTAGCGCCTAACGCTACTCGCCCCTTGCAGGATTGCTCGCAGGCTAGCGCTGATAATTTTTCTCTTGACGGAAGAGAGGTCATACCAAGCATCCGCTTGCCTAGAGTGGATACATGGCAGGATACGCTACAAACAGTTACGTGCCGTGGTGGGGCACTACTCGCCGTGACACGAATCGCCTCATACACGCGGGGACAGGCTCCTGATTCTACTGTCCAGTTATTACGATCAACAGACTTTCGGATTACAGGAAGCGGATATCAGTGGGGCCAGAGAATTGAGGTATCCGGTGAAGGGACATCAATCGACACGTTAGGCATGGGAGGATCCCCGCTACGTCTTCGAGAAATTCGCGGAAAGTCCCAAGCAAGCTTCGTTTTCCGTGCTCCTTTACAAACACAGGAGTTCACCCAGACTACAACGACGCATCTAGCACTCCGCCGTCCTTGAAAGAACACACGATTGTATCAGCAGCTCATTACAAGGAGTAAATCACCCAAGGATTATCGGAGGCCCTAGCTCCTGCTGCAGTGCGTGTCCTTAGCCAAACGCTGTGCACAATGATGCCGGCAGCGGCTTTGGTACAGAAATGCGAATTGCGGAGGGGTGCACGACTGCTAGGCTTCTTGTAGGGCAAGAAGGGCCATCGCATGTCGTCGTACCGCCTCCGCAACTGGTCGGAATATGAGCGCGCGCTCGAGGCGCGCGGAAGTATCTGGCTGTGGCTCCCGCGCGAGATGCTCGCGCAGTGGCGAGCCCAGTGCCCCAGCCTAGCCCGACGCGGCCAGCCGCGCGTGTACAGCAAGGAGGCGATCACGGCCCTGCTCATGCTGAGTGCGCTCTATCGCCTCGGCCTCCGCGAAACCGCGGGCCTCGTGCGCTCGGTCTTCGTCGCGTTAGGCGTCGAGCTGCCGGTGCCCGATCACACCACGCTCTCGCCCCGCCGCGCCCGGTTGGCGGTGCCGCTCCCGGTGACGCCGCCCCGCGCGCCGCTGCATCTCGTCGTCGACTCCACCGGACTCGCCCTGAGGGGCGAAGGCAGTTGGCAACAACACCGCTGGCGGCGTGGGGTGCGCCTCACCTGGAAGCGGCACTACGTGCGCGTGCACCTCGGCGTCGACGAGGCCACCGGCGAGCTCTGCGCGCTTGGCGTCAGCAGCATGAGCGTGACCGACGGCGAGATGCTGCCCGACCTCCTCGCCGCCGTAGCGGTGTCGCTGTGCCAGGTCACCGGTGACGGCAGCTATGATCAGTGGCGCTGCTACGCCGCCGTGGCGGCGCGGCCCGACCATCCCCGGGCAGTGTTCCCGCCGCCGCGGCCGCGCACCGGCCGCGCATTCAGCAGCAGAGCAACACAGCGGGCCCGCCTGTTAGACGACATCTCAAATTCCCCACTTTCCAACATCTGAAATTCCCCACCCTCTCTTGTGGAGGGCGGTATGGAAGAGCGGGATGACGTGACAGTAGGATGGACCGGGCTTGTCTTTGCGGAGGTCGTGCCCGTGTTGAAGCCAGAGATCGTCGAGGAGCTCCTGACCCGGCTCGCCCGGGGTGAGAAGGTCAAGCGCCTGGCCGCCGCGTACGGTGTCGACCGGAAGATGATCCGGGCGTGGCGGGCCCGAGGTCGGTATTAGCCGCGGGCGCCGCGCTCACGCAAGTCGATGCTCGACCCCCACGCGGCCTGGCTGACAGCGTGTGCTCCAGAAGTCGAGTTCAATAGTGCGGTTCTCTACCGCAAGCTGGTGACCCCACTTCGGTTACACCGGCTCCGCACAGTAGGTGCTCCGATTCGTCCGGCCGCTGCGCGGCGCGGCGCAGCAGACCCACGCGACGACGTGCTTCGAAAGGGAGCCCGGGCAGCAGGCGCAGGTCGACTTCGGGCAGTGCCGCGTCTGGATCGCTGACGCTAAGGTCACCACGTATCTCTTCGTGTGCACGTTAGAAGCACTTGAATACGTAGCTCCTCAAGTAGGCGGCAACGGTCGCCGACATGCGGGTGCACGGGACGACGCACGAGGTCCCACGCGAACAGAGCTTGGGAGCGTGGGAGCAAGCGTTCGGGGACATGGTGATCACCCAGCACGATCCTCGATCAGCTCCTACACCACGCAACGATGATCAACATCAAAGGCGATTCCTATCGCTTGAAAGACAAACGCCACGCTGGGTTACTCCGCCCCGCTGCGACAACCTCACTGGACAGAGTAATCGCGCAGGTGAGGAATTTGAGATGTCGTTTAGTGGGAAGTTCCGGATGGCGGTTGACACACCGCTCGATCATGACGAGCAGATCCGGAGCATTCACCAACGTCGGGTGCTGCCGCTGGAAGGCGCACGTGAGCTATCACCGGCGGAGCCTCGTCGAGACGGTCTCGCGCTATAAGCAGGGCTTCGGGGACCGGGTAACTGCCCGGATGGTCGCAGGCTAGTACACGGAGGGTGTTCCTGCGTAGCGCGTTGCTCAACCGCCTCCTCTTAGCCTGGCTAAACCGGACGCATACTGGGCTGGTTAATCCATCAAGCGAAGGGGCATAACTAGACAGAGGTAAGCCGCCGGATCGGACCAGGCCTGAGGCTCAACTGTCACAGCACGCTCTGGTGCTTTCAGCGTGATTCGAACTTCGTCTGTTGGGATATAGCGAAGAATTTCGAGGAGATAGTTCGCGTTGAATCCTATGTCGAGCGGATCTCCAGTGAACTGAATTGGGAGTTCATCCTGAGCTTCACCTAAGTCAGGAGTCTGAACACTAAATCGCAGCAACGCTGCGTTAAATGACAGGCGAATTCGATGAGTTTGATCTGAAGCGATTACCGACATCCGCTTCAAGGCACTGATAAGGGCAACTTTATCACTAATCGCAACACGGTCATTGTCGCGCGGAATTACTTGTTCATAGTTCGGGTATGGCCCTTCGATCAAACGAGTAAAGACTGAAGTGAAAGGTGAGCGGAAGCCCAAGTGGTTATCACCTTGCGCTATCTCCAACTCTTCTTCAGCTGGAAAAAGTCGCCGCACTTGATCGAGTGCTTTGGGAGGAACAATAAGATCCCCATTAGGAGAGTTTCCAGATGCTATTGGCAGATCCATTCGCGTAAGACGGTGGCCGTTCGTAGCCACCATTCGCATTCGATCTGTACGTAACTCCCAAAGGACACCATTAAGGATAGGTCGACTCTCCTCTGTCGAAACTGCAAATGAGGTATGCGAAATCAGTTTCTGGAGATCGCCAGAACGAACGCGCCAGCTATCCTGGAACCTTACCTGAGGGAAGGTCGGAAATTCGTCTCGGGGTAGTCCTAATAGTTTGAATCTCGAGCGTCCGCATTCAAGTGTTATGCGTTGTTCTCCCATCGCTCCGATTTTCACCGGAGCTGGCGGCAGCTCGCGTGCTATTTCTGAAAGCTTCTTCGCTGGGATCGTGATTGCACCTGGCGTCTCGACATCTGCGCTTACCTCAGTACTCACGGCTATGTCGAGATCAGTCCCAGATAGCCGGATCCCACGCTCAGTAGTCTCGACAAGAATATTTGCAAGCACAGGTAGAGTCGTCTTCGCAGGTATGCTTGCAGCAACCGCAGTGAGCCCTTCTTGCAGCTTTTCTCTCGAAATGGTGAAGCGCATTCGGACTCCCTAGTGAGTTCCGCACATGGTGCTGGACGCTGTTGTTTCTGTTCTTATAAAAAAGAAAGTTCAGTACTAACAGCAGAAGACGTTGATTTGTCGAGAAGCTCCGTAGGTTGCTTATGTAGAATGGACTTAGGTCCCCAAGGCTAATGTGGGTTCTATGTGCAAGTCTACGGAAGAATGGTAGGAAAGCTTAGCTCTCAAATAGTAACAGGCTGTAACTTAATGCGAAGCTTGTTAAGCCGTTGTTGAAAGGAAGGATCTTCTTTCACAAGACTGTTAGCTCGGTCAATGCTGTGTATTACAGTTGAGTGGTCCCGACCTCCGAATGCATTCCCGATTTCGACGAGCTGTAGTCCTAAAATCTCGCGGCAGAGCAACATTGCTGCCTGGCGTGGTATAGTCAGGGTCTTTGTACGTGCCTTTGAACGGAGACCTTCAGGTGTGATGCCCCACTCTTGTGCAACGGCCTTCTGAATAGCTCCTACTGAGAGACCATGATTGGTCAGTTCACTGTTGTTTGTATCAGCTAGTCGCAGCTTATCACGGAGAGCTTCGCGTGCCAGGTCAATAGTGATATCACGGTGCTTCAGTGAAGCGTATGCTAGCAGCTTAATAACTGATCCCTCGAGCTCTCGAATGCTGGAACGAATATGCTCCGCGATAAATCGAATCACAGCGTCTGGTACTGTGTGCTCCAAGTGGTCCATCTGAGCTTTATGCTGCAGGATAGCAATCCGATGCTCGAGATCTGGTAGTTCAATGTCTGCTACCATTCCCCACTGAAATCGGCTTACCAACCGTGCCTCAATACCTGGTATCTCAGCTGGGGATCGATCACTAGTTAATACAATCTGCCGGCCAGCTTCATACAGAGCATTGAACGTGTGAAAGAACTCTTCCTGTGTTGCCTCTTTTCCTTTTAGGAATTGAATGTCGTCTACAAGCAGAAGATCACTTTCGCGAAAGCGGCGCCGGAAGTCTTGTGTCGCTCTGGCTTGAATAGCTGCGACATATTCGTTTGTGAATTGTTCTGTCCCAATGTAGAGAATCCGGGTGCTCGGTACTCTACGGATAATCTCGTGTCCAATGGCTTGCATTAGGTGAGTCTTACCAAGACCAGTCTCGCCATAGATAAAGAACGGGTTGTAAACGCGCCCCGGAGCCTGTGCAACTGCATCCCCGGCTGCGTATGCGAGCTCATTGGACTTGCCAATGATGAAATGGTCGAATGTGTAACGTGCGCTGAGCGACGTTATAGCGTTGGCTGTCGCTACGGTGCTTGCTACCTGTGGAGGAGGGGCGACGAATAGGTCCATCTGTGAACGTCGCCTGCGATCCTCGTGAACTCGGAAGACAATCCGTAAAGGCTGTCCAAGCACTACTGGCGCTAAGCTAGCCAGTAACTCTGCGTGTTTAGAGTCATTCCAGTCTGCAGCAAACTGGTCTGGTGCTCCGATGTAGATAGTCTTTCCATCAAACTCCAACGCTTCAGTTGGCTCAAGCCAAGTGCGAAACGTTTGTTCCGAAACTTCTTGGCGAGCTCGCTCAAGGATTCTTGACCAGACCTCTAGCGCTGACAAACTCATGTGATGTGGATAACTGAGAGGTCGGCGAAGGTATTCTAGCGATGTGGAAAAGTCAAACTAGGATCTGCGCTCTTTAGGTTGTAACACCTTGCCGCATCTCCATTTGCTGGATACATTTCCCATTCTTTTCCTGAAAAAAGACGGTAGCAAAGTTGATGCGACCGTTTCTGCACCAGACTTCGGAGTTCACGAATGGGTAAGCCAACTTACCGACCGCGGAATAAGCGTCGGATTCGAACGCACGGATTTCGAGCGCGGATGGAAACAAAATGGGGACGCGATGTCCTCAGTCGACGGCGCAAGAAAGGCCGTCAACGCTTAACCGTCAAATTGCCGACGAAATACGCAGCCGCGTAACGGACTGACATTTCCTCGGACCCACCGTTTAACCAAAGGGTCCGAAATCCAACGGGTTGCAATACAGGGGAAGCGTCTTCGGGCTAAGCATCTCGACGTCCGAATTCTTGCTTCCCCTCTCCTTCATCCACGTGTGGGATTTGTCGTTCCCAAATATGGCCACTCGGCTGTTGATCGGAATCGGCTCAAACGTCGCTTGCGCGAGCTCGTCCGAACCTCTGTGCTAGGCGTTTTGCCAGCTGTTGATGTTGTTATCAAAACACGCCCGAGTGCTTACGTGGTGCCGCTTTCTGTTATGGCCGAAGAGCTGTCCCGAACGATCAGTAACGTCGAATCGTTGCTGGCCTGATGCTCCGGCACCTGCTGATTGCGTTCGTTCGTTTCTACCAGGTAGCAATATCGCCCCTGCTACCAGCATCCTGCCGCTATTATCCAACGTGTTCAGCCTACGCTATCGAAGCTCTCGAGCGTCATGGTGCATTCCGTGGTACATGGCTGACAATTCGGCGGATTGCACGTTGTCACCCTTTTCATGCTGGTGGCTTTGATCCGGTTCCGTGATCAAGCCTGCCTAACGCAATGGATAAACGGTTCCTCATCGCGCTTGTACTAACGGCTATCGTCGTTATTGCTACGCCGTTGCTCTTTGGGCCGCAATCGTCACGGGGAATCACCAAAACTGGCCGTGACACGGCATTGCCAACTGATTCCACAAGCCGCTCAGCTGCTCAAGATTTGCCAAGTCATCCTGTTGAGCAGCCTACAATCTCGGCGGTGAGCGACTCATTAAGCACGTCCATTTCAGCAAAGCCGGAGACTACAACTGTCTCGCTGAGGCTTGCTGACTATGCCTTTAATAGCGCTGGGGCAGTCCCGATCTCTGTTGGGCTGAAGTCTTATAAAGCGCTAGATGGGTCGAAGCGGAACGTGACGCTTCAGAGCAAATCAGGGAAACTTATCTCTTACAGGCTCTTCCTGCCAGGTGATACCATCGACCTTGATCATGTGCAGTTCAAGGTCGACCAGTCGAGCCCTAACGTTCTTTCATACCAGGCTAATGCAAACGGTGCTGCGATTGTAATCCGGTATGCATTCGTACCTGATAGCTATTTAGTGCGAGTATCTGGGGAAGTGCGTCATCCTAACGTGAATAGTGGATTCATTGCGCTGGAGATGCCAACGAGTCTTCGGTCAGCTGAGGCAGACTCGCTAGATGATCAGCAACACTTGGCGTACGCGGTCAAGCCCCAGCGAGAAGACGCGCGTGGTATCCCATTCAGCAAGCTCGATCCAGGCGAGCGTCGCTTAGAATCAGGGCCAATCACGTGGGTCGCAGCCAAGAACAAGTACTTCATTGTTGGCGCACTTACCCCGACAGGTGGGACACCATTTGCTGAAGTCGCAGTGACTGGTGGGCCCCGAACGGGACGTCGTGCGACAGAAGCTTCAGCAGTCGCCGTCGAGCCTATCCGGAATGGTGC
>Ga0075421_100002246_pt1 | contig 22997 bp, 19 predicted proteins | sample SoiMetdeltSBSDD5_FD_75292 | JGI IMG/M metagenome (GOLD analysis project Ga0075421, IMG submission 75292) | Bulk soil microbial communities from a Populus tree surrounding site in Tennessee, USA - Soil MetaG P. deltoides SBSDD5 | ecosystem: Environmental > Terrestrial > Soil > Tree plantation...
TTCGCAGCTCCGAGATGACGTTGGTGTCCAACAGGAATCCCATGCGTCACTCTGCCAGGTCGACGTCGCGAGGCCGGTCCGCACGGCGTTCTGGCTTGACGTCACCGTCGATCAGCGGCTCAGCCCGCAGGTACTCCACGAGCGTTTCCGACTGGCCGGTCAGACGGTGGTACTCAGCAATATCAATGATCACCGCGACCGCCTCACCGTGCTTCGTCACGATCTGCGGCTCGCCCGCCTCGGCAGCACGTAGCACCTCACTGAACCGCTGCTTGGCCTCCTGAACCTGCCAGCGCATTTTGGCGAACCTCCCTGAGTAGTCTAGACAGACTAGACAGAAGTATAGCCGCTCAGATGGACAGTGCCGCCGGTGCGTAGCCGTGGCGCCGGCCGCACCCGGTCAGGGCCAGCACGCCCCGGCCGCTGACGGTCGTGTGCGCGTCGAGACTGCTCGGATCGACCGACATGCGCCCGGCGATGGCCTGCGCGTCGCAGGTGTCGGGGATGTTCAGCTCGGCTTGGATCTCGCGGTAGCGCCGCAGCCACGCGTCGGTGTCGCTGATGTCGACGTCCACCGCACCAGCGGGGACACCTTCCTCGTGCGGCAGCAGGTAACCCTCCTCGGCCGGGTGGCGAGGCCCGATGGCGGCATCCGGATCGTCGGTGTCGTAGGCGCGAACCACCACACCGTCCTCGGCGATACACCAGAAGTTGTAGGTGTCGCCGCAGTTCACCCCGTACGCCTGGGCCCGGCCAAACCGTCGGCTCAACTCAGCGCACCGCGCCAACTCATCTGTCTCAGCGTCGGGTAGCGGCGGGTGTTCCAGACCGAGGAACGTACCGAACACCAGAGTCCAGCCGTCGAGCAACGGCGTCACGTAGGCCCGGGCGCACTTCGCGTGCTGGTAACTCGACGCGCGGGCCCAGTAGTGCAGGTCCGAGATTCGGGCGTCGGCGCCCATGCGCATGGTCACCGGGAAGGCATCGCTGAGTTCGAACGCGTCGAGCACGGCGGCCTGATCGGCCGTGGGCAGCGCGTACCAGCCGCCACACAGGTGCATCGGCTCGGGCACCTCGCCGCGTGACTTGACTCGGATCAGGCGCTCGATCATCCGCAGGTCGCGCGGCTCGATGGCGCCGATCTCGGCCAGCGCGACCAGCGCCGGGCGCCGGACCGGTGCGCTCGAGCGCCGCAGCGCTTGCAGGACCGGCACTGCCGCCTGGTCCATCGCCGTGTACGCGAGAATCGCGGCCCGCCGCACGTCCTCTTCCGGGTCGGTCAAGGACGGCACCACGTCCGCGGCCCACGGGGCGGCATGCTCGCCGAGCCGCTGCAGCGCGAAGAGGGCGGCCCGGCGTACCCGCGCCGATGGATGCCCCAGGGCGTCGACGAACCGCCGTGGTGACGAAACCCGCAGGTCGTTGAACGCCCATGACGCCCGGCGGAGCACCTCCGGGCTCTCGGCACTCGCGAGGACCTCCACCAGCGCGCCGAACGCCGGGTCGCCAAGACCCTGCAGCACAGAGATCGGACCCGGCCACTCGATCTTCGAGGTCTCGTCGCGCAATCGGGCGAGCATCAGGCCGAGGATCTCGGCATTTCCATAGGCGACCAGTTCGTCCGCCGCCGCTCGACGCACATGTCGGTCGGCGTCGTCCAGACGCCGCAGCGCGTCCGCGAGCGCCATCCAACCTCCCCGACCGCCGTCGCCCGGCACTCACACCGGCGAGGCGATCCTAGCCTTGGCCGGCCGGCGGGAATTGGAGCACCGACGGGATAGCTTCGGGTGGGCCCGGGCGTCTGTAACGGTGGCAGACGTCGGCCGGGGAGGTGTGAGTGGACGAGGGATCGCGACAGCAGTTCGGCGACTTCGTGGCCGCCCGTACGGGGGCGCTGATTCGGCTCGCCTACGTGCTGGCCGGGGATCAGCACGGGGCGGAGGACCTCCTGCAGACGGCGCTCGCGAAGACCGCGGCCCGGTGGAAACAGCTTCGCCACGCCGACCCCGAGGCCTACGTGCGCCAGGTCATGTACCGCGAACAGGTCAGCCGGTGGCGGCGGTGGGCTCGCCGGCGCGAGGTACCGATGAGCCAGCCACCCGAGGTCAGCACTGCCGACCCGAGCGGGCACACCGACCTGCGGCTGGCGATGCGGGCGGCGCTGCTGCGGCTGCCGCCCGCGCAACGTCTCGTCATCGTGCTGCGCTACTTCGAGGACCTCAGCGAGACGCAGGTGGCCGAGGCCATCGGCGTCTCGGTCGGCACCGTTCGCAGCCGAACCCATCGCGCCGTCGACCGGCTGCGAACCCTGATGCCCGAGTTGGGCCACGTGCCCACCGCCACCCGGAGATGACGCCATGACCAGTACGTTTGACGATCTCATCCGCGACGCTCTGAACGACTTCGCGGCGCAGGCTCGCCCGGTGATCCTCACCCAACCCGCCCTGCGGCTCGCGCAGCGCCAGCGCCGTACCGCCATCGGCGTCAGCGCGGTGATCTCTGCCGCCGCCGTCGTGCTCGCGGCGCCGCTCGCCCTGGCCGTGGTCGGGTCGCCCGGCCCGATGGGCGGCCCTCCGTCGGTGCCGGTCTGTCCCATGCCGACACCCGCGCCGCCTAGCGAAACCACTCCGCCGCCCACCGGCGCCGACCCGTCGCCCACCTACTACCCTCCGCCGCCCATCGGCGCCGGCCCGTCGCCGACCTATTACCTTCCGCCCACCGAGGCCGTACCGACGCCGACCTACTACCCTCCGCCGCCAACGCCGTGCCCGGATCCCTCGCAGCTGCCGGTGTGCCCGACCGACCCGCCGCCCACCCCGTCGGCGCCGCCGACCACCCCTCCGGGCGAATCCACGACGGCACCGCCGCCGACGCCGCTGGAGCCGCCGACTTCGTGCCGGTAGCACTCGGGGGGCGGAGTCGGCTTGCTGACCGCTTATCTGATGATGCTGTTCGATGAACTGTCGTCCACTGATCAGTGACTCAGTCGATCGACCCACCACAATGCTCCGATGCCGATTGAAACCCGGAGCGCCACGCGCCTCCGCATCCGCACCTGGACGGCCGCTGCTGTCATCGCCCTCGCCTCCGCCGCGCTGGTCACCGCCAGCCCGGCCGCGGCCCACCGGAGGGCCGCCCAGCCCGACGCGGCAACCCCCGTCGAGCCGCAGGCCCTGCCCCTCCCCTCGCCGCACCGGTTTGTGTCCAATGTGGATCTGGAATGCTTCCGCACCAACCCCTACGTCCCGCCGACGACGACCGCCATCGTCACCCGGCACCTCAACCCGGTTCTCGCGAGTCTCCCCGCCGAGCCGAACCCCCTCGGCGTACGGGAGAAGCTGTGCGTGCCGGTGGCGAAGAACAATGTCCTCCCGCCCCCAGGCGTCATTGACTTCGTCCGGTACGTGGACCTGTCGTGCTACAAGACCACCGGGGTCAACGTCAACTTCCCGCTGAACCTGCGCCACCTCAATCCGCTTCTCACCACACTCCCGCCCAGGAACGTGGTCATCACCGTGCCGCAGCACCTGTGCGTGCCGGTAGTCAAGAACAATGTCGTGCCGCCGCCGGAGGTCCGGCAGTTGGTCTCCTTCATCGACCTCAAGTGCTACCTCGAGCAGCCGCAGGCATCGCTCAACCTGCCGCTGAACCTGCGCCATCTCAACCCGCTCTTCGCCAGCCTGGCCGCGCACGATGTGAGGGTCACGCACAACCGTCAGCTGTGCGTTCCCGTCCAGAAGAACAACCAGCCGATCCCGCCCGCGGTCCTGAACATCATCCGCTGGCTCGACCTGGAGATGTTCGACATCGTGACGCCGCCGCTGCCGACGCCGGTGAACCTGACCATCACGCACATCAACCCGCTGCTGGCCAACCTGCCGTCGGAGTCCGTCACCATCCAGCAGGCCACCCAGCTCGGACTCCCGATGGCCAAGAACGGTCTGATTCCGCCCATCTGATTCCCGACCGCACCCCCGCCCACTGCCAGCTAAACGGATCGTGGCGAGTTATGGCCCCTATAGGGGCGGTAACTCGCCACGATCCACTATTCCGCCAAACTTCTTCGGGACGGCTGTCGAATCCGGCTACCTCGGTTCGTCGGGGAGGCAGAGGACCAACACCGATTCGAGGAGGATCCGATGGCACAGTACGCAGTCCTGATCTACTCACCGGCACCGGCCGACCCGATGTCGATCACGCCCGACTATCTGGAACTGCTCGACCGCTACCCGGCCCAGGTCACCGAGCTGGGTGGCGAGATCGTCACGGGTTTCGCGCTCCAGCCGAGCACGACGGCCACCGCGATCCGGGGCGATGTCGTCACGGACGGCCCGTTCATCGAGGCCAAGGAGGTGGTCGCCGGTTTCTTCATCCTGGAGGCCCCCGATCTCGACGTGGCGCTGCAGATCGCCAAGCTGAACCCGGCCACCCGGGACGGCGGGGTCGAGGTCCGGCCGCTGTTCGTCCCGCCGGACGCATGACCGGCAACGTTCGCGCCGAGGTCGAACGTGCCGTCGCGGACGCGCACCGTCGCGAGTGGGCCTTCGTGCTCGCCGCGACGGCGCGCGTCGCCGGCGACTTCGACGTCGCCGAGGAGTGCGTCCAGGACGCGTACATCGCCGCGTTGGACGCCTGGGTCCGCGACGGTGTGCCGCACAAGCCGGGCGCCTGGCTCACCGCCACCGCGAAACGCAAGGCACTGGACATCCTGCGCCGGGACAAGGTGTTCCGGTCGAAGATGCCCCTGCTCATGGAGCCCGACGAGACGGAGATGGATGCGGCCGCGATGGATAAGGACGACGACGCGGTGCCCGACGACCGCCTACGCCTGATCTTCACCTGTTGTCACCCCGCGCTGGCCCAGGAGGCCCAGGTGGCCCTGACGCTGCGCCTCGTGTGCGGGGTGAGCACGGGCGACATCGCCCGCGCGTTCCTCGTCGCCGAGCCCACCATGGCCGCGCGACTGACCCGGGCCAAGAAGAAGATATCCGCGGCCAGGATCCCCTACCGGGTTCCGGGCGCCAGCGAGCTGCCCGAGCGACTCGACGCGGTGCTGACCGTCATTCATCTGCTCTACACGACCGGGCACACGGCACCGACTGGGGCCGATCTCCTGCGCGCCGATCTCGTCGACCGAGCGCTCCACCTCACCCGCATGCTGCACGCGCTCATGCCCGACGAGCCGGAGGTTCGTGGCCTGCTCGCGCTGCTGCTGCTCACCGACGCGCGCCGCGCCACCCGCACCGACGCCGACGGCCGGCTGCTGGTGCTCGAGCAGCAGGACCGTTCGCGCTGGGACCGGGCCGCCATCGACGAGGGCCAGCACCTGGTCGTCGGGGCGTTCCGCACCGGGCGCGTCGGCCGCTACGCGCTGCAGGCCGCCATCGCCTCGCTGCACGCCGTGGCCGTCAGCTACGCCGCGACCGACTGGCGCCAGGTTGTGGGACTCTACGACCGGCTGCTGACGGTCTGGCCCTCCCCGGTCGTCGCGCTCAACCGGGCCGTGGCGGTCTCGATGGTGCACGGCCCCGAGCCCGCACTCGCCGAGATCGACGCCCTCGAGCAGGACGGTCGGCTCGCCGACTACCAGTACCTTCCGGCCGTCCGGGCCGACCTGCTGCGCCGGCTCGGCCGCCACCGGGAGGCCGCGGCCGCCTACCGCGCCGCATTGGACCTCGCGACCAACGAGGCCGAACGAAGGTTCCTGGAAAGTCGTCTGGGCGAGGTTGTCGATTCTGACTCTGGTCGGTCGTCGGAAGGCTAGACGACCGAATCAGAGGAGAAACCGATGAACGCGAACCGCGCGACCCGACGCGAGTGGCTTGGCCTCGTGGTGCTCGCCCTGCCGACCCTGCTGCTGTCGCTGGATGTGAGCGTGCTGTACCTGGCCCTGCCGCAGCTGAGCAGCGACCTCGGCGCCGACAGCACCCAGCAGCTGTGGATCCTGGACATCTACTCGTTCACGTTGGCCGGGTTCCTCGTCACCATGGGTACGCTCGGCGACCGGATCGGCCGCCGCCGGCTGCTGCTGATCGGGGGCGCCGCGTTCGGCCTCACCTCGATCCTGGCCGCGTACGCGACGAGCCCTGGCCTGCTCATCGCGGCCCGGGCCCTGCTCGGAATCTGCGGCGCCACGCTGATGCCGTCGACGATGGCGCTGATCCGCAACATGTTCCGCGACCCGAAGCAGATGGCCGCCGCGATCGGACTCTGGTTCGCCTGCTTCATGGGCGGCATGACACTCGGTCCGCTGGTCGGCGGAGCGCTGCTGTCGACGTTCTGGTGGGGCTCCGCCTTCCTGCTCGGCGTGCCGTTCATGGTGCTGCTGCTCGTCGCCGGGCCGACGTTGCTGCCCGAGTACCGCGCCGACACCGCCGGCCGGCTCGACCTCACCAGCGTCGCCCTGTCGCTCGCCGCGATCCTGCCGGTCATCTACGGGCTGAAGGAGATCGCACGCAACGGCTGGCGCGCGGTCCCGGTCGTCGCCGTGGTCACCGGCGTGCTCCTCGCCGTGGCCTTCGTCCGGAGGCAGAGCCGCCTGAGCAGCCCGCTGCTGGACCTGCGGCTGTTCGCCAACCGCTCGTTCCGCAGCGCGCTCGCGACCTGTCTGGCCACGGGAATCGTCATGGCCGGCGTCTCGCTGATGTCGGTTCTCTACATGCAGGTCGTGCGTGGCCTGTCCCCGCAGCACGCCGGGGGATGGTTGGTGCCGCAGAACATCGCGATGATCGTCGGCTCGATGGCCGCGCCCGCGCTGGCCCGCCGGATCCGCCCCGCCTACCTGATGGCCGGCGGTCTGCTCATCGCCAGCGTCGGGATGCTCGCGCAGACCCGCACCGAGGCCGCCGGTGGCGTGGCCCCAGTCGTGGTCGGCCTCACGCTCGCCGGCTTGGGCATCTCCCCCGCGATGACGCTGATGATGAACCTGATGCTCGGCGCCACGCCGCCCGACAAGGCCGGCTCGGCGGCGTCGATCTCGGAGACGAGCGGCGAGTTCGGGATCGCCGTCGGCATCGCCGTGCTCGGCAGCCTCGCCACCGCCGTGTACCGCGCCAACCTCGTGCTCCCGGAGGGCATCAGCGCCGCGACCGAGCACGCCGCCCGGCAGGGCATCACCGCCGCCACCGGCGCCGCCCAACAGCTGCCCGCGGCGCTGGGCGCTGACCTGCTCGACAGCGCGCGGACCGCGTTCACCACCGGATTGACCACCGTCGCCGGCATCGGAGCCGTCATCTTCATTGGCCTCGCCATCCTCGTCGCGGTCACCTTCCGGCACATCCCCGCGACCGAGGCCGCGCCCGCGGTCGAGGGCCACGCTGATGACGGCGCGATCCCGGTGCCCGTCGCCGCCTGACCCTCGGCGCGACAGCAAGTGGTAGGTGGGCCGCCCGGGCGCGGCCCACCTACCACCGTCTGCGAGCAGCGTTTCGCACGGCTCCAGCTACGTCAATCGCGGAAGCCCGATCGGGTTCGGGTCCGGCATCAGGGCGCTCGCCGTTCGGGCCAGTGGGCGCAGGAGCTCGGCGAGGCGCTCGGTCGCCGCCGAGCCCAGCCTGTCCCAAACCTCCTCCGCCAACCGGTCGGTGATCTCTTCCACCGCTCCGTAGGCGGCGCGGCCCTCATCGGTCGGCACACCGTCGCTCGCGAGCAGGTCCCGCGCGGTCAAGGCTTCGCGTGTCGCCGCCCATTGCTCCTCCGGCCAGCCCCGAGCGGGACCGTAGATCGACGGATAGCCCTCAAGCGCGGCTTTGAGCACTACCGCGAGACAGCCGCTCAGCCCGGCCGCGACCAGCGCGGCGACGTGGCCGTCGCCCCGGTGCTCACGCAGCGTCGTGGTGGCCTGCCAGAGCCGAGCGACCGGGTCGGTCGGCATCGGCAGGGCGGCGTTGGCCGCGCCGAGTGCCCGGCCCTCCGTGCTGGCCAGTCCGGCAGCTCGCGCGGCCAGTTCGGCGGCCTCCTCGATGGCGTCGCTAGGACCACCGGTCAGTGTCCGTAGGGCGGCCGCGGCGCCATCCCGACGCGCGACCAGTGCCTCGTCCGGCGCGGCCCGGCTCCACACGTCGGGGATCGCTCGTTGCACCATCGACGGGGCAAAGACGTTGAATAACGCGATCACCGGGGCCGCATTGACCGGACCGAGCGGTGCCGCGCGTCCGGCGAAGTAGCCACGCCAGAATCCGCGCAGCCCGGCCGCCTCGAATGCCGCCCGTGCCTCGGGCGCGAAGTAGGTCACCGCGTGCACGTGCTCGAACAGCGCCCACATCCGCCGAGCGGTCGACGTATCAGCCTTCACACCGAGCAGTCTGCCGCACAGCTCGACCCGATCGGTCAGGCTACCGGCCGACGGCCTTGCGGTCCGCCCACTGCGCCATCAGGTCGGGCATCGTCTCCTCAACGAAGACATAGAAGTCGCGCATGCCGGCCAGGCGGGCTCCGGCCGGTGTGCCCGGGCCACCGGCGGCGGCGATGCCCTGCTCGGAGACGTCGGCCAGGGTCTTGAGCAGCGTCATCTTGGCCAGCGTGACCTCATACCAGGAGTCGTCGACGAGGCGGTAACGGTCGCGGCGGGATCCGGGGACCGGGTCCCGCACGACCATGCTGATCTGGATCAGGTAGCGCACCGCGCCCGAGATCGCGGCCGGGCTCACCCCGAGCCGTTCGGCGAGCTCGTTGGCGGTCAACGCCCGTTCGTCGGCGCCCATCAGCACGAACAGCACCCGCCCGGCCATCCGCGGAAGTCCCCAGTCCGCGAGAATCCGAGCCATCTGTTCGATGAAGCCGCGCATGGCCGCTTCGTCCCGCTGCGGTCGGCGGGGCATGCCGGGGCCCTCCCGTCAAGGATGCGTCAAGGTCGTCGTTTCGTACTTTCACAAGTTTGTGAAACGAGTGTAGCGTCTGAAACATGGAGACTGCGATTCTGGTGTCCGGGCTGAAGAAGAACTTCGGCCAGACACGCGCCCTCGACGGCCTCGACCTCACCGTGGCGCGAGGCGAGGTCCACGGATTCCTCGGCCCCAACGGGTCGGGCAAGACCACCACGATCCGGGTCCTGCTCGGACTGCTGCGACCCGACGGTGGCACCGCCCGGCTGCTCGACGGCGACCCGTGGGCCGACGCGGTCAAGCTGCACCGCCGTCTCGCCTACGTTCCCGGCGACGTCACGCTGTGGCCGAACATCACCGGCGGCGAGGTCATCGACCTGATGGGTCGGCTGCGCGGCGGGCTCGACCGGCGCCGCCGTGACGAGCTGCTCGAGCGCTTCGACCTCGACCCACGCAAGAAGGCCCGCGCCTACTCGAAGGGCAACCGGCAGAAGGTCGCCCTCGTGGCCGCGCTCGCCTCCGACGCCGAACTGCTGCTGCTCGACGAGCCCACCGCCGGCCTGGATCCGCTCATGGAGGCGGTCTTCCAGCAGTGCATCCAGGAGATACGCCACGAGGGCCGGACGGTGCTGCTGTCCAGCCACATCCTCGCCGAGGTCGAGGCCCTGTGTGACCGGGTGAGCATCATCCGCCTTGGCCGAACCGTCGAGAGTGGAACCCTAGCCGACCTGCGGCACCTGACCCGCACGTCGATCTCCGTGGAGACCGAACAGCCGATCACCGGTATCGAGAGCCTGCCGGGCGTCCACGACGCCGTCCTCAACAGCACCCATGCCCGGTTCGACGTCGACACTCAGCACCTCGACGCGGTGGTTCGCCAGCTGGCCGGCCTCGGCGTGCGCAGCCTCACCAGCACACCGCCCACATTGGAGGAGATGTTCCTCCGTCACTACGGCGGTGCGGAATGACCACGGCCGGCACGAGCACGCTGCTCCGTTTCATGCTGCGGCGGGAGCGGTTCCGGCTGCCGTGGTGGCTCCTCGGCGTCGGATTCCTCGTCTCCTACCAGTCGGTGGGCAGTCAGAGCCTCTACAACACCCCGGAGAAGCTCGCCCAACTGCGGGCGACCCTGGGAGCCAACGCCGCGGTCGTCGCCATGAGCGGCCCGAAGGACCTCCTGGCGACCATCGGCGGGGAGGTCATCTTCGAGATCTTCTCCTACGCCGCCGTCGTGGTGGCGCTCATGAACATGTTCCTGGTGGGGCGGCACACGCGCTCGGACGAGGAGACCGGCCGTGCCGAGCTGATCCGCTCCGCGCGGGTGGGCCGGCACGCCACGCTCGCGGCGGCGCTGTCACTTGCCGGCCTGGCCAACCTTGCCGTCGCCGTCGTGACGTTCGCGGCGACGGCCGGAACCGGTCTACCAGTGGAAGGATCCCTGCTGGTGGGCATCGCCCTCGGCGCCGTCGGCATGGCCTTCGCCGCCCTGACAGCGGTCTTCGCGCAGCTGTTTGAGAACCCGCGCGGGGTCTATGGCGCCGTCGGTGCGGCCCTCGGTGCCGCGTTCATTCTGCGGGGCATCGGCGACACCACCAACGGGGCGCTGTCATGGATCTCGCCGATCGGATGGGGACACCGCACGCTGCCCTATGTGGAGGACCGCTGGTGGCCGCTGCTGCTGCCGATCGCGGTGAGCGTCCTCCTCGCCGTCGCCGCTCGCACCCTGTTGGACCGACGTGACTTCGCGGCCGGACTCCTTCCGTCCCGCCCCGGGCCGGCGACCGCGTCGCCCGCGCTGTCCTCGCCCTACGGCCTGGCGTGGCGGCTGCAGCGGGCCTCCCTGATCGGCTGGGCGGTCGGCCTGTTCGTGCTCGGCGCGGCGTACGGCTCGGTCGGCAACACCATGGAGCAGTACCTGAAGGACAACCCCGAGGTCGCCAACTTCTTCCCCGGCGGAGCCACCGACATCGTCAACGCGTTCCTCGCGATCACGATGGTGTTCCAGGCCCTGATCGCTGCGGCGTACGGCGTCAGCAGCGCACTGAGAGCCCGGGGCGAGGAGACCGCCGGCCGGGCCGAGCCGGTCCTCGCGACGGCCACGAGCCGGCGGGCCTGGCTGAGCAGCCATCTCAGCGTGGCGCTCGCGGGCACCGCGGTGGTGATGCTGGCCTCCGGGTTCGGGGAGGGGCTCGCGTACGGGCTGACAATCTCCGACCTGAGCCAGATTCCGCGTCTGATGGTGGTCGCGCTGGTCTACCTGCCCGCGGTGTGGGCGATCGTCGCGGTGGCCGTGCTGGGCTTCGGATGGTTGCCGCAGGCGGCGGCGACCGTGGCGTGGATCGTGTTCGGGTTCTGCGTGCTGGTGACGGTCTTCAGCGACGTCTTCGATCTGCCGACCTGGGTGCAGAACGCGTCCCCGTTCGCGTACACGCCGCAGGCCCCGTTCGAGGCCGTCACGGCCGCCCCGCTCGTGGTCATCGCGGTGGTCGTGGTCGCGTTCCTCGGCGGCGGCTTCGTCGGGTTCCGCCGCCGCGACATCGGCTAACGTCGACAGAAGGAGAACGTGTCCACGAAGCGTCGGCCAAAGTTCATCCCCCGTATCGAAGGGCGGCAATGAGTACGGTCTACGGTGCGCGTAACCGCTGAGTCGCTGGGAGGTTTCGATGGATCGCCGTAGCCTGCTGAAGACAACCGCTCTCGGCGTCGGGGCGATGGCGCTACCGTTCACGACGTGGTCGGCGGCGTACGGGGCGCCCGCCCAGAACGCGGCCGGCCCGTACGGTCCGCTGCAGCCCGCCAACGCGCACGGCATCCAGTTGCCCGCCGGGTTCTCGAGCCAGATCGTCGCCCGGTCGGGCCAGGCGGTGCCCGGCACGTCGTACGTCTGGCACAACGCCCCCGACGGCGGGGCCGTGTTCGCCAACGGCTCCGGTTGGATCTACGTCTCCAACTCGGAGACAAGCTCCGGCTCCGGTGGCGGAGCGTCCCGCGTCCTCTTCAACTCAAGCGGCGCGGTGGTCGGTGCGTCCCGCATCCTTTCGGGCACGAACAGCAACTGTGCCGGTGGCAAGACGCCGTGGAACACCTGGCTCTCCTGCGAGGAAATCTCCCGAGGGCGCGTGTGGGAGACCTTCCCACTCGGCGGCACGGCGGTGGCGCGGCCGGCGATGGGCCGGTTCAAGCACGAGGCGGCGGCGGCCGACCCGGTGCGCCGCGTCATCTACCTGACCGAGGACGAGACCAACGGCAAGCTCTACCGGTTCGTGCCGGCGACGTGGGGCGATCTCTCGGCCGGCACGCTGCAGGTACTCGTCGCGGGCAGCGGCACATCGGGCTCGTTCAGCTGGGCCAACGTCCCCGACCCGGACGGCTCCCCCACCGCCACCCGCAGCCAGGTCTCCGGGGCCAAGTCCTTCAACGGCGGCGAGGGCTGCCACTACGCCAACAACACGGTCTGGTTCACCACCAAGGGCGATAACCGCGTATGGCAGCTGAACCTGGCCAACAACACCTACGAGCTCGCGTACGACGACAACCTCGTGAGCCCGGGTTCGGCGCCGCTCACCGGCGTGGACAACATCACGGGTTCGAGCTTCGGCGACCTCTACGTCGCCGAGGACGGCGGCAACATGGAAATCTGCCTGATCACGCCGGACGACCGGATCTCGGTGTTCCTCCGCATCAACGGCCAGAGCTCCTCCGAGATCTGTGGCCCGGCGTTCACCCCCGCCGGGAACCGGCTCTACTTCTCCTCCCAACGCGGCACGTCCGGCAGCTCGTCGGGCGGCATCACCTACTGCGTCACCGGGCCGTTCCGCACCTGAATGCCATCCGACGCAAGGGGTTGCTGCGATGCCCGTGATCGATACCATGGTGGCGTGCCATGCGGGTGGCCGACGGTCCGCGTGAAGGGTTGAACCCGTCCCGCGCGCACCACCATCGCCCGCGCCTTTCTTCGGCCCGACCACGCGGACACCGGGCCCGCGGAGAAGGGCGTATACCATGGCGGATCACCACGTCGACCTGCCGGCGCGACCCCGGATGGAATGGCTGCGCAAGGCGGCCAAGCAGCACCTCGCCGAGCTGCGCGCCGCCGAGCCCACCGCGCGGCTCGCCGATGCCCAGCTCGGCATTGCCCGGCGCTACGGGTTCGGAAGCTGGCGCCGACTCAAGGCCCACGTCGACGCGATCAATACCGACGCGGTGCGGCTCACGGCCGCGGTGACCAGCGGCGACCTCTCGGTCGCCGATGACATCCTGCGGCGTTGGCCGCGACTGATCGACGCGGCCGACGAGGGGGACGACCCGCTGCGGCCAAGCGACGAACGGGGCATGCGGCCGCTGCATCTGGCCGTCGCGAACGACCGACCCGACATGGTCCGGCTGCTCGTCGCCCACGGCGCGGACCTGAACCCGCGCAACGCCGGCGGTCGCCTGCCCGTCCACGACTGTTTCGAGCTCGCTCGCGACCACATCGCCGAACTGCTCTTCGCCGCCGGCGCGCGACCCGACGTCTGCGCCGCCGCGGCGTACGGCCGGCACGACGAGCTGACCGCGATCCTCACGGACGACCCCGCACAGGCCAACGACCTGCGCACCGGCCTGACGCCCCTCGGGTGGTGCGGGTTCTCCGGCGACGTGGTGGCCGCGCGGATCCTGCTCGAGCACGGCGCGATCGTCGACCAACCGCCATACGACATGCACGCCTGGGGACCGACATGCCAGGTGGCCCGCATCGAGATGGCGCGGGTACTGCTCGCCGCCGGCGCCGACCCCAACGCCCGCGACGCGGCCGGCGACACCCCACTGCACCTGGTGCTCGCGAGCCGGCTCGTCTCCAATCCCGGCGAATTCGTCGCGCTGCTGCTCTCGCACGGCGCCGACCCCACGCTCACCAATCAGGCCGGCATCGACGCCGTCCAGGCCGCCCGCGCCCAAATTGGACAGAGCTTCGAGACCTACTTCCCGCGCCGGCGCCTCGGGCCGAAGGACTTCGACGAGACGTTGCGGCTCCTTCTCGCCGCCCGCGACGGTTAGCCGTCGGTCGAGCTAGCCGTTGCGGGCCGTCTCCGGTCCCGTGATCCGTTCCAGCAGCGGCAGCGTCGCGGCGATGACGCCGAGGGACGCGAGCAGCCCGGCCCCGACGATGGCGTAGTAGGCCAGGCCCGGCGGCCGGAACGTGTAGTCCATCTGGGCCCGCAGGAACAGCTGGGCGGCCACGAGCCCGGCCCCGATGGCGACCACGGAGACGGCCAGCAAGGGCACCGCGCTCTCCAACGCGACGACGCGGCGCAGCACCCGCAGCGGCACGCCGCTCAGGCGCAGCAGGCTAAACGGCCGCTTCCGCTCGCTCAGGCCGCCAGCCACGCTCAAGGCCAGGCTGCATCCGGCGATCGGCAGGCTGGCGACGATGAGGACGTTGGCCAGTTGCTGGAAGCCGGCGAGCTGGGACCGGAACGCCGAGTTGAAGTCGTCCTCGGTGGCCGGAGCGATCCGGTAGTCGGGGTAGGCGAGCTCGAGCACGGTGCGCGCCCGCTCGATCGCGGGCGTCGAGCCGTCCGTACCGACCACAATGGACTGGACAGGCAGCCGCTGGACCTCGTCGAGCGACAACGGCGCGGCTGGCCACAAACGTGTCGGCCCCGGCGACGCGCGGAAGCCGATGAGATCCGACCACACCTGTGCGACGGCCACCCCGTCGGTGCACCGCCCATACTCAAATGCGCGGGCCAGGTCGGCGCAGACCGCAACCCCGGGCAGGCTTCCGGCCGCGCCGGCCGCGGGGTTGCGGCGTACGATGGTCACGCTGCGCACGCCCGGGGTCGAGCGCACCTCCGCGACCACGGCCTCGTAACCGGCGGTCGGCTCGGTCGTGAACTGCTTGGACAATGTGGTCGCCCGGGCGGCGGAACCCTGCGAGCCACGGTTCGCGACGATCGTCGTGATCACTCCGATCGCGACGCTCGTGACGAACAACGCCAGTACCACCCCGCTGATGGCGCGGAAGGCGGTGCGTGGGTTGTCCGCGAGCCGTCGGGCGGCGATGAGCGTGTCCGGCCGATGGGAATGTCGCGCGAGGAGGCGCGCGCCGACCATCGTGAGCCATGGCCCGGCCGCGATCAGCCCGACCATCATGAGGAGGAACCCGGGGAGGAACGCTGCCACCTGTCCGTTGGACGTCTCGGGCCGGCGGCCAATGAAGTAGGCGAGTTCGCCAACCCCCAGCAGCAGCGGGAGCAGCCGGTACGCGCGCGGCGGGCGCGGCGTCACGGCCCGCACCACGCCGAGCGGTGTGAGGTGGACCCGCCGCAGCGCGGTCCGCGACGCGACGGCGGCTCCGGCCGGCACCCCCAACACGATCAGGACCACTAGCAACGGGTGCAGTGACAGGTCGCTGGGGTGGAACCGCAAGCCGGTGAACGGTATCGTCGCCAGTCCGGGCCGCAGCAGCAGGAACAGGCCGAACCCCAGGGCCGTGCCCGCGCCGGCCGCGACGGTCGACTCAACCGCCGCGATCACGGAGATCTGACGGGGCGTCGCCCCGATCAGTCGCATGGCCGCGAACCGCTGCTCCCGCCGCGCGGCCGTGAGCCGGGTCGCCGTCCCGATGAAGATGAGTACGGGGAACAGCAGACCACCCGCCACGACCGACAGGACGAGGTCCAGGGCGGCCACCGGGATCGCGGACCCGGTCGTCGCGAGGTCGGTCACTCGCCGTGCGTCCGGCACTCGTGCCAGCTCGTCGGGAGTGCGGCCGACGATGACGACGAGCGAGTCCGGTGACGGGAGCGCGGCCGGGCCGATCGTGCCGACCTCGTGTCCGGCGAACCGGTGCGCCAGTTGCGGGGCTGGGGTCGACGCGAGCAGCGCCTGCAACGCCGGCGAGGCGTAGAACTCCCCCGGCCCCGGGAGCCGGGGAATGCCGGGCGGGACGGGTGAACCGGGTCCGATGGCGGCCACGTCGATCCGTTCGATCGTCTGGCCGCCGAAGTAGTCGCCCCGGTGCAGCCACCACGCCGGGTCGGTCGCCGGATTGGTCGCCGAGGCGCCCGCCGGTCGCGGGTTCATCCAGCCGAACCGTCCGTACTGGACACTGACGGCGTTGACCGCGGCCACCGTCGCGAGCAGCAGCCCCACTCCCAGCGCCACGGCGACGGCGATGGTTAGCAACCGGGTGAGGGCTTCCCGGCCGCTCGCGACGGCGAGGCGCAGACCGAAGCGGATCACGATGAGGTCGCGACCGTTGCGGGTACGGTGGATCGCCCGTCCCGGACGATGACCTCGCGATCGGCGTACGCGGCCACCCGCGGTTCGTGGGTGACCAGGATGACGGTCGTGCCCTGCTCCCGGGCCGCGGCGACCAGCAGGTCCATGACCTGCTCACCGGCGAGCGAGTCGAGGGAACCGGTCGGTTCATCGGCGAAGACGACCTGCGGTTTCGTCACGAGCGCCCGTGCCAGCGCCACCCGTTGGGCCTGCCCGCCCGACAGCTCACCGGATCGGCGCTGCTCGAGCCCATCCAGGCCGAGCCGGGAGAACCAACCCCGGACCCTCGTCAACGCCGCGGGCCGCCGGACGCCGGCCAGCAGCAGCGGCAGGGCGACGTTCTCCTCGGCGGTGAGCTCGGGCACGAGCTGGCCGAACTGGAAGACGAACCCGAAGTGGTCCCGGCGCAGGCCGCTGCGCCGCGCCTCCGGCATCGTGTCGACCCGCCGCCCGTCGAACCAGACCTCTCCAGACGTGGGCACCAGGATCCCGGCGAGGCAGTGCAGGAGCGTCGACTTCCCCGAGCCACTCGGACCCATGACGGCCACGATCTCGCCGGCGGCCGCCGCGAGGCTGGCGCCCCGTAGCGCCGGCGTCGCGCCGAACGACAGCACGAGGTCGCGGGCCTCGACGGTTCCTCGGCCGTTCGAGCTCATGGCCGCACCGACTTCGCCAGCGCGTCCAGCCGGGCGGCGGTCAGCTCGATCCACCGCAGGTCCGCCTCGAGGTGGAAGAGGCCGTGATCGGCGAGGAGCGCGTCCACCAGATCGCCGGTCCGCTTGACCTCCGTGAGCTCCCGCATGCGTTGCAGGTGGGCGCCGCGTTGAAGGTCGAGGTACTCCTCGGCCGGCCGGCCAAGCATCATGGCCAGCACCACCTTCGCGAAGAGCACGGTCTGCTGGTGCGGCTCCGGCTCGACCGGCGTGGTCAACCAGGAGTCGACCTCCGTCGCGCCCACCTCAGTGATGACGTACCGTTTGCGGTCCGGGCCCACGCCCGGGCCCACCTCACTGATGACCACCTTGCCGTCGCGGGCCAGCCGCCCGAGCGTGGCGTAGACCTGACCGAACGGGAGCGGTCGGCCGCGACCGAAATAGGTGTCGTAGTCACGCTTGAGGTCGTATCCGTGGCTGGACTCGCGCTCCAGCAGGCCGAGGAGAGTCAGGGGTACGCTCACGCCGTCATCATACACTGAGCGTATACGCCGAGCGTATACCCCTCACTCGACCTCGATGGGCACCTCGTACACCTCGGCGGTGGGGTGACCGGCCCGCTCGTGGATTCTCGATCGCGAGGTCGGCTTTCTGTGTGTCGCGTCTGTGTGTCGCGGTGTGCTGCGGCTTGGGTTGGCCAACACCCATCTGCGTGAGGCGCGCGAACTCGGCGAACAGATGGGCGGGCTGCAACGCCTCTCACCGGCGCTCTGGGGGCTCGCCGAGGTATCCCTCCACAGTGGAGACGCCGAGGCGCGACGGCCTGCTGCGTCTCGCCGACGGTCATACGGGCCGCGCGCGGGACGCCCTCGCTCGGGCCTGTGACGGCTGGGACCAGCCTCCTTGAGTCGTTGGGCGCCGCTCGCCCCGGCCGTCCGACCGCGACGGCGCCCAGACCCTCACCGCGAGAGAGCTCGAGGTGGCCCGGCTCGTCGCGACCGGAGCCACCAACCGGCAGATCGCCCACGCAACTGTCCATCTCTCCCAAGACCGTCGCCGCCCATATCGAGCACATCCTCACGAAGCTCAACGCCGCACGCCGAGCGGAGATCGCCGCGTGGGCGATCATCCGCACCCGCGGGCCCGGGTAGCGCCCTCACAACCACCTCGCCTCCACTGAGGAGAGCGCGCCGGCGACAGCTCGGCCCGATGCTCACCGATACCGCGGAGTCTGACAAATGTGCACCCGACCGACACCCCGGGGAATTCGCGGCCAAATTTCGTTGATGTCGACTGAATGCCGTCGGTGTGCCGCGAAAAGTTCGCCTGATCACGCCGGCGTTCCAGCATGGGTGGAATTGACGCGTCCCGGCCGGATAACGCCGCCAAAATCGTTGGGTAAAATTGCCCGGCGCCCATGCCGCACAAGGTAGAGGTCCTTATATATTTGCTTGAATGGCTGGCCGGGCTCGTGCTCCTTTCGGTGCCTTCGTTGCGGGAAAGCAGACCGTGTCGCAGGGTAGCGGCGACGGTACCGACCGAGGGTCGAGTTATGGCGGTTGAGTTTCGTCTGCTCGGGGACGTCGAGGTCTGGGTCGATGGCCGGCTGGTCGACGTCGGGCACGCCCGTCAGCGGGGTGTGCTGGTGGCTCTTCTCGTCGAGGCCAACCGTCCGGTGCCGGCCGATCTCTTGCTCGACCGCATGTGGACAGGGCGGCTCCCCCAGCGGGCCCGCAACGCGCTCTCCGGATACGTGTCGCGCCTCCGACAGCTGCTCCCGGCCGCCGATGTGACCATCGCCCGTCAGCCCGGTGGGTACCGGCTGACCGTTGATCCGATGGCCGTGGACCTGCACCGCTTCGACTACCTGGTCGGGCTCGCCCGCACCACCACCGGCGAGGACGAGGCCGGGGCGCTGTTCGAGCAGGCGCTCGGGCTCTGGCGGGGCGACGCGTTCGGAACCCTGGAGACGCCGTGGCTGGAGACCGTGCGCGCGTCGCTCGAGGCGCAGCGCCTCGGCGCCGAACTCGACCGGAACGATCTGGCGCTGCGGCGGGGCCGGCACGCGGCGCTCGAGGGTGAGCTCGCCGCCAAGACCGCGGCCTATCCGGAGAACGAACGCCTGGCCGGACAGCTCATGCTGGCGCTGTATCGCTGCGGGCGCCAGGCTGACGCCCTGCACCACTACGAGCGGCTCCGCCGACACCTGGCCGAGGAGTTGGGCGCCGACCCCAGCCCGCCGCTGCGCCAACTACACCAGCAGATCCTCACCAGCGACGCGGCGCTGACCCCGGTGCTGAGCATCGCTCCGGCGCCGGTCTGGACCCCCACCCCGGTGCCGCGCCAGCTTCCGGCACCACCCCGCTCGTTCATCGGCCGGTCGGCCGAGCTGTCCGCGCTCGACGCGCTGCTGGACGCTGGTCCGCGCGACGCGCCGGCGCCCACCACGGTGGTCATCGCCGCCGTGTCCGGCACGGCTGGCGTCGGCAAGACGGCCCTCGCGGTGTTCTGGGCGCACCGGGTTGCCGAGACGTTCAGGGACGGGCAGCTCTACGTGAACCTGCGCGGCTTCGACCCCAGTGGTTCGGTCACGTCACCGGCCGAGGCGGTCCGGGGGTTCCTCGACGCGCTCGGGGTGGCCCCACAACAGGTTCCGTCCAGTCTGGACGCTCGGGCCGGGCTCTACCGCAGCCTGCTCGCCGGCAAGCGGATGCTGGTCGTGCTCGACAATGCGCGTGACGCCGAACATGTGCGACCCCTACTGCCGGGCACGCCCGGATGCCTGGTCGTGGTGACCAGCCGCAACGAGCTCACCGGACTGCTCGCGTCCGACGGCGCTCATCCGATCACGCTGGACCTGCTGACCACGGCGGAGGCCCACGACCTGCTCGCGCACCGGCTCGGTCCGAAGCGCGTCGCGGCCGAGCCCGCCGCCGCAGCCGAGATCATCCGTCGGTGCGCGCGGCTCCCGCTGGCGCTGACCATCATGACCGCGCGGGCCGCCACCCATCCGGGCTTCCCGCTCGCGGTCTTCGCCGAGGAGCTGCGCCACACCGGCACGGCCCTCGACGCTCTCGCCGACATCGATCCGCGCACCGACGTGCGGGCCGTATTCTCCTGGTCCTTCCACGCGCTCAGCAAGCCCGCCGCCCGGCTGTTCCAGCTGCTCGGCCTGCACCCCGGTCCGGACGTCGCCGAGCCCGCCGCGGCCAGCCTCGCGGCGTTGCCGGCCGGGTTGGCCAGGACCGTGCTGTCCGAGCTGACCAGAGCCCACCTCATGGCCGAGGACACGCCCGGGCGGTTCACGTTCCATGACCTGCTCCGCGCGTACGCGATCGAGCAGGCCCGCGTGTGTGATCCCGAGGCCGACCAGGCCCAGGTGAACCGCCGGGTGCTCGACCACTACCTGCACAGCGCCCACGCCGCCGCCGTATCGCTCAACTCCGCCTACGACCCGATTGCCATTCCGGCGCCGCAGCCCGGCGTGACCCCCGAGACCCCGTACGACCACGACCGCGCGCTGGCCTGGTTCTCGGCCGAGCACCAGGTGCTGCTGGCCGTGATCCAGCAGGCCGCCCGGGACGGCTTCCATGCCCATGTCTGGCAGCTGGCGTGGACCCTGACGACGTTCCTCGACCGACGCGGACACTGGCACGACTGGGTCACGACGGCTCTCGCCGCCCTCGCCGCGACCCAACGCCTGGGCGAGCCGTTCGAGCAGGCCCGCGTCCACCGGAGCCTGGCGCGCGCCTACACCCGGCTCGACCGTCTCGACGAGGCCCACCTCCATCTAGGACATGCCCTCGATCTGGACGGAGCGGCCGCCGACCAGGCGGGCTCCGCCGACCGGGCCGGGCCGGCGGAGACGCGTCTGCGTCTGAGCCAGGTGCTGGAGCGGCAGGGCCGCTATGCCGAGGCGCTTGACAACGCGGTCGCGGCCCTGAACCTGTTCCGCGCGGCGCGGCAGCGCGTCGGGCAGGCCATCGCCCTCAACTCCGTGGGTTGGTGCCACGCCCTCCTGGGCGACCACCAGCGGGCCCTGGGGCGGTGCCGCCGCGCGCTGTCACTTCTACGGAAGTTCGGCGACCGCCACGGCGAGGCCGACACGCTCGAAAGCCTCGGCTACGCCCATCACCACCTCGGCCACCACCGCCAGGCCATCATGTCCTACCGGCACGCCACACATCTCTACCGTGTGCTGGGTGACCGCTACGACGAGGCCGCCGCCCTCACCCGGCTCGGCAACACCTACCACGCGGTGGGCGACACCGACGCCGCCAGCGCCACCTGGCTACGGGCGTTGACGATCTTCGACGAACTCGACCACCCCGACGCCGAGCGGGTCAAGGCAAAACTAGGGCTGGCATCGCTTGCGAGCTTCGTGGGGATTCAAACTCGACGCTGACGCGGTGCGCCGGCCGTCACCTAGCTACGAAGAAAACCTGAGGGCGGCCGGACGTGGACAGTCCGACCGCCCGGGTTCTGGCGGAACTGCCGTAACTCCAGACTTCGCAGAGCGTCGGGCAGCTGTGCGACATTGCTACGCTTTCGTCGCGTTAGCTAATGGTCGTGCCGACGTCAACTTCTGCCATGGCGATCTCCTTGTCGCTATTGGTTGCTAGGACGTCACACACTGTCCGAGGCGGTGCTTCGGGGAAGTTTCGGTACTCGTGAAATGTGCTGCTACAGGAACGTGCCGTCCGGAGCGGCTACGGCCACCCACACGCCAGCGTCGCCGAACGCCACGATGTCGGCCCGGTTGTCGGCGGTGATGTCGGCGAGGATCCGGACGTGGCGGTCGACCCGCCAGCCCGTCTGCTGGCCGAAGTCGGCAATCGCCAAGCGTGCGGGTGCGAACGTGCCGTTGGCCTGGCCGAAGGACGTGACCACACCGGAATAACCGAACCCGACCAGGTCGGCCCGGTTGTCGCTGCTGAGGTTCGCGAGCGTGCGCGGGCGATCGCTGTTCCAGCCCTGGTTGTAGGCGAAGTACGAGATCGCCTTGGTGTAGTTCGCGAACGTGCCCGCGCCCATGCCCAGGGCAACGTAGGTGCCGTCGTTGGCGTAGAGGCTGTAGGCGACGAGGTCGGCGAACCCGTCACCGTTCACGTCGGCGATCGCGTCGAAGTAGCCTGAAGCCCCGGTCGGCTCTGACGGCAGGAACCTGCCGTTCGGCCCCTGGCGGGCGACGACCAGCGGCGCGTCGTGGAAGCCACCGTTGTCGCGCATCGCGAGCACCTCGGCGACGCGGTCGGTGTCGAGATGCACCACTCGAGTCGCGGCGAACTGGGTCGCCCCGAACTCGTAGGTCGCCGCGTAGGGCGCGGCGAAGGTTCCGTCCCCATTGGACAATGCGATGGCGACGATGCCGTCACTGATCCAGATCAGGTCCGCCCGGCGGTCGGCGTTCACATCCTCGGCGTAGTAGGTGAAGGGCACCGACGCCGCGTTGAAGCCCGTCATCGCCACCCGCATCGGCTCGAACGTGCCGTCGCCCCGCGACAGGGCCGAGTACGTGACGTACTCGCCCACCCCCACGATGTCGGCCCGCCCGTCGCCGGAGATGTCGACCACGAACCGGGCATGCCGCGGCACGCGCCAGCCGGTGTTGTAGCCGAAGTCCGCGATCACGAAGCGCGGGCTGTTGAAGTTGCCGCCGCCCGCCGCGACGGCCGTCCACACGCCGGCATCGCCGAACCCGACGATGTCCGCTCGCCGGTCACCGGTGATGTCGGCGGCCACGCGTTCGTGCCGCTCGACCCGCCACCCGGACTGGTAGCCGAACTCCGCGATCACGAACCGGGCCGTGCCGGCCGCGTGTGCCGCGGACGGCGCCACGACCACACCGGCCGCGACGATGCCCGCCGCCGCGAGCGCCGCCCGTACTCCTCGAAGCAGTCTGCGCATGACGATCCCCTCCTCGACGCGGCCCTGAAGCTGATTGCCTGCGGGCCGTTCGCCTCGAACGCTGTCAAGGTCGGGCATCGTCGGGCATCGGGGACAGCCCCCTCCCCGGCCACGGTCACTAGGGGAACGGTCGACCGTGGCCGGGGAGCGGGCGTGATCGTCAGTTGATCGCGTTCAGGTTGATCACGACCTTGTCGGTGCTGGAGTAGCTCACCACCAGCAGGTTCATGTTGGTGCCGGCCGTCGCCATCCGGTCTGCCTCCTTGAGCAGCCACGGCAGCTTGGCGAACTTCTTCGTCCGCAGATCGAAGAGCAGCAGGGCATGGTTCGGGTCGTCGTCGGTGCCGTA
>Ga0075421_100002250_pt1 | contig 22974 bp, 16 predicted proteins | sample SoiMetdeltSBSDD5_FD_75292 | JGI IMG/M metagenome (GOLD analysis project Ga0075421, IMG submission 75292) | Bulk soil microbial communities from a Populus tree surrounding site in Tennessee, USA - Soil MetaG P. deltoides SBSDD5 | ecosystem: Environmental > Terrestrial > Soil > Tree plantation...
TGGATCGTGCCGACACTATGCAGTCCGTTGGCCAGGTTTTGATGCTCAGGCCCCCACACCTTCTCGCGGATGCGCAGCGCCCGCTGTTGCAACTCCAATTGAGTCTGAATCTCTCCCTGGTCGCCCACGATCAGGCTTAGGTTGTGGATGGTGGCCGCCGTGTAAACGTCCCATTCACCGGAGACAGCCAGCCGCAACTCCAGCGCCTGTTCAAGAAGCGACCGTGCCTCCACTAAGCGTTTTTGCCTCCAACGAGTCATGCCGAGGCCCATAATGGCCTGCGTATAGAGGTGTTTGTCGCGCTCCGGATGCTTCTCCCGAATTGCCACACTCCGGCTGAACAACGCTGCTGCCTCGACGTAGTTGCCCAGCGAGAAAAGGTCCGCGGCAAGGGTATCCACTTCATCCAACGTGCGCGGATCGTCAGGCCCGTACGCTTTCCGCCGAATGGCGATGATCCTTTCCAGCAGCAAGCGAGAAAGGGCCGTCTCACCGTTCCACTTGTAGACGAACGAAAGCGCCTCAAGGGAGTCTTCCAATTGCGGATCGTCGGGTGCGAGCAGCCGCTCGGCAATCGTCAGCGATTCCCGTGCCACCGGTACTGCCTCGGGAACCCGTCCTTTCAGCGCTAGCGTCCGGGCTAGGACGTTGAGAAATTGAGTTGCGTCGAGCGATTCGCTCTTGCCCTCGGCGGCTAGTCCTGCCAATCTCTGGCGGCAAACGCGCTCGGCAGCTTCAAAGTCTCGCGCATCGAAAAGTTTCCGTGCCTCAGCCAGGCCCGTGGGACCTTGGGCCGGCAAGCACACAGCGAACGCAAGCGCTAAAGCGAAAGCACGCATGGGAAACCCTGCGCGTAGCTTAGCGCAATCCAATCGCGTCCGTGTGGATCACTGAGCCAGCTTGGCTAACAGCTCCTTCGCTTGCGTCTCCCAGTCGCCATGCATCGCCACCACCGCGGTCAAGACGTTCCTCGCAGCGGTGGAGTCGCCCTGTTGCAGCAGCGCTTTAGCCTGATAAAATCTTGACTCCTCCTGGTATGGCGTCAGCCCTAGCGCATCCACTCGGCGCAATGTTTCCAGGCCCTCCGCTGTATTGCCGGCGAGTATCAAACTGATTCCCGCAAAAAACATCGTCTGTGCCTCGCGCGGGTTGGATTTCGCCGCCTTTTGAAGCAGCGAAACCGCTTTCGCGTAATTGCCCTGCTGGTACGCGGCCATTCCTTGTTGGAAGTCCTCACTCGCGCTGTCCCCCGCTCCGCGAAGCCTGGCTTCGCGGTAAACGGGTGCCTCGAACCGGCCCAATTCCGCCCAGGGATTTTGCGGTGGTGGCTGCTGGCGAGCGACCGTAACCGGAGTTCGCCGATCCGAGACCTCCGAGAATTTCCATACAAGCGCGCCGGTTAATGCAATCACCAGGCCCGCTGCCATCGCCAGGCCTGCATAGGAATAGCGTCGCATCTTCAGCGGACTTCGCATCAATACGACGGCATTCTGCACGGTCTCCAACCTTGCCAGGCACGCCGCGCAGCGGAAGTAGTGCTCCTCGAATGCTTCCGCTGCGTCCTCCGCCAGCGTTCCAGCGACGTACTTCTCCACGATCTCATCGCGTTCGATTTGTTCGCAGCTCATCGCATGGTCCATTTCCATCCCTACCTAGTCAGTACACTCGGCCCGTCTTTTGTGACTGAAATCGTTCCATCCATTCGCCCAGTTTTCGTATTGCCCTGGATTTTCGCTGCCGCACACTCTCGGCGGAGAGGCCCGTACGCATACCAATCTCGTCGGGCCGAACCTGTTCTACGAGGTTCAGCCGTAAGATTTCACGATCCTGCGGGTCCAGCCTCTCCATGGCCTTTCGCAACCATTCGCGGCGCTGGACGGCTTCCAACCGGTCCTTCAGTAGAGGGGCCGCGAGTGCTTCGGTAGCTTCTTCCATCGCTGGCTTCCGGCTCTCCTCGCGGAAATGGTTCGCGATGTGATTACGCGCAGTCGCCAGTACGAATCCCGTGAGCCGGTCGGCTTCGCGAACCCGGCCCGCCCGCAGCGCTACGATGACGGCAATCAGTATGTCCTGAGCCAGTTCCCGCGCCAGTTCTTCGTCGCGCAGGCGCGCGCAAGCGAGGGCGTACACTCTGCGGGAAAAATGCCGGGCGAAGGCATCTTCCGCCGAGCGGTCTCCACGCCCGATTCTCGATACGACTTCAACGGGAAGGTCCTCCCTTGAAAGCCCAGCCACGACAATCAGCGTACACTGTCGCCAGCTGGAGGCAACCAAGGTCTTGTGAACCAGTTGGTGCCAGCGAAGAATAAGCGGCGGTCATTCAGGGAGCACACGCCCACCCATCCAGGTTCTGTACCCGCAATCGTGAACACAGCGCTCCGGCGTGTCGCGGAATGAGTTTTCACTGGAGTGTCATGCAAGCAGCGGTTTAATGACCTTGCCGGATACGTCAGTCAGACGGAAATTGCGGCCCATGAAGCGGTAGGTGAGCTTCTCGTGATCTAGGCCCAACAGATGAAGCAACGTCGCCTGGACATCGTGAACGTCAATACGTTCCCCAGCAGGGCTGAAACCAAACTCGTCGGTCCCGCCAATCACGCGGCCCGTTTGTAGCCCACCACCGGCCATCATCATCGTGTACGCGTCGATGTGATGATTGCGGCCAATCTTCCCCTTCTCGCGGACTTCGCCCATCGGCGTGCGGCCGAACTCTCCGCCCCAGATCACGAGCGTGCGATCGAGGAGGCCACGTTGTTTGAGGTCGCGAATGAGCGCGGCGGTTGGCTGGTCCACTTCCTTGCACACGCTGGTGAGTGGATCTGTCAAGTCCTGGTGGTGGTCCCAGTCGGAATGATAGAGCTGAACAAAGCGCACGCCGCGTTCCACCAATCGCCGCGCCAGCAGGCAGTTGTTCGCATAGGACGCTTTGCCCGGTTCGGCGCCGTACATCTCGACCGTTTCTTTTGTCTCCTTGGAGAAATCGATGAGTTCGGGACCGCTCGACTGCATCCGGTAGGCCATCTCGTATTGAGAGATGCGCGTCTGAATTTCGGAGTCGCCCGATTCCGCCAATTCGAGCCTGTTGATGTCGCCGACTAAGTCGATTGTGGCCCGTTGCTCGTTTGCATCCACGCCGCCCGGTGAGGAAAGATTCAAAATGGGGTCGCCGGCCGAACGGAAGGGTACGCCCTGATAGGAAGTGGGAATGAACCCGCTTGCCCACAGCGCCGCGCCGCCGCGCGGACCGCGGGGACCGGATTGCAGCACAACGTAGCCGGGCAGCTCGTTCGATTCACTGCCAATTCCATAGGTGACCCAGGAACCGATGCTGGGTCGTCCGGGCCTCACTGAGCCAGTGTTGGTGAAGAGCTTCGCCGGGCCGTGATTGAAGTTCTCCGTCGAAATGCCGCTTACCAGCGCCAGATCGTCAGCCATCGCTCCGATGTGCGGAAACAACTCAGAGAACCACAGGCCGCTCTTGCCGTATTGCTGAAATTTGCGCCGCGTACCCAGCAGCTTCGGTGTCTCTTTGGAAAACGTGTCCATGAAGGCGAAACGCTTTCCCTTGAGGAAGTAATCGGGCGTAGGCTTCGAATCCCACTTCTGTAGCTCGGGCTTGTAGTCGAACAACTCGAACTGGCTCGGCGCGCCAGCCATGAACAGGTAGATGACGCGGTCGATTCGCGCTGGGAAATGCGGCTTGCGTGCCTCCCCAAGGGCTGTGCCGGCGAGCATGCTGGCCAATGCGGCCTTGCCCACACCCACGCCGCAATCGTGGAACAACTGGCGCCGTGTGCGGAGGCGAAGAAGACGGTCGTCATAGGTCATACGAATTACTCCCGCGTCATGAACTCATCGAGGTTGAGCAGCGCGCGCGACACTGCGTTCCAGACTTTCTCATCGGATGCGCCGCCGGCAACCGAATCCCGGCGCGACTGAATAAATCGGAAAAAACGGTCCTGTTCGGCGGGTTTGGGGTCGCGGGATAAAGCAAGCTCGTATCCGAGGCGCAGACGATCCGGATCCGTTACAGCATCCTTGCGGATACGCGCCGACAGGGCCGAAGCGAATTCAACATACGCTTCGTCGTTCAACAACGTCAGCGCCTGAAGCGGCGTATTGGAACGGACGCGGCGCGTGCAAGATACCGAGGCGTCTGGCGCATCGAAGACGATCAAACTCGGATGGCCGGCCGATCGTTGGAAAAATGTGTAGAGGCCGCGGCGATATCGGTCCGGCCCGCTTGCCGTGTTCCATTCACGGCGGACCTGCGTCACGGAGTTCGCGCCGGCGGGTAACGGTGGGTAGACGCTGGGGCCGCCGATGGTGGGCGTCAACAACCCGCTGGCCACAAGTGACGCGTCGCGGATGATCTCGGCATCCAGACGCAGCCGATTTTGGCGCGAAAGAAGGTGGTTATCCGGATCAACCGCTGCGGCATCCTTGCGATATGTGGACGCCTGACGATACGTTGCCGAGGTCACGATCTGCCGGTGCATCGCCTTGCGGCTCCATCCGCTGTTGACGAACTCCAGCGCCAGATAATCGAGCAGCTCGGGATGGGTGGGGCGGTCGGCCTGCTTGCCGAAATCGTTTTCCGTCTGCACAATGCCGCGGCCAAAATACTGCTGCCACATGCGATTGATGGTGACGCGCGCGGTCAGCGGATGGTCCGCGCGTACCAGCCAGCGGGCTAGATCGAGGCGATTCGGTTTTGGACCAGCAATCGTGATTGGGGGAAGCAGCCCCGCGACCGGCACACCCGGCTCAACTGGCGCGCCCTTACGGAGAAAGTCCCCGCCGAGATGGATATAACTCTGCCGCGGTTCCGCGCGCTCCTGCATCACAAGCGTTCGCACTAGCGGAGGCTTCTTGCGCCGAAGCGCTCCAGCCTGTTTGCGCATCTCTTTGAGCTTCTCGTCTTTCTCTCCGTCGCCGGCGAGTTGCCCGATGTAGATGTTGATCTTATCCTCGAGGTCTTTGACTTCGGTTTCCCAGGCGACGAACTTCGTTTTCGCATCCTCGGTCCCGATGTCGAGGAACGGCCGGTTGAAATCCTTGCGGTCCGCTTCTTTGTCGATCTCGTCGACGTTATTGAGGAACGCGAACATCTGGTAATACTCGCGCTGCGTGATGGGATCGTATTTGTGATCGTGGCAGCGCGCGCAGCCCATGGTGAGGCCCAGAAATACTTCGCCGGTTGTGCTGACGCGATCCGCGACGGCCTCCACCCGGTACTGCTCAAAGTCGATGCCACCCTCGTAGTTGCTCGGCGTATTGCGGTGAAAACCGGTGGCAATAATCTGATCTTGAGTGGCGTTGGGCAACAGATCCCCTGCAATCTGTTCGATCACAAACTCGCTGAACGGGATGTCGTTATTCGTGGCTCGAATCACCCAATCACGATACGGCCACATGTCGCGCGGCGCGTCGATGGTGTAGCCATCGGAATCCGCATAACGCGCAAGATCCAGCCAGTGGCGTGCCCATTTTTCTCCGTAGTGGGGCGAAGCGATCAGGCGATCGACGGCCCGCTCGTAGGCGTCGGGACGCTTGTCGGCAAGAAAATCTTTCAGCTCGGTCTGGGTTGGCAGCAAGCCGGTGAGGTCAAGGCTGACGCGGCGCAGCAGGGTCGCACGATCGGCTTCGGGCGACGGCGAGAGGTTGGCAGCCTCAAGCTTTGCCAGTACGAATCGGTCAATCGGGTTACGTGCCCATCCGGTCGCTTTAACAGCAGGCAGCGGCACTCGTTTGGGAGCCTGGAAAGCCCAATGATCCGCGCCAGCCCGCTTCGCTTTGTGGTATGCGGCAGGCATCGGAATGCCCTCGTTCACCCATTTCTCGATGGCAGCGATCTTGGCGTCGTCGAGCTTGCCGCCGGGTGGCATTTTCACTTCGCCCGATTGCCGCAGCGCCTCAACCAGCAAACTCTTTTCGGGCGAGCCAGGGACGACCACGGGGCCGCGGTTGCCTCCGCGTAAGAGTGACTCTCGCGTCTCCACCGATAGCCCGCTGTTCACGTTCTTGTCGGAGTGGCAGGCAAAACAGTTGTTGCGCAGAATGGGCCGGATCGTGGACTCGTACAAGGCCTCGCCCGACGCGGGCGCGGCTGTTTGGGCAACAGCTTGGACGAGTGCCAAGCCCGTGCCAAGGCACACATATATCAGGGTGCGCATTCGCCCAAATGATATCAATTTGGCGTTACAAACGTAAGGGCCTGGCCCTTAGCGGAGGGGCCTCGGCGGCATCGTCGATTCCCGCACAATTAACTCGCCCGGAACTTTAAGGATCTGCGTCGATTTCTCCTCTTTTTCCAGTAGGCGCAATAGCGTCTCCATCGCGAGCCTGCCCATCGCTGCCATCGGCTGGCGCACCGTCGTCAGCGGTGGATTCAAATACTGGCTGATGTACAAATCGTCGAAGCCCACCAGTGAGAGATCTTCTGGAACGCATAGACCGGCCGCGCGCGCCTCGTGCATCACGCCGAGCGCGGACATGTCGTTATAGCAGAAGACCGCCGTGGGTGCATCGGCCAAGGCGAGCAGCCGCGCGAATGCCTCGCGCGCGCCTTCGGGCTTTCCATCGCCGTTCTGCACAAGGTCTGAATCGAATTCAAAACCGGCCGACTCGAGTGCGCGCCGGTAGCCGGCCAGACGCTCGGTGTCCGATTGGTGGCCGTAACGGTCGCCAACGTAACCAATCCGCTTGTGGCCAAGATCGACAAGATGGCTCGCCGCCGCGAAGCTGCCGCTTTCGTTGTCAATCATCACCGAATGAGCTGCTTCGCTGGGATGCTGATTGTTGAGGAGAACAATGGGAACTTCCATCCGCGACAGCATGGGAATGTGAAGCGCCCCGACGCGCGACGAGGTGACGATGATGCCGTCCACGCGGCGTTCTTCGAAGCTTCGAACCACTCGCTTCTCACGCTCCGGCTCGGCGTTCGAGTTGGCAAGGAAGACACTGAACCCGCGCTCTTCAGCGGCGTCTTCAATGCCGCTCACAACCCCCGCGACGAACGGATCGGAAATATTAGTGACCACGACACCAACCGTGTTAGTCCGCCGCGTCACCAGACTGCGCGCCGCCGCACTCGGCCGGTATCCCTCGCGTTCGGCAATCCGCCTTATCATCTCTCCCGTTTCCGCATTCACGAGAGGGCTGTTGCGCAGGGCCCGCGAGACCGTGGAGTTCGACACCGCTGCCGTTTTGGCAATGTCCTTGATCGAGTAGTGTTTCACGATGAGGCTCCGCGGCCCTCCTATTTTGCCGGATACCAGCCGCGGTCCCAAGGGAACGCGAAGGTGGGACGGTTGGCATACCGCGTCATCTTGCATTCGATGGTGGACCCTGCGCCGGGCTCCAACCGTATGGTGGCTACGGGCGAACTGAAGTTCACCGTTTGGCCATTCACGGTCATCGCTTCGAAGCGGTGCTCGCCGTAGCCGCCCGCCTGCACCACCACTTCCCGCGCCTCAATGGGATTCACGTTCACCAAAGTCAGCGTCGCCGAATCGGGACCGAGCTTCTGTACCAGCACGGAGACATCCTCCGGCAAACCGGCACGGCGCTTCACTGGGTCGAAGTAGCGAAAGCGGCTATGCAAGACCCACACGCGGCCGCTGGCGAAGTACCCGCCGAGCGTCAGATTGGTCAGCGCATTGGTGGTTGCGGGGTTCAGGTCGAGCAGGTAATCCGCAAGGCGTGAATCGGCGGTCGTCTGGTCTGTCCGGATTAGTTCCATTCTTCGTCTGACACGCGACAAATCGGCCTGCAACGCCTTCTCCGGAAATTCGGGCAGTTTTCCTTCCAGATACCCAAGCCAGGCTGCCGAGCGGTCCGGCTCCTCGTATCCACCGCCACCACGCCCAGTAGTGGGAAACTGCGTGGCAACCGGAACACGTTCCAGATCCTTGCGGTCCATCGACCAAAGGTAAATCTCCATCAGCCTATCCGTGTGCAGCCGCGGTGTGAAGTGATACCAGCTCGGCGGGCCGTTGTGCTTATACCCGCGCGGGTCGCCGTACATTTGCGGCAGCAGCGTTCGACCGTTCTCCACTTTCTTCTGTGCGTAGATGTTGTCCACCTGGCGCCGCAGCACCTGCACGAACGCCTGATCGCCACTCAACAGCAGAGCGTTGCCGAATCCAGGCCAAGTGCCCGCCGTGAAGTAGTTGCGGTGGGCAATCTGGCCAAGTTCACCGTCGAAGATCGTGAAGTTCCAGCCGTAGGTACCCTTCCACCATTGACCGTTGTACTCGCCACCCAGCTTGCCGTTCAGGCCGATATTGCTCGGTATGTTTCCGCCCGCCTCTTCGGCGCGCTGCTTCCAGGCGCCGACATAGTCGAGTACCCAATTGCGGTATTTATCCTCGCCCGTGAGCGCGTACGCATTGAGGCCCAGTATGGTCGAAGCGAGATTCAAAAAGTTGTCGCCCACGCTGTCCAAATACTCGTCGCAATGCGAGAGCATCTTCTTGTAGTGCTCTTCGAGGTTCAGCATCTTGCCACGTCCAGCGGGGTTGTGCAGGAGATGGAACGTTCCCGGCACAGGGTCGCCTACCCAGTCGTACGTAGTCGCCTTGCGCAGCATCGGGCCTTTGCTGCCGGTCCAAATGCTCTTGATAATCTTCAGCGCCGGATCGTAATTCGGCGTCTCCGGATCCTCGCCCATGTACATCGCCGCGAAGCGCCGCGAACGCTGCCGGTATAGCTCATCGTTCGGATCCGACAAGCCCTGCAGCAAGAATGCGCGCATGCCCTCCGCTGTGTGGAACCAGTCGGACTGCGTGATGAACTCCTTGCTATAGGAGCCGTTGGCGGCCAGTTCGGTAAGCTTCGTGCGGAGTTCGTTGTACTGCTTGAGGTGCCCTTCCTGGCCTTTCTTGAAAAGATCCAGCACGGAGTTCGAGCCGCCCAAAGCATGCAGTAAAGTCCAATTCCAATAGGTTTCAATTGCGTCGTCAGGCCCATCGAGCGTACCCCACCGCGGCGTGTGAGCCAAGTAGCCGCGCTCATCCACGAACTTCTGGGCGAACCGCTCGACGGCGATGGAGTTGTAGCGCAGGAGGTCGCGTTCGAGCAGCGCCCAGGCCGGAGGCGGCATGGGCGTGGCAATCCGAATCGTCGCTTCCTGGCGAACCTGCTGGGCAAAACTCAGCGAAACGAAGGCGAGTGCGAAGGTTAAGGCACGCTGCATGGCTCGAAATACCATATCAATTTGATACGATTCCTCCAAGACCATGCGATTCCTGGCGTACTTCCTATTTGCCGCCGCCTGTGCCTGCGCTCAGGTGAGCACCTTCACGGGCGCTCATACGCAGTCGATTCAATTGAAGGCGGGTGACCTTGTTGAGGTGTACGCCGGACTGCCTTCGCCGTCCGAATTGCCGGCCAATGGGCGCATCTCCGTCGAGTGGCAGTCCTATCGCAAGATCCTGCACGCTTTCGATCCCGACTTCTTCATTGTGTACCGCGCGCCGAAGGCCGGCACGTACACACTGGCCATCCGAAAAGTGGAAAGCGAGGAACCTGTCTTCAATAAGCCGCGTTGGCGCGAGACCGGGACCATCGGCAGCATTACGCCGTTTCCAAAGTCCACCCCGTGGCCCGCTGGGAAAACGGTAAAGTTCCGCACCTGGCTGAAGCCGCTTGTTCCCGGGACGTCGGCGAGGGGCCAGATTTTGGAGGCTGAACCCAACGATTCCATCGCCGACGCGCAGCCCATCGCTTTAGGTGCGTCCGGCAAGGATGAGAACGTCCACATAACCGGCGGCGCCGACGACGCCGAATACTACGACAACGGCGATATTGGACAAAGCGGCATCGACTGGTTTCGCATTGAATACAAGGGCAAAGAGCCGCGCCTGTTTACGGCAAACCTTGGCCTGCCGGACCCGTTCGTGGTCGCACAGCTGCTCTTTTACACAACCGATGGCAAAGAATATCGCGAAGGCGCAAATCCGAACGAGCGTGTGCACCAGCAGACCGAAGGCCACCGCACCGCCATGTCACGCATCCTCAAGCCAGGCGGCGTCTATTTCCTGAAGGTCGAGTCCAACTCGCCCGGCTACGATGTCGAGCTGCGCATTCGTAATCCCGCGCCTTACAGCGACCCACGCATGGCAGTACGTCAGGCGATGTACGACCACATCGGGCAGGTCGACGCCTGGCTCCTGAACCGCCCGCGCGGAGCGGCTGTGGACCGCCGCATCCGTGACACCGGCAGCCTTCTCGGCACTCACTGCATGAGCTGCCATACCCAATCCGGCGTGTGGGGACCGGCCGGACCGATGAAATATGGGTATCGCGTCGAGAATATGGTGAACTACCGCCACCTGATGAACATCGCATACGAGTCGATGCGTCCAACCAACGAATTGGCCGAAGCGGCCAACAACACGAGCCTCGCTCCGCTTGATTTGGGCGATGGCCCGGCCGGAACTCGCGTGGCAGGATTCAATGTGACGGCGCTGGAAGAGTTGGTTCCCGCGCGCCGGCTGCACGCTGCCCAGCAGATTCGTGCCGCGAACTTCGTTCTACAATCCGCTGATCCAAGTGGCATCAACGCCGCCGGTCCCGGTTCGAATATCGGACAATCTCTCGTTTATCGCTTCGCAGGCGCCATTCTCGAACGCGCCTGGAAAACCACTCGCAACCCCAAATACTTCGAGGCCCTTGAAGAAAAGGCGCAAAAGATTCTCAAGGTCAATCCGCGATTTTCCGACGACATGTCGAATCGCATCCTCTTCTTCAAAGAGGTCTTCCCGCACAACTACGTTCAGCTCAAAGGTGAGACCGATGAAGTGAAGGCGTTCTGGAAGCTCGTCGAAGAGCAAATCGCGAAAGACGCCGCACGCCTCCGCGCCACGCAACGGCCTGATGGTATGTGGCAGTTCGATCCCGGAACGTTCGATGAAAAGTCGAAGTCGTGGCGCGTGAAGAACGACGAAAAGGATGTCGATCCAGCGCCCACCGCGCTCGCCATCATGGCGCTCCATGCTCTCGGCGCCGGCGACAACGACCCACAGGTGAGGCTGGCCGTCAACGCCATGCTGCGCAAGCAGGACGCATTTGGCCGCTGGAACGAACATGCGCTCACCGGTTTCGTTACCACGGCGTATACCTTGCAGGCGCTGGCCCGGCTGTACCCCGTACGCGATCCCGAACCCTCTCGCGGGGACTTTGCCGCGAAGCCCGGAGAATCGCTCGCCGATACCGTTGCGCGTTACAGGGCGCTCGCACAACTCGGCCTTTCGCCGGACGACCGCGAGTTTCTCGACATCGCGTTGGAAGGCGCCAAACACCACAGCCCGCTTGTTCGCTACTGGGCGTATCAAGCCTTGGGCGCTATGCACGATGAACGCGGCGTGCAGCAGCAGATCCGCGGACTGGCTGATCCGGTGAAGATGGTTCGCGAATCGGCGCGCTGGGGCATGCGGCAAACGTTGCTGGATGACAAAGGGTGGGATTCGTTCTTCCCTGCCATTGCGCACGCTGATGACCTCACTAGGGAGTGGGCGGCGGGTGCGCTCGTCATGCGCGCCGATACGGTCATGACACGATCCGCGGTTGTCTGGAATAGGCTGACCTCCACCCTCGACCGTATGATGAACGAGGATCCCCACCCTGCCGTGCGTGCCTGGGCCGCCCGTGCTGCCTGGAACTGGTGGGTCTGGAACCCGCCCGTGCGTGAGGACCTCAATCGGTCGTTTCTCTCCATGCTCGAACGCGACGAGCCCTCCGCGCTTGCCGAAAACGCCAAGCGCTATCAGACCGAGGCGCTGTTCATCGCCAATGGCCAGCGGGCCAACGGCAGCAAGGAACATCAGTATCCCGAACTCACTCGGTTGTTCGACGCCCTGAGCAAAAAGATGGATCAGCCGTCGCCCGTATTGGCGAGGCGAATCGTAAACATCGCGGCCACTTTCTACAATCAGGCCGGCGGTGATGGTGGCCCCGGTCAGATGGGCTACGTCACGCCGAAATCGAGCGACGCCATCGGCAAGGCTGTTTATGCCTATTGGGATTGGTTGCGTCCCGATGGGCCAAAAGAACATTTGAAGTTGGCGTTGGAGGCGGCCGCCAACGTCGTCTACGAGCCGCTCCAGAAAAAGTTGCTGGAGTTCTCGACGACCGGTCCCGAGCAGTACCGCACGCTTGCGGCGACTTCGCTTGCCGACCCGCGCGTCATCACTTTGAACGCGGCGCAGGAGTTTGTCGAACCTTTGATGGAGCAGGTCCAACGCGGCGCGAAGGAGCCGGAACGGCGGGTAGAGTTGGTGAACCCGATCATCAAGCTGTTCGCGCGTGCGCGCTGGAACATGCCGAAGACCGAGGAACAGCAGATTATCTTCTACAAGCTTCTGGTACCGGAGTTTCCCGAAGAGCGCGGCAAGCTCGAAGAGAACACACGGGCGCTCCTGCAAATGGACAAGGACAGCCCGGACTGGTTCCTCGCGCGCAGCATCGGACGCGTCATTCACTCCAACCCCGATCTGCAAACGCCCGCGTTGGTCAGCCGCTTTCCCAGCAAGTTTAAGACTCCCATGGACGAGATGCTCTGGCTGGACAGCGCCAGATGGCTCCTCACCTGGGATACGCCACTGCCGGAGGTCCGGCCTTCCCAAATGGCGCCCGATCCGCACAAAGCGGCGCGCGACCGGGCCGCGGCCCTGGTGGCGAAGCAATTGACGGCAGCGAAAGTGGACGGCCGTCTTCGTGGAGGCGCGATTGCGTTGGCCGCATCATCATCCGCTGTGCGAAACCATCCGATGGTGCGCTCCGCCCTGGAGCCGCAGCAGCCGAGGTTGTACGAAGGTGACGCTGATGGCGCTAAGGCGCTGCCGGCGGACTGGAAGCGGAATTTCGAGTACTTCCGGGATTGGGTCGCCCCCGAACTTCTCCGTCCGAATCGCGATGACGAAACGGCTTGCCTTACCTGCCACGGACTGGCCGGACGGGTTCCGTCCATGGAGCTGAAGGCGCCGGACGACCGCGGCTACCTCTCGCCACAGAACATGTGGGCCGACTACAACATTCTTCTTGAGCGTGTAAACGCCGACGACGTGGAGAATTCCAAGTTGCTTCGCAAGCCACTCAACGTCCAGTCGGGCAAGGAAGACGGCCACCAGGGTGGCCGCCGTTACAACCCGGAAGATCGCGGTTATCAAATTCTACGGCGCTGGGTGTTGGACGCCGCTCAACTGAAAAAGACAAGTGTCACGCCGGGGGCGCCATGAAAACTTATCTACCTGTCTTCGCAACCGTACTCGCCATGAGCGCGGCGGACGTGAAGGTAATCACACCGCCTGGCGCGAAACCGCCCACTGGCCCATACAGCCCAGCCATTTTCGCTGGCGATTTCCTATACGTGTCGGGCCAGGGCGGAGCGAAACCCGACGGCAGTTTTCCCGCAACCGCTGCGGAACAAGTGGAACAGTGTCTGCGCAATGTGCAATCCCACGTCGAAGCCGCCGGCCTCACGATGCGGCACGTCGTGTATGCGCAGCTCTATTTGAAGGACGTATCGAACTACGATGAAGCCAATCGCGCCTGGGCAAAATTCTTTCCCGCGGATCCGCCCGCTCGGGCAACGGTCGGAGTCGCCCGCATTCCCACTGATTCGCCCGTCGAAATTACGGTTGTCGCCTACCGCGATCTTTCTCGCCGCAAATCCGTCGCTCCGCCGGGACACTCCTCCGCCTTGCCCGTCACTCCCGGCGTCATGGCCGGAGACCGCCTCTACCTCTCCGGCTTTCTCGGTGCCGGCCCCACCCCCGCCGACCGCGTCGAACGCGCCTTCTCCCAAATGGAGGCCACCCTCAAAGCTGCCGGGATGGACTTCCGTCACGTCGCCTTCGTCAACCCCTACCTCACGGACGACATGCCGATGGACGTGATGAACCGCGTCTACGCCTCCAAGTTCGAGTTCGGAAACACGCCCGGCCGCGCCACCATCCGCGTCGCCTCGCTCCCCAACGGCGCCAGCATCGAGTTCACCGGCGTCGCCGTGAAGGACCTCGCCCAACGCCGCGCCGTCCGCCCGAAGAACATGGCCCCTAGTCCCACCGCCAGCCCCTGCGTCTTCGCCGGTGACACCTTCTACTGCTCTGCCAAGTCCGGCTTCATCCCCGGCCCTAATTCAGGAATCTACGCATCCACCACCGAAACCCAACTCCGCCAAACCATGCGCAATCTCCTCGATGGTCTCGAGGAGGCTGGGATGGACTTCTCCAACGTCGTCGCCGCGAACGTCTACCTCGACGATGTCGGTGAATGGGAGAAAATGAACAAGGTTTACGCGGAGTACTTCAAGTCCGCTCCGCCCACGCGCACGACCGTTCAACAGTACCCAGCGTTGAAGGAACGCAAAAGTGACAGCCGCGGCCGTTGGCCCACGCTCGAACAGATTTCCATCATCGCTGTAAAGTAAGGTAAAAGGCAGGTGCCCATGTTTTCCGAAACCCTCCGCGAGCTACTCCATGGCCGGTTCCATCGTCTGACGCGCCGTAACGTTCTCACCGCTACGGGCATCGCCGCCGCGGCGCATCAACTCAACGCGGTCCCCACGGCAAAGGCAGCCGAAGGTGGCGCGCTTCGCATCGGCCCGGATATATTCCAATCCATCGGCGTGCGCCCGTTGATCAACTGTAAGGGCACCTTCACCATCGTGAGCGGCTCCCAAAGCCTGCCCGAAGTGAAACAGGCCATGATGGAGGCGAGCAAGCATTACGTCCACCTCGACGAGTTGATGGCTGCCGTCGGTCAGCGTCTGGCCACGCTTACCGGCGCCGAGTGGGGCATGGTCAGCAACGGCTGCGCCGCCGCTCTCGCGCACGCCACCGCCGCCTGTATCGCCGGCACGGATCCCGAAAAACTTCAGCGCATTCCCAATCTCACGGGCCTCAAAAACGAGGTCATCGTGCCTCGTCATTCGCGCAATGTGTACGATCATGCCATTCGCATGCTTGGCGTCAAAATGGTTGAGGTTAACGATCTCGATCAACTGCGCAAGGCGTTCAACCCGCGCACGGCGATGGTGATGGTCTTGGCCGCGCCGCAAGCCGACCGCGAACCGCTCTCTACCCAAACCATCTCGCGCATCGCCAACGAGCACAACGTGCCGGTCCTCGTCGACGCCGCCGCCGAAGTGCTCACCATCCCGAACAAACATCTGCAGGCTGGCGCCACCCTGGTCGCCTACAGCGGCGGCAAGTGCCTGCGTGGCCCGCAAGCGGCCGGATTGCTCCTGGGCCGCAAGGATCTCGTGCAAGCCGCATGGCTCCACAGTGCCCCACACCACGCTCCCGGCCGCGCGCTCAAGTGCGGCAAAGAGGAGATCATGGGTATGCTCGCCGCTGTCGAAGCCTGGGTGAAGCGCGACTACGAGGCCGAGATGCGCACCTGGGAATCCTGGCTCGGCAGTATCGCCAAGACTGTCGAATCCGTTCCAGGCGTCACTACGGAAGTGCGCCAGCCGAACGGTCTCTCAAACAAATCGCCGCAGCTCACCATCCGTTGGGACGCCGCGAAGATTGGCATCTCAGGCCGTGAGATGGAGAAGTACGTATACGAATCCGATCCGCGCATCGTGCTCGGCGCGGCCTCGGGTGATCGTGGGGGCAGGGAAGCCAGCTCGGTCACCATCATGCCGTACATGATGATGCCCGACGATCACAAAGTGGTGGCCGAGCGCCTTCGCGCCGTGCTCTCCAGTCCGCCTAAGCTGCCCGAAGCGCAGAAGCCTTCGGGGCCCGTAGCGAATGTCGATGGCCAATGGAAGATCTCTATCCGGTATTCACTCGGCTCGGCGGATCATCAGCTCGTCTTCGAGCAGAAGGATAACAGACTAGCTGGCACGCATCGCGGCGATATCACGAATGGAGAAATTCGGGGTGCCGTCGAGGGACCGGAGGTTCGCTTCGCGAGCCGTCACCGCTACGAGGGCACCTCGCTCACCTACGCATTCACCGGCAAGCTGGAAAACGACCGCCTGTCAGGAACAGTGCAACTGGGTGAGTACGGTAGTGCGGAATGGACCGCCGAACGCTTCCGCTACAACGCCTAGAAGCTGACACAGACCGCCGACGTCTCCCACAGGACCGAATCCTGGTGGAATGCTTGCTTGTAGACGTCGATCACCTTGGCCAGCGACTCACGCACGGGCGCGGTGTCTTCATGCACGAGCAACAGCACCTTCGCCCGCTCACGCGTAATCTTGCCGTCTGGACCCCGCCACTGACCTTTGGCTTCCCAGACAGTCAGCCCCTGTGGGAACCTCGGCGTCACTGACTCCGCCAGAAACGCCTTCCACTGTGTCTCGCTAATCGTCCCCTCGCCTGCCGTCAAGCCAAAATACAACGTCGTTCGCGTGTACGGTCGTCCCTGAGGGCCGCACGGGGATGCGGGAGCGGGCGCACCCCCGGTTGGCGCCGGTGCGGACACAAACATGCCCGCAAAAAGCAAAATTGCTGGAATTACTGTTCGCATCGAGTCACTCTTCGAAATTGTCCGTTCACTGGGTAGACGCGACGCCGCGCGACCAGGAGGCTCATTCGGGGCGAATTTTCGGTGGGAGATCCCTATTTTGAAGCAGTTGTAACGGGCCCGAAGGCGTACAGCGCCCCGCGCGTGCGTACGTAAATGACGTTGTCCACAATCGCCGGCGTGGCGTGACAGATATCGTCGAAGTCGTTCACGGCGAGTACTTCCCATTCCGGCGCTGCCTTGAGGACCGCCAGTTTACATGCCTCGCTCAATACAAACACCTTCCCATCAGCCCCGACCGGCGAACTGAAAAATGGCTCCTGCAGCCCCGGCAGTCGGCCCTGCTTGTGCACCGCGCCTGTCTTCGGATCGAGGGCCGTCAGAATGCCGCTGTCCTTCACCAGGTACAGGACACCTTCATAAAGCAGCGGCGACGGCACGTTGGGCAGCGACTTGGAATAGGTCCACTTGATGCTGTTTGTCATGTCGCCGGAACCGCCGAGCTTGATGGCCCGAATCCCGTTTACCACGGCGCGCTTGGATTGATACATCTTCCAATCGCGCTCGCCAAGAAATCCGTCCACGTCGAGGTCGTAGGAGATCCAGTCCTTGGGAATTCTCGGATAATCGGCGTTCACCTCGCTCTTGCTCAGTTTGCCGTCCTTATCGGCATCCAGCTTGACGAGCGTGGCAGCAAACGAGGGGATCTCTTCCTGCTGGCCCGGATCCGCCTCTCCCGCCCAACCGAGCACATACACGTTCTCGGCGTCCATCACAGGGGTTGGCTTCAGTTGCCATGTGAGTCCGCGCGAATACCACACCACTTCGCCTGTCTCCACCTGGTATGCCGTCAACTGATACGAGCCCGCAAGCAATACCTGCGCCGGACCATTCGCCGGCTTGTACAGGACTGGCGTCGAAAATCCGCGTGTGTATTCCGGCCTTTCGACACGCCACTTGATCCTGCCCGTGTCTTTGTTCACGGCAACGAAGAAGCTACCCGATTCGGCGTCGCACGGTTGTAGAAGCGTAGTGCCCGAAAGCACTGGCGAGGCTGCCTGTCCGAAAGGATTATTGAACGGACCGAGCGGCAGCTTCCAGCGCTCCTTGCCGTCGTGCGTGTAGGAAACCAGGCCGTAGTCGGTGAAAAAGGCGTAGACGTTTTGTCCGTCGGAAGTCGGCGTCGGCGATGCCGGAGAGTTTGACTTGTGCAACTCCTGCACGCGCGGCCGGGGAATTTCGCGGCGCCACAGTTCCCGGCCGCTCGCGCGGTCGAGGCCGATCAGGTAGATCTTGGGGCCATCAAAGGCGCTCAGGAATATTCGATTGCCAACGACTATCGGCGAGCCATGCCCGGCAGGAAGCGGCGTCTTCCAAAGCTCCTTGCCAGGGCCAAACGTTGTGGGCAAATTCGTCGACGTCGAAATTCCCGATGAATTGGGCCCACGAAACTGCACCCAATCGGCGGCCCCTGCCAGCGAAGCACTCAGGGCGATCAGGATGGAAGGTCTCAAGCGCATGGGGGCAGCATACCGCAACGGGGATGCTTACCGCCTTCGTTCAGCCAGCCATTCCTGAATCAGAGCCAACACTTCCGGTGCGTCCTCTTCCGACAACCCGTCGCCGCAGCGGATCACTTCGTCTTGGAATTCGAAGGCTAGCGACGGCGCGGGCACGTGTCCCTGCTGCCGGTTATAGGATGCCGCGTGCCACGAGGATCCGGGACGAGCCATTTCGCGCACTTGGTGCAGCCTAGCCGCCGGCAGTTCGCGTTCCCGTTTGTAGGGTCCTGCCGTGAAGTAGAACCGCACCACCGAGGGGTTCAGCTCAATGATCTCGCGGCCCAGCAGCATCGGAACGAAGATCAATGCGAAGACCACCAGCATGAGCAGGGGAATGAATGCCACGAACGCCAGCCGGGACGTAAGCATCGTGATCAGAATGCCCGTACAGGCCAGGAACCAGATTGCAGCAAAAACGATAATGGCCGGATGACGGCGGGCGCGGATCGTGAAAATGAGCGACTGGCCGTTGCGTTGCAACTCGGGCGGCCGAAATCCGGAGTTGGAGAAGCTCACCATTTGCCGAAGCGAAGTTTGCCCTCGATCATTGTCGCCAGCGGTTGAATGTCGCGAATCTCGTTCTCGGGACACTTGAGCAAATCGCGGTCGATCATCACCAGATCGGCATACTTGCCGGCTTCGAGCGATCCCGTCTTCTTCTCATTGAAGTGCAGATACGCCGGCCCGTTGGTGTACATCCGCACCGCCTGCTCGCGCGTGATCTTCTCCTCCGGATAAATCGTTTTCCCTTCCGTCGTGCGCCGAGTGATCGCCATCCACATGCTGAAGAAGGGATTGAACGGGTTCACCGCCTTGTCCTTGTCGTGGCCAATCATGTGGTCGCTGCCCCCTGCCATTACAATTCCGGCTTGAGCGAAGGATTGCAGCGGGAAGAAATAGCGCATCGTGCGATAGCCGAACACCTTTTCGAGCGCCGGTACGTCCAGGTGCAGCCAGCCCGGCTGAACGTCGGCAAGGATGCCCATGCTTTTCATCCGCGCCACCGCTTCTGCGCTCATAAAGCTGCCATGCATCACATGCGACCGAGTTTCGCGAATCGGCTTTTCCTTGTCGAGCGCCTCAAATACGTCGAGCAGTATGTCGATTGCCGCTCCGCCCTGCACGTGTGAAGTCAATTGCCAGCCCTTTGCCCGGGCCGCGCTGAAAATGGCCGTCAATTTCTTCGGCTCGACAAACAAGGTCCCGCGCGCGTCGGGATCCGTCTGTCCATAGAGATGCCGGCCATACTCGCCATAGGGCATGCGCTGATAGGCCGTGCCCACGCTTTGGCCGCCGTCAACCGTCACCTTGAACGTGCCGAACTTTAACCAGTCGTCTCCTTGGTTTGTCGTCCAGGGTCGCTCCTGGACCTCGCGTACCACGGACAACACGTCGCGAGAGGCGTCGATACGCCACGTCATTACGACGCGTACCGGAAGCTTCCCTGCCGCATGCACCTTCCGGTAGACAGCGATATCTTCTTCGCCCACCGACCGGTCGCCCACAGCCGTCAGGCCAGCGGCCGCATAGAGTTTCAACATCGTCTCCAGCGCATCGGCCTTGTCCGCATCGGAGTAACCCAACTCGCGCGGCACGCCCTTCAGAAGCCGGTTCGCATTGCGCAAAATGCCATTCGGCTCTCCGTCAGGACCCTTCACTACCTCGCCACCCGGCGGATTCGGCGTATTGCGCGTGATCCCGCTCATTTTGAGCGCCATCGTGTTCGCGCCCCAGACATAGCTGCCGTCGAAGGCCACCGGATGAGTGGTTATGACGTCGAGATCGGCCTTCGTCGGGAATCTCTGCTCTTTCAATCGTGGCGGCAATGTGCGTGGCACCACAATCCACTCCCCAGCCGGCGTCGTCCGGGCGCGCTCGCGAATGAACGTCTGAATGTCGCCGATGCTGTTTAACGGCGGCAATTTCCGCTTGTATTCGCTGAGTCCTGCGCCCAGTGCGTGCACGTGAGCGTCGATCAACCCAGGCAGTACCATTCGGCCCTTCAGGTCCACGACCTGCGTGGATGCCGTTCGATCCTTCAATACCGCCGCATTCGTGCCCACCCGTTCGATCCGCCCTCCGGTGATGGAAAGGGCCTGTGCGATGGTGAATTTGGCGTCCGCGGTGACGATCCGCCCGTTGTGCAAAATGAGGTCGGCCGCGGCTAAACTGCCCATGGAGCAGAGTGCGGCGCAAATTAAATGCTTCATGAGTCGCTCCTTTGCGCGAGAGACCTATTATCCTGTAACAGTGTCGTTCCTGGACAATCTCGAAAACAACCTCAAGGCGCTAGAGACCGCCGACGCCCGCGATCCGGAGACTTTGGCCCGCCAGCATGCCGAGCGCGCTGCCGCCAAAGATGCTGCCAGGCTTGCGGCTCCGCACGCCGCCGCCCTCAAGTCCAGCCCGTTTACGAATGCCCTCCTCACAGCCGCCCGGGCCATCGGCCACGCCCAGCGCACCATGGTGCGCTTTCACTGGCGCGATACCACGCTCATCCTCGAGGCCAAGGACAAGAAGGTCGAACTTCGCCCCACACCCAAGGGCATCGTGGCGGTTTATTTCGAAGGCGGAGAAGAGAAGAAGACGGAGCCTTTGAACTTGAAGTCCAAGGCGGAAGCATTCGCGCGCTCCTGGCTCGAAGGTTAGGGCGCGGCGCTTGAGGTTGGCTCAAACTTGGCGCCGCGCAGCGTCTGCTCGAAAGCCTTGAGACCCGCAGCCATGCCTTGCTCGCTGGCCGTAAGCGTGGCTGTTCCAAACCGCTTGGCGGTCCTCACATAGAGTTGTCTCACTTCACCGGCAAGCCCGCCATCGGCCGGAACGCGGATCTCCAGCACCATCGCCTCCTCGGCCCCGGCAAAAGAGAGCGGCTTACCCTCGCCCACCAACCACTCAGGGCGCAGCTCGCGCAAGATCAGCTTTTGGTCGGCCACGTACTTCGGCAGCGCCTTATCGAAGTCCTGCGCCTCCTCCGTGAACACTATGTTGCTGAACGGCCCGCTCTCCACCCGCTCCTTATAACCCTGCCCGGGCAACTCGTCCCAGTCCTTGGGCGGCGTCTCCAAAATCCAACTTCCGAAGGCGGCGATCTCGTCCAGAAGAAATACGCTTTGCCCGGCCTGCACCCGGTCCCCAGCCTTCAACTCCACGTCCCCTTCGATGCGCGCACCCTGCACGAAAGTGCCCGACCGTGAACCCACGTCGCGCACCATCGCTTTCCCCGCCGCCACCTTCACTTCAAAATGCGTCCCGGAAAGGGTAGGGTCGCCTGCAATCTGAAATTGAGCCTTCTCCGTGCGTCCCACGATCAAAGCGGAGCCTTCGGCCAGGTTGCGCTTCTGGCCCGCGCCGGTTCCCGTGATGAGTTCCAGAGAGAATGCCATCGCCGCCGCTTCCTATTGCTTCACGCGCGCGGCAACGCTCTGCTTGTCCGGTTCGCTGGCGGCTGTCTTCTGGATCGAACCAACCATCGCGCGATCTAGCAGCAGCAATTTCTCGCCGTTTAGCTCCACCGCCTTGAATGCGGGGGGAAGGTTCTTGGGTTTCACCGCGTAGCCGATGGCAAAACCGACCGCCGTCACCTGCGCATCGGTGAACTGTTTGGATGTGTGGGTAAAGGAATCGTAGGCGCCGCGTTCGGTCAACGGCGCCGGCAGCGCCACCGTGCCCTCCGCCTTCGCCCCGGGCGCTACCTCGCGGCCGTACGGCACTTTGGGTTCGGACACGCGCAATCCTGCCGGCGGATTTTCCATCAAGCGCTTCACGAGCGCGCGCCCGCCACGGATCTCCACGTACGCCCAATTCGGATCGAGAGCTCCTTTTTCGCTGTCCCATATGCGGTCGAAGACAAGAATCGGTTCGGAACTCGTGTTTGTGAGCGAATAGCGGATGCTCACACCCGTGGCGCCCGCCTCGATCTTCGTCTCCAACACGGCCTCGCCGTTCATCGGCTTGTTCTCCTTCGTCGCCTTACGCTGAGCGGGCGCGCAAAACGCCGCCAGCGCGCAGACGGACACACATGCCAACACGATTCTCAATAGAAATCCCGTTCCGGCAGTTTCTTATCCTTGCGGTACGTGTTCTCGGAATACTCTTCCTTGTCATACGGCGGCAGTCCCGCGGCCCGCAATTCCGAGTTCTCGATGGGCGTGCCCGCCTTGGCGCCCGTGTTCGTTCCCATGGAACTATCCATGGTGCCCTTCTGCATGTCGTCGCAATGGACGAGTTCATGAAAAAGTCCGACATCGGCGGGGCGATTTCCTTCTTTTGCCCACTCTGCGTCGTTATACGGCGATCCGGGCGGCCCGCTTAACTTTGTCTTGTCTGGGTCATACCAAACTTGGGTATCGGCCGCCGGTCCCGCCGTCCCATCGGCCTTCTTGTAACCCTCGCCGCCGGTGGGCGGTCCCGGATCGGTCCACGCCGCGTTGCCCTCGCCCGGGTCGGTCTTATGAATGCGCGTCTTCTTGCCGCTGTCGGCAAGCGACTTCATCAGCTTCTTCCCGCTCTCGGTCTCGGAAATCTTATCGAGGTCCCGTACCACTTTCGCTTGAAACTCCGGCGTCCCCTCGATCGTGATGTTCTCGTTGTATTGTGTGACGATCGAGCCGTCGGGCATCTGCACGGCCTTGGGAAAGCCGCCGTTCAGAATCTTGCCAAGCGCCCCCAATGCGGCCCCTAGCATCGCGCCCAGTCCGCCCATTCCGCCCGCCATGCCGACGATCACCGTCGGCTCCCCCTTGACGATCACGTCGGGTGGACCGAAGCAGATCGCCATATCGCCGATCCGCGACTGCGGCATGAAGCCGACGAGCGTGGTCCAAGCGCCCATGATGATTGGGCCGCCCACGTGAGGGATCGGCACGACCGCCGGCGTTTGCATCGGGCACACGTGCATGTCCGTGACCCGGGCCGCGGGCATGAA
>Ga0075421_100002252_pt1 | contig 22964 bp, 20 predicted proteins | sample SoiMetdeltSBSDD5_FD_75292 | JGI IMG/M metagenome (GOLD analysis project Ga0075421, IMG submission 75292) | Bulk soil microbial communities from a Populus tree surrounding site in Tennessee, USA - Soil MetaG P. deltoides SBSDD5 | ecosystem: Environmental > Terrestrial > Soil > Tree plantation...
CGGTGAGGGCGCGCCAGACCTTCTCGACCGGATGGGCGAGGCGGCGCTCGAAGCGCAACTCGAACCGGCCGTCGGTGCGGGTGTGCAGGGTGCCGAGCATCAGCCGCTCCTAGAGCCGTCCGGCGTAGGTCTTCCGCAGCAGCTCGACCCGGTCGTCCGACCACGGCCGGTCGACCTCGTGCAGCCCGGCGATGAACCGCTCGAGGTGGACCTGCCACGCGGCGAGCATCGCCGCCTGGCGGTCGGCGAGCTGCGGCGGAACCGACTGGGTGAGCACGAGACGGCAGGCGTACTTGCGGCCGCTGAGCGTCCAGCGCACCCACCCGGCCGGCTCGCCCGCGTGGCGCCACTCGTAGACCAGCACCCGGCCGGGCTCGACCTCGGTCACCGGCCCCGCGGGCACGGCCGGCGACGTGGTGGGCTCCGGCGGGGCCGCGCCGACCGTCGGCTCGGCCGACGCCGTCAAGGCGGGCCAAGCCTCGTCCGGCGGCTGGATCAAGATTCGCTCGAACCGGATCACCGATCCCTCGGCGTCGTCGACGACCTCGCCCTCGGCCAAGCCGAACTCCTCGACGTACTCCAAGTTGCGCACGAACCAGTCGTCGATCGAGTCGGAGGGCGGAGCCTCCCCGGCCAGCCGGGCGCTCAGCATCTCTAGGCAGGTGTCCCAACCGGCCGAGTGCTGAGCGGCGAACCTCTCGTCGCCCCACATCTCGCTCCCCGACAGGGCGTGGGTGAACACCAGCCGGCACCCGCCGGCCTCCGGCGTGAGCTCGAAGGACATCAGGTCCTGATCCCAGCGGAACGCGAACCGCTTGGGCGGATCGGCCTCCAGCACCTCGCCGGTGGTCGCCTCGATGTCGGGATCGAGCTCGGAGAACCGCATCGGCGCGCCGGGACGCATCTCGAATGCGTCGATCTTGGCCGGGAACCAATGGGCCAGTTCGCTCGGCTCGGTCACGGCTCGCCAGACCTTCTCCGGTGGGTGCGCGAGCCGGCGCTCGAAGCGGAGCACGGTACGGCCCTCGTCGTCGACTTGCTTGGTCGCCAGTGGAGCTGTCATCGATTGTCATCCTCCTGTGAGGGCTGGTCGGAGTCCGGTGGGTCGTCCGGCATCGCGTCGAGATGGCGCTCGAGCGCGTCGAGGCGGTCTTCCCACATCCAGCGGTAGGGCATGAGCCACTCATCCATCTCGGCCAGCGGCTCCGGGCGCAGCTCGTACCACCGACGCTGCGCATCGCGCCGCACCGTCACCAGCCCCGCCTCGCGAAGCACCCGCAGATGCTTCGACGTGCCGGGCTGTGACAGGCCGAGCTCCCTGGTGAGGTCGCCGACCAGACGCGGCTGCTCTCGAAGCAGGTCGAGGATCCGCCGCCGGGTCGGCTCGGCGAGGGCGCTGAATGGAGCCGTCATGACTCCGAACATACTCGTTAAGTTATATAACCACAAGTGCATGTTGAATCCAGCGTAAGAACTGGCCCGGTGGATAACCGCAGCGGCGTCGGCGACGGCGCCTAGAGTGCAGGCGTGGCACTGCAGACCTCTCCGGAGTCGCCGGCACCGGTCCGCCGCATCTCGCAGTTGCTCGGCGGCTGGATCGCCCGGCTCGGCTGGGTGTGGATCGAGGGCCAGATCTCGCAGCTCAACCTGCGCCAGGGCATGGTCTTCTTGACCCTGCGCGACTGCGACGTCGACATCTCCCTGCAGGTCACCTGCAATCGCCGCGCCATCGACGCCAGCCCGGTGCCGGTCACCGAGGGCGCTCGCGTCGTCGTGCACGCGAGGCCCACGTTCTACGACAAGCGCGGCACGCTGAGCCTGCGGGTCGACGAGATCCGGCCGGTCGGCGTCGGCGAGCTGCTGGCCCGGCTGGAGCAGCGGCGGCGCCTGCTGGCGGCAGAGGGACTGTTCGAGCCGGCCCTCAAGCGCCGGCTGCCGTTCCTGCCGCACACGATCGGGCTCGTCACGGGCCAGGAGTCCGCGGCCGAGCGCGACGTGGTTCAAAACGCTCGGCACCGATGGCCAGGCGTCCGGTTCCGGATGCGTTACGCGACGATGCAGGGCAACCGGGCGGCGGCCGAGGTGATGCGGGCGATCACCGGACTCGACGAGGACGACGACGTCGAGGTCATCATCGTCGCCCGCGGCGGCGGCTCCGTGGAGGACCTGCTGCCGTTCTCCGACGAGACACTGATCCGGGCGGTGGCCAAGACGACGACGCCGGTGGTCAGCGCGATCGGCCACGAGCCGGACAACCCGATCCTCGATCTCGTCGCCGACGTACGCGCCTCGACGCCGACCGACGCCGCCAAGCGGGTCGTGCCCGACGTCACCGAGGAGGGGCAGCGGATCCAGCACCTGCGGGAGCGAGCCTGGCGGCACGTCCGGGGAGAGGTCGACCGGGAGCAGCACGTGATCGAGCAGTTGCGGAGCCGACCGGCGCTCGCGGCCCCGGTCGCGTTGCTCGACCAGCGGCGAGCCGCCGTCGTCGACCTGCGCGACCGGGCCCGCCGGCACCTCGAGCACTGTCTCGATCGCGCCACCGACGACGTCGGCCACCAACTGGCTCGGATCCGGGCCCTGTCGCCGCTAGCCACGATGCGCCGCGGTTACGCGGTCGTCCAAGGACCGGACGGTCACGTCGTATCGTCGACCGAGGCGGTCTCGGTCGGCGACCTGGTCGACGTCCGCCTGGCCGACGGCCGGGTGCGGGCTCGGGCGGAGACGGTCACCAACGAGAGTGAGGAACGGCGTGACTGAGCAGGATCAGACCGAGCCCGACCAGGCCGGTCCCGACCGGGCCGAACCGCCCGACGACCTGCCATACGAGACGGCCCGCGACGAGCTGATCGAGGTCGTTCGCCGGCTCGAGGCGGGCGGCACGTCGCTGGAGGAGTCGCTGGCACTGTGGGAGCGCGGCGAGAAGCTGGCCGCGATCTGCCAGCGCTGGCTCGACGGCGCCCGGGCCCGGCTCGCCGCGGCGACGGCGACCGAGCCCACGGCGGACCCGGACGGCGAGTGAGCCGACCCGCCGTGATCCACCGAGTGGTCAACGCCGGAACCCGCACCCGTACGCCTTCGTCCTGAGCTGCGCGGTGGCCTAGGACGGGTGTCGCCTCACCCTTAGAGGCTGCGGACGTAGTCCTCCAGCGTCTCTTGGGAGGCGGACCCGGTCACCACGGTGGTGACGCCCTGCTGCTCTCGCACGAGAGTCGTCTCCCCCCGGCTCTCGTCGGTACGCACCTGCCAGACGGCGCCGTCGATCTCGGTCGTGCCGGTCGGCTCGGTGCCCTCGGCGGCGGTCTCGATCAGGGAGTCCGGATCGATCCGGGCCTGCTCGAGCCCGACGTACTCCTCGTCGGCGGTGAGGACGCCGAGGTGCCAAGCCCACTCCGCTCCGGGCGTGTAGCGCACGCTCGTGGCTTCCCAACCGTCCGGCAGATCGGCCGGGGCGAGCACCGGATAGCCCGACTCTTCGCGGGCGGCCGTGACCGCCGACTGGTAGTCGACCGCCGGCGTCGGATCGCCCGGATCGTCGGTCAGCAGGCTCTGGTAGAGCGCGACCGCCCCGATGACGAGGAGGACGACGACCAGGGAGCGCACCACGTCCGTCCAGCGCCAGGACATGCGGTAGCGCGTCGGCCGGTCGGACTGGGGTTGGCTCACGAGCCCAATTGTCGTCAACCTAGACCGATGGACGAACAGCGGGAGGTCTATCGGGCGATCGACCTCGCACTCCGCGTGGGCGAGGTCGTGATGTCCAGCGGCGCCGGTGCCTCCGACGTCGCGGCCACCATGCTCGCCGTCACCAGCGCCTGCGATCTGCGCGGCTGCACGATCGCAGTGAACTTCACGACCCTCTCGGTGTCCTATCAGTCGGCTCCGGACGCACCGCCCGAGACCCACATGCGGGTGGTGCAGTATCGCGGCTACGACTACGCGCTGCTCACCGAGGTCGACCATCTCGTACGGGATCTCGCCGTCGGGCAGGTGGATCGTACGGAGGCGAGCCGGCGACTCAACGAGGTGACGTCGGTCGCCCGGCCGTACCCACGCTGGGCCGTGATCGTGTCGAGCGGGCTACTCGCGGCCGGCGCGGCGATGATGCTCGGTGGCGGCCCGCTGGTCGTCGCGATCACGTTCGTCACGACGATCTGCGTAGAGCTCGTAATACGGCAACTCGCTCGCCGCCGCATCCCCGCGTTCTACCAGCAGGTGCTCGGCGCCCTGATCGCGACCGGAGTGGCGCTCAGCCTGCACGCCGCGGACGCTCCGGTGGACCCCGACCTGATCGTGGCGTCGGGCATCATCATGCTGCTGTCCGGCATCGCGCTCGTCGGCGCGGTCCAGGACGCCTTGACGAACAACTACGTCACGGCGTCGGCCCGGATGTTCGAGGTCCTGCTGCTGACCGGCGGAATCATCGCCGGCATCACCATCGGACTCACCATCGGCCAGAAGCTCGACGTCGAGTTCTTCGTCTCGTCGACCGTGACCACGTGGTCCGAGCTCCCGACGACGTTGCTCGGCGGCGCGATCGTCGCGATCGCGTTCGCGTACGGCTCTTACACGCCGCTCCGCGCGTTGATCCCGATCGGCATCACGGGACTGCTCGGTCAGCTCGTCTACCAGGCCAGCGTGCAGTGGGACGTCGGCCCGGCGCTGTCGTCGGGCGCGGCGGCGCTCGTCGTCGGCGTCGTCAGCTACAGCCTCGCCGGCCGGGTCCGCGTGCCGCCGCTGGTCGTCGTCGTGTCGGGAATCGTGCCACTGCTGCCCGGCCTCATCATCTACGACGGCCTGCTGCAATTGCTCACCCAGGACAACGTCTACGGCCTGTTCACCTTGCTCAGCGCGGCCAGCATCGGAGTCGCCCTGGCCTCCGGCGTGATCCTTGGGGAGTACGTCGCCCAGCCCCTCAAGCGCGAGGCCCGCCGACTCGAGACGCGGCTGGCCGGACCGCGGCTGGTCGGGCCGCTGCGACCGCTGGCCAACCGCAAGACGCGGCGGGCCGCCCGACGGCGCCGGAGCTCGACCCACGAACCGAGGCCGAGCCGACACGACCGTACGTACTCGACGGGCTCCCAGGAGGTCGACCGCAAGCGCGGCTAGACTGCGGGTACATGACACCCGAATCTGCGGAAACGGCCTACCGCCTCGCGGACGCCGCGGAGCTGCTCGGCGTCAGCGACGACACCGTACGCCGATGGGCCGACCAGGGCCGATTCACTCCGACCCGGACCGACGCCGGTGCACTCGCGATCGAGGGCCGGGATCTGGCGCGGCTGGCGACGGAGAACGCGCACCTCCCCTCGACCGGCGGCGGGCCGCGCCAGATGAGCGCCCGCAACCGGATGCGCGGGATCGTCACGTCGGTCACCAAGGACGGGGTGATGGCACAGGTCGAGCTGTGCTGCGGCCCTTATCGCATCGTGTCGCTGATGAGCCGCGAGGCAGCCGACGATCTCGGCCTCGAGATGGGCCGGGTCGCCACCGCGAGCATCAAGGCCACCAACGTCGTCGTGGAGGTGCCGTCATGACCCTGCTGACCCCATGACGCGGACGCTCCAGCGCTCGGCGGGCCCGGCACCGACGGCCGCCGTCGGTCGGGTGCCCCTGCTCATCCTGATCCCCGCGGTCGGCGGACTCGCCGTGCTGCTGCTTCCGCTGATCGGCCTGTTCGTCCGCGCGCCATGGACCGATCTCGGGGAGTATCTGACCAGCACCGAGGTGACGACCGCGCTTCGGCTCAGCCTGGTCACGGCGACCATCTCGATGCTGGTCTGTCTGGTGCTCGGCACGCCGTTGGCGTGGCTGCTCGCCCGGGTCGACTTCCGTGGGCGCCAGTTCGTCCGGGCGCTCGTCACCGTGCCGCTGGTGCTGCCGCCCGTCGTCGGCGGCATCGCGCTACTCACGACGTTCGGCCGGCGGGGCGTGCTCGGTGAGCCGATCTTCGATGCGTTCGGCTACCAGGTCACGTTCACCACCACCGCGGTCGTCGTCGCCCAGACCTTCGTCGCGCTGCCGTTCCTCGTCCTGGCGGTCGAGGGAGCGCTGCGATCGACCGATCCCCGCTACGACGAGGTCGCGGCCAGCCTCGGCGCCAGCCGATGGTGGACCTTCGTCCGCGTTACCCTCCCCCTCGCCGGGCCCGGCATCATCAGCGGTGCGGTCCTTGCCTGGGCCCGGGCGCTCGGCGAGTTCGGCGCCACGATCACGTTCGCCGGCAACTTCGAGGGCGTCACTCGCACGATGCCGTTGGAGGTCTACAACACCTACCAGACCGACGCCCCCGGCGCGATCGTCGTCAGCCTGCTGCTGCTCGCGGTCAGCATCGGGGTGCTGGCGGCGCTGCGGGAGCGCTGGATCAGCGGGGTGAGTCCGTGAGTCCGGAGCCGCCCGAATCCGAGGCGGCGGGTCTGGACGCCGACATCACCGCCCGCCGCGGCGACTTCGAGGTACTTGCGGCGCTCCGGGTACGACCGGGCCAGGTCCTTGCCCTGCTCGGCCCCAACGGAGCCGGCAAGTCGACGCTGCTGCGAGTGCTCGGCGGGATGACGCCGCTGACCACGGGCTACGTCCGGCTCTGCGGCCGGACCCTCGACGACGCGGCGGCCGGCGTACGCGTGGCGGCGGCCGAGCGCCACCTCGGCACGGTGTTCCAGGAAGGGCTGCTCTTCCCCCACCTCTCGGTCCTCGACAACGTGGCCTTCGGTCCTCGGCACGCCGGTCGATCGCGCCGGGCCGCGCGTGCCGTGGCCGCTGAGTGGCTGGCTCGCACAGAGCTGACCGAGTTCACCGATCGGCGGCCGAGTGCGCTGTCGGGTGGTCAGCGACAGCGGGTCGCGGTCACGAGAGCGCTGGCGTCCGATCCTGATCTGCTGCTGCTGGACGAGCCGATGTCGGCCCTGGACGCGTCGGCCGCAGTGGCGGTGCGCCGCTTCCTCAGCCGGCATCTGGCCAGCGTCGCAGCGCCGACCGTGCTGGTGACCCATCAGGCGCTCGACGCGCTCGCCCTCGCCGATCACGTCCTCGTCGTCGAACACGGTCTCGTCGTGCAGCAGGGACCGCCCGCCGATGTCGCTCGCCGTCCGCGCAGCTCCCACGTCGCCGCACTCATGGGCCTCAACCTGCTGCGCGGCCGGGGCGACGGCAATGCGGTACGGCTGACCGGTGACAGCAGGCTGGTGCCGCCGAGCCAAGCCGACGGGGAGGTCTTCGCCAGCTTCCGGCCCAGCGCGGTGACCCTGCATACCGAGCGGCCGCATGCCAGCGCCCGCAACGTCTGGCCGGGCCGGGTCGACGGGATCGCGCCGCATGGCGACGTCCTGCGACTGCACCTCGCCGGACCGGTCCCGTTGCTCGCCGACGTCACGCCGGCTGCGCTCGCCGACCTCGAGATCGGCGAGGGCGATCCGGTCTGGGCCTCGGTCAAGGCGACGGAGATCGACGTCTACCCGGCCTGACTCGCCTGCGCGGCATCCTCCGCCTGTCTCGGGGGCGGAGGGCGTCGGATCAGCGCGTCTCGAAGCCGATCCAGGTGTCGGGTGGCCGTCCCTCGACCGGCGGATCGTCCTGCATCGTCCACGCGTCGCCGGCCGCCTCGGTGGCCACCTGGGACCAGAAGCGCTCGACGCCCGGGTTGTAGCGCTGGAATCCGATCCGCCACCGGCCGCGCACCTGACCGATCGCCAGGCGCGCCGCCGCGCGACCGACACCGGTGCGCCGCAGCGCGCGTACGACGAAGAAGTCGCTGATCGTCATGGCGTCACCGATGGGCCGGGACATGACGAACCCGCCCAGGCCATCGGCGACCTTGATCAGCCAGGCCCGGTCCTCCGGGTCGGCTTTGCCGCGGAACAGGTCGAGCCGCCGGTTGTTGAAGGTGCCGTCCGGGTTGGGCAACAGCCCGTACGACTCGGACAGGTCGTAACGGTAGAGCTGGCCGAGGTTCTCGAGCACCGCGCGATCGGAGCGGCCGGCCGGCACCAGCTCGACCGGTTCCGACGGCGGGCGGGGCGGCAGTGTGGGGGTTTGCGGGTCCATGGCGTGGAGTCTGACATCCGGCCGGTCGACCTCGACGCCTCCCCGGTTGTCTGACTAAAGTCAGATGATGGACGTCGATGCGATCGCCGGGGTTCGCCGCTTCAACCGGATCGTCACCCAGCGGGTCGGCGCGCTCGACGATCACTTCCTGTCCCGTGATCGGCCGCTCGGCGAGGCGCGGCTGCTCTGGGAGATCGGGGCCGACGGTTGCGACGTCCGGGCGCTGCGATCCCGGCTCGGGCTCGACTCGGGCTATGTAAGCCGGCTGCTCCGGTCGCTCGAGGCCAGTGGGCTCGTGATGGTACAGCCCGGCGTGGCGGACAAGCGAGTACGGACAGCGCGTCTGACCCGGGCCGGCGCGGCCGAGCGGGCCGTACTCGACGAACGCAGCGACGAGCTCGCCGCGTCGTTCCTCGAGCCGCTCGATGCCGGGCAGCGAGCGCAGCTGACCGAGGCCATGACGACCGTAGTCCGGCTGCTCACGGCCGCGGCGGTCCGCTTCGACGCGACCGATCCAGCGTCGCCGGAGGCGCAGCACTGCCTCCGGCAGTACTTCGCCGAGCTGGATGGCCGCTTCGACACGGGGTTCGACCCGCGGCGCGGGACGGTACCGGACGCCGGCGAGTTCGCCCCGCCGAGTGGCGTACTGATCGTCGCGTCGTTGTGGTCCGAGCCGGTGGGCTGCGGCGGCCTGCTGCTGCACCACGAGGAGGCCGCCGACATCAAGCGGATGTGGATTGACCCGTCCACGCGCGGACTCGGTGTCGGTCGCCGGCTGCTCGCGGAGCTGGAGGCGTACGCCCGCCGGAGTGGCCGATCGACGACGCGCCTCGAGACCAACCGGGGCCTGTCCGAGGCGATCGCGCTCTACCGATCGGAAGGCTACGTCGAGGTGGAGCCGTTCAACGACGAGCCGTACGCCGACCACTGGTTCGCCAAGCGGCTCGATCGCTAACCCCGACATCGCCACTTGGTCGGGGCGGGACGGGGCCGGGACGCTCGCTGGGCCGGGACGCTCGCTGGGCCGGGCCGATGGCCTGGCGTCCGCAATTCCGGCTTGGTGACCACCTCCCTCCCACGTGCGCCGCAATCTGACGTGTCGCCCGAGAGTGCACGCGTACAGGAGGGAGGCGGGAACGAAGAGGACGAAATTGGACACCAGACCCCCGAGTGGCGCACGCTGTCCCGGCGGTGCCGCGAGCGGCGCGTGATGACCCGCTCCGCCGAGCAAAGCGGGACACGATACGGCACTGGCGACGCCACTCGCGACCCACCGCGACCCACCGGGACCGCGCAGCCGACGCGTTCTCCCATGCACGCACGACCGGGACGCCGCGGGCTACGATCCCACCAAGCCTCCATGTCGAAGGGTTTCTCATATGCCGCAGAACCCGAGCACTCCGCCATCATTCTCACCGAATCGCATCCCCGCCGACCTGGAGCCAGCCAGCGAAGCCCCGGATCGCAACCTCGCCCTCGACCTCGTGCGCGTGACCGAGGCCGCCGCCATGGCCGCCGGACGCTGGGTCGGCCGCGGCGACAAGAACGGCGCCGACGGCGTCGCGGTCAACGCCATGCGCGCCCTGATCAACACCGTGCAGATGAACGGCGTCGTCGTCATCGGCGAGGGCGAGAAGGACAACGCTCCGATGCTCTACAACGGCGAAGCGGTCGGCGACGGCTCCGGGCCCGAGTGTGACGTCGCCGTCGACCCGATCGACGGCACCACGCTGACCGCCAAGGGCATGAACAACGCGATCGCCGTGATGGCGGTCTCGCCGCGAGGCAGCATGTACGACCCGTCCGCGGTGTTCTACATGGACAAGCTGGTCGCCGGGCCCGAGGTGGCCGAGGTCGTCGACATCCGGCTGTCGGTCGGCGAGAACATCGAGCGGGTCGCCGTGGCCAAGTCCTCGCACCCCGAAGACGTGACGGTCTGTGTCCTCGACCGGCCACGGCACGAAGGTCTGGTCGACGAGATCCGCAAGGCCGGGGCCCGGATCAAGTTCATCACCGACGGCGACGTCGCCGGCGCGATCATGGCGGCCCGCCCGGACACCGGCATAGATCTTCTCATGGGCGTCGGCGGCACCCCCGAGGGCATCATCGCGGCCTGCGCCATGAAGTGCCTCGGCGGCGTCATCCAGGGTCGGCTCTGGCCTCGTGACGACGACGAACGGCAGAAGGCGATCGACGCGGGTCACGACCTCGATCGGGTCCTGCAGACCGACGAGCTCGTCGAGGGCGACGACTGCTTCTTCGTCGCCACCGGCATCACCGACGGCGAGCTCATGCGTGGCGTGCGCTACCGGTCGGGCGGCTGCAAGACCCACTCCCTCGTCATGCGGTCTCGCAGCGGCACGATCCGCGAGATCATCAGCGACCACCAGTTGAGCAAGCTCGCGGCGTACGCCTCGGTCGACTTCGAGCGGTAGACCGTCTCGATGACCACACCGACCGTGCTGGTCGTCGGCGAGGCCCTGGTCGACGTCACCCGTGCGCCTGGGCGTCCCGACGCCCAGCACCCGGGGGGCTCACCGCTCAACGTCGCCGTCGGCCTGGCCCGGCTCGGGGTGCCGACGACGCTGGCCGCACAGCTCGGTTCGGATCCGCACGGCGACCGGATCCGAGCGCACCTTGCCGACAGCGGAGTACGGCTGGTGGCGCTGGCCTCGAACGGGCCGACCGCGAGCGCGACCGCTCACCTCGACGCCGACGGCCACGCGACCTACGAGTTCGACCTGCGCTGGGACCCGCCGGAGCTGCCCGACCCGAGTGGCCACGCCCTGCTGCACGTCGGGTCGATCGGCTCCTGGATGCCGCCCGGTGCCGACGCGGTGGCCGAGCTGGTGGTCCGGGCCCGATCGATCGGGGTGCCGGTGAGCTTCGACCCCAACGTACGGCCGGCGCTGGCGCCCGATCTCGACGCCGTCCGCGAGCGCGTACGCCGGCTCGCCGCGGCCGCCACGATCGTCAAGCTCAGCGACGAGGACGCCGCCACCCTCGACGGCCCGGCCGGCAACGCCGCCATGGCGACGGTGGACCATCTCGTCGGACTCGGTCCCGCCCTGGTCGCGGTCACCCGCGGCGGCGACGGAGCCTTGCTGGCCAGCGACTCCGAGCGGATCGACGTCGCCGCCCGCGAGGTCACAGTGGCCGACACGATCGGCGCCGGCGACGCCTGGATGGCCGGCCTGCTCGCCGGCATCGTGACGCGCGACTGGGCCGACGTCGCATCGTTCTCGCCCGATCGACTCGCCTGGCTCGGTCGCCTCGCGACCGCGACCGCGGCCATCACATGTTCGCGACCTGGAGCCGATCCGCCGTGGCGCCACGAACTGCCGGAGCTCGTCGACCAGGCATCGACGGCCTGAATCGCCATTACGCTCGATGGTGAGGGGCGCCGACGTTCGGAGGTGGCATTGTGGCGGAGCAGATGGCGACGCTCCCGAGTGGGATCGAGATCTGTTACGAGACCTTCGGCGAGCCGGACGATCCGCCGCTGCTGCTCATCATGGGGCTCGGCGGGCCGATGAACTGGTGGAACGCCAACCTGTGCCAGCTCCTGGCCGATCGCGGCTTCTTCGTGATCCGCTTCGACAATCGCGACGTCGGGCGGTCGACCCGCATCACGCCGCTGCATCGCGCATCGCGCCGCAGCGCGGTGACCACCTGGCTCGGCGTCCGACGCCGGGTGGAGTACGGACTCGGCGACCTGGCCGACGACGCCTTCGGCCTGCTCGACCATCTCGGCGCCGAGCGGGCCGATGTCTTCGGCGTGTCGATGGGCGGCATGATCGCGCAGACGATGGCGATCGCCCACCCGGAACGCGTGCGGTCGCTGGTGTCGATGATGTCCACCACCGGCCGGCGCAGCGTCGGCTGGCAAGACCCGCGGCTGTTCCCGATGCTGCTGGCGGCGCGGCCGCGGACCCGCGAGGAGTACGTCGAGCGCACCCACAAGGTCACCGGGCTGATCGGCTCACCGGGCTATCCGCACGACCCGGCCGAGACTCAGGCTCGGGCCGAGGAGACCTGGGATCGCGGCTACAACCCGGCCGGCGTCTTGCGCCAGATGCTCGCGGTGATCACGCAACCCGATCGCACTCCGGCTCTGCGTGAGCTCGCGACACCGACCTGTGTGATCCATGGCCTCGCGGATCGCATGGTCCACTGCTCGGGAGGTCGTGCGACGGCGTCGGCGATCCGCGAGGCCGAGTTGGTCCTCGTGCCCCGCATGGGACACGACCTGCCGCCCGCCCTCTACGGCACGTTCGTCGACGCGGTCCAGCGGACCGCCGCCCGCGCCGACGGAGTCAGCTCGACTCGGGCGCGAGCTTGACGAGTTCGTGGAGCTCGTCGGCGAGGTAGTCGATCAGCTTCCACACGTCCGGCACCATCTCGCGACACGCGATCAGCCCGAAGTCCAAGGCGCCGTCGTAGCTGAACAGAGTGATGTTGAGCCCACCGGTCAGGTTGGTCACCGCCGAGACCGGATGGATGCCACGCACTCGCGCGCCCGCGACGTACAACGGCAGCTGCGGACCCGGCACGTTGGACACGAAGAGGTTGAACGGCAGTCCCGGCGCCGTGACGAGCCGGAAGAGCGCCCGGGACGCGAGGCCGGCCAACGCCGTCGGGATGGCAGCCGACATGTCCGACAGGATCGTCGCCGGCACCGCCTCGAACTCGGCCTTCGCCTCCACCATCGCCTCGGCCACCGCGCCCAGTCGCTCGGCGGGGTCGACGAGGTGAGTGGGCAGGCGCGCCAGCATCACCGAGATGTGATTGCCGAGGCCGCCCTGGTCGTCGTCGGCGCGGATCGAGACCGGCACCGCCGCGACCAACGGGATCGGCGGCAGCGCGTCGTGGTCGATCAGCCAGCGCCGCAGCGCCCCGGTCGTCATCGCCATGACGACGTCGTTGACGGTCAGCCCGAAGGCGTTCTTGACCTGCTTCACGTCGTCGAGCGGCACCGAGCCGTACGCGAACCGCCGATGCGCCGTGATCGGTCCGTTGAACGGCGTACGCGGGACGCTGAGGTCGCGGCGCTTCTTGTCGCCCTGGGATCCGGCCGCGCCACGAGTCACCATCGACACCGCCGAGTCGGTGAGATCGCTGACCGTACGGAGTCCCGGCACGTTCTTGGCGCCCGGCAGGTCCGCCAGGTGCGGCAACGACCGCGGCACCGACGTCAGAGCCTTACCGGACCGGACGACCGACGAGGCCAGGCCACGGGCCGCCAGCGTGAAGCGATCCGGCAGGTCATCCGCCTGCCAGTCGGGGGTCGGGGGCTCGACGGCGCGCGACTCGACCGTCACGTCCAGGATCGTCGCCAGGATCTCGGCCCCGGAGATCCCGTCGATGGCGGCGTGGTGCACCTTCGCGTAGAGCGCGATCAGCCCGCCTTCCAGGCCTTGGATGAGATAGGCCTCCCACAGCGGCCGGCTCCGGTCGAGGGGCCGGGCGTGGATGCGAGACACCTGCTCCCCGAGCTGCTCGTGGCTGCCCGGCGGCGGCAGCGCGACCTCCCGCAGGTGATACTCCAGATCGAAGTCGGGGTCGTGGGACCAGTAGGGATTGCCGAGGTTGAGCGGGACCTCGACCAGGCGCTCGTGCAATGGCGCCGCCAAGTGGAGTCGGGCTTCGTAGAGCGCGCGCAGGTCCTCCAGGGTGAGCTCGCCGGTCGGAGCGGTCGTCGGATCGAGGATGAGTACGCCACCGACATGGCCGGTGGTCGTCGCCGACTCGACGTGGAGGAACTGGGTGTCAAGCGAGCTGAGCTGCTTCATGGGATCTCCTCGAATCGGCGGCGCAGATCCACCATGCACCCCGAACGACGAAACGGCCAGCACCCGGCCGCGGTGGAACCCGTGAGGCGTGCGGTATCCCATGGGCTGATCGGAAACGAGCGGTCAGTAGCCGCCGTCGGACAGGCCCGCGTCCTTCTCCTCGTCGTTCCAGATCATCCACCACAGCATGCCGGGGTGACCGTGCTCGGCCCACTGCTGCGAGTGCCGCTCCTCGTGGTGCAGGAGCCGGTCGAGGTCGAGACCGCCGGCCGGACGCTCACCGGACTCGATGATCTCCTCGAGTCGCTGGTCGGGATTCTCCAGGTCGTCCTCGTTGATCATGAAGATGTCGCCGTAGCAGGTGCCGCCCTTGAAGCTGTAGAGGTCCTGCAGCTCGTTGCCGCCGGCACCCATGATCATGCCGTTTGGGATGGTGACCAGGCGGCCGCCGTTGCCGTGGACGAAGCCGACGTCGTCGTCGTAGCTCCAGTCGTTGTCTTCCTGGCGCTCAATGATGCGCCGCACCTCGTCGGAGCTGTACGGCGTCGCTCGGAAGTCGCCGATCGGCCTGCCCGGATAGTCCGTACCGGCGTTGAGGATGTACGTCATCAAGACAGCCTTGCGGGCGGCGTCGCCGCTGAGGTCGGAGTCGAGCAGGAAGAACGACTTGCCCTCGGGGTCCTTGATCTCCTTCTGGCCGTTCAGGACGTCGAAGTCGTCCGGCCGGACGTCGTGGTCGCGGGCGATGTCGATCACGGTGTCGAGCGTGACTCCGTTCTCGATCGTGTTGCGGATCCACTTCTCGTAGTAGCCGCCGGGGTTGTCACCGGACAGCAGGCCCTCGCGACGCAGCTGCTCCATCCGCTGCTCGACGTAGATGTCGGTGCGGATGCCCGTGGGAAGATTCGCGATCACCGCCGCGAGACCGGCCGGCGGGTTGGCCAGGACGTCGGGGTGAGCCATCAGGTAGTCGAACAGCTCCTGCTGCGCCGCCGGCGGCAGTGAGATGTTCGTGAGCCCCATCTCGGGCCAGACCAGCGTCGCGTAGGGCGCGAGGGCACCGGCGCGGTAGAGGTCTTGGATGTCGTCCTTGTTGGGACCGCGCTCGATCATCCGGCTGACGTCGCCCGCTTTGCCGTCGAGCCAGCCGTCGAGCTCGTTCGCCTCCTGCCGCAGCTCGGCGATCTTGGCGTTGCGGGCGCCTTGATAGGCGTCGAGGTAGTCGTCGTGCGCCTTGTCCTTCTGCTCCTGCGTGGCGCCCGGACCGGGGTCGTCGAAGTCGACGCCGAAGCTGTCCCGCATCGACTCGTTGTATTCGGTGTTGAGCGCGGAGACGTTACGCGGGCGATCGGACTTGGTGTAGTTGTGCTTGTCGATCGACTGGGAGAACAGCTCGAGGCAGCCGGCGGCGAACTCCGCGGTCCGCATTGTGTCGTCGGCCTTGCTGACCGCGGTGCGCGGCGCGTCCGCCATCGAGCCCTCGAGCTGGCCGGCGACCGCGTCGAGCGCACCCTTGTGGTCCTTCTCCACCTGGTCGGACAGCACTCGGATCTGAGGCACCCGACCTCGCACCTGCTCCGCCGCTGCCTTGACGTCGGCGCCCGGCGGCGAGTAGTAGTCGATCAGCTGTGCCTCGTGCATTCACCCCTCCAGGCATTCCCGGTGGGCTGAGTTTAGGTCGCGCGAGGTTCACCACAGGCGCTTCACGGCGGCCGGAGAAGGGGAGCCCGTGACGTACGAGACGGTGGCGCGGGCGACCACGCCACGAGGCGAGGTCGTGTTGCGACGCGACGCCGCCGGCACGCTCGAACTGCGGGTCAACGGCGTCTTCGTCATGGACACGGCCCGGACCTCGACCGAGGAGGCTCTGGCCGACCTGGCGCTGGATCGGCTGGCTGCACCTGCCCGGGTGCTGGTCGGCGGTCTCGGGCTCGGCTACACCCTCCGTCGGCTGCTGGCCGATCCGCGGGTACGGGAGGTCGTCGCCAGCGAGATCGAGCCGCCCGTCGTCGACTGGCTTCGCGACGGCACGGTTCCGCACGGACCGGAGGTGCTCGCCGATCCACGAGTCCGGGTGCTCGTCGCGGACGTACGCGAGGTCGTCGCGGCGACTCCGGCCGGCTCGCTCGACGCCGTACTCCTCGACGTCGACAACGGACCCGGCGGCCTCGTCCACGACGCGAACGAAGCGGTCTACGACGCCGGATTCCTGGCCGCCTGCGCCACGCGGCTGCGGTCGGGCGGCATCGTCGCGGTGTGGTCGTCGACCCGGTCACCCGCACTCGAGTCGGCACTGCGGGCGGCGACCGGATCGGCCGAGTGGATCCCGTGCCCGGTCGACCTGGGTACCCGGACCGAGGAGTACTCCCTCTACCTCGGCACGGTCGGCCACGACCCAGTCGGTAGCCTGCCTGACATGAGCGAAGACGCCCCTGAGCATCGGATCGAGCGGGACACCATGGGGGAGATCCACGTCCCCAAGCACGCGCTCTGGCGGGCCCAGACGCAGCGGGCGATCGAGAACTTCCCGATCTCCGGCACGCGACTCGAGCGCGAGCACATCAAGGCGCTGGCGCTGGTCAAAGGCGCGGCCGCCGCGGTCAACGGCGAGCTCGGCGTGCTGCCGCCGGACCTGGCCGACGCGATCCGCGTCGTGGCGCACGAGGTCGCGAAGGGTGACTACGACGACCACTTCCCGGTCGACGTGTTCCAGACCGGCTCCGGCACGTCGTCCAACATGAACACCAACGAGGTGCTGGCGACGCTCGCGACGCAGCGGCTCGGCCAGGACGTCCACCCCAACGACCATGTCAACGCCAGCCAGTCGAGCAACGACGTCTTCCCGACGTCGATCCACGTCGCGGCGACCGACGCCGTCATCAACGACCTGATCCCCGCGCTAAGCCAGTTGGCCGACGCGCTCGGCCGCAAGGCGGCGGAGTTCGAGTCGGTGGTCAAGTCGGGACGTACACACCTGATGGACGCCACGCCGGTGACGCTCGGCCAGGAGTTCGGCGGCTACGAGACGCAGATCCGCCGGGGCGTCGAGCGGCTCGAGTCGACGCTCCCCCGGGTCGCCGAGCTGCCCCTCGGGGGCACGGCGGTCGGCACCGGCATCAACACGCCGCCGGCCTTCGCGGCCCGGGTCATCGAGGTGCTCGCGGCCGACACCGGGCTGCCGCTGACCGAGGCCACCGATCATTTCGAGGCGCAGGGCGCCCGTGACGGCCTGGTCGAGCTGTCCGGCCAGCTGCGGACGATCGCCGTCAGCCTCACCAAGATCTGCAACGACCTGCGCTGGATGGCGTCCGGCCCGACAGCCGGCCTGTCGGAGATCGCGCTGCCCGATCTGCAGCCGGGGTCGAGCATCATGCCCGGCAAGGTCAACCCGGTCCTGCCCGAGGCGACCCTGATGGTCTGCGCCCAGGTGATCGGCAACGACGCCACGATGACGGCCGCCGGCGGGTCGGGCAACTTCGAGCTCAACGTCATGCTGCCCGTGATGGCCCGCAGCGTCCTCGAGTCGGCCCGGTTGCTCGCCAACTCGTCGCGGCTGCTCGCCGACCGCTGCATCGACGGCATCACCGCCAACCTCGAACGCACCCGCGAGTACGCCGAGTCGTCGCCGTCCATCGTCACGCCGCTGAACCGGCTGATCGGCTACGAGGCGGCCGCCAAGATCGCCAAGCAGGCAATCGCCGAAGGCAAGACGATCCGGGAGACCGTTATCGAGCACGGCTACGTCGCCCGCGGCGACCTCACCGAGGAGCAGCTCGACGAGGCACTCGACGTCATGCGGATGACCCGGCCGTAAGGACGGGACACCGCCGTCGGAATACCACGTTGTCATGGTACGTCGGCACTCTGCACGGTCTGCAGCCCATGCCGAATGCGCACTTACCACGAGAACGTGGTAACCGTGGGACGGCGGGTCAGCCGATGTGGCGGGCCAGCTGGTAGCCGTCGCGGTCGAAGATCACCTCGTACGTCGTGCCCGGGTGCAACGCCATCGCGTGCTCGGCCACGTCCGGCGGTCTACCCTGCCAGCCCGACCACGCGTCGATGAGGACGTAGTCGGGCGTCACCGCCGAGTTGTCGCTGCCGAGCCAATAGACGGTGTGGTCGCCGGCAAGCTGGGTCAGCAGGCCCAGGTCGGACTCGACCGAGGTCCCGTCCGGGATCAGATCCATGACCTGTTCGGCGACGGCCGCGCGCGGCGCCGCGTCGTAGGTCTCGGGTCGGACCAGATCGCGGAACGGGAACTGCAAGGACAACACGAGCGCGACCGTCACCGCGACAGTCGGCACGTGCATCGCGTACGTCCGCAGCCACCACCGCCACTCGTCCTCGCGGGCCCGCCGGATGCCGTCGATCAGCGCAACGAACAGGATCGGCATCAACGGCATCGAGTAGTGCCACTCCGTGCCCCAATAGGCCGGGTTGTCGCTCAGGAACCGCCACATGACGGTCGGCACGGCGACCAGGATGTACGGCGAGCGCAGGGCAAGGCCGCCGGTGATCGCCAGCAACAGCAGCAGGGTCTCGATCTTGACGCCCGGTGACACGAACTGCTCGGGCATCGACAGGATCCGCTCGAACACCCCGCCGACGCCTCCGTCGGAGCCGTAGCTGTTCCAGAACTCGGAGCTCCCCGCCGGATTGGCCATCGGGATGAGCACGAAGACCGTCACGACGAAGCCGATCACACCCGACAGGAGCAGTCCGATGCCCCAGCGCCGGGCGCCGCAGATCAGCAGGCATCCGCCGAGCGCGGCGACCGTGAGGCCGAAGTCCTCCTTGACCAACAGCAGCGGCAGCGACCAGACCGCCACCATCGGCCAGTCTCGAGCGAGGTACGCCGCGCCGGCCAGCGCCAGCAGCGGCATCGCGAGGCACACCTCGTGGAAGTCGAAGTTGATGCCGGACTGGATGCCCCACGACAAGCCGTAGGCGACGCCGATCGCCAGGCCGCCGGCCGGCCCGACATAACGGATCGCCGCCCGCGCGATCACGGCCACCGACACAGCCACGAGCAGGGCCTGGCCGACCAGCAGGGTCGTCGGTTCCGGGAACAGCCGGTAGAACGGCGCGAAGACCGCCAGCGCCGGGCTGAAGTGGAGTCCGAGCACGTCGTAGCCAGGGCCCTTGACGTCCGCGATCGGGGCTCCGAGACGGGCGTACCCGCTGATCGCCTGCTCGAAGATCGCCACGTCCCACGACATCGACGCCTGCCGGTGCAGCCGGGCGAGCGACACCGTGGCGTAGACGACGCCGAAGGCGGCGGCGAGCAGGTAGGGCGCGCGCCGACGCCAGTCGACGGCCTCCCGTCGGCGCGTCTCGAGCACCTCCGCCGTCGGCCGGTCGGGCCGGCCGTGCACCGCTACCACCCGCCCATCCTCTCAACCCCTCCAACCGCGCCGACCCGCCACCGCGACAGCGCCGACCCGCCACCGCGACAGCGCCGATCCGTCACCGCGACAGCGACCGGATCGCCGTGAGATCACGCCAGATCAGCACTCCGCCGACCGGCTCCGGCTCCGAGCCGATCAGCCGGGTGGCCTGGTCCAGCACCACGTCGTGGTTGAAACCGGGCCCGATGACGGCGGCGCAGATGTCCCATTCGTCGAGGTCCGAGGCGAACGCAGTCCGGTGCTCCGGCGTCCCAGGCACGACGACGCCCTCGAGATAGGCGGTCTCGAACACGCTTCTCGTATAGCTCCCGTCACCACCGAAATAGGCCCGCCCGTCATCGCCAGGGCCGATGAAGTAGCCGCCGGGCATCGAGAACGAGAGCTCCGCCTCGATCTGCCACAGCATCGCGTCGGTGAAGGCGGCCGAGGGGTACGGCAACACGAGGACCGCGCCGTCGCAGTCGAGCGCCTGGTCGGCCTCCTCGGTGAAGAAATCCGGCACGACCGGCGCGTCCACCGCGTCGAGCCGGGCCGGGATCAATGGCACGAGTGCGACCGCGGCCAACCCCCAGCCGACGGTCCGGATGAGGAGGCGCCGGGTCGCGAGGCTGTCCAGAGCGAAGGCGATGGCGGCCCCGACCAGCCCGGCGGTGAGGATCGCGAATCGGGTCTGGACGACGTGTTCGAAGCCCGGCAGCTCGTTGAACAGCTCCCATGGCAGCCACAGGCTCCGATCCTCGCCGTCGATCGTGAGCCGCTCACCGAGAGCGAACAGCCCGACCACGACGGCGGTCAGCATCGCGGCGCGGATCCGCAGGTCGCGCCAGCCCAGCCCGAGTAGCACGATGCAGAGCCCGACCAGCGGCCAGCCGAGATAGGCGGTGTGCTCCTCGAGCCCACCGGGAAAGGACTCCGAGCGGGTACGGGTGGACTCCGTGGACAGCTGCTGGAGCTCGGTCGGCACGACGTACCCCGCGAGGTCCGCGGAGTAGTACGCCGGGTCGAACGGCAGGCCGTGCTGCTCCAGCGGCCCGAACAGCTGGAAGCCCAGCGGCAAAGCCGCGAGGAGGACGAAGACGCCGAGTGCCTGGGCGGCCCGCAACCCGACGATGCGAAGCCGCCGCCAAGCCAGCCGGGGCCGGCTCACCGCCAGGACGGCGACGAGCACGACCACGACGACGCCGGTCAGAAGGAGGATCTCCTCGCCGATCAGCACCTGGGCACCGGTCGCGACGCCGAGCAGAACCGCATCGCGGCGACGCGGCTCCTCGTCGGTCACCAGCCGGACGACGAGGAGCACGATGACCGGCACCAAGACGTTGAAGACGAGGTTGGGATGCCCGTGGGACTGGGCCAGCATCGCCGGCGAGAAGCCGAAGACGGCGCCGCCGAGCGCGGCCGGCCCGGTCCGGACCGACAACGACTTCAACGCGGCGTACGCGGTCGCCGCCGAGCCCGCCATGCCCAAGGTCAAGAGCACCGCGACGGTCGCGAGGCCGCCGAACAGCGCCGTGACCGGCCACAGCACCAGCGCGGGCAGCGACATGCCGTTGTTCCACATCAAGTTGACGCCGGTCGGGGCGTTCAGCGCGTCGGTGAACCACGGGTTGTCGCCGTTCGTCACCGCATGCGGCGGCCACTCGACCAGCCAGGCGAACAGCGCCATGTCGCCGGGGTTGACCGCGCTCGTCCGGTCGCCGAGCGGCGTCCACAACGGCCAGGCCACGATCAGCGCGGCGACCAGATAAGCGAGCAGGACGAGTGCCGTCGACCACGAAGGCCGCCAGCGCTCGCGGGCCCGTCGCAGTAGCCGCATCGTGCCCGAGACCGCCCCTCAGCTCGCCATGGCGTGGACGCGACGCACGCTACCGGTCTGGATCACCGCCGTGCTCAGTACCAACCGTTGACGAGCTTGAAGTCGTTGGCCTCGCACGGCGTGCCGTAGCGATCCTGGATGTAGCCGAGACCCCACTCGATCTGGGTCGCCGGGTTCGTCTCCCAATCCGGCCCGGCCGCGGCCATCTTCTCGGCCGGGAGTGCCTGGGGGATGCCGTAGGCACCGGAGTACGGATTCTCCGCGTACGGATCCCACTGGCTCTCGCCGATCCAGAGGTCGTCCAGGCAGCCGAACTGGGAGGAGTCCCAGCCGTACTGCGGCAGCATCGCCATCGCGATGTCGCGCGGATCGGAGTCGATGGTCGCGAGCTCCTCGCGCTCCACCTCGACCGCGCCGGCGGAATGCGAGCCCCCGTAGGAGTACTTGCCCATCGCCTCGGCCTTGAGCTTGGTCATCGACGGCCGGTCGGACTCACGGCTCACCTCGGGCGCGGCGCGCTGGTAGTCCATCGCCACCGAGGTCGAGGGGTCCTCGGACGCCACGCCCTCGTCGTCGTCGGTGACGATGAGCCAGGTGCCGGCGACCGCCGAGGCGGCGAGCACGCCACCAGCGGCGGTGGCGACTGCCGGGCCACGCATCTGGGGCACCCGCTCACGGGCACGCTGGATACGGGACGGACGGCGGTGACGCGCCTTGTGCTTGCCTGGTCGAGCGGGCCGGTCGGCCACTCCGTACTCCTTGGTTCGCGCCACGCTGAGCGGTTGGCTTTGGGCAGACCCGGCTCAGACTGCCGGATAGCCGTTCCACGATCAAGCCGCTTGTGCCGCCAGTCACATGGGGCCGGCACAAACCTGGTCAGACGGGCAGCCGCTCCCCCGAACTCGTCGAGAACATGTGGACGTTCTCGGTGGTCGCGCCGAGCCGGATCGGGGCGCCACGCTGCGGGACGGTGCGCGCCTCGTGCCGGGCGATGACCGCACCCTCGTGGCCCGCCTCGGAGCCGGCCTTGAGCGTGGCATAGATGTAGGCGTCGGCACCGAGCTCCTCGACGACGTCGACGGTGGCGTCGAGTCCGGGCTCGTCCGAGCCGACCGCGGTCAGCGCCTCTGGCCGAATCCCGACTGTCACCTCGTTCTCCTCGCCGATCGCGGAGCGGGTGGTCTGGCTGACCGGGACGACCAGGCTGCCCACGTGGACCCCGTCGCCCTTGACGTTGCCGGTGAACAGGTTCATCGCAGGCGAGCCGATGAAGCCGGCGACGAAGGCGTTGGCCGGCTTGTCGTAGAGATTGAGCGGCGTGTCGACCTGCTGCAGGAGGCCGTCGTTGAGTACGGCGACCCGGTCGCCCATCGTCATGGCCTCGACTTGGTCGTGCGTCACGTAGACGGTCGTGACGCCGAGGCGACGCTGGAGCGAGGCGATCTGGGCCCGGGTCGACACGCGGAGCTTGGCGTCGAGGTTGGACAGCGGCTCGTCCATCAAGAAGACCTGCGGCTCGCGAACGATCGCGCGACCCATCGCGACCCGCTGCCGCTGACCGCCGGACAGCGCCTTCGGCTTGCGGTCGAGGAACTCCTCGAGCCCGAGCAGCTTGGCCGCGTCGCGTACGCGCTCGGCACGCTCGGACTTGTTGACGCCGGCCATCTTGAGCGCGAAGCCCATGTTCTCGGCGACCGACATGTGGGGGTAGAGCGCGTAGTTCTGGAACACCATCGCGATGTCGCGGTCCTTCGGCGGCGTCCGGCTGACGTCGACGTCGCCGATCAGGACGCTGCCGCTGGTGACCTCTTCGAGGCCGGCGAGCATCCGGAGCGAGGTGGACTTGCCGCATCCGGAGGGACCGACGAGCACCATGAACTCGCCGTCTTCGATGGAGAGATC